>Ga0080006_1224142_pt1 | contig 118452 bp, 117 predicted proteins | sample RS3BMetagenome_FD_69209 | JGI IMG/M metagenome (GOLD analysis project Ga0080006, IMG submission 69209) | Ferric oxide microbial mat and aquatic microbial communities from Rainbow Spring, Yellowstone National Park, USA - RS3B (SPADES... ...
CGCCGGCGCGCGCGACCCGCCGCGGCGAGTGCCCGTCCGAGCCGCCGATTGTCCACGTGCCCTTCGCCCTCCACACGGAGCCCCCCGACGGCAGTGCGCGCGAGTGCGGGGCAACGTGCGACGACGGCATCGCGCTCAAGCATCGAGCACGTGACTCCGCGCGCCCGCAAGCGCTGCGCCCGCACGCGCTGCTCCGAGAGATCCTCCTCGGAGAACGCGACCTCGACGATGCCGTCCAAGTGCAGGCGCGGATCGACGCTCGCCGCATCGGCCACCGCAGCCGCCCAGCCGGGATAGGCGGCGAGCGACTGCTCGCAGAACGCCAGGAAGGCCTCATCGGCGATCTTCTCACTCCACGGCGCAAGCATGCCTGCGGCGGCCCACGACGCGGCTTTTGCCGCGTGACCGCTGTCGAAGACACGAACCGTCGCACCGCGCAGCGCGAGTTCGAGGGCCAGCGCCAAGCCGATGACGCCGGCACCGATCACGACGACGTCACCGGACGGCGCGCGCGCGTTCATCGGTCACATCCCGAGATAGACGGGACCCTCGCCTCCTTGCGGCGGCACCCAGGTAATGATCTGGTACGGATCGGCGATGTCGCAGGTCTTGCAGTGCACGCAGTTCGTGAAATTGATCTGCAAGCGGCCTTCGATGGTGCCGTCTCTCTTCTCGAAGAGCGGTTCATAGACCGCCGCGGGGCAGAAGTACTGGCACGGATTACCGTACTCCACCGTACACCGTTCGCGGCAGATCTCCGTATCGGCCACGAGGAGATGGCACGGCTGGTCTTCGTCGTGCATCGTGCCGCTCTTGTACACGTCGGTGAGCTTGTCGAACGTGACGACGTTGTCGATCGGCGCGCGCGGCGACGGCGTCGGCTTGTAGCCGGCTTTTCGCATCCGCTGGTGACCGGGTGTGCCTTTCAGGCGATCGACGATCCCGAATCCGCGGCCGCCGGTCGCAACCCCGAGCGCCGCGTTCAGGAGCCCCGCATACATGCCGTGCTCGAACCCTTGATGGAAATTGCGCGCCGTCCGGAGCTCGGCATACGCCCACGATGCACGGAATCGCCGCTCGAACGATGCGAGCTGCGCGGCATCGGTGCTTCCCGCCTCGAGTGCGTCCAGGATCGTCTCGGCCGCGAGCATCCCCGACTTCATCGCGAGATGCACGCCCTTCAATCGCATCCCGTTGAGGAACCCCGCACTATCGCCGATGAGCAGCAGGCCGTCGGCGTAGGCACGCGGCATCGCGAACAACCCGCCTTCGGGAATCGCTTTGGCACCGTAGCGGATCATCGTCGCACCGTCCAGCATCCGGCGTACGGCGGGATGGAGCTTGAAGCGCTGCAATTCGTTGTGAGGATCCGTCGTCGGGTCGCGATAGTCGAGCCCCGTGACGAAGCCGACGTCGAGGATGTCGCCGGCCATCCCGTAGATGAACCCGCCACCGAACGTCTCGGGCGGGAGCGGATAGCCGAGCGTGTGGATCACGCTGCCCGCCTGGACGGTGCCCGGTGGACATTGCCAGAGCTCTTTCACGCCCGTGGCATAGACCTGCGGCTCGCACCCGCGATCCAACTGCAGGCGCGCGACGGCCTGCTTGGCGAGCGTCCCTCGCGGCCCTTCGCCGAGCACGACGACCTTCGCCAAAATGTCGGCGCCGGGTTCGTAATTCGACTTCGGCTTCCCGTGGCGATCGAGCCCCTTGTCGCCGGTCCGCACGCCGATGACCCGATCTCCGTCCCAGAGGAGCTCCTGTCCGGGGAATGCCGGAAAGACCTGCGCTCCTGCCTCTTCGGCGCGCTGTGCCATCCAGACGACGAGCTTCTGCAACGAGACGACGTATTTTCCGTGGTTGTTCAGCGGCGGCGGGGTGAACGGCGCGCGGATCTTGCCGCCGGCCGTCAGGAGCCAGAGCTCGTCGCGCGTCACCGGTGACTCCACCGGGACGTCGCGGTCGCGCCAGTCCGGAACGAGCTCGTCGAGCGAACGCGGATCCATCACCGCACCGGAGAGCGCATGATGCCCGATCTCTCCCGCTTTGTCGATGACGAGGATCTCGAGTTCCCTTCCCTTTTCACGGGCCAGGCGGGCCAGATGCAACGCCCCGGCGAGGCTCGCCGGTCCCGCGCCGACGAAAAGGACGTCAACCTCCAGACGATCGCGTTCAGCCATGATGCTATCTACGGCATCCGAGGGCGAACCCCTTAGGGGCCCGCGTCCGCCAATGCGGCGATGGCGGCGCGAACCGCCGTCACCAGCGCGGTTATCCGCTCGTCGAGAGGGCGGCGACCGGGTGCTTCGAGGGTGAGGACGCGCGGTACTCCGCGCCTCACGCGCACCAGAGAAAGCGAGCGGCCGCCGAGAACGGCAGCCTCCGCCTCGGGGTCGGGACGGACGATGCCCCGCTCGATGCCGGAGCGCTCCGCGGGCAGCGGCGGATCGAATCGGTAGCCGTCTTTGAAGGACGCGATCGGCAGCCCAGCCTCGTCGATCGCGCGGACGACCGCAAGACCTACGTCACCGCACCCGTACTCGTAGCAGTAGAAACCCTCGGCATCGCGATCTTCGTGGAGATCGAGCGCGAGTTCGAAACGCCGATCACGATCGGCGACGAGCATCGCACGCGCCTCCGGCGACGTTCCGCCGCGACCGAAGGTGCGATTGATGTCCAGCGCTTCCGCGTTCTCCCGCGTGCCGAGTGCCAGGCCGGAGGGATTGACGATCGGCCAGAGGCGATAGGCGAAGCGCGGATCCGCCGCATCGACTTCCATCCACGCGAGCAATGCTCGCGGTCCGGCGGGTTCGTCGCCGTGCACGCCCGCGGCTACGGTGATCGCCGGCGCATCGTGTGCACCGCATTCCACACAGAGCAACGTGCGCGCGACGCCCTCGCACGCGACCTCGCGAACGCGCACGTCCCGCGATCCGCGCAGCGCCTTCCAGCGAGCGACCAACTCCTCATAGGTATCCCGCACACCGGCCATTGAAGCACGGGGCTCATGAAGATTCAAATCGGCGTGATGGGATCGGCGGGTGGTCACATCACCGCCTCGCAACTGGACCTCGCGCGCCGCTTGGGGCGGCGCATCGCACAACGCGGTTGCACCATCGTCACCGGCGCCTGCCCCGGCCTACCGCATGCCGCGGTGCTCGGCGCGCATGAAGCCGGGGGAACCAGTCTGGGCGTCTCTCCCGCGCTCTCGCGCGAGGAGCACGTGCACGTCTATGCCTCGCCGCTCCATCCCTATACGACGATGGTCTTCACCGGATCGGGGCTGATGGGACGCGAGACGCACAACATCCACAGTTCGGATTTCGTCCTCTACATCGGCGGCCGGAGCGGAACGCTCGGCGAATTCGCGATCGCCTACGACGAAGGCAAGCTCATCGGCATCTTGCGCGGCTCCGGGGGCATCTCGGACGAACTGCCGAAGATCGCGGCCATGGTCGGGAAGAAGACGGGCGCAACGATCGTCGAGAGCCACGATCCGGAAGAGCTGGTCGACCGTTGCCTCGAGATCTATCGCACGAGCCAGCTTCCCAGCGCCGTCGCGTACGACCGCCGCCTGCAACCGGCGCGCGGTCGCCTGCGCATTGACCAAGAGACCCGTGCTTGAGGTCACCTTCGTCGGCGCGGCGGGGACCGTCACCGGCAGCAAGCATCTCCTCACGGCGGACGGCACGCACGCCTTCGTCGACTGCGGGCTCTTCCAGGGGACCGACGACGTCCGCGCGCTGAACGATGCGCCGCTTCCGGTCGCCGCGCACGACGTTCGCGCCGTCATCGCCACACACGGTCACATCGATCACGTCGGCTACCTTCCGAAACTCGTCCGCGACGGGTTTCGCGGCACGATCTATTGCACGCCGGCGACCGCGGCGCTCATGCGCATCGTTCTCGACGATGCCGCACACCTGCAGCAGTACCTCGCCGAACGCGGGTTTCATCACGAACGGCCGCACGCACCGCCGCCGTACTACGACGAACGCGACGTCGAACGCACGATGGCCCTCGTGCAGGCCAAGCCGCTCGATGAGCCAATCGATCTCCCCGGCATCGGACGCGTCCTCTTTCGCAACGCCGGGCACGTGATCGGTTCGGCCTTCGCGATCGTCGAGGTCGCGGATCGGCGCATCGTCTTCTCCGGCGACGTCGGGCGCTACGGACGCCCGCTCCTGTTCGATCCGGCGGAGATCGGGCCGGCGGACGTCATCGTCTGCGAATCCACCTACGGCGATCGCACGCATCCGCCGCAGCCCTTGGAGGAGCTCCGAGCCGCGCTCCTCCGCGGGTTGGAGCGCGGCGGGGCCATCGTCATTCCCGCGTTCGCGGTCGAACGAACGCAAGACATCCTCTACGCGATCGGCAAACTCCAGCAACGGGATGCGCGTCTGGCCGCCCTTCCCGTCCATCTCGATAGTCCGATGGCGGAGAAGGTCGACGATCTCTTCGCATCGTTTCCACAGGCGCATCGACCGCTCGGCGACGCGCAACCGCCGTCGTTCGGCTGCCGTACCTTGACGGTACACGTCACGACCGACGACTCCAAGGCGCTGAATCGTCTGAGCGGGCCGCACGTCATCCTCTCGGCAAGCGGGATGGCCGCCGGAGGGCGGGTGCTGCACCATCTCCACAACCATCTCGCCGACCGGCGGGCCACCGTTCTCTTCGTCGGCTACCAAGGCGCGGGAACGCTGGGGCATCTCCTCGTGCACGGCGCGCGCAGCGTGCGCATCTTCGGTGACGAGATCCACGTACGCGCGGCGATCGAGCACGTCGAAGGGTACAGCGCGCACGCCGATCGCGACGACCTGCGCCGCTGGCTGGCGACCTGCACCGGCACACCGGAGTTCTTCGCCGTCCACGGCGAGCCGGAGTCGGCGGCGGCGCTCTGCGCAACGGTCTCGCATGATCTCGGTTGGCACGCGGCGGTCGCCCGCAGGGGAGAGCGCTACCGACTCGCGTAGCCGTCGCGGCGTTACGCGGTCCAGTCGAGCAGCGCGGCGCGCTCCTCCTGCGGAATGAAGCGCTTGCTCTTGATCGCCTCGACGTACCGGCGCTTTCCGGCGCGATTGCCCTTTCCGAGAAGGATACCGCCGACCAGGCGTCCTTCGCGGAAGAAGAGCGCGCGATACCAACACTTGTCGGGTTCCAAGCGGCGGACGACCTCCAGATCGCGACAGAGCTCCGGCGAAAGGCCGAACTGCGTGATGCTCTGACTCTTGAAGAGCAGGCTCGAGTATTCCGGAACGTCGTGGTAGCGCTCGTCGCCGCCCATCATGTTGATCGCCGCCACTTTGCCGTGAGCTCCCGCGTTGTTCCACGTCCCCATGCGATAGCGCATCTCCAGAATCGGATCGTAGAAATCGGCGACGTCGCCGGCGGCGAAGATTCCCGGGACGTTCGTCTCGAGTCGATCGTCGCAGAGGATGCCGTTGCGCGAGATCGCGATCGTCGTGCCCTCCACGAGCTCCGTATTCATGCGTAACCCGAAGCCCACGCCGTAACAGTCTGCCGCGAGCTCGGCTCCTCCGGTCGTCCGAATCTTGACGACCTCCCCGTTCGCTCGAATGAACTCTCGAATCTCCTCGCCGTAATGAAGGTGGACGCCTGCTTCGCGGGCGGCTTCGTCCACGAGCGCCCCGGCCTCTTCGTCGAGGATCCGATGCAGGAAGCGCGGTCCGCGCATGACCCAGTGGGTCTCGACCCCTCGAGAAACGAACGCTTCCGCCAATTCGTAGGCGATGAACGATCCCCCGACGGAGACGGCCGCGGCGCTGCGTTCCAGACGCTCCGAGATGGCGCGCGTGTCGTCGAGATACTGGAAGTTGAAGACGTTGGCCGCACCCTCTGCCCCGGGAGCCGGCGGAGGATTCGGCCTTCCGCCGGTGGCGATCAACAGTGCGTCGAAGGGGTACGAGACGCCGTTCGCGACGATGACGCGTTCCTCGGGAACGACGCGCTCGACGTGCGTGCGCAGGTGCAACGCGATGCGGTGCTCTTCGTGCCACCGCAGATCGCGCATCATCACCTTCTCCTCGGGGATCTGCTTGCGCAGCATCGGCGGCAGCGAGATGCGATTGTAGAGCGGGTATGGTTCATCGCCGATCAGCGTGATCTCGCAGGCCGGATCGTGCTTGCGGAGGTGCTCGGCGGCGGTCGTTCCGGCAAAGCCGTTACCGACGATCACGTATCGCCGCACGCCGGAGTTCGCCATCGTCAGGATCGCGCGCTCATCCGTGGAGCGCGATGCCGGTCATCATACGGAACGCGACGTCCAGCGCGCGCTCGTCGATGTCGTAGCGAGCGCTGTGCTGCGGGAAGCTGCCGCGCTCCTCTCCCCGCACGCCGACGAGAAAATACGCCCCCGGACGCTCCTGGTGGAAGTACGACATGTCTTCCGACCACATCACGACGTCGTGCGGGTCCACGACGTTGCCGTCGCCGAGTCGCCGCCGCGCGACGTCGCGGACGACGTCGTTGCAGGCGCGATCGTTCACCGTCGGCGGATAGCCCCACTGATAGTCGAGCGTATATTCCACGCGCATGGCGGAGCAGAGACCCGAGACGATGCGCTCGATGCGATGCGGCATCGTCTGCCGCACGCGCTCGTCGAGGGTACGCACCGTACCGTAGAGGACCGCATCATCCGGAATGACGTTGAAGGTGGTGCCACCCTCCATCTTGCCGATGGTGACTACTGCAGGTTCCTTCGGAGCGATTTCGCGGCTAACGATCGTCTGCAGCATGGTGATGAGATGCGCTGCGGCAACGATCGGATCCGTACTCCGATCGGGCATGCCGCCGTGACCTCCCCGCCCGGCGATCCGCAACTCGAAACGATCCGACGCTGCGAAGAACGCGCCGTCCCGAATGCCGATCTTCCCGACCTCGAGCCCGCTGTAGAGGTGGAGCGCGAAGACGCGATCGACGTGGGGGCGCTCCAGCACGCCTTCCTCGATCATCCGCCGCGCGCCGAAGTACCCTTCTTCGCCGGGCTGAAAGCAGCAGACCACGGTACCGGGAAGGCGATCGCGAAGTCCCGCCAGAGCCCGGGCGGTCGCGAGCAGGACCGCGACGTGTCCGTCGTGACCGCACGCATGCATGATACCGTCGCGCGTCGAGCGATACGGAACGTCGTTGAGTTCCTGAATCGGCAACGCATCCATGTCGGCCCGCAACAGCGTCACCGGCCCGGGCCGACCGCCCGACAGCGTCGCCACGACGCCCGTCCCGGCCACACCGGTGCGAATCTCGGCGATCCCGGCCGCTCGGAGCTCACGCTCGATGAAGGCGGCGGTCTCCACTTCTCGGAGCGAGAGTTCCGGATGCGCGTGCAGATGGCGCCGGTATCGTACCAATTCGTCGTGCGGCGTCTGCGGAAGGACGTCGTCGGCCATAGGCGCGGTACCTTCAACCGCGCACGACGCCCCGCCTCCGCAGCGAACGCGTTCAGCGCGCGTCGGCGGACTGCTCCTCGTGCAAGCGGTCGAGGAGATCGAAGAGCGCCGTATCTTCCTCCTCGATGCGCGCGCGCAGTGCACTCGCAAAGGCGGTCCATTCCTCAAGAAACTCCGCCGCACGCCCGACGATCGCCCCGGGCTCCATCCAGCGGGCATAGAGGGCCTCGAAGGTTTCGGCCAACCCGCCCCACGTGTCACGCAAGCGTCGCGCCACGTGTCGTACGGAAGGATCGTCATGCCGAAACAGGGCCGGATAGAGGTATTCGTCCTCAAGCCGCAAGTGCGCGCGAACGACGCCCGCAAAACGGACCAACGACGGGCGCACGACGGCCTCGTCGAGAGACTCGGCGGCGGCCGGAATGTTCTCCAACAACGTACGCAGCATGCAGTGCTGCTCGCGGTAGACCCGCGTCCTCATCACCCACACCCTCCAGGCAACCAGGCTAGAATCGGCCCCGCGACACGCTCTTCCTGCCGCTCCTCCACCCCACGCAGGGAATCGCCCGCGCGACGGGCGATCATAGGGATCGTGACCGCCAAGGCTCCCAAGAGCGCCGCCCGCATGCGCGCGCCCGCGTTCGATCGTGCCGGATTGACCGATGATCAGCTCGTCGCGATCCTGCGCACCATGCTCCTGCAGCGCGGCCTCGAGAACCGCGGATTCCAGCTGAATCGGCAAGGGAAGATCCCGTTCGCATCCGCCAGCGAAGGTCATGAAGCGGTGCAAGCGGGCGCGGCAATGGCCTTCGCGCGCGGCAGCGATATCCTTGTTCCCTACTATCGCGACCTCGGTCTGGCGCTCGGCATCGGGCTGACGCCCCTCGAGGTGATGCTCTCGCTCTTCGCCCGCGCGGCGGATCACTCCGGGGGGAGGCAGTTCCCCCACCACTACGCCACCCGCCGCCTCGGCATCCAGACGATCAGCTCGGTCATTGCGGCGCAACTCCCGCACGCCGTGGGCGCGGCCTATGCGCTTCGACTCCGGCGAGCGTCGGGCCGCGCGGTCCTCACGACCTTCGGCGACGGAGCGACCAGCGAAGGCGAGTGGCACGAGTCGCTCAACTTCGCGGCGATCCACAAGCTCCCGATCGTCTTCCTCTGCGAGAACAACGAATGGGCCATCTCGACGCCCCTGCGCTTGCAGATGGCTCAGCCCGACGTGCATCGCCGGGCTGCCGGCTACGGCATGCCCGGCGTGGCCGTGGACGGCATGGATCCGATCGCATGCTATCGAGCGGTGCGTGATGCCCTCGACCGCGCTCGCGAGGGCGGCGGGCCGACGCTCGTCGAGGCAAAGTGTTATCGCTATCTGGCGCATACGACCGACGACGACGACCGCACCTACCGCTCGCGAGCGGAGGTCGAGATGCGCCGCAAGGACGACCCCGTGCCCCGCTTCGAGCGCCTTCTCGTCGAGCACGGCGTTCTCGACGCCGCGGGCCTCGAAGCCGTGCGGGCCGCCGTCCGACGCGATATCGACGAGGCGACCGACCGCGCCGAGGCGATGCCCTACCCTCGCGCAGAAGACCTCTATGCCGGCGTCTATGCTGGCGACTACCAGCCCTGGCGATGACCCACGAAGGACGAACGATGGCAAAAACAGAGACCTCGACGCGCAAGAAACTCGAGCGGCACGGCCTCACCGACGAGCAGCTGCGGACGATCTTCCGGAACATGCTGCTGCAGCGGCAGCTCGACAATCGCGGCTTTCAACTCAACCGCCAGGGCAAGGTGCCCTTCGCCCTGGGCAGCGAGGGCCACGAAGCGCTCCAAGCAGGCGCCGCGATGGCCTTCCGGCGCGGAACCGATATCCTCGCGCCGTACTATCGTGACCTCGGGCTGGCCTTGGGCATCGGCATGACGCCCTATGAGATCATGCTCTCGATCTTCGCCCGCGCCGCCGACCACAACGGAGGGCGCCAGTTCCCCAATCACTACTCGTCCAAGCAGCTTGGGTTGATGTCGTTTTCGTCGATCCTCGCCGCGCACATCCCGCACGCGGTCGGAGCGGCCTATGCGATGAAGTATCGCAAGGAGAGCGGCCGTGCGGTGCTCTGCACCTTCGGCGACGGGACGACGAGCGAAGGCGAATGGCACGAATCGCTGAACTTCGCGGCGATCCACAAGCTCCCGATCGTCTTCCTCTGCGAGAACAACCAATGGGCGATCTCGACGCCGTTGCACCTCCAAATGGGGCAGCCCGAGGTGTGGAAGCGCGCTGCCGGTTACGGGATGCCGGGCGCGTGCTTCGACGGCTTCGACCCGATCGCGACGTATGCGGCGGTGAAAGAGGCGATGGACCGCGCGCGTTCCGGCGGCGGACCGACGCTCCTGGAGGGCATCTGCTACCGCTTCCTCGCGCACTCCACCGACGACAACGACATGACCTATCGCACGCGCGAAGAGGTCCTCGCGCATCGAAAAGACGATCCGGTTCCGCGCTTCGAGGCCGTCCTCGTCGAACACGGCATCATGACGCCGGAGGAGGTCGAGGCGCTCAAGCGTGACGTGCGCCGCGAAACCGACGAGGCGACCGATCGCGCGGAGGCGATGCCGTATCCCGCACCCGCGGATCTCTACACCAACGTCTACGAAGGAGACTGGCACCCGTGGCAGTGATGAACAACGTCGAGGCCGTCCGCGCGACCCTCTACGACGCCCTCAAGAACGACGAGCGAACGCTGATTCTCGGCGAAGACGTCGGCGCGCGCGGCAACGTCTTCCTCATCACGAAGGATTTCATCAACGAGTTCGGCCCTGAGCGCATCATCGACACGCCGATCGCCGAAGCGTCGATCGCCGGAATCGCCGTCGGCATGGCGATGGAAGGCTTGCGCCCGATCGCGGAGATCCAGTTCGCCGACTTCATCTATCCGGCATTCAACCAGATCGTCGGCGAGGCGGCGAAGATCCGGTATCGCAGCAACGGCGAGTACACCTGCCCGCTCGTGATTCGCACGCCCTACGGCGGAGGTGTCCGCGGCGCGCTCTCGCATTCGGTCTCGGTCGAGGCGCTCTTCTATCACGTGCCCGGCTTGAAGATCGTCGCACCGGCATTCCCGGCCGACATCAAGGGGCTGTTGAACACCGCGATCGACGATCCCGATCCGGTGCTCTTCCTCGAGCACAAGAAGACGTACCGTCTGGTCAAAGGCGAGGTTCCGGACGGACACTACACGATCCCGTTGGGGAAGGCCAACGTGCTGAAGCCCGGCACCCAGGTCACCGCGATCTCATACGGTCTCTATGTGCATTGGGCGCTCGAGGCCGCGCGGAAGCTGGAAGACGAGGAGGGGATCTCGGTCGAGGTCATCGACCTGCGATCGATCCGGCCGATGGACAAGACGACCATCCTCGAAAGCGTTCGCAAGACGCGGAAAGTGCTCATCATTCACGAGGACAACAAGTTCGGCGGCATCGGAGCGGAGATCTCGGCGATGATCGCGGAAGAGGCGCTCTTCGACCTCGACGCTCCCATTCGCCGCCTCTGCGGCCCCGACGTCCCCGCGATGGGCTACGCGCTGCCGCTCGAGGAAGAGTTCATGTCGTCGCCCGACGAGATGGCCGCGGCGATGCGCGAGCTCGCACGATTCTGACGAAACATTCCGAATAGAAGCGCACAGACGAGGTATCCGTAATCCACGATGGCGACGACGATCACGATGCCCCAACTCGGCGAGACGGTGACGGAAGGGACCGTCGCGCAATGGCTCAAGAAGCCGGGCGACTCCGTCGAGAAATACGAGCCGTTCGTCGAGGTCTCCACCGACAAGGTGAATGCCGAGGTCCCCGCACCGGTCAGCGGTGTCCTCCGCGAGATCCTGGTGAAAGAAGGCGAGACCGTCGCGACCGGCACGCCCATCGCCGTCATAGAGGAAGTAGGCGCGCAGTCCTCCGCCCCAGCGCCTGCGCCGGCTGATGCCTCCGTACAGCCTGCTCCGCACGCGCCGACACCCGTGACGCCCGCCTTCGCGCCGACGCACGCCGATCGCAGCCCCGCAGCGACCGCGTTCTCTCCGGGACTGCAGGTCGCGAGCTCCGCGACCAACGGTCACGGCGCGTGCGCCGCTGCCGATGCGGGGAGTCTCGAGGCCGCGCTGCGGAAAGCCTCGCCCGCCGTGCGGCGTTTGGCGCGCGAGCATCACATCGACATTCGCACGCTGAAGGGCACCGGCGCGCACGGTCGCGTCACCGCCGCCGACGTTCTCGCTGCCGCGCAGATGGGTCCGTCCGCCGCCGTCGGCCAGGCGATCGCCTCGGCTGCGGCTCCTGCGGCTACGCCCACCAGATCCACGGTCTCTGCACCGCCCGCCTCCGGCACCAGTACCTACGGCGAGCCGATCCCCGGGACGTTGATTCCCCTCACGCAGGCGCGACGGATCATCGCCGAACGCATGGTGGAGAGCAAGCATACCGCGCCGCACGCGTGGTCGATGGTGGAGGTGGACGTCACCACGCTCTGGGCTTGGCGCGAGCGCGAAAAGGCACGCTTCGAGCGCGAGACGGGGTACAAACTCACGCTCCTTCCCTTCTTCATTCGCGCCGTGGTCGAATCGCTCGCCCGATTCCCCCTCATGAATGCGCGCTTCACGCCCGACGGCATCTACGTCGAGAAAGACGTCAACATCGGGATCGCGGTGGGGTTGCCGACGAACCTCGTCGTGCCGGTGATCAAACACGCCGATACGCTCTCCATCAAAGGGCTTGCGCTTGCGGCCGCCGAGTTGATCGATCGCGCGCGCAAGGGGAAGCTGACCGTGGACGATCTCTCCGGTGGAACGTTTACCGTCAACAACAACGGCGCGAACGGTTCGTACGCGTCCGCGCCGATCATCAATGCAGGCCAGGCCGGGATCGTCACTATGGAGGCCGTGGTGAAGAAACCCGTCGTCGTCGAGAACGATGCGATCGCGATCCGGCAGATGATGAACGTCTGCCTCTCGCTGGATCACCGCGTCGTCGACGGGTACATCGCCAGCGGGTTCCTCGCCGACCTCAAGAAGCGTCTGGAAGCGATGGGCCCGGACGGCGTCCTCTGACGCCGTCCGCGGCGCGGCCGCCATGCAGATCCGCAAGTCGTTCACGTTCGAAGCCGCGCACGTCCTGCCGTTTCACGACGGCAAGTGCGCCCGGCCGCACGGCCACTCCTATCGGCTCGACGTCGCGGTGCGCGGCCCGCTGCACGACGACGGCCCCGCTCGCGGGATGATCGAGGATTTCGACACCATCCGCGACGTCGTGCAGCGCACCGTGATCGATGCGCTCGACCACCGGTCGCTCAACGAGGTCGTCGAGAATCCGACGTGCGAGCGCACGATCTTGTGGATATGGGAGCGATTGTCCGCGGAGTTGCGCGGTTTGGACGAGCTCGTCCTCTGGGAGACGCCGACGGCATGCGCGGTACTCCGGCGCAGCGACTTCTCTCCCTGAAGCGATGCTCCGGCTCAACGAGATCTTCTACAGCATCCAGGGCGAAGGGACGTGGACCGGGACACCCGCCGTCTTCGTGCGCATGGCCGGCTGCAATCTGGCGTGTGATTTTTGTGATACGGACTACTCGGTTCGCTTCTTCGCATCGGTCCCCGACGTGGTCGAACGCGTACGTGCGGAGGGCGGCGATTGTCCGATGGTGGTGCTGACCGGCGGTGAGCCCCTCGCGCAGCACGAGAGCATCGCCCTCATCGACGCATTGCGCGCCGACGGCCGCCGCGTGCACATCGAATCGAACGGAACGATCGCCGTGGAGCTCCCCGACGACGTCTGGCTGTGCGTCTCTCCCAAAGAGCGGCTCGACCCGCGCATGGCGGTCCGCGCGAACGAGGTCAAACTCGTCGTGGACGGCCGCGTTCCGGAAGAGCACTTGCCCGCGTTCGCCGACAAGGCGACGATCTTCTTACAGCCCGAGGGCAACCACCCCCGGAACGTCGAGCTGGCACTCGCGTATGCGAAGGCGCATCCCCGGCGTTTTCGCCTTTCTCTGCAGGTCCACAAATTCATAGGAGTGCCGTGAGCTCCATCGTCTTGGTGTGCGCGACGCGACGAGAGTGCGAGGCGCTCGATGCTCCCGCGACGTGGAGGCGCCTCGTCTGCGGCATCGGACCGGTCGAGGCCGCAGCGCGAACCGCCGCGGCGTTGGCACACGGCGGAGTGCGCCTGGTCGTCAACGCCGGCATCGCGGGCGCGCTCGGTGACGGGATCGCGGTCGGAGCGAGCACCGTCGTGGAGAGCGACGCCTTCGATCTGCGGCGGGAGAACGGCGATGCCCTCGCGTTGCCGCCGGATACGACCGCGGTGGAACGCGTCGCAGCCGACGCTCGGCTCTCCGAGCGCTTGCGCGCGCGCGGCATACACGCCGCGCGCGGCATCACCGTTGCGCGGCCGACGACGAGCGCGCGCACCGCACGTCGTCTGGCCGCATCCGGTTTCGACGTCGAAAGCATGGAAGGGTTCGCCGTCTTGCGCGCGGCGCAACTGGCCGGCGTCCGCGCGATACAACTGCGCGGAATCTCCAACCACGCCGGACCACCGCGCGAGGCCGGGTGGAACGTGGAAGCCGGTCTCGAAGGATGCCGGCGCGCGATGGCGATCCTCATCGAAGCACTGGCGGCAGCAGATGCGTGGTGAGCGCGCAGCGTTGACGCTCGCTTATTCGCCGTGTCCGAACGATACCTACATCTTTGCGGCGTGGACGAACGGCTTGCTTCACGACGCCCCCCCCGTCTCGGTCTCGCTCCTTGACATCGACGAACTGAATGCGGCTGCGCTGCGCGGTGAACCCGAGATCGTGAAGGTCAGTTACGGCGTCGTACCGCATCTCGCGGACCGCTACCGGGTGTTGTGTGCCGGCGGCGCGTTGGGCCGCGGTTGCGGCCCCCTCGTCGTGACCGTACCGGGACGGTATTCGTCGCCGGACGACCTCGCAGGAGCGCGCATCGCGATCCCCGGCGAGCATACGACCGCGTTCCTCCTGCTGCGTTTGGCAACCGCCGTCGCGTTTCGGCCGGTGGTCATGCGCTTCGATCGCATCGTTCCGGCGGTGGCGGTGGGTGCCGCGGATGCCGGCCTCATCATCCACGAGTCGCGCTTCACGTACGAGCGCGACGGGCTTTCCGCGATTGCAGATCTCGGATCGTGGTGGGAAGAGACGACCGGGATGCCGATCCCGCTCGGTGCCATCATGGTGCGCGACGACGTTCCCGAGCAGCGTCTCCTGGACGAGACGATCCGCCGCAGCCTGCGCTACGCCCGCGAACACGAAGAGGCGATCATGCCGTACGTTCGCGCGCATGCCTTCGAGATGAGCGACGACGTCATGCGCCGTCACATCGCGCTCTACGTCAACGACTACAGTGCCGACCTCGGCGACGACGGCGCCGCCGCGATCCGCGAACTCTTCGAGCGGGCGCATGCAGCCCGCCTCTTCGGCGAGCCGACGCGCGTGCGCTTCGTCGAGTAAGGATCGCTCGCCGGCGCGTCCTCGTCACTGCGCCAACGGCTGCAGGCGTTCGATCAGCCACCGCAGTCCGCGAACGTACTCGGGACCGGGGCGTTCCAGCATCTCCGGAGGATCGACGACGATGACGTGCCCTTCGCGCACGGCACGTAGGCTCCGCCACGGTTCTTCCCGGACGACGGAAGCGAAATGCGTCGCCGGATCCGTGAGGATCACATCCGGTTGGAGGCGCAGCAGCGCCTCCGCACTGTATTCGCCGTACGCACCCGGAAGCGAGGTCACCGCGTTGCGCCCGCCGGCCAACGCGATGAGCGTGGAGAGGTACGACCGCGGCCCTGCGGTCCAGATCGGCGCAACGTCGAGCACGACGAAGACGCGTGGATGCCGGCGGAAGGTGCGCGTGCGTTCGTGGAGGGCGCGCGTCTGCGCTTGCAGGCGACGGACGAGCGCACGAGCCTGCGCGACGTGTCCGCTGAGTTCACCCAGGCGCGTGATGTCGTTGAAGAGATCGCCGAACGTATCGTCGGGCATCAACGCGACCTCGATGCCGAGGCGGCGCAGCGGGCGCACCAGGCGCGCTTGCGGCGGAATCCCGACGACGAGATCCGGCCGGAGCGCGGCGATGCGCTCGACGTCCACGCTCATGAAGTCGGCGACGCGCGGCAGGTTGCGCGCCGCAGGAATATCACTCGTGAACGCACTGACCGCGACGACCTGCGGGCCTGCCCCGATCGCGAAGAGATCGTCGGTCAGCGACGGGATCAACGACACGATGCGGTGCTTCTCGGGTGCGACGGTCGCCGTGGGAGCGAGCGCACGTCGTGCCGGTGATGCGGAATGGCCGCCGCAAGCCGCGACGAGCGCGAGGACAATCCAGCAGAGCTGCGCGGTCAGCGCGCGCAGGCGGCGACGAAACGACACGACGCTGCATCTCCTTCGAAGAATCTGCGGTGAAGAAATCCGGCGACGAGGCGTTCGCGCCACGCTCCCGCATCGCCCTCGCCCTCGTATGCCGGTCGTTCGCGCAGCGACGCGCTCGCATAGTGGAACTCGTACGCGCGAATGCCGTCACCGGCGCGATCGAGTACGGAGTCGCAGACTGCCCGCACCCGGCGGTACCCGAGATGAAGGCGCGGCCGGGCGATCGACGTTCGGCCGCGCAACGCACCAACCATCGGAAAACATCCCTCGGCGGTTTCGAGCTCCTCGGCCAGCCACATCATGCCGCCGCACTCGGCATAGACGGGCATCCCGGACGCAACCGCCTCGGCGACCTGCGCGCGGAGCGATGCGTTGGCGGCAAGCGCCGATGCATGCGACTCCGGGTATCCGCCGCTCAACCACAGCCCGCGCGTTCCATCCGGTAGCGCGCGATCGCGCAACGGAGAAAAGAAGGCGATGCGCGCACCGGCTGCGCGCAAGGCCTCGACGGTCTCGGGATAGGTGAACCACAGCGCTTCGTCGCGCGCCATCGCGATCAGCGGGCCGGAGCCGCCCGCCTCGCCCGGTATGTCGCCCCCGTCGGCAGCCGTTTCGCTCCTGCGCGGTCGTCCGACGAGCCCGTCAAGGTCGAGTTGATCGCGCAGGGTGGCGGCGATCGCCGCCGCGATCGTGCGTACCGCCTCCAGGCGCTCCGTCTGCAGACCCAACCGGCGCTCCGGGATGCGCCACGCCGGTTCGTGCGGGAGCACGGCGAGGACGGGAACGCCGACGCGCTCGCAGGCGCGCCGTACCGCACGCACGTGTCCCTCGCCTCCCGCTCGATTGAGCACCGCACCGAGGATGCGCACGCGCGGCGTCATCCGCGTACAGCCGAGCGCGATCGCCGCCAAACTCTGCGACGCACGCCAGCCGTCGAGGACGAGGAGCGCGGGAACGTCGAGCACGCGCAGGATCTGCGCGGTCGACGTCGCGCCGTCGTCGTCGCCGTCGAAGAGCCCCATCATCCCTTCGAGCAGCAGCACGTCGCCGGTCTCCGCGGCACGCAGCGCATTGCGGCGCACCTGCTGCGGTCCATCGAGCCAGAGGTCGAGATTCCGCGCTCCTCGGTCGCATGCCGCTTCGTACAGCCGGGCATCGAGATAGTCCGGACCGCACTTGAAGGGGGCGACGCGATATCCGGATTCCGCCAGAAGGCGTGCCAGGCCCAACGCAACGGAGGTCTTCCCCTCGCCGGTACCCGCAGCGACGACCGCCAACGCGCGTTCCATCGAATCGCTGCTTCAGCGAAGAGGAACCCTCGCCTTCCCCGCCGCATCGTACGGCGTTTGGAGCGTGCGCGGGAAGCCGGTGCAAGGCCGGCACGGTCGCGCCACTGTATGCGGGGAGCCGCCCGCGGTCACTGCCGGCAACGGCGGGAAGGCCCGGGCAGACGGCGACGATCCGCGAGTCAGGATACCGCCGCACGTTTCGCAACACCGCCTCGCGTCAAGGAAAGGATTGCAATCGTGTCTTCGTCGTTTCGCCTGCAGGCGCTCGGCGCCGCAGCGTCGTTCTCCTTCGCATTCGCAGCGTTTCCGTCTCACGCCCTTGCAGGGGGCGCCGTTCCGGCACCCCATGCGACGGCCACGCCGCCGCCGGTCGTCGCGCATGTCGTCTCGTCGGATCGCACGCGTGAACCACTCTCGCGCAGCGCGCGCACGGTCTACGTTGTCACGCACGACGAGATGCTCGCGCGCGGGTACCGCACGGTCGCACAGGCCATCGCCGATCTTCCCGGCGTCTTCGTCGCCGGATACGCGCCGGGGGCCGGCACGCTCTACGGCATTCGCGGCAGTTCGTCGGAGCAGGTCTTGGTGATGCTCGACGGCGTTCCGGTCGCCGGTGCGCAGATCAACGGCATCGATCTCGACGACTACTCGACGGCTGGGGTCGATCGCATCGAGGTCGTCGAGGGCGGCGGCTCCACGCTCTACGGTTCAGGTTCCATCGGCGGCATCATCGACATCATCACCTCACCGCTGCACCGTCCGGTCGCGGACCTGCGCGACGGCTCGTTTGGCGAACACTCGCTACGCATCCAAACGCCATTCGTCTCCGTCGAACGAACGACGGCAACCAATGACTACCCGCTGCCCGACGGGACCTCGCGCGTCAATGCCGACCTGGGCATGACCGCCGCGCATGCGGTTCTCGCGCGTCGAATCGGTGCCGTGGATGCACACCTGTTCGCCTATGTCGGGGACCGCCACCTCGGCGTGCCGGGGAACGAGACCTACACCTATCCGGCTGCGCTCACGCCGACTGCGCGTGAAAACGATCTCGCACGCGACCTTCATCTGGCACTCGAGCGCACGCGCGGGGAACGGACGCTCTCGCTCGACCTCGCCGCATCGTCGCTCGGGATCTTCTTCACCTGCGACACCCCCGTCGATCCGAACTGCCCCAATGCCTTCCTCGGGCCCGGCACACCGCCGTACGCGGATCTCGTCACCGACGGGCGCGTGCAGGCGAGTCTCCGCGATGTCGTTCGAACCGGGCACGGCCGCACGGTTGCGGGCATCGATCTCTCTCGCGGCAGCGCTCGCGTCGACGACGGCTTCGGCGATCTGATCTTCCATCCGTACGCACAGGCCGCGGCATACCTGCAACAGTCCTGGCTTATCGGCGACGGCGCGGAGCTCTACGCCGGCCTTCGCGGCGAGCGTGACGGCTCCGTGGGCGGAGCCTTCTCTCCGTCGATCGGTGGTATCGCCCGCATCGCTCCGCAGATTTCGCTGCGCGCGAACGTCGCGACCGCCTTCCGCGCTCCGACGATCGAGGAGCTCTACTTTCCCGGCTTCTCGAATCCGTCCCTGGTTCCCGAACGCACGCGGGTCGGCGACGTGAGCATCACCGATGCCGCAATTCTCGGGGGAACGAGCGCCGGATGGTTCTTCACCGACGGCAGCAACCTCATCGTCCTCGATGCGACGTACACTCCGCGTAATGTCGGCCACGCCGCGATCCGCGGATGGACGTTCCAGACGCAGACGCGCCCGATGCACGGCATCGTCACCTCGCTCGCGCTCACGAACCTGTACGAGGCGCAAGATCTCGACGGCAATCCGGCGCAAGACGTCTTCGCGGGCCGACGACTTCCCGATCGAGGGCCGGTCCTCCAGGCGACGCTCCGGCTCGACTATACCGGGACGCCGTCGCAACGACTTGCGGGCTTCGGGATCGCGATGCGCACGGAAGGACCGCGCGGCACGATCGTTCCGGGCGTTCCGCTCTTCGATCAGCCCGTCGCCTACTCGCGTCTGGACGCCTACGCGAGCCTTCGCCTCGCACCGCATGCGGTCGTGACGCTGCGCGGGTACGATCTCGGCAACGAGCGCTATGCGGAGATCGGCGGCTACCCGCTGCCGGGACGTTCGTTCGCGATCGAGTTCCAGACCCGGTGACGTGATTCGCGGGATCGCCGTTACGGCGTCTGTGCTCGCCGTTCTGACGGCGAGCCTCGCGTTCGGAGGAACGGCGATCCCGCCGGCATCATTCATCCATGCACTGCTGCACCCGCACGCAGGCGATGCTGCCGCGCTGATCCTGTGGCAATTGCGCATGCCGCGGGTCGCGGTTGCCGCGACGGTCGGCGCATGTTTGGCGATCGCGGGTGCGCTGCTACAAGGGTTGCTGCGCAATCCCCTCGTCGATCCGTATCTGACCGGCACCAGTGCAGGCGCAGCCGCCGCGATCGCGCTCGCAGTCACCGCGGGTGTCGCTGCACCGTGGCTGCCGTTTCTGGGTTTCGTCTCCGGGCTCGCATCCGCGCTGCTGGTCGCACTCCTCGCGCGCCGCGGTCCCGGCATCGACGTCCAGCGGCTCATCCTGGCCGGAGTCTCGCTCTCGGCGCTGCTGGGAGCGATCGTCGCAACGGTACTCACGCGCATGCGCCCCGACGACGCCTCGACGCAGATCCTAGCCTGGCTCGCAGGCTCGACGGCAGGCCGCGGATGGCACGACCTGACCTTTGCGCTTCCGTATGCGGCGGCCGGCATCGCGCTCGCGTTCGCGGCGGCACCCGCGTTGGATGCCCTGCGTGCCGGCGAGATCCGCGCCGCATCGGTCGGTGTCGACGTCGCGCGCGCGCAGTGGACGATCCTTGCCGCATCGTCGCTGCTCGCTGCCGCTGCGGCCGCATTGGCCGGAACGATCGGTTTCGTCGGCCTCATCGTTCCGCATCTCGCCCGGCACCTCGCCGGATCGCGGGCCTACGTGCTGCTGCCGTCGTGTGCACTCCTCGGGGCGGCGCTGTGTAGCGCCGCCGACACCGTCGCTCGGAGCCTCGTCGCCCCTGCCGAGCTTCCGCTCGGCGTCGTCTTGGCGTTCGCGGGCGTCCCCGTCTTTCTCGTCCTCTACCGCCGGCAGGAGCGCGAATTTTCATGATTCGCGTCGATGCCGCGCGCGTCTCGGCTGGTGGGCGCATCCTCCTGCGCGACGTCTCCTTCCCCGTGGACGCAGGAGAGGCGATCGCGATCCTCGGCCCAAACGGCGTCGGCAAGACGACCCTGATGCGGGCGATGGCCGGGCTCCATCCGCTCGATGAGGGCCGCATCACCATCGACGGAGAGGAGATCGCGCGATTGGCGCCGGTCGAGCGCGCGCGTCGCGTCGCCTTCGTCGCGAGCGACGACGTGCTCCTCGACGGACTCGATGTGCACGACGTCGTCGCCATCGGACGCCATCCCCACCATCGCTGGTGGGAGTGGCGAACCACCGGCGACGACGAGCGCGCCGTCCACGACGCCCTTCGAGCGGTCGGCATGGAGTGGGCGGCGCGGCGGCGCCTGGCGACGCTCTCGAGCGGTGAACGCCAGCGCGTATGGATCGCTCTCGGATTGGCGCAGGAGACCCCCGTCCTACTGCTCGACGAACCGACGAGCCATCTCGACATCCGTGCCGCGCACGAAGTCCTCGTCCTATTGCACGAACTCGCGCGTACCGGAAAGACGGTCGTCTGCGTGCTGCACGATCCGAACGAAGCTGCAGCCTTCGCCGATCGCATCGTGCTGCTCGGCGACGGCCGCGTCCTGGCGTGCGCTCCTCCTTCCGAGGTCTTCGCCGGTGATCTGCCCGAACGTGCCTATGGCATCCCGATGGAACGGCTGGCGACACGCGACGGCGGCGTACGCCTCGTCGCACGTTTCGTACGCGAACGATTCAATTGACCGGATGGACGCGGATCGCGAGGACCGCGACGTCGTCGCGCATGCGCGAACCGCTGCGCGCGCGCGCATAGGCGACGAGCTGGTCGGCGAGCGCCTGCGGATCCGCGGTGCTGCGCGCGATGAGATGCACGGCCCCTTCGTGCCCGAGCGGCAGACCGCGCGCGTCGCGCGCTTCGGTGAGGCCGTCGGTCGCCAGCACGATCGTGTCGCCGTCGTCGAGGTGAACGACCAGACTGCCGAAAGGCTCTTCCATGACGCCGAGGACCGGGCCGGTGACGATGAGCGGCTGCACTTCCCTGCTGCTCCGGCGAACGAATACCGCATCGTGCCCCGCACTCGCATAGCGGAGTACCATCGACTGCGTATCGAGGATTCCCACGAACATCGAAACGAAGAGCTCCGGGTCGGGAACGGTGTGTGCAAACGCCGTATTGAATTCTGCGAGGATCGCTCCCGGATCACGGCGGCGGAGCGCGATCGCCCGTATGGTGTACTTGATGAACGCCGTCAGGACGGCTGCCTGAACGCCCTTGCCGCTGACGTCCGCGATGGTGATCAAGGCGAGATGTTCGGATAGGCGATAGACGTCGTAGATGTCGCCTCCGACGACGAGCGCACCGCTCGCGGAGCTATAGGCGGCACCGACCTCGCAGTGCGGGAGCGGTACCGTTTCGCTACGAATGGCCCGTTGCAGGATTTCGGTGAGCGCCCGCTCCTCGCCGAGTTCGCGGTTGAGGCGGGAGCGCACGGCGTTGAACGCGATCGCGAGGATGCCGAAGACCAAGAGCCAGAATGCGCGAATATAGAGTGTACGGTCGATCTCGTACTGCGTGCGTACGGCCAGCGCACGATCGCGAACCTCGAGCCGTCCGCGCAGGTACGCGATCTCGCGGCGCTCCAACTGCGAGACGCGCGAGGTCACCGCATCGATCGTTTCTCGCGACGACTCCCGCCCGCGAACGACCGCCTCGGCGAGATCGTCGCGCCACTGCCGTTGGAGCGCGAGGTAGTGTTCCAAGTGCTCGCGTGCGCGCGTCATGCGTTCGTCGATCAAGGTTTGGCGGACGTCGGAAGCCCGTTGGTCGAGCCGTCGCGCCGCGTCGGCATACGTGCGCGCGTAGAGGGGGTCGTGCGTGATGGCATAGGCACGCACCGCATGCTCTTCCTCTTCTTGAAAGAGTCGGACGTCGGCAAGGGCGAGCTGCGCGCGCTCGAGCGATTCTTCGCGCAGAAAGGTAGCGGCGATTTGGGCGCGGGTGCTGAAGGCGCCTTGGACCGCGATCGCCAGGACTAGGATCAGGAACAGCGTGACGACGACCGTCCCCCGAAGGCCTGCCAGGCGCGCGAGGATAGGGCTCACGCGGCGCCCTCCAGAAAGGGCTTCCCCGTCATGCACACGCAGATCGACCCCGCCATCTTCAAGTCGTACGACCTCCGCGGGCTGTATCCGTCGGAACTCTCCGACGAGGTCGCCTACGCCGTCGGCCGGTGTTTTCCCGCCCTGGTCGGCGGGCGGCGCATCGTGGTCGGCCGCGACATGCGCCCGTCGGGAGCGGCGCTCCTCGAGGCCTTCGCACGCGGAGCCTGCGAAGCGGGAGCCGACGTCACCGATATCGGGCTGGTCTCCACCGATGCTCTCTACTTCGCCGTCGGAAAGTATGGTTTCGACGGCGGCGTGATGATCACCGCATCGCACAATCCGCCGCAGTACAACGGAATGAAGTTCACTCGAGCGCGCGCGGAGGCCATCTCGCTCGATACCGGCCTCGCGGAGCTGCGCGACCGCATCGTCGCCGGCGATCTTCCGCCTCGCGCGACTGCACCGGGGGTACGCGAGCATCGCGACATCCTCGACGACTTCGCGGAGCACTGCCTCTCGTTCATCGATCGCTCGAAGATCAAACCGCTCACCATAGCGATCGATGCGGGTAACGGCATGGCCGGAGAGACGGTACCGCGCGTCTTCAAGCACCTACCCTGCACCGTCGTCCCGCTCTACTTCGAACTCGACGGAACCTTCCCGAACCATCCGGCGAGTCCGATCGAGCCGGAAAACCTCCGAGATCTTCGCCGTACGGTGCTCGAGCGACGGTGCGATCTGGGAGCGGCCTTCGACGGCGACGCGGATCGCATGTTCATCGTGGATGAGCGCGGCGAGATCCTCGACGGCAGCATCGTCACGGCGCTCGTCGCCGTCAACACGCTCAAGCGCCATCCCGGTGCGAAGATTCTCTACAACCTGATCTGCAGTCGCAGCGTTCCGGAACAGATCCTCAAGGCCGGCGGCATTCCGGTCCGCTCGCGGGTGGGACACTCGCACATCAAGAAGCTCATGCGCGAGCAAGACATCGTCTTCGGGGGCGAGCACAGCGGGCACTTCTACTTCCGCGACAACTGGTACGCCGATTCGGGAATGATCGCGCTCCTTCAGTGCCTGGAGCTCTTCAGTGAAGCGAATGCCCCCGTGAGTGCCGTCGTCGCCCCGATCGATCGGCGCTTTCGTTCGGGCGAGATCAACACGCCCGTCCGCGACGTCGCGGCGACGCTCCGCCGCATCGAAGAGCACTATCGCGATGCGGAGCTCGATCGCCTCGACGGCTTGACGGTCTCCTATCCCGATTGGTGGATGAACGTCCGCCCGTCCAACACGGAGCCGCTCCTGCGCCTCAACGTGGAAGCCGACACGCGCGAGCTCATGGAACGCCGCCGCGACGAGGCGTTGGCGATCATCCGCAGCGAGTAAGCGGCACCGGTCGTTCGAGCCACCCCACGCAGGAGATGCGCTTCCTACGACCCGCCGGATGGGCCGATCATGGGTTCACATGCCTGCCCGTGACCAGCAGGTTGCAGGCGGGGCCCCTCGTCGCGTTGCGATAGATTGACAATGAATATCACTTTCATTACACTGCTCCTATGATGAAACGCAGCAGCAACGACACCGGCCTCGCCACGATCACACTCCGGCGAAGCCGAATCTCGATGGAAGACACCGTGCGCCACGAAGTCGTCCAGATCCTGAACGGATCGCTCGCCACGGCGCTCGACCTGCAGACGCAAGCCAAGCAAGCGCACTGGAACGTCGCGGGCATGGAGTTCTTCTCCCTCCACCAGCTCTTCGATGCCGTCGCCGAGAGCGCCGCCGAGGCCGTGGACCTCCTTGCCGAGCGAGCGGTGCAACTCGGTGGAACGGCCCTGGGTACGGCGCGCCTCGCCGCGGAGCGTTCGATCCTGCCCGAGTATCCGCACGAACTCTCGTCCGGCAAACAGCACGTCGAAGCGCTGGCGGAGCGCGTCGCCGCCTTCGCCAACCACGTCCGCGAGGCGATCGAAAAGACCGCCACCTTGGGCGATCAGACGACCGCCGACATCTACACGGAGATCTCCCGAGCGATGGATAAGTACCTGTGGATGCTGGAGGCCCATCTCCGATGACGGCGAGGCGGTGACCGGCGACCATCCGGACGTCCTCGAACGCTACCGGCAGACGCGCGACGCAATGGTCGCGCGTCTGCGCGCGTTGGAAGACCTCCTCGAGGATCCCGATGCTGCGCTCGTACGCACCGAACGCGAGCGGTTGGAATGCGGGCGCTTCGTGCTCGCGGTCGTCGGGGAGTTCTCGAGCGGGAAATCCTTCCTGTTGAACGCCTTACTCGAGCGCGTCCGGCGCGACGGGGAAACGATCTCCGGGCTGCTCGCCGTCGGCGTCAATCCATCGACGGCCGCCGTGACCGAGCTCGTCTACGGCGACCACGAGGATGCGACGGCATGGTATCCGGATGGTCGCAGCGAGCGGGTCCCCGTCGATTTCCTCGACCGCTTCACCGCGGTCGGCATCGAAGGGACGGGGGAGCGTCATGCCGCGACCGCCGATCGTTCGGATTCCCCGGTACGCGTGCAGCTCTCGGTCGCCGCTCCGCTCCTGCGCAGAGGGATCGTGCTCGCCGATACGCCGGGACTTGCATCCGTCAATCCCGCGCACCGGCGCGCGACGCTCTCGTACCTGCCCGGGGCCGACGCCGTGCTCTATCTCATCGACACGCAGCAGCCGTTTTCCGACGGCGACGCCGCGTTTCTCGACATCGTCCGCCGTCACGTCGCGAGCATCTTCATCGTACAGACGAAGATCGACCTCTGGGAGCAACTCCTCGAAGACGGCCGCGCGGAATGGGAACATGCGCGCGATCGCATCGCAGCGCTTGCCGCCGTCCATGCGCCGGAGGCATCGGTCATCTCGGTCTCGGCTCGCAGATATGCGGAGGGTCTCCTCGCGGGCGACGCCACAGCGATCGCGCGCAGTCGGTTTCGCGATCTCCTCGAGGCACTCGATCACTCGCTCATCGCACGCACCGGTCGCGCCCGCATTCGTCGTGCTTTGCAGATCGCCGTCACGGCGGCCGACACCGCGCTCGATGCCCTGCGCACCGAACGCGCATGCTACGATCGCCCGATCGACGAGCTCCGCGACGCGTTGGAGCGCGAGCACACCGCCGCCGAACGCATCGCCGCCGAACTCCTTGCCGCAGCCGACCGACTCCGCGAATCCGCCGGTATCGTCGCGCAAACGATCGTCGAGCAAGGACGCCGGACTGCAGAGCACCTAGCCGGATCGCTCGTCCGGGCCTTCGATACAGCCGACATCGTGCATCTCCGCGACCGAGCACGCCTCCACGCGCTCGCCGATCGTGCGACCGTCGACGCGCTGACCCCGTTCGCACGTGCCATGGCGGCGCACGTGCTCGCCGAGACCGGTGATGCGATTCGGCACGCTGGGGAACACACGCTCCTCTCGTTTTCTGCGGAGGAGGCGCTCGCACGAGCCTTCGGAGCGGATGCGAGCAGCATCGCGTGGCGGCAGCGAGCGCACGATGCACCCGCCGACGCTATCGTTCTGGAAGCACTGAGCGGCCCGACGGTATCCTTGGTGCACGAGATCGCATCGCGCTTTGCCGGCGCCGCACCGGGAACGTACATGAAACGCGAGCTCAACGCGGACCTCCGCGCGCACATCATGCCGCTCTTCCTCGACGACTTCGATCGCTTCTCTCGCGAGCTCGCCCTGCGACTGCGCGGCGTCTACGCCGAGACGGAACGCGCGCTGCGGGGGGCGGCGGAACGCGAGCGGCATCGGCGCATCGGCGGTATCGTTCGCGCGCTCGCCGCGCACGGCGACGGAAGTCTCCGCGAGAAGGCGGCCGCTCTCGATGCGACGATGCTCCGGATCGCCGCGCTCCGAGCGGAGATCGACGACCTCGCGGATGCGTCGTCCGAAGAACGTGCGGTACCGGCGGAGCCGCCCGCGCATGCGGAGATTCGCGCGGCCCATGCCGCCGAGGAGCGGGCGTTCGACCCCGATGCCTACGAGCGCGGCCTAACCCCGACGCGCTGGCGCGTGGCGCTGCTCGGTGCCCTCCGGCGCGGAAAATCGGCATTGATCGACGCCATTGCCGGTCGCGCGATCCTTCCCGACCGCACGCCCGGATCGGCACGCTTTCCGGTGCACGTTCGATACGGCGACCGCGACGAAGCGTTCGTACTCGAGAACGGAGCCTGGACACCGATCGAGCCGGATGCCGTCGCGGAGGCGTGCACGCGTGCTCCGGTCCTGCGACTGGTTCCCTGGCGCCTGCCGCGCGAACTGGTCCTCGTCCACACGCCGGCGTTCGACGGCGGTGATCCGACGGCGGAGAGCATCGCAGCGGTCTCCGCGATGCATGCCTCCGCACTACTCTGTCTCTTCTCGCGGCAACTCTCCGACCGCGAACTGGCCTTTTACGAGCGATGGGCCGATCTCGGCCGCCCGATCTTCTTCGCCCATACCTTCGCCGACAACGAAACGCCCCGCGACCGCCGGGAGGTCGTCGCCCTCGCGGAACGCTATCTCCGCGAGCGCGGCATCACCGCAGAGCGCATATTCACGATCTCCTCGACCGAAGCGGCGGCAGCCTCCGCCGCCGGGCGCGCCCCCGCTCCCTGGAATGAATTTCCGGCCCTCGTCGCGACGCTCGAGAGTCGTGCGGCCGAGCACATGGCGCGCTTGGAACGCCTTGCTCGCGCACGGACGCAGCTCCTGCCGAACGACGCTCGCGCGCCGGTGACGGCGCAGGAAGAAGAATCCTCCAGGCGGCCGTGGTGGCGCAGCATCTTCGCGAAAGGGCTCGGCAGGCGTTCCTGACGAACCACCGGTTCGTGCACGGGAGGATGCATGGCACCGGGCCGCTGGTGCTCGGACCGGCAACCGTGGCGGTGGGCGATGGCACGTCGACGTTCGCGCGTCTCGCCGTCGAGGGAGGCCGCATCCTCGACATCCTCGCCGCGGACGGACCGTCCGATGTTCCGCTCCCTCCCGGAACGACGATCGCGCCGGGGCTCCTCGACCTCCATACCAACGGCGCGGGTGATCTTCCCTTCAACCGCGATCACGGCCACGCCGTCTATCAGGCAAGCCGTTCGTATGCGGCCTGCGGCGCTACGGGATTCGTCGCCGCCGTCATGACGGCTCCGTGGGAGTCCATGCTCGCCGCGGCTGCGGACATCGTCGAAGCGGCACACGAACTCGAAGAGGGCGAGCCCTGCGGAGCGCGGTGCCTGGGGGTTCATTTCGAAGGGCCGTTTCTCAATCAGAAGTTTCGACGCGTCCATCGCGGCGAATGGCTCCTACCGGCTTCGAACGAGCGCGCGCGAGAGATGATCGACGTCTGTCGCGGTGCGCTGGTGATGGTGACGTTCGCCCCGGAGATCGACGGCGCCGCCGACGCGGCTCGCCTGTTTTGCGATCACGGCATCGTCTGCTCCGCGGGCCACACCTCGGCGCGATATCGCGAGGGAATGCTGGCGATCGGGATGGGGTTTCGCTCGCTCACGCATGCCTTCAACGGGATGCCGCCGCTCGACCATCGCGATCCTTCACTCCTCGCTGCGTTCATGCAGGATCGCCGGACCTTCGTGCAGGTGGTCTGCGACGGCGTCCACGTCGCGCCCGTCATGGTCGATCTCCTCTACCGGACACTCGGCGATCGCGTCGTCTTGGTGACCGACTACATGCCCGTCACCGACGGCGACTATCGCATCGAGGGTGGCGTCGTGCGTACCCGCGACGGAACGATCGCCGGCAGCGCACTTCGCATCGATCAAGCGGTGCGCAATTACATGACCTTCACCGAGTTACCCTTCGCCCAGGCGATCATCGCCGCTACATACGCGCCCGCACGCCTGCTCGGCCTGGAGCGCGAACTCGGCCGGGTCGCGCCGGGATTACGGGCGGATCTCTCCTTCTGGGATGACGAGTTGCGCGTGATCGGCACGATGCAAGGCGGGCGATTCGTCTTCGGAACCATCGCACCGGATCGGCGCCTGCAGGCGGTCAGCGCATCCGCACCCTCCTGACCTCGCTTCGTCACGAACGTCGCGCGGACGTCTCGGCGCCCATCGCTCCTCGCGTTCGACGGTTCTCCCGAGATCGAGATCCGCGTTCCGTCACGGCGTGCCGTCATGCGGTGCGGCACCGCCGAGATACGCCTCGATCACCGCCGGATCGCCGCGCAGGCGATCGGCGGTGTCCTCGCGCACGACCCGGCCATTCTCGAGCAGATAGGCTCGTGCCGCCAATCGCAAGGCCATGCCGGCATTCTGTTCGACCAACAGCATCGTCGCCCCGGTGTCGCGGATCGCTCGCAACGTCTCGAAGACGTGCTTGACGAGAACCGGAGAGAGACCGAGAGACGGCTCATCGAGCAGCCATAGGCGCGGCTGCGCCATCAAGGCACGGCCGATCGCGACCATCTGTTGTTCGCCGCCTGAGAGCGTGGCCGCGCGTTGCCCGAGACGATCGCGCAGCTGCGGGAAGATCTCGAGGACGCGCTCGATGCGCGCGCGGATCTCGGCTTGGGAGAGGCGACCGCCTGCGCCGAGCATCAAGTTCTCGCGAACGGTCATCCGCGTGAAAAGCCTGCGCCCTTCGGGGACGTGCGCGATTCCCGCCGCCGCGATCTCATGAGGCGCCCGACCGGTGATCGGACGACCGTCGAAGCGAATCGTTCCGCGCCGGGGGCGGACCAAACCGCTGATCGCGCGCAAGGTGGTACTCTTTCCGGCGCCGTTCGCCCCCAAGAGCGCGACGATCTCTCCGCGGGCGACGCGGATGGAGGCGCCGCGCAGCGCCTCGACTCCGCCATATCGTACCTCGAGATCGTCGATCGCGAGCAGCGGTTCGTTCACGGCATCTCGCTCCCGAGATACGCCTCGATCACGCGCCGATCCGCGCGCACGTCGCGCGGACTCCCGACGGCAATCGTCTCGCCGTGATCGAGCACGACGATGCGCTCGCAGAGGCTCATCACCACGCCCATGTCATGCTCGACGAGGACGATCGTCGTCCCGTCATCCCGAATGCGACGGATCAGCGCCGCGAGTCCCGCTTTCTCCGACGGATTGAGACCGGCGGCCGGTTCATCGAGGAGGAGCAGTCGCGGGCGAGCGGCGAGTGCGCGAGCGATCTCCAGTCTGCGCTGCGCGCCGTAGGGGAGGTTCGCGGCCAGGCGTTCTTCGGAGCCGGCGAGTCCTACGCGCTCCAGCAGCGCGCGCGCCTCGTCTCGCACTCGCATCTCTTCCCGGCGTGCGCGAGGGGTGCGGACCAAGGCATCGAGGATGCCCGAACGCAACCGAAGGTGCGCGCCGATCATGACGTTCTCCAGGGCGCTCGCGAACCGAAAGAGGCGCAGGTTCTGGAACGTGCGAGCGATGCCGCGCGCAGCGACGGCGTGCACCGGCATGCCGTCGATACGCGAACCTTCGAACCGAATCGCTCCCGACCGCAGCGGAGCCACACCGCTGATCGCATTGAAGAGCGTGGACTTGCCGGCGCCGTTCGGCCCGATGACACCGAGAATCTCACCCTCGCGGACCTCGAACGAGACGTGCTCGAGCGCTCGTAGGTTTCCGAACGCGACGCTGACGCGCTCGAGGACGAGCAGGCCGTCAGGCATCGGCACTCGCATGCAGCTCCGCCCGCCGCTCGCGATTGGGCAACAAGCCTTCGGGGCGCAGGAGCATGATTGCGACCAGGATGGCGCCGTAGATGAAGTAGTGGTCGGCGGTGAGATCCACCCGGAGATGGAAGAGCCGCTCCGCGAGGGTATCGGCTTGCGGGAGGATCGCTTCGTTCACGGTGGAGAGAACGAGGCTGCCGACGATTACTCCCGCAACGTTTCCCATGCCTCCCAAGACCAGCATCGAAACGATCAGCACGCTCACCTGGAACTGAAAGAGATCCGGAGAGACCAGGCTGAGCTTCGCAGCGAAGACGACGCCGGCCAGGCCTGAAAACGACGCACCGAGTGCAAACGCCGCCAGCTTCGTCCGCGTCGTATCGATGCCGGCATGCTTTGCCGCCAGCTCGTCTTCGCGGATCGCCGTCCACGCGCGCCCCAGCCGGCTCGCGCGCAGATTGCAGACGAGAAGGATCGTGAGAGCGACCAAGGCCACGGTGACTTCGTAATACGGCGTTGCGGAGAGACCGAACGAATACGGACCCAGGCGAGGGATGTCGAGCGCAGAGATACCGTTCGGCCCTCCGGTATATTTCGTCAGATTCTGAAAGATCTGCGGCACGATCTCACCGAAGCCGAGCGTGACGATCGCGAGATAGTCGCCGCGCAGGCGAAGCGTCGGCGCACCGAGCACGGTTCCGAAGAGTGCCGCCAGCAATGCGGCGACGAACAGCAACAGCCAGAACGGTACATGGATACCGAACTGCGGGCTTGCCAACATACCGTACGTGTACGCGCCGATGGCGAAGAACGCCGCATATCCCAGATCGAGGAGACCTGCGAAGCCGACGACGACGTTCAGGCCCAGGGCGAGGATGACGTAGAGTCCGGCGTCGGCGAGGAGATTGATCGTCGCATCATCGTGCACCGCGAGCGGCACCGCCGCCAGGAGACCGAGGGCCCCAATTGCGACGCCGCGGGAGAGCGCCCGCGAGCGCATGCTTCCGGCCACGATCGTCGCGACGACGGCGATACCGATCAGCAGGTAGATCATACTTTTTCCGGCACCGACTCTCCGAGCAAGCCCGACGGACGCACGACCAGGACGCCGACGAGGATCGCGAAGACCGCTACGTTACTCCACTGCCCGCCGATCTGCCACGTCGCCAGCGCCTCGATGATACCGATCAGGAAACCGCCGAGCACCGCGCCGCCGAGATTACCGATGCCGCCCAGTACTGCGGCCGTGAATGCTTTGAGGCCCGCATCGAAACCGTTCAGAAACCATGTCGACTGGTAATACATGCTCGATGCGAAGCCTGCGATACCCGCGAGGAGCCCGGCGATCACGAACGTGGCGGCGATGACCGCATTCACATCGATGCCGACGAGTGCGGCCGCCTCTCGATCCTGCGCGACGGCTCGCATCGCCATTCCCAGCCGCGTTCGTTTCACCACGAGTTGCAGCACGATCGTCGCCGCGATCGTCATCCCCACGAGGACGATCTGTTGGAGGGTCACCGTCATTCCACCGGCGGTCAGGACGAGATTCGGAAAGAATCCCGGCACGGGCACCGGTGCCGGACCACGCCAGAGTTGCATGACGTTTTCGAGGATGAACGAGACGCCGATCGCGGTGATCAACGGTGCCAGGCGCGGAGCGTTGCGCAGCGGGCGGTACGCCAGGCGTTCGATGCCCGCATTCACGACCGCACACGAGAGCGCCGCACCACCGCAGGCGAGGAACGAGACCACCACGAGCGTGATGCCGTGGAGGGCGCCGTGCACGCCGAGCGCTTCCAGCACCGCCAGAGCGACGAACGCACCGAACGTAGAGACGTCGCCGTGTGCGAAGTTGATGAGCTCGAGAATGCCGTAGACGAGCGTGTACCCGAGAGCGACGAGGGCGTAGATCGCTCCCAGCGAGATCCCGTTGATCAGCTGCGCGACGAATTCGTGCACGGTGGGGTCAGCGTTGGATGGCGAACTGCTCGATGAACTGCGGCGTGCCGTGCACGATCTCGTAGAGGGATACGATCGGATGGCGGAGATCGCCGGCGGCATCGAACGACACGGGGCCGACGGGCGTCGGCAGATCGCGCGTCGCGGCGATCGCGGAGACGACGTCCGCTCGGCTCGGCATCGCGCCGCCTCCGCGCAGGATCGCCGCTTCGATCGCATGGACGACCACCTCGGCCGCAGCGTACCCGTTGGCGCTGTAGGGGCCGACGGGACTCTTGAAGCGCCGCTCGTATTGCGTCACGAAGGCGCGCGCCTGCGGCAGTCGTAGAACGTCCGGCGCGGCTATGGTGTAGTAGGTGCCGTCCGCGGCCGCACCGATCGCTTGCGCGATGTCGGGAATACCGTCGCCGCCGAGAAACGGAACGCTATCGAGCCCGGCAGCGGCCATCTGCTGGCGGATCAACCCTCCTCCCGTGCTGGTCGTCCCTCCGTAGAAGACGACCTGCGGTCTCGTTCCCGCCACTTTGGTGAGCAGTGCTTTGAAGTCTTGCGTCCCCGCTTCGATGTGATCGTGGCCGACCACGACACCGCCGAGCGCGCGATAATCGTGCTCGAAGACGCGCGCGAGATCGAGGCCGTACGTCTCGTTGTCGTCGATGATGTAGGCGCGCTTCCAACCTTTCTCGATCGCGAAACGCGCGGCGGCGGATCCTTGCCGCGTGTCGGTCGCGCACAGGCGGAAGAACGTATTCAGCCCCGGATTTGCTCGCCGCAACTCCTCTGCGGTCGGTCCGACGGTCAGGCCGTCGGCGACGGCGGACGGGCTCACCAGCGCGAGCTGCGCCGCGTTGGCGATGGGGATCTCGGCAGCAGCGACATTGGAGTTATAAGGACCGAGGACGGCGAGGACGGCCGGATCGGCCGCGAAACGGCGCACGTTGGCCGCCCCCTGTTGCGGGCTATGCACGCCCTGTACCGCGTCGTCGAGCGTCTCCACCCGCAACGTATAGCCGTCCGGCAAACCGGCGGATCGAGCTTGCTCCACGGCCAGGAGCATCCCGTCGCGCGTGCTCTCTCCGACCGAGGCGTCCGCTCCCGACAGCGGAAGGTCGATGCCGATGACGATGGTCTTTCCGCTCGATGAGCGTTGCGAACGGCCGCCGTGCGAACAGGCGGCCACGGTGACGGCGAGGACGGCGCACGCAAGGGCGCGCACGGCGAAACGGAGCGTGGGCATGTCTGCGCATTTTGCCCGTTCGGCAGGGCTTCCTGTATCCGGGATACCTCAGATGCGGAATGCGTAGAGGACCTCTCGATCGGGCACCAGCAGGAGATTGCCGGCAACCGCGATGCCGTGGATGTAGGCCGGCTCGGCCAACGGCGTGCGAGCGAGGACTCGGCCGTCGCTCGCACGGACGGCGATCAGTGCGCCGTCGGCGAGCGCCGCATAGACGATGCCGCCGTGCACCGCGGGAGCGCCGTAGATGCCGCCGAGGCGATCACGCCAGCGGACCCTACCGTCGCGTGCCCGCACCGCGAGCAGCGCGCCGGTGGAACCGCCGTGCCAGAACGGCACGTAGAGATACCCGTCCGCATAGGCGGGCGTACCGATCTCGAGCATGTACTCGTGCGCAGGCAAGAGTCGCCTGCGCCAGAACAGCCGCCCGGTCCTCGGATCGAGCGCGAAGGCGACGCCGTCCTTCTGTACTTCGCAGACGACGCGGCGCATGCGGCCACCGGTCATCGCGTGAAAGAGCAGCGGTGACGCGAAGAAATCGTAATCGCCGGTATCATGCGGAATCGTCGGCCCGAAGACCCAGCGCCACGCTCCGCTGCGCAGATCGAAACCGATGATGGATTCGCTGTACGGGTCGGGCCCCGGAGGAGGGTCGGTCATCGGCGTCGGGTTGCCCGTTCCCACGATACCGATGCCGTCGGCGGCATCGACCACCGGTGTAGCGGAGATTCCCGCGCCGCTTCCGCGATACCGCACGGGCGTGAACGACCAGAGCATGCGCCCGTTGCGCGCATCGAGCGCGATCTCGCGTCCGACGTCGGTCGGGCGATCCACCAGCACGTCGATGCCGATGAAGATGCGTCCGCCGGCAACGACCGGCGACGCGTACGTATCGTCGTTGCGCGCGATCGAACAGACGCGCGTGCGCCACCGTTCGTGACCGCTGCGCGCATCGAATGCGGCCGCAACGCAACTCCCGCTCACCGCATACGCGACGCCGCCCGCCACCGCAACGGACGAGATGACGCCGCGCGGCTTTCCGTACACGGCATCCGGATTCGCCCCCAGATGCGCGCGCCAACGCACGGCTCCAGTACGCGCATCGAGCGCGAGCACGTCGCCGTTACTGGTTCCTTCGTAGACGAATCCGTCCGCGACGGTGGGAACGCCGACCATCCATGCGCCCGGTTCTTCGTGCACCCAGAGCCGATGGAACGAGAGCGTCTCGGCTGCAACCGCCCGGTGCGGCCCTCCGCCGCATCCCGTCCAGGCGACCGAGACCACGGCGGCCGCTGCCAGCGCACGCAGGTCGGCGATGCCCATATCCCCCATATCCAGAGTGTAGCACCGGCGCGCCGCAGCGCTCAGCCGACGGATTCGATCTCGCGGACCGCGGAGGCGTTGAAGTAGGCCGCCGCCGGATGATGGATGACGATCGCCGCGGTCGATTGTTCCGGTACGATCTGGAAGGCGGCGGTGAGCGTCACACCGATCGCCGCCGTGGCATCGAGCAGCCGGAACGCGATCTCGTGCTGGCCGAGATCCGGGCAGGCACCGTATCCCCACGAATACCGTTTCCCGCGATCCGCAGCGAGGCCGAGCTCGGCGCGGATGCGGCGGTGCGTCCACTCCGCCAGCGCTTCCGCCGATTGCACCGAAAATCCGTGGACGTAATAGGCCTCGGTATATTCGTCGCTCCGCTGTAACGCCTGAACGCGCTCGGCGGCGGCGTCACCGACGGTAACGACTTGCAGCGCGATCACGTCGGCGGCTCTCCCGTCGCGCGGCTCGCGCAGGTAGTCGGCGAGACAGAGATGTTCGCCGCCGGGCTGGCGCGCAAAGGTGAAGCGCGCGATCTCTCGCGTCGGATCGCCGGGATCGAAGACGATCACGTCGTTGCCGCTACCGGCTGCAGGGAAGTAGCCGTACACGACGCGCGGCTGCAGCCATCCGTCCCGTACGGCCTCGTCCTGGTAGCGCGCGAGACGAGGCTCGAACTCCTCGCGTACGAGGCGTTCGAAGGCATCGCCCTTCGTATTGGTCGCACCCCAGGAGAGGCGGTAGAGACTGCGCAGATCGAAGCACGGCCACACCTCGCGAAGGTCGATCTCGCGAATGACGTTCGTCCCCCAGAAGGGGGGAACCGGAACCTCGACGAGTCGCGACTTCACCGCCGAGATCCGCTGCGCGCCCTCGGCAGGTGTCGCCTCGCGCCGCTTGCGTGCGAACTCGAGGGCCTCGCGTTTCACGCGCTCCACGAACGCCTCGCGCTCCTCGCCGGTCAAGTGATCCATGATCTCCAGCCCCTCGAAGGCATCCTTCGCATAGAAGACGCCCGGCTCGAACGGCTGCTCACCGTCGACGAGCGCGATCCGGCGGCCGAATTCGCGATTGATCGCCGCTCCGCCGACGATGACCGGAAAGCGCAGCCCACGTGCGTGCTGCTCCTGCACGCAGATCGGCATCTGCTTGCTCGTGGAGACCAGCAGCGCGGAGAGACCGATCGCGTCCGCTTGAACCTCCACGGCCTTCTCCAGAATCGTCTGCATCGGCACCTGTTTGCCGAGGTCGTACACCGTATAGCCGTTGTTGGCGAGAATCGTGTGCACCAGGTTCTTGCCGATGTCGTGCACGTCGCCGAAGACCGTCGCCAGCACCACTTTTCCTTTGGTGACGCCTTCCTTGCGCTCCAGGAAGCGCTCGAGGTGGGCGACGGCGCGCTTCATCACCTCCGCCGATTGGAGGACGAACGGCAAGATCAACTCGCCGGCTCCGAACTTGTCGCCGACCTCTTTCATCGCCGGCAACAGGATCTCGTTGAGCACCTGCACGGGCGTGCGCGTCGCCATCGCCTCGTCGAGCATCGCTTCGATACCCTCCTTGCGCCGGTGCAGGATCGCGCGGCGGATACGCTCGTCCACGGGCAGCGCGGTGTCGTCGTCCGTAGCCGCGGCATCGCCGCCGGCGGCCGGAACGACCGTCTCGAAATGCTCGATGAGACGAGCGAGCGCATCGGCCGTACGATTGAAGACGAGGTCGTCGCAAAGCTCGCGCTCTCGATCGCCCAACTCCGGATACGGCGTGATCTCTTTCGGATGCACGAGGGCGAGATCGAGCCCCGCCTGCACGCAGTGATGGAGGAAGACGGAGTTCAACGCCGCGCGCGCCTGCGGCTTCAAACCGAATGAGACGTTACTCACTCCGAGCGACGTGAGGACGCCGGGAAGCGCGCTCTTGATCGCCCGAATCCCTTCGATCGTTTCGACGGCCGAGTTCGCGAACTCCGGATCGCCGGTTGCCAGCGTGAAGGTCAGCGCATCGAAGATGAGCGCTCCGGGAGGCAGGCCGTATTCTCCGCAACAAATTTCGTAGATCCGCCGAGCGACGTCCAGTTTGCGCGCGGCGGTCTTCGCCATACCGTCTTCGTCGATCGTGAGCGCCACCACCGCGGCACCGTGCTCGCGGGCCAGCGGCAGCACCGTGTCGATCTTCCCTCGGCCGCCCTCCAGATGGACGGAGTTGATGATCGCGCGGCCCGGATAGTTTTCCAGGGCCGTCGCGATGACGCGCGGTTCCGTGGAGTCGATCATCAGCGGCGCTTCGACGGATTGCGCCAGGCGCCGCACGACCTCGCGCATCTGCACGTCTTCGTCGCTGCGTTCGGTCAGCGCACAGCAGACGTCGAGCACGTGCGCACCTCCCTCGACCTGCTCGCGTGCCAGTTGCACGATCGCATCGTAATCCTCGGCGAGGAGGAGGCGCTTGAGCTTGCGCGAGCCCTGCGCGTTGATGCGCTCGCCGACGAGGAGCGGTCGCGGCTCCTGTTCCAGGCAGACCGCCGTCATCGCGGAGGCGACGTACTCGGGGCCGCTCGCATCGCGCTGCGCGTCTCGAAGGCGCGGCGTACCCGCCGCGTCGGCAACGGCCCGTAGCGCCGCGATGTGCGCCGGCGTCGTACCACAGCACCCGCCGACGGCATTGACGCCGAACGATCGTACGAACTCCTCGAGTTCGCGCGCGAGCTCTTCGGGTGTTTCCGGATAGATCGTCTCGCCGTTCGGCCCCATCAGCGGAAGCCCCGCGTTCGGGATCACGCTCACGAACGCGTGCGAATGATCGCAGAGGTAGCGGACGGCGTCTCGCATCTGCGCCGGTCCGGTCGAACAGTTGAGGCCGACGACGTCCACCTCCAGCGCATCGAGCACCGCGCGCACGGCGGCAATGTCGGTACCCAGCAGCATCCGCCCTTCCGTGATAAGCGTCGGCTGGGCTTGGATGGGAACGCGCCGCGCCCCGGCGGCGAAGGCCCTCCGGATACCGGCGATCGCGGCCTTCAGTTCGAGGAGATCCTGCATCGTCTCGAGCAACAGCAGGTCCACGCCGCCGGCAATCAACGCTTCCGCCTGTTCGCGATAGATCTCCGCCAAGCGATCGTACGTAATCTGCGAGAGCGCCGGATCCGACGACGAGATCAACATTCCCGTCGGCCCCATCGAGCCGGCGACGAAGCGCGGCCGGGCCGCCGTCGCATGGCGCGCGCAGGCCTCGCGCGCGATCTCCGCCGCGCGGCGATTGATCTCGGCGGTACGATCGCCCAAGCCGTACTCGTCGAGCTTCAGGCGCGAGGCGGTGAACGAGTTCGTCTCGACGACGTCGGCGCCGGCCTCGAGATAGGCCTCATGAATCGAACGGACGATCTCGGGACGGGTGAGCACCAGCGCTTCGTTGCACCCCTGGTAGCGCTCCCCGCCGAAGTCCTCCGCATGTAGACCGAGCGCCATGAGCTGCGTGCCCATGGCGCCGTCGAAGACGAGGACGCGCTCCCGGAGCGCGTGCAGGTAGTCCGACATCTTACGTGCTTCCCGCTGTTGCGACGGCGAGGGGGCGGGCCCGGATCTCTCCGACGGCACGTCCGGCTCGATTATACACGACCGGCCGCGCGAATCCAGCGAGTTCCCTTTCCTGCGCGTCGGACAGCACGCCCAACGCTCGCAACGCGGCAACCGTTACCGGCGCGCGGCCGCGCGACGCGCCGTCCACCACTTTGCTCGCGTAGCCGAGTCCGCGTTCGATCGCCGCGACGCCGTGAACGCCCTCCGCACCGGCCTTACAGGCGATCGCGCCTCTTCCCACGCGCATGAGCGCGGTGTCGAACTCCTTCGTTCCGGCGACGTATTCGGGATGCGCCACCATCGCATCGCGGACGGCCGCCAGCGCAGCCGCATCGCGATCGGAGAGACCGCGAAGGGAGGCCCACCGCGCGAATCCCGTCGCCGCGCGGCGCAGGCTCGTCGCGAAGACGGGAATGCCGCAGCCGTCCACCGCCACGGGCCACCGCAGAGGATCGTCGCCGGTCACGCGCGCGCAGAATGCGAGGATCGCCCGCTGCGCGGGATGATCCGGTCGGAGATAGCCGGAGGGATCGGCTCCCATGATCGACGAGAGCGCGAGGATGCCGGCATGTTTTCCCGAGCAATTGTTGTGCACGGCGGTCGGCTCCTCGCCGGCTTCACGTAATGCCCGCGCCGCATCGTCGTCGTACGGAGGATGAACACCGCATTGCAGCGCGGATTCGGGAAGCCCGATCTTCTGGAGGATGGAGCGCACCGAGGCGACGTGGAATCGTTCGCCCGCGTGCGAGGCCGCCATGACGGCGATCTCTTCCGCCGTCAGACCGAATCGCTCGCGCGCTCCGGCAGCGATCACCGCAGCGGCGATGAACGGTTTGGCCGTCGAGCGCAGGAAGACGGGTTCGTCGATCGTCCCCGCCGCAAGGAGGATCGTGCCTCGATCGTCGCACGCACATGCCGCCACGCGATGCACCGATTCGACGACGTCGCCGCGGACGACATCGACGAGCGGCTCGCCGTCGAGGATGGGTTCGTGCACGTTACGGCGAGACCAACGTCGGCTCGACCACGACGGCTTCCTGCTCGGCGAAGACGGGATTACTGAGATACCGCTCGCCGGTATCGCATCCGACGGTGACGATGAGCTTCCCGCGCATCTCCGGGCGTGCCGCAACCTGCAACGCCGCCCAGATATTCGCGCCCGCGGAGATGCCGACGAGCATCCCTTCTTCGCGCGCCGCTCGCCGTGCGGTCTCGATCGCATCGTCGTCCCGCACGCGGATCACCTCGTCATAGATGCCGGTATCGAGGATCGGCGGTACGAATCCCGCGCCGGTTCCCTGAATCTTATGGGGGCCCGGCGTACCGCCCGAGAGGACGGGCGATGCATCGGGTTCGACCGCGATCACGCGTACGGACGGTTTGCGCTCTTTGAGGACCCGCCCGACACCGGTGATCGTACCGCCGGTTCCGACCGCGGCGACGAACACGTCCACCAGGCCGTCGGTATCGCGCCAGATCTCCTCTGCGGTCGTGCGCCGGTGAATCTCCGGATTGGCCGGGTTTTCGAATTGTTGCGGCATGTAGAACCGCTGCGGATCGCGTGCGATGATCTCGTTCGCCCGCGCGAGCGCACCGCGCATCCCTTCCGCCCCCGGAGTGAGGACGAGCTGCGCTCCGTAGGCTTTCAAGAGATTGCGCCGCTCGATCGTCATCGTCTCCGGCATCACCAAAATGCACGGGTAGCCTTTCGCGGCGGCGACGAACGCCAGAGCGATGCCGGTGTTCCCGCTGGTCGGTTCCACGATCGTCACGCCGGGCCGTAGGCGGCCGGCCCGTTCCGCCGCCTCGATCATCGCGACGCCGATGCGATCCTTCACCGAACCCGCGGGATTGAACGACTCCATCTTCACGACGACGGTCGCGGGCAGCCCCGCGGCCAGGCGCTGGATGCGAACCAGGGGCGTGTTGCCGAACGTATCGGCCAGCGTATCGTAGATCCTCGCCATGATGGGACTTTATAACCGCGCGTGCACCCGAGCCGTTGCAGGAGGACGGCACGGCGTCAATCGACGCCGATATCCCATAGCAGGCCGAGGTCCTTCTTTGCGAACGCCCGGAAGGCGATGAGCGTCTGCGTCGATTCGATCCCGTCGAGGGCGGCGACGCGCTCGGTGACGAGGTCGTTGAGTTCCTCGTGCTGCTTCACGCGCGCAACGGCGATCATGTCGTAGGGCCCGGCGACCGAATAGACCTCGGCGATGCCGTCGATCGCCAGCAGATCGTCTGCGATGGACTTCAGGCGTGGCCGCGCCACGCGCATGAGGATGAAAGCGGTCACCATGGGGCGGTGCTTCGCCTCTCGGACGGCTGCTCCCACTGCCGCGGAGTCAATGCCGGAACCGGCGCGAGCGCTCCTCGCGGATGCGACGGGCGAGATCGTACGGATCCGGCCCCGTGCGCCGGCGCTGGTGCCGCGCCGCCCGCAGCCGCGACGTTCCGACCACGACGATCAGCACGATCGCGGCGCCGGCCAAAACGAGGTGGCCGGGAAACGAGAGCGCCGAGAGCGAGGCCAGCACCACCGCGGCAAGTGCCGTCCACGTCTCCCAGCGCTGCATCGTCGAACTCCGCCGCGCGGCGGTTCAGCGGTTCTTGAAGCGGGCGACGCGCTTCTCGTTGTACGCGGAGAGCCCTTCCTTGGCGTCCTCGCTCTTGAAGAGCAGCGACTGCAGCTCGCGCTCGAGAGCGAGTGCGTCCTGCAGCGGCAGCTCCCATCCGGTCTGTACCGCGCGTTTGATGTGCCCAACCGCCATCGGCGCTTTGATCGGCGAGCAGAACTGTTTTGCATAGGCGGTCACCTGCTCGCGGAAGCTAGCGGCATCGCCTTCGAAGATCTCGTTGATGATGCCCCACTCGAGCGCGTGCTCGAAGTTGAAGGTCTTCCCGGTCGCCATCAGCTCGATCGCGCGCGCCTTGCCGACCAGACGCGAGAGCCGCTGCGTGCCGCCGGTACCCGGGAGCACGCCCAGCGACACCTCCGGCAGTCCGATCTTACCTCCTTCCTTGCGCGCGATGCGAAGGTCGCAGGCCATCGCGATCTCCAGGCCGCCGCCGACGCAGTGGCCGTTGATCGCGGCGATCACGAGCTTGGGCGTCTGTTCGAGGCGCTGCAACGTCTCGTTGGCGTGCAGGCAAAACTGATATTTGAACTCCGGAGTCACCTGGTTGAGCATCGCGATGTTCGCACCGGCGGAGAAGAACTTCTCTCCTTTGCCGGTGATGACGATCACCTCGACCTCACTATCGAAACGCGCGTCGAGGATCGCTTCGTCCATCTGACGCATCATCTCGTGCGTGTAGGTGTTGGCCGGGGGATCGTCCATCTCGATGAAGGCGATATGCCCGTCTTTCCAATAGTTGATGACGCGCTTCCCGTCGAACGGGCGCGGCACGCGGCCGAAAGGCGTCGTCTGGGCGGCCGTACCGTTGGCCGTGGTGGTCATGGTCGTCTCCTCCGAATCTTCGTGCGATGGCGGTCGACTACGATGCCGCCGCGAGGTTGCCCTTGGGTGCGATCCACCCGGGGTCTTTAAAGTAGTCGGCAAGGATCTTTTCGTCCTCGGGCGTGGGTAGCACGGTCGGGGCGTAGGTCTTCCACTCGTCCTCGGTGAGCTCGCGACCGTCCACCGTGAAGTACTTGCCGGCATACTGGCCGATCTTGCGATTGAAGCGGATGTCGGGCATATAGAGTTTCGTCTCGGACGGGTTGACCGCGTTGACGCGCTCGATCGTCTTGGCGCACTCTTCCCAAAACTTCTGCCGCGCCTCTTCGTTGAGGTGCTCGCGATCGGCAGGCTGATCGGCGACGCGATCCTCGTCCACGCGCCCCTTGATGCCCCAAGCATACGCCCATTGCGCCGAACTGGAATGGTCGGTACCGAAGAGGTCCAGCGATCCGCTGATCCATTTGTTGTAGTATTTCTGTTGCAGCTCGACCGGAATCACACCGGCTGCGGCTATGCGGCGCAACCCCGAGATGCCGGTGCCCATGTGGAACGATTCTTCGCGCAGCATCTCCACCACCGAGCGCGCCAGCGGTGCGAAACCCGAGTGCGAGAGCATGGTGAGCTGGAACTTCCCGTCGCGATCCATGAAGTTCGTGTACGCGAAGAAATCCAGCCAATGCGTCACATCTTCGTTGAAGGCCTTCAGCAGGCGATTGCGCTGCCCGAACGCGCGGCGTTCGAGCATCTTTTCGGCCTCGCTCTTGCCCTCGCTACCGAAATGCGTGATAAGGAGATGGCACATCTGGTAGCCGTGACGCGTCTCCTCTACCATGATGCGCACGAGCGACGCGAGGTCGTACTCGGACGGCGCATTGTTGACGAGAAACCGCTGCTGCTCGTTCGACGCGAATTCGGTGTCGCCCTGATAGACGATCATGTTGAGGACGGCATCGCGCATGCGTTGGTCGGGGATCTCCAGCACCTTCTCCCAGCGCCGCTCTCCTTTGAATTCGCCGAAGTAGATCTCGTCGGTCGGCAGCGCGCCGTACTTGGCTTCGAACCGGTAGCCCGGCATGTAGCGCTCGATGAGCTCGGTATCGAGACCGATATCCTCTTGCCATTGCTTGAGGAGATCGATCCAGTCGTCGAAGGTCGCGATCTTCGTCATGGGAGGCCTCGCTTTGTGACGATTTTTTGCGCTTCCGTGTGGATAGCGTTATAATCCTAGGCGCCTGCCATGCTGCTGTCAACTGCGTCGCCTCGGCCCAGCTCGTTGATCTTCACGCTCTACGGCGACCTGGTCCACCGCTTCGGTGAAAGCCTGCGGATCGGAAGCCTCATCCGCCTGATGGCGCCGTTCGGCCTCTCGCCCGCCGCCGTACGGCAGGCCGTCTCCCGGATGGTCCGCCAAGGCTGGTTGGTCGCTCGCCCCGAGGAAGGGCGGGCCGTCTATGCGGTGAGCGAGCGCGGACGCCGCCGCATCGCCGCGCTGAGCCCCCGGATCTACGGCCCCCTCGTGGAGTGGGACGGTCGCTGGCGCCTTCTCGTCTATCGCATCCCCGAAGACCGCCGTGACGGACGCGATCGCCTGCGGAAGGAACTGGCCGTCCTCGGCTGGGCACCGCTGGCGACCGCCACGTGGATCTCTCCCCGGGACAGCGTCGCCGAGGCGCTCGAGGTCGCTCGCTCCGCCGGCATCGCGGACGGACTGGTCTCCTTCGAAGGCCCCTCTCGCGGGCCGCTCTCGGACCGCGCGCTGGTGGAACGCTGCTGGGATCTCGCCGCCATCGCCGCCGCCTACCGGCGTTTCCTCGCATCGTACCGCCCGCGACTGGAGGCGGAGCGTACGCGCCCCGTCCTGAGCGACGAGGAGGCGTTCGTCGAACGCCTCCTCCTCCTCCACGACTTTCGCAAATTCACCTATCTCGATCCCGGGTTGCCCTCGGCTCTACTTCCGGCGCACTGGCCGGGGACCGCAGCCGCGGCACTCTTCCGCGACTACTACGCGCTGCTCGAAGATCGCGCGACGACTTTTTTTCGTTCGGCGGCATGAGCCGGAGCGGCACCGTCGAACAAGCCTCCCTCATGCTCCGACGTATCGTCCGGCTCTGTGCCGTGGTGTTCGCCGTCGTTCCGGCTGCCTGCAACAGCAATGCGAACCCGTACAGCCTCTTCGGTCCTTCGACCGGTCCTTCGGCTTCACCGAGCCCGGTGCCCAACATCACGCAGTCGACGGTGACGGCGACGTACAAGGGACAAGCGCTTGCCAACGTGACGATCACGCTGGCGCAAGATGCGGCACCCTCTTCGTCACCGAATAGTCAAAAGCCCGGCGCGGTGATTGGGACGCAGACGACCAACTCCAGCGGGCAAGCGACGTTCACCAACCTCACCCCGGGGACGTCGTACTGCTGGTACTATACGTATCAGCCCAATGGAGCCGGCACGTCACCGAATATCTACGTCGTCGACTGCACCAACTTCTGGTACAACGGCGTCAAGCTTAGCGGCTGAGCGATCCGCCCACGCCCGTACCTTCTATTCTTCGTGGAGATGGAGGTGGCAGCCGTCCTCGGCGTCGGCGAGGACCTCCTGCGCCTCGGCGAGGAGATGCGCCGCCGGCGGGGCCGCCGGAGGGATCGTCCCTTCCGGAGCGAGGAAATCCACCTCGCTCCATTCTTCCCACGTCTCCCGCGCTTCGCCGTCGTGCGTCGCGGGAAAGCGCACGCAGAACCCCTGGTCGACATGGAGCCCCACCACCATGACGCGCGTTCCTCGCGGAAAGTACGTGCCGTCCTTCCACAGAGTGCCGAAGGTGGTGTCGTAGTACTGCCCGATTCGTATCGCTTCGATGGCCGTCACACTCCGAATGGATCCATCGGCTTCTCGCCGATGAACGTGAGTACGCTCTTGGTTTCGGTATAGAGCAGGAGCGTCTCCATACCCAGCTCCCGTCCGTATCCGGAGTGCTTATACCCGCCGAACGGCACTCCCGGAAAGATGGCATACGGGGTATTGATCGCCACCGTTCCGCTCCGCACCGCACGGACCACCCGGTTGGCCCGGCCGATCTCTCGCGACCAGACGCTCGCCGATAGGCCGTACTCGCTGTCGTTCGCCAGCGCGATCGCTTCCGCTTCACTGTCGAAGCGCAAGAAGGTGACGACGGGCCCGAAGATCTCCTCGCGCGCGATGCGATGCTGCGGTTGCGCTTCGAAGGCCGTCGGTTGCCAGAAGCGCCCCTGCGCGGAGCCGTTGCCGACACGCGCCGGCTCGCCGCCCAGCAAGCGCCGCGCACCTTCCTGAAGCCCGATCTCGCAATACGTGCGGATCTTCTCGAACTGCTCGGGAAGGGTGATCGCGCCGATCTGCGTCGCCGGGTCCTCCGGATCGCCGACCTTCAGGCGACCTGCCTTCGCCGTGAACATCTCCACGAAACGATCGTAGATCGGCGCATGCAGCAGCACGCGCGAGCGTGCCTCGCAGGTCTGTCCGGCGTTGTAGAAGATCCCGTAGAGGCTCGCGTTCACCGCGGCTTCGAGGTCGGCATCGTTGAAGACGATCGCCGGCGATTTGCCGCCGAGTTCGAGCGTCACCCGTTTGAGCGTCTGCGCGGCGGTTGCCGCAACGAGCTTGCCGGTCGCCGTGCTGCCGGTGAAGGCGATCTTGTCGACGCCGGGATGTTCGACGAGCCACTGCCCGAGCTCGCGACCGGAACCGGTCACGACGTTGAGGACTCCCGGCGGCACACCGGCCTCCAGCGCGATGCGTCCGAGCTCCAAGGCGGTCAGCGGCGTCGCGGGAGCAGGCTTGAGCACGACGGTGCAACCGGCGGCGAGCGCGGGCGCGACCTTCCAACTCGCCAGCAGCATCGGGAAGTTCCACGGCACGATCGCACCGACGACACCCACGGGCTCGCGATAGGTCGCGGCCAGATAGGTCGGTAGCGGCGGTGGCAGCGTCTGCCCGTAGTTCTTCGTGACCGCTCCGGCGTAGAACTCGAAGCAGTCGACGATCGCGCCGAACTCGCCCTTGGCGGTCGCGATCGCTTTGCCGTTGTCGCGGACTTCGAGCAGCATGAGGTCCTGCAGACGATCGCCGATGAGCTGCGCCATCTTGTAGAGGACCTTTGCCCGTCGCGACGCCGCCATCGAGGCCCACTTACCGTCATCGAAGGCGCGCCGTGCAGCTCGTACCGCGGCATCGAGATCGTTCCGCGATGCCTCGGCGACCTGCGCGAGCAGTGCTCCCGTCGCCGGATTGCGGTCCTCATACGTCGCGCCGCCTTCGGCATCGCGCCACTCGCCGCCGATGAGCAGTCGGGTCGTGGCCGTCTCCCTTCCGATCGCCGTCATGACGCCGGTCATTCTACCATGCCCGCCCGCCTCTTTCTCGGCCGCTTCCTCCCTAGGGAGGGGCGTCCGTGCGTCCAACGAGCCTCCGCGTGGAGGTATTCGAGCCATGAGGTTGTCGTTTCGCTCGGCAGTGACGGTCGCCGCCGTCGTCTCGTGCATCGCTGTTCCGGCCGCCGCCGCTCCCTCACAGGCACCATCCGCAGCGAGTGCGCTGCGCTGGCGCTCCATCGGTCCCTTCATCGGGGGGCGCGTCGTAGCGGTCGCGGGAGTCGCGAGCGATCCTCCCGTGCTGTACATGGGCGCGGTCGACGGCGGCCTTTGGGAGAGCACCGACGACGGAACGAGTTGGCGCAACATCACCGACGGAAAGCTTCCCGGTTGGAGCGATGCGATCGGCGCGCTCGCGATCGCACCATCGAATCCTAAGATCATCTACGTCGGAACCGGAGAGAGCGACATCCGCACCGACTTCGTCACCGGCGACGGCATCTACGTCTCTCGTAACGGAGGCAAGACGTGGTCGTACGCGGGACTGCGGCAGACGCACACTACCGCCGCGATCGCCGTCTCTCCGCGCGATCCGAACGTCGTCTACGTGGCTTCGATGGGTCACGTCTTCGTCCCGGATCCCGACCGCGGTCTCTTCAAAACCACCGACGGCGGGAAAACCTGGACGAAGGTTCTCTTCGTGAACGACCGCACCGGCGCGATCTCTCTCGCGATGGATCCCACCGACCCCGACGTGCTCTATGCCGCGATGTGGGAGGCGCGCCGCACGCCGTGGTCGTTGAGCAGCGGCGGCCCGGGAAGCGGCCTCTACAAGACGACCGACGGCGGCCTGCACTGGGCGAAGATCTCCTCGAATCCGGGGTTCCCCGGCGGGGTACTCGGACGGATGGGTGTCGCCGTCGCCGCGAGCGACCCGAAGGTCGTCTATGCGATCGTCCAGGCAAAGCACGGCGGCCTCTTCCGGTCGAACGACGGCGGCGCGACGTGGACCCGCGTGAACGGAGAGTGGAAGCTGCGCCAACGCGCCTTCTATTACATGACGGTCGCCGTCGATCCGCGCGATCCGAACACGGTGTACGTTCCGGAAGTGGACGCACTCTTCGTTTCGCACGACGGCGGTAAGACGTTCGCACCGCTGCACACGCCCCACGGCGACAATCACGCCGTTTGGATCGATCCGCGCGATCCGCGCATCCTCCTGGAAGGCAACGACGGCGGAGCGACGGTCTCGATCAACGGCGGCAAGACCTGGACGACCGAATGGAATCAACCGACCGGCGAGTTCTACCACATCGCCATCGACGATCGCTTTCCGTTCCATGTCTATGGTGCGCAACAGGACGAAGGGTCGTTCGAAGGTCCCAGCGCATCACCCGAAGGCGCGATCGGGTTGGGTGACTGGCGCAGGGTTGCGTACGGCGAGAGCACGTTCGTCGCTCCCGATCCGCGCAACCTCGACGTGACGTACGGTAGTGGTTACTACAGCATCTTCATGCGCTACGACGCAACGATCGGCGAGTTCCGCGACGTGAGCCCCTGGCCGTACTACCAGGAAGGCGCTTCGTCCGGCGAGTTGCGCTATCGCTTCGGGTGGACGCACCCGATTCTCTTCTCGCCGGCCGACAGGCGTCGGCTCTTCATCGTTTCACAATACGTCTTCCGGAGCGATGACGGCGGGGTGACGTGGCGCCGCATCAGCCCGGATCTCACACGCAACGACCGCACGACCGAACGTCCCAGCGGCGGGCCGATCGATCTCGACCAATCCGGTGCCGAAATCTATCCCGACATCTCTGCGCTCGGAGTCTCGCCTCGCGACGGCCGCGTGATCTGGGCGGGGTCATCCGATGGGTTGGTGCACGTCACGCGCGACGGAGGCGCTCACTGGAGGCTCGTGACGCCGAGCGCCTTGCCGCAATGGTGCGAGATCACCTCGATCGAGCCATCGCACGACGATCCCGCCACCGCATACCTCTCGGCCTCGCGCTACATGTGGGACGACTTTCATCCCTACATCTATGCTACCCACGACTATGGCGCACACTGGAGCCTCTCGACATCCGGAGTCCCGCAGGATCAGTACGTCTTCGTCGTACGGCAAGATCCGTCCGACCCGCACCTCCTTTTCGCAGGTACGCGCAGCACCGTCTTCGTCAGTTTCGACGGCGGAGCTCGCTGGCAATCGCTGGCACTGAATCTTCCCCACGTCCAAGTACGCGACATCGCAATCGATACGCGCGAAGGCGAGGTCGCCGTCGCGACGCACGGACGCGCCTTCTGGATTCTCGACGACCTCTCGCTTCTCGAACAGATCGCCGCGCGATCGTCGCGTGACTCGAGCGGACTGCGCCTCTTTGCTCCCCAAACCGCATGGCTCACGCACGCATACGGTTCGAGTCCGTACCCGCGTCCCGATACCGGGCAGAACCCACCGTTCGGCGCAACCGTCTTCTTCGAACTGCCGGCCTCCTACGATGGGAAGATCCCGCTCTCGTTGCGATTCGATGATAGCAGTGGTCACGTGATCCGCTCGTTCGCGTTGCATCCCGCTCCGGCGTATCCCGCCACATCACCGTCGCCGCTTCCGGACAATCCGGTTCTGCGCCGGGCGATCATGCTGCAACGCGCGACGGCCGTGCGTCCGGGAATGAATCGCTTCCTCTGGGATCTGCGCTATCCCGACGCCACCGAGGTGCGCGGCTTTTACGAACCGGCAGCCGCAGGCGGATTACCCGACTCCGTCGAGGGACCGGCGGTGACGCCCGGTCGGTACGTCGCCGTTCTGCAGTACGGCGACCGAACATTGCAGCGTCCCTTCACCGTCGCCCTCGACCCGCGCATCCACGTCTCCGCGGCGGCGCTCCGAGCGCGCCTCGAGCTCGGGCTGCGCATTCACGAGGATCTCGACCGCCTCGATCGCGCGCTGAACGCTGCGATCGCGGCGCGCGAGGCGCTCGTATCCTCGCCGGCAAGACACGGCGCCCCCGCTGCGGCCGCGTCGCTGCTCGCGCGACTCGACCGCGACATCGGCGATCTCGTGCAACTCGACATCCACGCGAGCGAAGGCGACTTGGCCCATGAGACGAAGCTGCGCAGCCATCTCGCCTACCTCGCCGCGGACATCGACCTCTCGTACACGCGACCGACGCCCGCGCAGTACGGGGTCTATGCGCTCCTCCATCGCGAAGTCGTCACGGGAGTGCGGCGGTTGGAGGACGATCTCGCGCTGGTTCGGCGCTCGCGGTAATCGACAAAGACGTCAGGGCATCTCGCCGATCTCGAAGATCGCCGAGATGCCCTGGCCGACGCCGATACACATCGTCGCCAAGCCGTATCTGCCGCCGCGCCGGCGGAGCTCGTGCAAGAGCGTCGTCACGATCCGCGCTCCGCTCGCTCCGAGCGGATGCCCGAGAGCGATCGCACCGCCGTTGACGTTGGTGACGGCAGGGTCGAGGTCGAGTTCGCGCATGCAGGCTAGGGCTTGCGCCGCGAACGCTTCGTTGATCTCGACGAGATCGAGATCTCCGGCGGACAGGCCGATACGAGTAAGGAGCTTGCGCGTCGCGGGAACGGGGCCGATGCCCATCACGTCCGGCGCGACGCCGGCCGTGGCGCCGCCGACGTAGCGCGCCATAGGACGCAGGCCGTGCAGTCGGGCGAACGTCTCGGAACACAAGAGGAGCGCGGCGGCGCCGTCGTTGATGCCCGACGAATTTCCGGCCGTCACCGTACCGTCGGGAGCGAAGGCAGGGCGCAACGCGGCGAGCGCCTCGAGCGTCGTCTCCGGTCGCGGGTGCTCGTCACGCGTCACCACAACACCACCTTCGACCGGCACCGGAACCAATTCACCCTCGAACGCGCCCCGCTCGTACGCATCTTTGCAGCGGCGTTGCGATTCCAGCGCGAAGCGGTCTTGATCTTCGCGCGAGATGCCGTACCTGCGCGCCACGTTTTCGGCGGTCTCTCCCAGCGAGATCGTCCAGTCGCGCGGCATCGCCGGATTCACCATCCGCCATCCCAGGGTAGTATCGAAGATCTCCGGAGCACGCGCGAACGGCCGCTCCGCCTTCGGGATGACGTACGGCGCGCGCGTCATCGACTCCACGCCTCCCGCAATGACGGCCTCACACTCGCCGCACGCGATCGCGTGTGCGGACTGTACGATCGCCTGCAGGCTGGACCCGCACAGGCGATTCACCGTCACGCCCGGCACGTCGACCGGGAGTCCCGCCAGGAGTGCAGCCATGCGCGCGACGTTCCGATTGTCCTCGCCGCTCTGATTGGCAGCCCCGAACACGACGTCGTCGATTGCCGCAGGAGCCATGCGCGTCCGCTCGATCAGCGCGCGAATCACCACTGCCGCAAGATCGTCCGGCCGCACGCGCGCGAGCGCACCGCCGTATCGGCCGATCGGCGTGCGCACCGCATCGATCACCAGCACCTCGCGCGTCACAGCACGGGCCTCCCTTCCGGTTCATATGACCCAGCACGCACCTCGGTCTCGTCGGCGACGTCGAGGAGTCGAAGCGATCGGTGCGGTGCGTACTCTTTCCCTTCGGCCGCCGCAAGCCGGTTCAGGATGCGCGTCAATCGAGCCCCGCCGATCTCGCGTCCCCAGGCGATCGGTCCGAGCGGATAGTTCGTCCCCAAGCGCATCGCCAGGTCGATCTCCAGGGGATCCGCGACGCCTTCGCTTACAGCGATCATCGCTTCATTCACGATCGAGCCGACGAGCCTCCCGAGAAAGAGTCCCGGGAGATCGCGCACGATCACCGTGCGGCGTCCGAGGCATTCGAACGCCTCTTGGGCGACGGAGACGGTATCGTCGCTCGCCCACTCGCCGCCCACGATTTCGACGGCGCGCTGTCGCTCCAAGCGACCCAGTACTCCAAATCCCGCCAGCCGCTCCGGATGGCGCATGCGGGCGGCCGCAACGCCGAGATCGGTCACATACGCATCGGCAAGGATGACGCATGCCGGCGGAAGCAACGCGTCGAGGGCGCGCAGGAATGCTCCGCGATCGCTGCTACCATCGCCGGCATCGATCACGACTGTCGCTTCGAGCAGCTCGCTTCGGTACTCGTCGACGAGATCGTCGTTCTCGATGCGCATGAGGTGCGCGCATCGGTCCGCGTATGCCACGGCGAGCTCGTCGGCAAGCTCGCCGAACCCCGTGACGACGATCCGTTCGTCGTCGAACGAACAGTCGGAGACGGACTCCTCTCCGGTGGCGACCACCGGAGCCCCGCCGTCGTAGTCGTAAAACCCGCGACCGCTCTTTCGCCCGAGCCTTCCTTGGGAGACCATCGCTCGCTGAATCTCCGACGGCCGTAGGCGCTCGGCTCCGGTGCGTGCATAGACCGATTCGCTGACCGCGAGATTCACGTCGAGACCGATCAAGTCCATCAATTCGAACGGCCCCATGCGAAAGCCGATGCCCCGCGCCAAAACGTCGAGCTCCGGGTACGGCGCCAATTCGCGCTCTACGGCACGTAACGCCTGCAGGTAGAATGGCCGCGCCACTCGATTGACGACGAATCCCGGGACGTCCCGGCAGACGATGCCCGTCTTGCCGAGCCGTTCCACGATCGCCCGCGCGCGCTCGATCGCGTTGTCCGAGGTACGCTCTGCCCGCACGATCTCCACCAACGCCATCCTCTCGGGTGGGTTGAAAAAATGCAGGCCGAGCATGCGCTCGGGTCGTTCGAGGATACCCGCGATCTCGCTTACGGAAAGCGACGACGTATTCGTGGCGATCAGCGCCTCCGGAGAGAGGGCGGACTCGAGCACGCGAACGACTTTGCGCTTGGCCTCCGGCAGTTCGACGACGGCCTCGACGGCCACGGCGGCCTCACTACGCGCGGGAAGACCCTCCAGATAGGAGACGGAATCCGCGCGCTCGGGAACACCGGCTCTCTCGCAACTGCGGGCAATCCGCTCGCGTGCTCGCGCGAGCGCACGGGGATCCGCATCGCACAGCTCGACGCGATATCCGGCAACGGCCGCGACCGCGGCGATACCCGCTCCCATGGTCCCTGCACCGACGACGAGGATGCCTTCGCTCATCGGAGCGCGCGCTTCGACACGAGGCTTTCCCGTTCCGTTCGCGTAGCCATGAGCATGGAGAAACCGCTCTGGCGCCGACTGGAATCTTCGTACGTCGTCGACTCTCCGTTTCTACGGCTGCGGCGCGACCGCGTGCAACTCCCGAACGGAACCATCATCGAAGACTACTACGTCCGCGAAGCCGAGGGCTTCGTCATCGTCTTCCCGGTGACGAAGGAGCAGACGGTCGTCTTGGTGCGGCAGTATCGTTATGCGGTCGATTCCGTCGGTCTCGAATTGCCTGCGGGAATGCTCGAACCGGGGGAGGATCCACTCGCGTGTGCGCGCCGGGAGCTTGCCGAAGAGACGGGATACGAAGCGGAACGATGGCGGTTGATCCACTCCTATGCCTCCGAACCGGTTCGCTCGACCGCACGCGCCTACATCTTCGTGGCGGAGGGCGCCGGCCGCACGCGCGACCAGGACCTCGACATCACAGAACACATCGAGGTCACGGAGATGCCGCTTCTCGGAGTACGATCCGCGCTTCGCGACGGAACGATCGATGCCGGCGCGTCGCTGGCGGCATGTTACATCGCCCTCGACGCGCTCGGCATGCTCGCGCCTTCCTAGCGCTCAGAGATGCGTGGGAGCTTGTACGCCCGCAAAGGAGTCGTTCTTCAGCGTAAGGTCGATCTGTGTGCGGATAGACCGCTCTTGATTGGTACCGCTTTCCGGGTGCGTGTCCGTCTGTTCGTCGATCGAGATCGGTATCGTACGATGGAGGTCGTACACGATCATTCCCTGCGTTGCCAGCGTCATCGCTCCTGTGCCCGTGATCGCAAGCTTCCGTTGCTCGGAGATGTGCAAAACGCCGTCCTGGTTCGCATCGAGATGAAAGTGCGTAACGTCGCTCTGCTGGGGTCCGGTCGTCTCCCGGGTCCAGGTACCGTTGGAATCGATCAACGCCGGATCTACGAAATTGCGCCCCAAAAAGCGAAGGAGGGCGTACTCCTCTACGTTGACTTTTGCATGTGGATCGCAGAGCACGATGGTACTACCGTACGTGACGCACACCGCCGGCGGCGCGCTCCGCGAATTCTTCGCTTGCTCGGAGATGCGGATTGCAAGCCCGCCGTCCTTCAGGATCGCGACGACGTCGGCGGTGATCGTTCCCTCGTCGCCGCCCGCGGAACGGTAGTCGGCTAATCCCGAGACCGGACCTCCATCGAAGCCGGAATCGTGGACCGTCACGTCGGTGGACGTCCCGAACCGGAACGCGTACACCATCGTGCGGATCGGTTTGGTCGCACTCGCAGCCGTCTGGGCGGCAACACGCGACGTATCCGCGAGTGCGGTCATGGACACGACGCCGACGATGGAACACACGATTCGGAGGGTACGATAACCCCCTCTTGGATGCATGATCATGGGAGCGAGCATTCGCTCGCTATGCGACGTCGCTCCTGCGCGGTCGCGCTAGGCGTAGACGTCGACGGCTTGACCGAGACCGAGCGAAGCGAAGAGCTCCGCTGCGACGGCTCGGTCGAGGTTGAGGACCGCATGCAAGACGCCGACGTTCACCTGTCCGGCGACGTTCGACTGTACGAGCGACGTGGCGACCGACCCGACGTCCATGTGATCCTCCCTCCGGGAGCCTGTAACCCGGTGCCCCTATTATCGGTAGGAATCCGATGAAACGCAAGGAGGAGCCCCGGTGAATCCCACGCTCGCCCTTTTCATCCGCCTCACGGCGGCGATCGCGCTGGTGATCGCGGCCTTCTTCATCCTCGGCTTCATCCTCAAGATCGTCCTGGTTGCGGGGGTGGTAGCGGCGGCGGTCGTCGGCATCCTCTTCGTTCTCGATCTGTTCCGCCGCCGTGACGGCGTGGCTCGCCGCTAAGCGCGCTTCACCTCACGCCGCCGAGCGGCAGATATCGACGAGAAGTTCCGAAAGACGTTCGCTCTCCTCGAGCTGTGGCAGGTGCCCGGTCTCGTCGAGGATCTCCAGGCGCCCGTTCGGCAAGGCTTCGGCCATCGCGTGCGCTTCCGCGAGCGGCACGACCGCATCGTGCCGGCCGGCAACGACGGCCACCGGCATCGTGAGATCCGGAAGAAGATCGCGACTATCGGGGCGCATAGCGATTCCACGCAAGACCGCCGCAAGCCCGCGCGGGGCATTCGCACGGGCGATGCCGCGCGTGAGCTCCACGATGTCGGGGCGATGCGCCAGCGTCTGCGGCGCGAGCAATCGGCGCACGTAGGTCTCGACCAGCGGCTCGATATCGCCGTCGCGTTCCAGTGCGTACGCCGCTTCGAAACGCGCGCGTGCCGTCCGCTCGTCGTCGGCCGCGGCCCTGCTGCAGACCAGCACGAGTCGCTCCACGCGTTCCGTGAAGAGCCGTGCGAACGCGAGGGCGACGTATCCTCCCAGCGAGTGCCCCACGATGGTCGCTCGTTCGATGCCGCATGCATCGAGGATCGCCGCGATATCGCCTGCATGTGTTTCCATCAGAATGGGACCGCCGTCGCCGGACGACGACCCCATGGCGCGCAGATCCGGCGCGAGAACGCGATGCGTGCGCGCGAGTGCCGAGAATTGCACGTCCCAGATGCGATGCGTCAGCGGAAATCCGTGCAGCAGCACGATCGCATTGCCGGTGCCTTCGCTGCGAACGTAGAGAACCGCGTCGTCGAGCTTTACTTGCATGATCCGCGATATTCCGGTATAAGGAAGGCAGTACCCTGGCCGCTCGGGCCAGAGAAAGGATGACTCCACGAACGATGGCAGTCAAACGCAGAAAGAAAGCCGCCGCGACGGCGGCTCCGAAGAAGCGGGCGGCCCGCAAGACCGCACGCAAACCCGCCCGCAAGGCTGCGCGGCGCACCGCACGCACCACGACTCGCAAGAAGACGACGCGGAAGAAAGCGACACGCAAGAAGGCCGCACGCAAGACTGCGGCACGCCGCGCGACCCGCAAGGCCGCGCCGAAAGCGCCGGCCCGCCGGCGGAAAGCCGCACCGCGCCGGAAGAAGGCAGCCGCCTGATTCCGGCGTTTTTCGTGCCTTCGGCGAGCCGTGCATCCGCGCGGCTCGCCGCTTTTTACACCGCATGCAACCGGCGTTCTCGTCGCCAGACTGCGGCGAGGGCGATCACACAGAGGCAACCCGCGCATGCGAAGGCAAGGTCCAAACCGATCACCGCCGCAAGTGCTCCCACCAAGAGCGCACCGCCCGGCACGAATCCCAACGCTATCATCGTATAGACCGCCACGGCGCGACCGCGGACCGTTTCGGGAGCGAGCAGCTGGATGAGGGTATTCGTCAACCCGACGAACGCCAACGTCGCCGCACCGATCGTGAAGAGCACGGGGAGGAGGATCCAGACGTTGCGGACGATCGCCAGCGATGCGACCCCCGCCGACATCACTCCGCCTGTTACCAGCCACGCCCATCCTCGACGGCGATACCGGCCTAGATATGCGGTGACGAGCGCTCCTGCAAACCCGCCGATTCCGACCGCCGATGCGGCCGCTCCGAGCATGCCGGGGCCGCCGCCGAGCGCCGAGACGACCAGCGCAGGCAGCAGCGCGGCATACGAACGCGCCGTCAACGCGGTCAACGCGAAGACCGCGACGACGCCGCGCAGCACGCGATGCGAGAGCAAGAACCGTATTCCCTCGGTGATCGCCTTTGCGATCGGGTCCCGCGCGCGATCGCTCGGCGGCGCAGGGCGCATCAGCGCGACGGCCGCGACCACCGCGAGCGTCGCCAGCGCGTTGGCATAGAAGGATGCCGGAAGACCGGCGGTCGCGATGAGACCTGCTGCGAGCGCCGGTCCGACGACGGCAGGTGCGTTGAACGCCACCGAATTTAACCCGATCGCGCTCCCGACGTGCTCGCGTGCGACGAGGATCGGCATCCAGCTCTGGCGGGCGGGCGAATCGAATGCCTGCGCCGCGGAATTCACCGCGGACAGAACGACGAGCCACGGCATCGTCAAGCGATCCGCGGAGAGGAGCACCGCCATGGCCAGCGCGGCCAGTGCCATGGCGAGGTTCGCGACGAACAGAATGCGCCGCCGGGGAATCCGATCTGCAGCGACGCCGGCGGGAGGCGAACAGATCAGCACCGCAAGAGCCCGCGCGGCACCCAACCAGCCGAGGTCGAGAGCGGCGGCATGCGGACTTCCGGCGAGACGGGCGACGTAGAAGCCGGTCGCAGTGTACTGCATCCACGTCCCCACATTGGAGACCAGCAATCCGATCCAGAGCAACCGGTAGTCGCGGTAGGAGAGCGCCACGAAGATGCCGCCCGCCCTCTCACCGCGCTTTGCCGCATCCATGCCGGGAGATTTCGCCGCGCGGCGAAGCCGACGCCTCGTGAGCGCGATCGTCCGTACCGAACGGCTCTGCAAAGTCTTCCGCACCGTCAAGCGCATTCCAGGAGCTCTGGGTGCCGTCCGCACGCTTTTCTCCCGGGCGTACGAGGAACGGGTCGCGGTCGCCGACGTGACGATGGCGATCGAACCGGGCGAGATCGTCGGCTACATCGGCCCCAACGGTGCTGGTAAGTCCACCACCATCAAGATGCTGACGGGGATCCTCGTACCAACGTCGGGGCGCGCCGAAGTCGCCGGCATCGTCCCGTACGAACGTCGAACGCGTAACGCACGGAACATCGGCGTCGTCTTCGGACAGCGCAGCCAACTCTACTGGGATCTGCCGCTGATCGAATCGTTCGAGCTATTGCGCGCCGTCTACGGCATTCCGCGCGAGCGCTACCGCCGCACGTTGGACGAATTCGTCGCGTTGCTCGAGATGGGTTCGTTCCTGCGCACGCCCGTCCGGCAACTCTCCCTAGGGCAGAGGATGCGCGGCGATTTCGCGGCGGCACTCCTCCACGATCCGCCCGTTGTCTTTCTCGACGAACCGACGATCGGCCTGGACGTCGTGGCCAAGGAGGCGATCCGCACGTTCATCCTGCGCATCAATGCGGAGCGCGGCACGACCGTGCTCCTCACCACGCACGACCTCGCCGACGTCGAGCGCCTCTGCCGCCGCATCGTGCTGATCGACGAGGGGCGCATCCTCTACGACGGCGACCTCGATCGCATCAAAGCGCAGTACGGCCGTCATCGGACGCTCGTCGTCCACTTCGCCGAGCGCGTCGAACGGCCGGTGCTGGAAGGTGCGGAACTCGTGGCGTGCGACGGGACCGTCGCGCGCCTGCGCTTCGATCGTACGCGCGAGCGAGCCGATCGCCTGGTGCGGCGCGTGAGCGAGCGCTATCCGGTCGAGGACGTGGCGATCGAGGAGCCGGATCTCGAAAGCATCATCCGGCGGATCTATGGAGAAGGCTTTCATCACAACGGAGAGAGCTCGGAGGAACGATCGTGATCGTCGCATCAGCCGGCAAAAAGCCGAAGATCCACCCGTCCGCGTACGTCGCACCCAACGCGACCGTCAGCGGCGACGTCACCATCGGCGAGGGGTGCGCCGTCCTCTACGGCGCGGTCCTCACGGCGGAAGGAGCGCCGCTGGAGATCGGCGCGCGGACGGTCGTCATGGAAAACGCCGTCCTAAAGTCGAGCGGCGGCAAAGCGATGCGCTTTCCGTTACGCGTCGGTGACGAGTGCATCCTGGGCCCCGGGGCGTATTTGGTCGGCTGTACCGTCGAATCCGGCGCCTTCATCGCCGCCGGCGCGAAGGTCTTCAACGGCGCGGTCGTCGGGAGCGGCGTCTCGGTCGCGCTGGGCGGGATCGTCCACGTCGGAACGCGCATTCCCGCCGGCGGACACGTCGCAATGCAGCACATCGCGTTCGGAGATCCGGCCGTCATCTACCCGCCGGAACGCGCAGAGGAGGTCCACGCTCGACTGCGGTTCTTCGAAGACGTCTTCAATCTCGAAGCGAGCGACGACGTCCGCGCCCGCGCCGCGAAGGCCTACGCCGCGTTCTTGCGGTCGTTCCACGCAACTGATACGCCCCTCGCCTCCGCCGAACGGAGCGGCTCCGCGCCGAAACCGCGGCGCAGCGGCGAGAAGCCTCCGCCGGCGCAAGTCGCCGACGTCGAAGGCGTCGTGGACGCGATGATGCTCGAACTCCGCGAGATGGAGCGGCGCCGAGAAGAGGCGCTGCGCAAGCGACGACGCGATCCGTGACGGCCATCGTTCCGTATCTCGAGTTCGCCCGCAAGGCGTTTGCACGCGAAGCCACCTATCGCGAGGACGTGCTCACCGAGGTCGGCTCCGTCGTGCTGCGCGTCTATCTCCTGCGACAGGTCTGGACGGCACTCTACGCGCACAACGTCGCGCCGGCGCATCTGCCCTATCACGCGATGATCACCTACACTACCGTCGCCTTGCTCATGTCGCTGATCCTCGAAGTGGACGGCACGCGACAGATCCGCACGCGCGTGCGCGACGGTTCGATCGCTACCGATCTCATGAAACCGATCAGCGTTCCGCTCTTCTTCTTCAGCGACGGTCTCGGACAGACGATCCTGCATGCGCTGTTGATCGTGCCGTCGCTGCTCGTCGCTCTCCTCCTGGTTCGAGTGGACCTCCCCGACCTGCCGACGTTCGCCGCATTCGTCGTCTCCTTTGCGTTGGGCTACGCCGTCAACTTTCTCGTCAACTTCCTCATGAATTTGGTCGCGTTCTGGACGCTGGAGACCTTCGCGATCCAGCTCATCGTGCGGTGGGTCAGCGACTTGCTCAGCGGGCAGATCCTTCCGCTGACGATCTTTCCCGCCGTGCTCGGGCGCGTGGTCTTTGCGTTGCCGTTCTCGGCGATCTACTCCACTCCGCTGCTCATCTACACCGGCATCATTCCGCCCGCCCGGTGGGCCACCGCCATGGCCGTGCAGATCGCGTGGGCCGCATGTTTCGCACTGATCGCCGCGACCGTCTGGAAGGCCGCCCAGCGACGCGTCGTCGTGCAGGGAGGATGACCCGATGCTCGCCGCTTTTCTCGCGTCGTGGCGCCTGAACGTCCTCACGATCCTGGAGTATCGGGCGAATGCGTACCTGTGGTTCGCCTTCACCGCCGTCTATCACGCGACCGCCGTCGCCGCGCTGGCCGTCGCTCTTCACACGTTCCCCTCGATGGACGGCTGGAACATGCGGCAGATGTTCTTCTTGTACGCACTGTGGATGATGGGCCACGAGCTCCACAACGGCGTGCTCTTCGGCGTCGTGAGCGTTCCCGATTTCATCCGCGAGGGCCGATTCGACCGCTTTCTGGTCAGACCGCTCGATGCGCTCTTCCAGGTGATCACCGTTCCTCAGGCGACGATACCCGACGGCTTCCTGCTTGCGGTCGTCACGTTCAGTTTCGCGGCATGGCTCGTACACCTACGTTTCACACCAGTCGCGACGGCTGCCGTCGTCCTGACGGTACTGGGAGGAGCGATGATCGACTTCGGGATATCGCTTGCCGTCGCCACCGTCGCGTTCTGGTTCGTCCGCGTGGACGCACTCCGCTGGGCGGTCATGTCGCTCGAACAGGAGTTTACGCGCTACCCGCTCGACATCTACTCGCGTGGCGTGCAACTCACGCTCACGTTCATCCTGCCGTTCGCGTTCATGAACTACTACCCGGCATCGTGGCTGCTCCACAAGGCGCCGGGAGCCGTTCACCTCGCTCCACAGGTAGGCGTCGTCACGCCGCTCATCGGTCTGGCGTGCACGTCCCTCGCGTATGCGTTTTGGCGTGCGGGGCTGCGCCGCTACCAGAGCACCGGATCGTAGTCACGCTGACCGGACGGCGTCTGGCATCGGAGGAAGATCCCAAAGGACGATCTCGCCTTCCCCCTCGACCTCCACGTCTCGAACGTCGTAGAGGCGCAGCGCATCGCCTCCGCCGAGGCGATGCGAAGCGGCCGCGACCTCACCCGACGCCACGAAGAGAAACCCGTACCGTCGGGGCTCGAAGGAATACGCGACCCGCGTACCCTCCAACCGTGCGACGGCGAAGGTCGCATCTTGCGTGAGCGCGATGGGTGCGTTCGTTCCGGTACGTCCGCTCGCCAAGACGAGCCAGCGGTTGCGCCGGTCGTCCTCGGCGAAATCCCGCTGGCCGTACGACGGTGCGGCACCGCTGCGTCCGGGAAGGACCCACATCTGGACCAAGCGCAGCGGCTCGGAAGTGGACGCGTTGTACTCGCTGTGTCGCACACCCGTACCGGCGCTCATGAACTGCACGCCCCCGGCACGTACGATTCCGCGATGACCCATGCTGTCGCGATGCTCGAGTGTTCCCGAGAGCACGTACGTGAGGATCTCCATTTCGCGGTGCGGGTGCATCGGAAATCCGGCCGACGGCGCGATCGTGTCGTCGTTGAAGACGCGCAGCGCACCCCACGCGACGTTCTCCGGATCGTAGTAGTCCGCAAAGCTGAACGAATGGTACGTCTGCAACCACCCGTAATCGAAGAAGGCGCGCTCTTGCGCCCGTTGGAGCACGATCGTCGGCGGTCTCTGCATGGCTTCACCTGCTCCCGTGACCGGTCGGACGCGGCAAGAGTTGCGCGATCACACCGCGGGAATGGGCGGGGCGCGTGCCGTAGCAGCAGATGGGAATCTTCGGAAAGCGAGGGAACCCATGCATCCACGACGTCCCGGCGAACGCACGCTCTCGCGACTCGCCGCGATCGCGACGATCGCCCTCCTGGCGTCTCCGAGCGCGACGACCGCAGCGAGCGACCACCCGATGCCGACGCTCCCGCGCGATCCTCGCATCGCGGCACTGGTCGCTTCGGTGTCACCGCGACGACTCTACGCCGACGAAGCGCGCTTGGTCGCCTTCGGGACCCGCAACGATTTCTCGGATCGCACGTCCACCGCAACGCACGGCGTCTTTGCCGCTCGTGATTGGCTGGTACGACGACTCGACGCCATCGCGGCGACGAGCGGCGGGCGCATGACCGTCGCCCTCGATACCTTCGTACAGCCGAAGACGCCGCGCACGCCGCGCGCGGTTCTCGAATCGAGCGTCATCGCGACGCTCCGGGGAAGCGAGCCGGGACGGGTCTATCTCTTCTCCAGCCATTACGACGACTGCAACGGCGACTGTACCGACGGTATGCATGTCGCGCCAGGTGCGGATGACAACGGTTCCGGCACGAGCGCCGTACTCGAGGCCGCGCGCGTCATGGCGCATACGCGTTTTCGCGGAACCATCGTCTTCGCGTTCTTCGACGGCGAAGAGCTCGGCCTCTGGGGTTCCGCTCACTACGTGAAAGAGCTGCGCGCTCGCGGCGTGAACGTCCTCGCCGACCTCAACGACGACATCGTGGGAAGCGACGTCGCCCACGACGGGAGCCGCGATCCGAACGCGATCCGCGTCTTCAGCGAGGCACTGCCGAGCGGCGCCGACCCGCGCTTGGTGAATCTCGTCGGCAGCGAAAACGATTCGCCGTCCCGCGAGCTATCACGCTTCGTCGCCGAAACGGTGCCCGTCTATCTACCGCACTTCCGTATAGAACAGATCTTCCGCGCCGATCGGTACCTGCGAGGCGGCGATCAGGAGTCGTTCCAAGCCGAAGGCTACGCTGCGGTCCGCTTTACCGAACCGCATGAGAACTTCGCGCACCAACACCAAAACGTGCGCATCGAAGGCGGCGTGCAGTACGGCGACCTCCTGCGATACATCCGTCCGGCGTATCTTGCGCGCGCGACCCGAGCCGACGTCGCCGCGCTCGCCGCGCTGGCGCTCGGTCCGGCCCCGCCGAGCGACGTGCGCATGGTCTTGCAGCATCTCGGGTACACGACGACACTGCGCTGGAAGCCGGCCGCCGACGCCGTTTCCTACGAAATCGTGTGGCGTCGCACGACGGCTCCCGTCTGGGAGTACTGCGAAAACGTGGGCAACGTCACGCAAGCGACGATTCCGCGCAGCTACGATGACTGGATCTTCGGCGTGCGCTCGGTGGATGCGCGCGGACTGCGTAGCCCCGCGATCTTCCCGATGCCGGCGCGGCGCTGAGCGCTACCGAGGCAGCACCGAGGCGATCGCCTCGAGGCTATCGGCGATCGCCGCAAGGGTTTCGTCGATATCTGCGGCGGTATGCGCGGTGGAGACGAACATGACCTCGTTCTGCGACGGCGGCAGCAGGATGCCGCGTTCGAGCATCGCGCGATAGTAGGCACCATACGCTTCGCGGCTGGCGGCGCGTGCATCGTCGAAGTTGCGGTTCGGGCCGCCGGGGCGGAATTTGAAATCCACCACCGACTCGTCGTGCAGCACGGCGTACGGCAGTGCTCGATCGCGCAGAATCGTCACGATCCCGTTCGCCAGACGTGCGCCTGTCTCGCGCATCGCATCGTAATACTCCGGATGGGCTTCGAGGAGGTCGAGGACGCGGTGCGCCATCGCGACGCAGAACGGATTGCCGGCATGGGTGCCGCCCGTAAAGACGCCGCCCTGCGGCGCGAGCATGCCCATGACGTCGGCGCGGCCGCCGAACGCGGCGATCGGCACGCCGCCGCCCATCACTTTCCCCAGCGTAGTCAGGTCGGGGCGGATCCCCAGCCGCGCTTGCGCCCCGCCGAGTCCGAACCGCAGCCACGTGATGACTTCGTCGAAGATCAGCAGCGCGCCGTAGCGATCAGCACGTTCGCGCAGCCCTTCCAGAAAACCGGGCACGGGCAGAACCAAGCCCATGTTGCCGACGATCGGCTCGACCACGATCGCCGCGAGCCGATCCTCTCGTCCCCGCAACACCGCATCCACCGCATCGAGATCGTTATAACGCGCGACCGCGACGTCGCGTCGCACGCCGTCCGGAATGCCGTTCGCTCGCGTCGCGCCCGCCTGCGCCGAGGCACCCGCATCGAGCAAGGCAAGATCGAAATGCCCGTGATAGTTCCCGGCAAACTTCAGGATGAGGTCGCGCCCGGTAAAGGCACGCGCGACGCGGACCGCACTCATCACCGCTTCCGTTCCGCTCGTCACAAAGCGCAGGCGCTCCATGGACGGCAGATGGCCGCGAATGCGCTCGGCCAAGCGGACCTCCTCCGGGTGCGTGCTTCCCCAGACGAAGCCGCCGCGTGCCGCCGCGTCGAGCCCGGTCGTCAGCTCCGGATGCGTATGGCCGAAGAGCAGCGGTCCGTACGCCATGATGTAGTCGATGTAGCGACGACCTGCTTCGTCGTACGCGTACGCACCCTCGGCATGGGCCTGAACGAACATCGGCGCGTTTGCTCCCCAGCCGGAGCGAACCGGCGAGTCGCAGCCTCCGGCGAGCACCGCCAGGGCGCGCTCGGACGTCGAAAGGAGATCGGTATCCGCACCGTGCATGGCGGATTCTTCGGCGGCGAGAGGCTGCGTCCGCTTCGGCGCCGGCGCGCAAAGTGGCTGCATCCGCGAGCCGAGACGAGTATCATGGGAAGGTCATGCCGCACGTCGAGCTCGAGATCACCCCGCAGACCAACATCCGCGAGCTGGTTGCACGGTTACCCATCGCCGCCGAGGTCCTCGCACGGTTCGGGCTGGGCTGTCCGGGCTGCGGTGTCGCGAAGTACGAGACGATCGAGCAGGGAGCCAAGGCGCACGGCCTCCGCGTCGAGCCGATCGTCGCCGCCCTCGTACAGGCACGTCTCTCCGGCTTCGTTCCGCTGATAGCGCAGGAAGACCGCACCCCCGTGCGCCGCGCCCCCGGCGCGTTCGCCGGACGCGCGACGATCGCCCACATCGTACCGGTGATGTCCGGCAAAGGCGGCGTCGGAAAGTCGCTGGTCACCGCGCTTCTCGCCCTCGGGCTGCGGCGCAGGAATCTCCGCGTCGGCATCCTCGACGCCGACATCACGGGACCGTCGATTCCGAAGCTCTTCGGCTTGCGCGAGCCGCTCGTCATCGAAGCGGATCCCAACGCGCCGCCGACACGTCAAGGCAATCCGCAACCGTTACTGCGTCCCGCGGTGACGCGCAGTGCGATCGAAGTCGTCAGCAGCAATCTCCTCACACCGGACGAAGACACCGCGATGATCTGGCGGGGACCGATCGTCTCCGGTGTCATCCGCCAATTCTACGAACAGGTGCTGTGGAGCGATCTCGACGTGCTGGTCATCGACTTGCCGCCGGGAACATCCGATGCGCCCCTCACCGTTCTGCAGTCGCTCGACATCGACGGCGTCGTGCTCGTCACGATGCCGCAAGCGCTCGCAACGATGATCGTGCGCAAAGCGGCCAATCTCGTGCACCAACTGAAACGCCCGATCCTCGGGATCGTCGAAAACATGTCGTTCTTCGAGGCGCCGGATACGCGAACGCGCTACGAGATCTTCGGACCGTCGTACGCGCAGCGCGTCGCCGAACTCGCCCGAGCGCCGGTCTTCGCTCGCATTCCGATCGATCCGGAGAAGGCCCGCCTCGCGGACGAAGGACGCATCGAGGAGATCGACGACCCGATCTGCGATCAGATGGCCGAGGCACTCCTCGACGCCATCGCGGCACATCCGAAGGGAAAACCGACGATCTCCCTCGTCTGACGGCGCGGCTCCGGTCCGCCGTGTCACACGGCTGGCACGAGCCTGCGCTACGCTCGTCCGACATCGAGCCGTACGATCGTGAAGTGAGAGGATGATCGCCATGATTTCGAAAGCACGCTTTCCCGTGCATGCGGTCCTGCTGGTTGCCGCATTGACGGCATGCGGCGGAGGAGGAGGCGGGAGTTCGGCGGCGGTCGCACCGCCCGCTCCGCCGCCCGCACCGCAACCGACGCCCGTCTCGACGACCACGCAACGCACAGCCGCTCAGCAGGCGCTGCAAGCACTCGCTGCGTCGCGTCAATTCTCGCGCGGAGGAATCTCGCTCCAGGCGGTGACGCGCCGTACTGCCGCAGCCTGGGGCCACGCTGGCGTCCGACACCTGAATGCCTCGGCGCCGGGGCCCTGCGTCAACGGCATCGAGGAGGGCTTCACGCAGACCTCGCCATCGAGCGCCACGCTCGTCCTCGACGAATTCGTACGATAGCGCGTGCACACAGCTCGGGCTGACCCTGGTATGGAACGTCACACAGAGCGCGCCGTTGACGTTCTCGGGCCCCGGAACGCTCCAACTTTTCTCGACGTCGGCCCAATCGCTGGCGTACGCGAGTTTCACACTCTCGGGAACGTTTACGGATCAGACCTACACGCATCTCTCCCAAGCCTCGCTCGACGTCACGTCGTTCTCGCAAGCGCCCGGAGCGCCATCGCTCGGAAATTTCGGAATCGGCGCGAAGATCGTCCGCGCGGGGAGCTTCACTCCAGTCTCCGTTCCGCCGCGCCTTCTCGCCGACGATGCGGTGGGATGGCTCGAAGGTGACTGCATTTGCGACATCGCGGTGCGCGTGCGCATCTCCGAGCGACTGGCCCGCACTGTGACGAGCCGCAATTGGCAACGCTGGCTGCGCCTCGGTCACCACGACGACGGGGGCGTCAGCGTCGCGCTCCATGCAGGCGACCTCGATCAGATCATCCGCTGGTCGTTCGGATACGGCACCGACGCCTACATCGAAGATCCTCCGGTCGCGGTACAACGTGCGCGCGAATTGCTCGCGGCGATGTCGGCTCGCTACGACGAGCAAAAGCGGACCGTTCGAGGTGACGTCGTCCCGCTACGGCCGGCGGAAGCCTACTAACCTTACTACTCAACAGAAAGGAGTACTCGATGGCTCGCATTCTTCGGCTCGCATCGTTGGTCGCGGCGCCCGTTGCGCCGATCATCGGCTGCGCGCGGCACACGCCGGAACGGCCCGCCGCTTCGCCTCCCCCCGCACCGGCTGCGGTCGCGTCGCGCGCCTCGGTCGCGCGCGAGCCCTGCCCATTCAACCCGTCGCCCGAAGAGCTGCGCAACGCGCGGCATGTGCCGCTCTCGTCGGAGCAACGCGAGATGCTGCAACGTTCGTATGCGTCGCCCCCGATCCAAGCGCTTCTCCGTGCGGTGCGCGCGTATCGGCACAACGGCACGCTCGGGCGCGACGAACGCTTCGCCTTCGACGTAATCCCCGCCGACCGCTTCGGAGACGACGTCGCGGTGCTGAGCTCGACGGCCGCGGCAATGGGGGGCGCCGACCTCCTTCTCTTCTTCAAAGGTCACCCGCACACCGCATGGTATGCATGGGTGTACGGCCACGCCGGCAACCATGACCTTCGCCGACCGTGGCACCTGCGCGGACTCGCACCGCTCGACTGCCCGCCGGAGGTCGTCCGCTACCTCCACACGCTCTTCGATCCCCTTCTGTACACGAGTTGAGAGACGAGGCGGCAACCGTTATGCGACGACGGCCGACGGACGCGTATGGAGCCAGGTCGCCAGATCGGTCTTTTTGGTGACGTACCTGCCGGTACGCAACTCCTCTCGGAATTCGCCGAACGTACCGTACGCTTCCGCAAATGCATCGTGCTTGTGAATCGATTCGTCGTTCGTCTGCGACGCAAAGAGGAACGCACCATCGTCGAAATCCGCATAGACGTCGAGGGCGCGCACCAAGATCCCGCGCACGACGTCTTCCACGAACCTCGGGTTTTGATGCGCCTTATTCACGATGAAGAACTCGTCGGGCCGTTTGAGCAGATCGTACGTTTCGCTGGACATCGCGCTCTCGACGATCTCGACGAGATCCTCGGCGCGGACGGCCTCCATGGCCTCGTCTCCGGCGCCGAGGAGAACCATGCCGCGCCCGCGCTGATTGTGCGTTGCGATCGGCAGCGCATCCAGTGCGCGGTGCGCCTCCTCGGCAGAAAAACCAGTCCGCCGTAATTCATGGAGCGAATGCTCGCGCACCATCGCCTGCGCACACGGACAAGCCGTCATACCCTCGGCTTCCACGCCGACCACGCACCGCGTCTCGTTCTCGCTCGCATGCGCGATGCCGACGAGCGCGTACGTTTCGACTCCGCGCTTACCGCTCACCGGCGTCCAGCGCTCCAAACCGAACTCCGCGCGCAACCGGACATCGGCGCGGAGTGCCCCTTGGCGTTCGACGATGCGCCTGGCGATCTCCGCAGCCAATCGCTCGACGCGGACGGGCGGGCGATCGTCCGCGAGGACGTCGAGCGTCGCTTCTTCGAGCAGCTCCGAAAACCGCGACATATGCACCCCGGCCCGATCCGGCGCGAGATCGGCCACCATGCTGAATTCACCGCGATAGACGTGCGGCTTGCCGTCGATGTCGAGCTGCACGATACGGCGCACGCGTGCGACGCCTGCGCGGTTGATGGAGAGGCGCACGTCCGGAGGTTCGTCCTGCCGATCGGCATCGAAGCGCAGGCTGCGTTCGAGGCGGCGCGGAGCGGCACCGTCCACTGCGGCGGCGAGACCTGCGAATTGCGGAGCGATCTCCGCCAGTGGCACCGCGTCGTACGGCCGTGCGGCGAGGTCCACGCACGGCTCGTCGCCGAACGCGAGCACGTCGATGTCGATCGGGCGCGCGGCCAACCGCATCGTCGAGACCCGACCGACGGCGAGCTCGACCTCTCGAAGGGTCCGTTCGAGCGCCTCCTTATCGAGTTCGGTCTCGATCTCCGCCGCTACGTTCAGAAAGGCCGGGCCTTGTGCGCCACCGGCAGGTGCGCTTTCGTAAAACGACGAGACCCGATGGATGCGCACGCGGCGGCGCAAGCGTTGAAGCGCAGCCAGGATGTTCGCCTGGCGGTCGCCGAGGTTGGAGCCGATTCCGAGATAGACGCGATGCATGGGCGGCGAATATTCGCCGGACGATGGCGTTCTCTCTCCGCTTCACGAGCGACGAAGGGCTGCTCCTGTTCGAGCATCCCGCGCGGCTCCTGCGCGCCCGAACGGCCGAGGAAGCCCGTGCGGCATTGGACGCCGCCGATGCGGCTCTCCGGTCGGGCTTTTGGATCGCCGGGTACCTCTCGTACGAACTCGGCGCCGCCCTCGCCGGACTACCCGCTCGCGAAGGTGCTACGGATCTCCTCGCGATCGGGCTCTTCGGCGCACCCGTGCGCGTCTCGCATCCGAGCGGCGATCCGTCGCCGCGTGATCCGCTCTCGCCGCTGCTCCCGATGGTCTCGCGACGACGCTACGACGCTGCGATCGCCGCCATCCGGAGCGCGATTCGCGACGGTGAGGTCTATCAGGTCAACTATACGCTGCCGATGGCTCTCCGATACGGCGGCGATGCGGCTGAGCTCTGGCACGCGCTGGCAACCGTGACCGGAGCACGGTATCAGGCGTACGTACGCGACGATGCGAGCGTGATCTGCTCGTGGTCGCCGGAACTCTTTCTTGCGTTCGATGGGGCGATCATCCGGACGAAACCCATGAAAGGGACGGCAGCACCCGGCGCGATCACGGCGTTGCAGAGCGAGAAGAATCGTGCCGAACATCTGATGATCGTCGATCTGCTGCGCAACGATCTCCATCGCATCTGCACGCACGTGTGGACGGAAGCGCTCTTCGCGATCGAATCGTACCCGACGTTCGCGACGATGACCTCGACGATCGCGGGGCACCTCCGCAGCGATACCGGTTTACGGACGATCTTCGAGGCAACCTTCCCCTGCGGCAGCGTGACCGGCGCTCCGAAACGAGCCGCCATGGAGGCCATCGCCGCGCACGAACGGCATCCGCGCGGGGTCTATTGCGGCAGCATCGGTTTCCTTTCGCCGGAGCGCCGCGGCTGGTGGAACGTCGCGATCCGGACCGCGCAGTTCTCGGCCGGCGGTTCGGGACGGTACGACGCCGGCGGCGGCATCGTCTCCGATTCCGTTGCAAGCGATGAATATGCGGAACTCCTCCTCAAGGCGGCGTTTCTGGGAGCGCATGCCGACGAGGTCGAGGTGCGCGAAACGCTGGCGGCCGATGCTCCGGCGCAGGTGCGCGATCGCCATCTCGCGCGCATGCACCGGAGCGCACGGGCGTTCGGCATCGCTTTCGACCGAGCCGCCGTACGAACGGCTCTCGATGACGCCCTCGGACGTGCTCGCCCGGACCGACGATCGCTCGTGCGCCTGCGCCTGCGCAACGGAGGGCGTGCGTTTGCTGACGTGGAGCCGATGATACCGCTGTCGGAGCCGGTCCCGATCTGCATTGCAACGCACCGCGTGCTTTCGTCCGACCCGTTTCTCCGCCACAAAACGGCATGGCGTCCGCATCACGATGCCGCCGCTCGCGAAGCGAACGAGCGTGAGTGTTTCGATGCATTGCTATGCAACGAGCGCGGCGAGATCACCGAAGGATCGCGCACGACGCTCTTCGTGCAGATCGGCGGGCGCCTCTACACACCGCCGCTCCGCTGCGGTCTCCTCCCGGGGATACTCCGCGGGCAGCTCCGTGGCCGCGGCCTCGTCGAGGACCGCGTCGTCTTTCCCGAGGACCTGCGTCGCGCCGAGGCACTCTATGTCGGGAACTCCGCCCGCGGACTCATGCGTGCCGTCCTCACCGAGAGCTGAGATGCCCAACGCCGTCGCCGATCCTCGCGGCGCATCACCGATGTGCGGCGTCGAGTGCGCGAGGAACGCCTATGCGCAGACTGCCGGAATGCGAAGCGACGCGCCGTCACGCGTCGCGTTCAGGAACCGTGCTCGGGCACGGCGAATGAACCAGTGCTCATGACACAGGATCTCTTCTATCCCTACGTGCTCGAACCACGCCTCGCGCCGGCGATCTGGGGCGGCGATTCGCTGGTTCGCCGCCTGGGAAAGCTGGGCGATCCGCGCGTGGCGATCGGAGAGTCATGGGAGTGCTGGGATACAAACCGCGTCCGCAACGGTTCGCTAGCCGGGCGAACGATCGCCGATCTTCGCTCCTCGCTCGGTGCCGCATTGCTCGGAGGAGACGATGCGACGCGCATCTTTCCCATCCTGACGAAATTCATCGATGCGCGTGATTGGTTGTCGGTCCAGGTGCATCCCGATGATGCGTACGCCCAACGCGTCGAGCGACAACCGTTCGGAAAGACGGAGTGCTGGCATATCCTCTCGGCGGCTCCCGGTGCGGAGTTGGTCCTCGGATGGACGCGCGAAACATCGCCCGAAGAGTATCGCCGCCGGGTACGCGACGGCACCCTCGGCGAGCTCTTGCGTCGCATTCCGGTGCACGCCGGCGACACCTTCTATCTCCCTGCCGGAACGCTGCACGCGATCGGCGCCGGTATTCTGCTCTATGAAGTGCAGCAGGCCAGCGACTTGACGTATAGGATCTTCGATTGGAATCGCGTCGGCAGCGACGGAAAGCCGCGTCCGCTCCACGTGGAAAAGGCTGCCGACGTCCTCGATTACGGCCCTGCTCGCCGAGGAGCCGTCGAGACCGTTCCATACACGCTCGACGGAACACGCCGAATGGCGCTCGTCGCCGATGCTCGCTTCGTCCTGGAGCGCATCGCCGTCACGTCCGAACCCGCGACGCTGCCGACGGGCGAGATGCCGCTCATCATCACGACGCTCGCGACGGCGGTCGAGTTGCACTGCGACGGAGGCGGCGTGTTGCTGCCTCCGTATACGACCGCGCTGATTCCCGCGGCAGCCCGTTTCGTGCAGGTGACCGCATCCGACCGCGAGGGCGAGCTGTTGGTGGTCTCCCGGCCGCGCACGCAGGCCGACATCGGGGCGCGTTTGCTCGCAGCAGGCGTTCCGCAAGACCGGGTCGATCGCTTCAAGGAGCAGTTCACGTCATGAATATCCACGAATGGAGCGAGCATCGCCGACGGGCCAACGAAAAGATTCTCGCCAGCGGCCATCTCGGCATCCAGCGCTTCTTCAATCTCGACACGCGCGCGTACGAAGACGGCGCGCTTCCTGCGAAGACGAAGGAGCTGCTGGGCCTCGTGGCATCGCTCGTTCTCCGTTGTGATGATTGCGTGACGTATCATCTCGCGCAGTGCATCGCCTTGGAGACGACCGATGCCGAATTGCACGATGCGCTCAACGTCGGGTTGGTGGTCGGAGGGTCCATCGTCATTCCGCATCTGCGCCGCGCCTTCGAGCGCATCGAAGAGCTACGATCGCTCGACGAGACGACATGAGGACCCCTTTTCGAATCGGAGCGCTGATCGTCGCGCTCGCGTTGCCGCCGTCGGCCGCACGCCCGGCGACAGCGCCGCCGCATCCCTCGGCGTCCGCTCCGCATTCGAGCGCCGTCCGGTGGACCCCCGAGGAGATCGCCGCTTTGCGCACGCGCTTCGATGCGCTGCTGGCGGATCCGGTCCTCGGTGGAGCGCATCTCGGTGCACTCTTCGTCTCGACCGCGGATGGAACGACGCTCTACGCTCGCAACGACACCGACGAATTCGTTCCGGCCTCCAATTTCAAGCTCCTGATCGGATCGGTCGCTCTCGACAAGCTCGGCCCCACCTTTACGTTCCGAACCTCGGTCCTCGCGGATGGAACGATTCACGCACGAACCCTCCACGGCAACCTCTATCTGCGCGGCGGTGGCGATGCGCACCTGAGTGTCGCCGATCTTGCAGCTGCGGCCGATGCCGTCGCATTCGCCGGCATCCGGCGTATCGACGGCGCACTGATTACCGATGCTTCGTTGTTTGCAGGGCGACGCTATCCACCGGGATGGGTGATCGACGATCTGCCCTATTACTATGCGGCACCGATCTCCGCACTCTCGCTCGACGAGAACGTTGTGCACGTGCGCGTCGCGCCGGGAGCGACGGTCGGTGCTCCCGTACTGCTGTCCGTCGTTCCGGCGACGGATGCCCTGCACCTCGAGAATCGTGCGGTTACCGGGCCGCGCGGCTCGGCAGAGACTCTCGATCTCGAACGTCCCGCCGGAGATCTCGGCACGATTCGCATCGTCGGTTCCTATCCGCTCGGCGCTCCGCTCTCGGACGATCTCGCGCCCGCCGTACCGGACCCTCCGCGGTATGCGGGCGATCTCTTCCGACAGCTCCTCCGCGCGCGCGGCATCATCGTCAACGGCGGGATACGTAACGGAGTCGCGCCGCCACATGCCCGCGTGTTGTGGCAGCATGATTCGGCTCCGCTCGCGCAGATGCTGGCGCAGATGTGGCTTCCGAGCGATAATCTCTTGGCGGAGTTGCTCCTCCGTGCGCTCGGCATCATCATCACCGGGCCGCCGGGAACGATGCGCGAAGGATTCACGGTCGAGCGCCTCTGGTTGCGCGACGCCGGTATCGATCCGGCGACCGTCGCGCTCGCCGATGGTTCCGGCCTCTCCATCTACGACCGCATCACGCCGGACGACCTGGTCGCGATTTTGCAGCACGATTGGAATTCACCGTACCGCGACGTGGTTCTCGATGCCTTACCGGTGGCCGGCGTGCGTGGGACGTTACGCGACGCGTATAGAGGTACACCCGCGGCGGGTGCGGTCTATGCCAAGACCGGCACCATGACGCACGTCTCGGCGATCTCGGGCTACGTCATGACCGCGACGCACGGCCCGGTTACCTTCTCGCTGCTCCTCGACGACTGGGTACCGCGCGTGGCGCACCCGGACGAGGCTCTGGCCCGCGTACGCGCCGCTCTCTTCTCGTATCTCGCCCAACAGTGAGGCCGGCCATTGCGCGTGCTCGGAACGCATCCGTTCGACGGGATCGTATGTTGTGAATAGTATCATGGCCGAAGAGATCGCGACGTTCGCGGCAGGGTGTTTTTGGGGTGTCGAGGCGGAGTTTCGCCGTTTACCCGGCATACTCGAGACCGAGGTCGGTTACACGGGTGGGCATACGGAACACCCGACGTACCGTGACGTCTGCAGCGGAACGACGGGCCACGCCGAATCAGTGCGCATCCGCTTCGATCCGGATCGCATCGCGTACGAAGAACTCCTCGAAGCCTTCTGGCAGATGCACGATCCTACGACGCCCGATCGCCAGGGCCCGGACATCGGTACGCAATATCGTTCCGCGATCTTCTATCATTCGGACGAGCAACGCCGAGCCGCAATCGCGTCGCGCGACCACGCGCAGCGTCGTTTCTCGCAACCGATCGTCACCGAAATCGTTCCGGCCGGGCCGTTTTGGCGCGCCGAAGAATACCACCAACGTTATCTCGAAAGACGCGCTCGCTGATTGCGTAACGCTCGGCCCCGTGCAAGCGATATCCATACGCCGACCACCGGGTGGAGTGTCGCCATGATCATGAATTCCATTCCGATGATACCGTTCGCCAACATGCCGGCTCCGAATACCCGAATTTGCCAGATCGACGATACGGCGAGCAGGGTCCATGCGCTCAAGAGCACGGCTGTGACGACCAAGCGCGCGCGTTCGTCTCGCGATACGGTATCTCCGCTCACCTGCAATCCGATCGCATACTGAATCGCCATGAGACCGTACGTGAGAGCGAACATACCGATATAAAACTCCCCGGCGCCGACGTCCAACGGAAAATGAAAATAGACCTGCAATGAAAAGACCAGCATCGCCAGTGATGCGAGCCAAGCAAAGTTTAGACTCACAAAGAGTCCGGTCGGTTTGAACAGATACGCAAAGAGCCGGTGATGCGTGAACCTCATCAGGCAGATGAGCGCAAACGTAAACGCGAAGCCGGCGAACATCGCCGGCTCGTGCGCAAGATCACCGGCATGCTGCGGTATGCGTATACTCACGCCCGTTTCTGCCAGACTGAAGCCGATCACGATATCGGAGAATGACTCCAGCCGTCGCTCTAGATGCGCTTCGCGCTCACCTCATTCGTGCATGAAGGCACGTTTTTCACTTTAGGAAACGCCCGACCCTCGCACGAGCGACCGGCAGGCAGGGCGTAGGCCGGCGTGCAGCGCCCGTCGCAACACCCCGGAAGGCCGGGGTACGTCGGCAGCGCCTCGCCGTTCTCACCGCGAACGATTTCAACCCATGAAGCCACTAGCTTATGCGTTCAAGCATGGAGTCGATCGGGCACACTCACTACCTTCCGCTCGAGAATACGCCTGCTACCTGCGGGACGACAGCGACTTCATGTATACGATTATATGATTATACGATTATATGATCGATGAAACCAGCTTGACCACACACCCCATGCCAACCGACATTGCCGACGGCTATCGCCGCTTCATGCAAGAAGTACCGCGTGACTGCCAAGATTCCAAGTACGGGACGGCAGGTAGTGCTTCGAAGCAGAAACCATTTCGAAAATATCGGATTCGTACCGGAATCCGATTCACGAGGCGATCAGCTCAACTTGTCGTCTGCACGATGCGAGACAACGAGACCTTTCGCATCGACAATATAGCTAAGCTGGAGCCGACGGCCGGACTCGAACCGGCGACCTGCTGATTACGAATCAGCTGCTCTACCAACTGAGCTACGTCGGCATCGAAAAGCAGGCGACTATTCCGGGAAGCCGTGCTCTCTCCCTCCCCTCGGAAACTCGCCGGAGCGAAGGATGGTCGCTCAGCCCTCCCGTGGTGGCGGTTCGTTATGGAACGTGCGGCGCACGCCGTCGTCGAGGAGCTCGATGTCGTCCCACAGGTAGTACACGATCTTGCGGTCGGGAAAGCCGAGCTTGACGAGGCGCCGTCCGCCGATCTCGACGACCTCGTGAACGCGACCCTCCCGACCGGCGTAGGCGTAGTTAATCGCCGAGTAGGACGGATCCCCGGGACGCGGATGCGGCAACGCGCGGGCGCCGCGGAGCGGGGTGTCGTGCCGGTGTAGAGAACTCTTTTCCACGGAGGGCAGAGATGTTCATCGAGTATCGCGGCAAAACCCCCAAGGTGGACCCCTCGGCGTTCATCGCTCCGACCGCCGTCCTCATCGGCGATGTCGAGGTCGGCCCGGAGTCCAGCATCTGGTTCGGAGCCGTGCTGCGCGGCGACAACGGACCGATCCGCGTCGGCGCCCGAACCTCTATCCAAGACAACGCGGTGATCCACGTGAGTGAGCACGGACGCACGGTCATCGAGGACGACGTCACCGTCGGACACTGCGCTGTCATGGAAGACTGCCTCATCAAGCGCGGCGCCCTGATCGGCAGCAACGCGGTCGTCCTCAACGGCGCCGTGGTCGGCGAGGGCGCCCTGATCGCTGCGGGCAGCGTCGTCGGCGAACGAGCAGCGATCCCCGATCGCACCGTCGCCGCGGGAGCACCGGCATCGGTAAAAAAGCCCCTCTCCGGAGAAGCCGCACAGTGGATCGCCATCTCGGCCGGCGAGTACGTACGACTCTCGCGCCGATACCTCGCGGAAGGGCTCGGTATCCTCCCTCCCGACCGCACCCCGGCCTGACGTGCAGACCGACCGTGAGCGGCTGGTCCAACTCCTCGCGCACGACGGCCATCGCGCCGAGGTCGAGCGACACGACGAGAGCGAGCGCTTCGTCTCCGTCCACTTTCGCGCGCGGCACAAGCACGTGACAGTGACGCTCACCGATACGGATACGCGGTTCTTCGCGGTAGCGATCGCCTTCGAATTACCGGAATGGGCACGCGATCGCACGCGCAGCGCGCCGATCCTCATCGATTTGCAGGCGTCGTTCAAAGCCGTCAAGTTCTACTTCTCCGACGACGGCGCCGCCTTACTGGCGGCGGTCGAGCAGTTTTCCTCGTCGATAGACGAATTCTACAAGCACGTGTGGAGGATCGTCGGCGTTCTCCACGAGGCAGGTTCGGTCGCGATGGAGCGCATCCTCGACAGTAGCGAGAGCAAAGCTGCGGCGGACAAGTTCATCCAAGATTTCATGAGAGGACAAAAGAGTGAGTGAACATGCGATGCGCGCCATCGAGCGTGCGCTGGACGCCGAGGGGCTTTTCGCGACACGCGAGGACGACGAAGAAACCTTCCGCATCTCCTTCAAATCCGAAGGAGACCGGTATTTTGCCGTTGCGTATCGCAATGATCCGCAGTTCGTCATGATCGGCTCCGGTTGGGCTCTGGCGCCGGACGTGGACATCCTACGCGCCGTCCAGACGGCGAATATGCTCAACGCGCGCAAGAAATTCGTGAAGACGGCCATCTGGGAAGACGAGCGCGATGCGCTCTTCACCGTGGAGCTCTGTTACGACGAAGGATACAACCTGGAAAGCGCCTTTCCGCGACTTCTCGATGCCTTACGAGAGACGACGGTCGAATTCTTTTCGGCGTTGCGAGGAGATCCCGGCTCGAACTGACGAGAGCGACGATAGCGGGTGTCGCCGATCGCGCTGTACCGCCAATGCAGGCCTCGCCGATCGCTCCGGACTGCGTCCCCGATACGGTGTGGCCGGCAATCCGGCCGTTCCTACACTACGGCCGCCTGGTCGGGCAATCACGGAGCACGGTGCAGACCCCGTCGTCGCAGCGTCGGGCTACGCAGCCGGATATCGCGCGTCGTCGGCGTGCGGCACGAACAACGTGTACTCCTTCAAGAACCGCAATTTCACCGTGCCGGTCGGACCGTTGCGATGCTTGGCGATGATGAACTCCGTCAGATCCGGATCTGGCGCTTCCGGATTATAGTATCCTTCTCGGTAGAGAAACGCAACGACGTCGGCTTCTTGTTCGAGGGATCCGGAATCCCGTAGATCGGCCAACATGGGTCGCTTGTCGTTACGCGTCTCGACGGCGCGATTGAGCTGCGCGAGAGCGACGATGGGAACACCCAAATCCTTTGCGGTCACCTTCAGCGTTCGGCAGATCTCCGAAAGCTCCTCATTGCGGTTCGCGTTCCGTGAAAGCACGCCCGGTCGCAACAGCTGCAGATAGTCGACGAAGATCGCCCCGAGGCCGGAGGAGGCCTTCAGTCGTCGGCAACGACTGCGCACCTCGGTGACGGTCAGGCCGCCGGTGTCGTCCAGAAAGATCGGGAGCTCGCCGATCGTTCCCATCGCATGTGAGATGCGATCCCACGCGTCTTCAGGGATATTGCCGCGACGCAAGTCGAGCGTCGACAGTCGCGCTTCCGCACACACGAGGCGCTGGACCAACTCGTTGTTAGACATCTCAAGCGAGAAAAAGGCGATCGGCTGATCGAGCTCTCGCGCCGCCGCAACCGCCATATTGAGGCCGAACGACGTCTTTCCCATGCCCGGCCGCGCGGCGATGATGATGAAATTGCCGGGCTGGAAGCCCGTCGTCAGGTTGTCGATATCCGGAAAGCCGGACGTGAGTCCCGTTCGCTCGCCGCGCAGGTGATACTGCTGGTTGATGAATTCGAACGTGTCTTTGAGCAGGTCCTTGATGCGACTGAAATCGCCGTGCAGGTTGCGCGACCCGATGCTGAAGATAAGTTGCTCGCAGCGATCGAGCGCCTCCTCGACGTCGTCCTCGCCCTCGTAGCCGAGCTGCGCGATCTGCGTACCGGCATGAATGAGTTGGCGGAGGATGGCCTTCTCGCGGACGATCTTCGCATAGTGCGCCGCGGATGCCGCCGTCTGGACGGTATCCATCAGCATCGTCAAATACGTCGGCCCGCCGATTTTGTCGAGCAGCTCTCTGCGCCGCAGCTCCTCGCTGACGGCGATCTTGTCGAGCGGCTCTCCTCGATTGAAGAGATCCCGCAGCGCCGCGAAGATAGCCTCATGCACCGGCGTGTAGAAGTCGCCGGGCTCGAGGATCTCACTGACGATCCCCATGATCTCGCGATCCACGAGCACAGAACCGAGTACCGCCATCTCGGCTTCGAGGTTATGCGGCGGAACGCGTTCGACGGCTCGGGTTACTGCGGTGCTCATGATCGAGACGCGTTCTTGCGTCGCGATCCTGTGGAGGGCCTTGTCGGCAACGAACCTTTTCTTGTGGAGAGACGGGCGATCCCTGTGGAACGCTTGTGAATACGAAGCACGCGCAAGACCTGATCCACGTCGGAGACCGTGACGACGTCGAGACCCGGAGCGGCACTCACTTCGCGAGCGTTCTCCTTCGGAATCACGACCGATCGCATACCGGCCTGGCGAGCCGCGTACAACTTCTCCGTGATGCCGCCGACGGCGCGCACCTTACCCGTGATCGACAACTCCCCGGTGACGGCGACGTCTTGCGGGAGCGGCGTCTTGGTGAGCGCCGAATAGAGGGCAAGGAAGATCGCCAGTCCCGCGGACGGACCGTCGATGTTGCCGCCGCCGACGACGTTCACGTGAAGGTCGTAATCTGCGGGATCCATCCCGGTCAACGCCCGAATGACGCTCGTCGCGTTGAAGACGCTGTCCTTTGCCATCGAACCGGCCGTCTCGTTGAAACGCACACCGCCCTTCCCCGGCTGCGACGCCGGAAACGCGACGGCTTCGATTTCAATCACGCTTCCGAGGTAGTGCAGGACGCCGAGGCCGTAACTCTTCCCGATCTCGCGCGTCCGGCGGGCCTTCACCAGGGTGTGCTGCACGAGCCGACTCGCCTGCACGACGGCACGAACGTCGGCCTCCGTTATGGTGACCGGCGCCGTTCGTTCCGCCGTGCCGGTCGCATGGTGAACGCCCGGCGGTAGCGACCGGTACAGCGCCTGGCCGTATGCGTCGGCCACGATCTGCACCGCTTTGCGCCCCTCGATCGTATATTCCGCGATGAGTTGGGCGACCCCGCGTTCGGCCTTCGCATTCAGCTTGCGGATCGCCCCCTGAACGATCGTAGCGATCTGCGCCTGGGTGAGCGGCTGAAAATAGACTTCCGCACACCGCGAGCGGATCGCCGGATCGATGTCGTCCGGCTCGCTTGTGGTGGCTCCGATCAAAATGAAATCTGCGGGAGCCCCCTCCCGAAAGAGGCGTCTCACGTATTCGGGTACGTTCGGTGCGCTCTCGTCGTAGTAGGACGACTCGAAAAAGACGCGCTTGTCTTCGAGCACCTTCAGAAGCCGCGTCTGAAGCAGCGGATCCATCTCGCCGATCTCGTCGATGAAGAGCACGCCGCCGTGCGCCTTCGTGACTAGACCGAGTTTCGGTTCCGGAATGCCGGCCTCCGCGAACTCGCGCCGGCTCCCCTGATAGATCGGATCGTGCACGCTTCCCAAGAGCGGGTTGACCGTCTCGCGCGGATCCCACCGCAGCGTCGCACCGCCGGCCTCGACGAACGGCGCATCCTTGCCGAAGGGCGTGTACGGACGACTCTTCGCGATCTCGAGCACCAATCGGGCGACGGTCGTCTTGCCGACACCGGGCGGCCCGTACAGGATGACGTGCTGCGGAAACGGCGAGGAGATCTTTGCAAGGAGTGCCTTGATCGCCGCCTCTTGGCCGACGATCTCCCGCAACGACGTGGGGCGGAGTTGCGCGAGCGCCGACGCCGCCAGACTCCGTTGCGAGAGAGCCTCGAGCTCGGCGAGTTTCGCGCGGGTCGCGGGCGTCTCCGGATCGCCGTTTTCGCGCAGCGCTTCGACCTTGAGATCGTTGAGGTATTCGCGATGGCGTTCCGCCATCTTCTCATCGACCTTCCGCGCGATCGCGTCCTCGACGGTCTTATGCGCGACGACGTCGGCGAGCGCATCCTCGATCTCCGCAATCAGCTTGCGCTGTTGCGCGCGAGTGGTGGGCCGCTCTCGGGTCGGATCCTCGAAAACGAGGCGAGCCAAGGCACAGAGGCGGTCGGGAAGCGCGTGCGAGCGCATCATCTTGAGCGCCGCGACCTTTCCCGCGCGGAGCACGACCTTGTCCGGCCCGATCGCCCCGGCCAGCGTATCGTAGAGGGCCGCGACATACCGCGTCAGCTCGTCTTCGATACCGAACTTCCGGCGGAAGTTGACGGCCGACCCTTGCTGTGCGCTCGAAGCCATACGAACGGCCGCCGTCAGGCGGCGATCACGTTCACCGTCGTCTTGGCGACGACGTTCTTATGGAGCTTGATCTCGACGGGATAACTTCCCAGCGCCTTGATGGCGGTTTTGATTTCGATCTTGTGCTTGTCGATGTGGATGTCGAACGCTTTTTCGATCACCTCCGCGACATCCGCATTCGTGACGGCGCCGAACAACTTCCCGTTCCCGCCGGCTTTCGCGCGGACGGTGATCGCCTCGCGCGCCAGTCGCTCGGCGAGCGAACGCGCCTCCGCCAGCGCCTGCGCTTCGCGTTTTTCCTGGGCCTTGCGTTTCTCGTCGAGCTTGGCGAGCGCGCCGGCACTGGCCTCAACCGCCAGGCGGCGAGGCAGCAGATAGTTGCGCGCATAACCCTCCGCGACCTCGACGACTTCGCCTTTCTTGCCGAGCGAAGCGATCTCGCGTTCGAGAATGACTTTCATCGCGCTCGAGACGTCACTCCGCCACGAACGGGAGGAACGCAATGATGCGAGCGCGTTTGATCGCCGTCGTCAGCATGCGCTGATGCTTGGCGCAGTTACCGGAGATGCGCCGCGGAACGATCTTTCCGCGCTCGGAGATGAACTTGCGCAGCCGCGGAACATCGCGGTAGCTGATCTCGACGGTCCGCTCCGCACAGAAACCGCAGGGCTTACGTTTGATGCGCCGTTCCTTGACGACCTTCTTGTTCTTGCTGGACATAGTCTCTTTCGCCTCACGTGATTAGAAAGGAACCTCGTCGTCGTCCGCCGAGGCCCCGTAGGGATCGTCCGCAACGGCCGCCGCCGGAGCATGGGCTCCCGCGTGGGCACCCTCCCCGTCGCGGCGCGAGCCGAGCATCTGCATGTTGTCGATCACGACCTCGACCGCTTTGCGCTTAACGCCGTCCTTGTCGTCGTAATTGCGGATCACGAGCCGCCCTTCCACCAGCGTGCTCATGCCCTTCTTTAGATACGTGTTGCACGTCTCGCCCAGCTTGTCCCAGGCGATGATGTCGACGAACGTCGTCTCTTCTTTGTTCCGCGGGTTGTTGACGGCGAGGGTGAACTTCGTCACGCTCTTGCCGCTCTGCGTATAACGGATCTCGGGATCGCGGGTAAGGTTGCCCACCAGGATCACGCGATTGTACGAACCTGCCACCTCTGCACTCCTCTTCTGGACGCCGGGAATAGCGGGAAGACTACCGCGAGCGGCCGTGTGGTCCCCGCAGCACTCTTGCCTTCCTATACCGCCTGGGCGGGCGAATCTCCAGCGGCGTGAGCAGCTCGAGCCGCGATGATACGGGGATCCAAGCGAACCAGGAGAGCGCGCACGACATCCTCGTGCAACTTGAGCTGGCGCTCGAGTTCCTTGGCTACCGCCGGCTCTCCGGCGAACGTCATGACGGCGTAGTAGCCCTCGCGGACGCCGCCGATCTCGTACGCCAGGCGCTTCTTGCCGAGCTTCTCGACCTGGCGGACGGTTCCACCCTGCTTGGAGACGATCTGCGCGATCGCCTCGCAGCGCTCGTCCGCTTGCGCCTCTTCCAGCGATGGGCGCAGGATGTACGTCACTTCGTATTCGACCATCGTTCCCTACCTCGGACGCCCTTTCGGGCGGCCCGCCTCGCGCGGCGGGCAGCGGGTACGGGCCGCAGGGGCCCAAACGGCGCTCATGCTACCACAGGCGTCGGCCCTCGTGCAAGGATCTCCCCACTCCGAGCCCGCTCCAAGGGTCGCCGCGCTATACTGGCCGCACGATGCCGATCGCCCGATTCGCCGTCTCCCGCCGCGTCGCGGTCACGATGCTCGCGTGCGCCATCGTCGTCCTGGGGCTCTTCGCGCTGCCCCGACTTCCCGTCTCGTTGCTGCCGAGTTTTTCGCCTCCCGCCATCACCGTGACCGTGAACTACCCCAACGTCGCCCCCGAGCAGATCGAGACGTTGGTCACCCGCCCCATCGAGAACGCGGTCAGCCGCGTCAACGGCATCGAGGAGATCAATTCGACGAGCCAGGAAGGCCAGTCCATCGTCACCGCGACCTTCCATTACGGCGTGAACATCGATACGGCCGCAGTGGACGTGCAGGAGCAGGTGGATCGCGCCCGCGATCAACTCCCCAACGATCCGACGCTCCAGACGCCGCAGATCGTCAAGTTCGATCCGAACCTCCTTCCCGTCGTGCGCCTCTACGTCACCGATCCGAACATGACGCTACGGCGGCTCGGCGATCTCTTCACCAACGAACTGGCGGACGAGTTTTCGTCGGTGGACGGCGTCGCGGCGGTGAGCGTCACCAACGATCAGCAGCGCGCGATCATGATCGAGCCCGATGCGAACCTCCTCGCGGGCTACGGGCTCACCATGAACCAGATCGTCACGCGCGTGCAGCAGGAGAACGTCAATCTCCCGGCCGGCATCGTGCGCGTCGGTCCGAACGACTACCAGGTTCGCACGGACGCTCTCTACCGCAGCGCGCGGCAGATCGCGGACACCGTCGTCGCGGTTCGTAACGGTGTCCCCGTCTATCTCCGCGACGTAGCGCACGTCGCCGACGGCATCACCGAGCAGCGGTCGTTCCAGCGCTTGAACGGGAAACCGGCGCTCGGGATCGTCATCAACGCACAGCCGGATGCGAACATCGTCTCCGCGTCGCTGGGTGTGGAGCGGAAGATCGCCGAGATCGAACGGCGCTATCCCGGCATGCACATGAGCGTCGTCTTCGACCAGCGCGGATTCATTCTCGAGGCCGTCTCTGCGCTCGAACACACCGCGATCTACGGCGCGATCCTCGCGGTTCTGGTGATCTTGCTCTTCCTGCACTCGTGGCGCTCGACGTTGGTCGTCGCCGTCTCGCTGCCGATCTCCGTCCTGGGTTCGCTCTTCGCCGCGTACGTCTTCGGCTATTCGCTGAACGTCATGACGCTCGGCGGATTGGCGCTCGCCGTCGGCCTCATCGTGGACGACGCGATCGTCGTCATCGAGAACATCGCGCGCCACCGCGCGCGAGGCCGGAGCGCGCGCGACGCGGCGCAGAACGCCACGGCCGAGATCTTCTCGGCCGTTCTGGCATCGTCCATTACGGTGGTTACGGTCTTCGTACCGCTGGTCCTCATCCCGGGCCTGCAGGGACTGTTGTTCACGCCGTTCGCGTTGATGGTGATGGTCGCCGTGGCGCTCTCGTTCGTCGTCGCGATCACGACCGTTCCCATGTTGTCCACCGTTCTCTGGGCCAAGGATCGCCCCACGAGCAACGGTGCGGAAAACAACGGTGGGCGCTACGCCCGCTTCATGCGCGGCTTCGACGCCCTCTACGAGCGGTTCGCCGCGTGGTACGAACGCGTGCTGCGCAGCGCCGTCGACCATCCGGGACGCGTCTTCACGGGCGCTGCCGTCGCGGTGGCGATCACGGTTTTCGTCGTCAAACTCGGAATGGTACAGACCGAGATCTTCCCGGCCACGAATTCACGTTACGCGCGGTTCTTCTTCCGGATGCCGCCGGGAACGGCGCTGGCCATCACCGATGCGGTCTCCCGCGACATCGAAGATCGCATGTTGAAGGATCCGCGCGTGCAGAACGTCGGCGCCCAGGTCGGCACCGAAGGCTTCTTCAACCCGACCCAGGTCAGCAATCAAGGCATGCTGTCGGTAACGCTCAAACCGGGCACGACCAGCGCACAGTCCGCACGCTTCGTGGCGGACTGGCAAGCGGCGCTCACCGGATACGGAGCATCGCCGGAGCGTTCGGCGATGCTCCGGAAGCAGTACGGGCCGCCGATCCCGGGCCTCAAGCTCTTCGGGCATACGATCGACATCGTGCAGATGATAATTGCGCGCGGCCAAAGCGCGCTCGACATCCAGATCTACGGACCCGACGTGAAAGAACTCTATCATCTCGCCCACGACGTCGCGTTACCCAGGCTCGCGCAGATTCCCGGAATCTCGCGGCCGGATACGAGCATCACCGACACGCAACCGGAGCTCGACGTGCACGTACATCGGAGCCTGGCGGCGACGCTGGGGCTCTCGACGCAGGCGATAACGCAGACCGTGGATACCGCGACGGCGGGTACGATCGCATCGTATCTACAGATCAACGGCACGCAGTATCCGATCGTAGTGCAGTTGCCGCTCTCCCAGCGCCACTCGTATGCATCGCTCGAGGATCTGCTCGTCCCGGCGGCAACCCTGCCGAATGCGCCGTATTCGCTCCCCGCGATGCCGCTACGCGAACTCGCGTCGATCGGCTACGGGACGGGACCGTCGGAGATCACGCGCCAAAACAAGCAGCGGGAGATCGACATCACCGCCGACCTTCTCGGGATCTCGCTGGGGCAAGCCGTCGCCGAAGCGACGCGCGTCATGGATTCCATCGCACTCCCGCCGGGCTACCATTGGGAGTTCGGCCAGTCGGTAACACAGCAGTCGCAGACGTTTTCCAGTCTTGCGCTGATCGTACTGCTCGCGATCGTCCTGATCTACATGCTGCTGGCGGCGCAGTTCGAGTCGTTACTGCACCCGTTGGTGATCATGGCGGCGGTCCCGCTCGCCTCGACCGGCGTCGTCCTGTCTTTGGTGCTCTCCCACCGAGCGTTCGGCTTGACCGCCTTCATCGGCGTCTTGATGCTGGTCGGCATCGTGGTGAAGAACGCGATCCTCGTCGTCGAGTTCACCAACCAACTGCGCGCCCGCGGCGTGCCGCCCCGCGAGGCCGTCTTGCGCGCTGCACCGATGCGCCTGCGCCCCATCGTGATGACGACGCTCGCGACCGTCGGCGGCATGCTCCCGATCGCGCTCGGCCTCGAGCACGGCTCGCAGACACAGGCGCCCCTCGGCACGGTGGTAATCGGCGGCCTGCTCTTCTCGACGATGCTCTCGCTCCTGGTCGTCCCGACCCTCTACCTCTGGGCGGCCCGCCATCTCGAGCCGCGCTTGGGCGGCTTCACGCCGCCCCAGGACGGCGCGCAGGTGTCTGCGGAAGCGCCGGAGCCCGCCCCCGCGCTCTGACTACTTGCCCGAGCCGATCTTGAAGAGCTTGGTGCCGCAGACCGGGCACTTGCCCTGGATGGCCGGGCGACCGTTCTTCATGGTGATGCGCACGGCATCGGCGATCTCGCGCTTGGTCTTGCATTTGACGCAATAGGCTTCGTCCGCCACGAATCTCTCCTCTCGTCGGGGCGCCCGCGGCGCGGGGCGGGGTGAACTGCGCCGGGCTATTCCGTCACCGAACCTGGATTCCCCCCGGCCCTTCCCTGCGCTCTTGACGTTCGACCGGCACGGAGGGATCGGCCACCGTGGACGACGATCTCCTCGCCGCCCCGGTCCCGGTCGTGCGCGACCTCCTGGCCGCCATGCGCGCGCCGCGCCCGCTTGAGGCTCGTTTCAGCTCGCTGTGGTCCGCGGGGGACGTGACGAGCCTGCGGCGTCCCTGCGTGGCGATCGTCGGCACTCGGGCTGCGAGCGCGCTGGGGAAGTCCGTAGCGCGGGCGATGGCCCGCACACTCGCCGAGGCGGGCTGCTGTATCCTCTCGGGGTTGGCCACCGGTATCGATGCGGCCGCGCACGAGGGCGCGCTCGACGCGGGTGGGCCGACGATCGGCATCCTCGGCGGAGGACATCGCCGGTTCTTCCCGTCCCGCAATCGCGCGCTGGCCGCGCGGATGATCGCCGCGGGCGGTGCCGTCCTCTCACCCTTTCCTCCCGACCATCCGGCCCATCCGCCGCAGTTTCTCCAGCGGAACGGGATCGTTGCAGCGCTTGCGGACGCGGTCGTCATCGTCGAGGCTCCCCTGCGCAGTGGTGCGCTGAATACCGCCGGATGGGCGGCCGGAAGAATTCCCGTCCTCGCGGTCCCCGGCGATGTCGATCGCGCGCTCGCAGCAGGCTGCAATGCCCTCATCCGTGACGGCGCCGTGCTCGCCCGCGACGCGCGCGACGTCCTGGAAGCCCTGGACCTCCCGGCGCCCCTTCGTCTCGGGCCGGATGCGGCCGAGAGCCTCCCTGTGCCGATCGACGACTTGACTGCGGCGCGCCTCGTGCGCCTCCTGACCGACGGCGAGGGCGATGCCGATACGCTGGCAGCCCAGGCCGGGCTCTCGGTGGAGGAGGTTCTGCGGGTGCTGGCGCTGCTCGAGCTCGACGGGCGCGTCGAAGGTCGCACGGGCGGGCGCTGGGCGCTCGCGAATGATCCACCGCGATGAACCTGCGCCTCATCGCGGTGGACAAGATCCGCACGCCGTACGTCGCACAAGCGTGCGAGGAGTTCCGCATGCGGTTGCGACCCTTCTTCGGGCTGGAGGAGATCGATCTCCGCCCTGCCTCGGGCGTCGATCCCGAACGCGCCCGGCGCGACGAAGGCGCACGCATCGCGCGACACCTCAGGCGTGGGGAGCCCTACTGGGTGCTCGATCCGTCCGGCGAGCAGCTCTCCAGCCCGGAACTCTCGGCACGGCTGGCCGACGCCGCACGCGAGGGCACGAGCAGTCTCGCGTTGGTGATCGGCGGCGTCCACGGCCTCTCCGCCGACGTGACGCACGGGGCCCGCTTCCGCTGGTCGCTCTCGCGCCTCACCTTCCTACACGAATGGGCGCGCATGATCGTGCTGGAACAACTCTATCGCGCGGCGAAGATCGCACGCAATGAACCCTACCACCACTGACCAGGGCGATCGCCTGCTTCCCGAAGAGGCGCTCGACGCATTCGCGCGCGCCGTCCGGGAGGCGATCTCCGCGCGCTGGCCGCACGTGCCGCTCCCGACGATCGCCTTCGAGCCTCCGCGCCGTCAGGAACACGGTGATGCCGCCACTACCGTGGCCTTCGCGCTCGCGAAAGCGCTCAAACGCGCGCCGCAGGAGCTCGCTACGACACTCGTCGCCGACATCGCCGATCGCGCAACCGAGCTACGCGCCGCCTTCGACGCGATCGAGGCGACGGGCGGATTCATCAACCTGCGCTTCGCGCCGAACGTCTGGCATGCGACGGTCCGGCGCATCTTGCGCGACGGGATGCGGTACGGCGAGGCGCCGCGCAACGGAACGCGCATCTCGCTCGAGTTCGGCAGCGCGAACCCGACCGGTCCGCTGGTCGTCGTCCAGGGCCGCGCGCTCTCCATCGGCGACGCGCTCGCGCGAGCGATGCGCGCCTGCGGGTACGACGTCTTCACGGAATGGATCATCAACGATGCCGGCAATCAGCTCGACGCGCTGGGCCGCTCGCTGTACGCGCGCTACCGGCAGCAGTTCGAGCCGACCTTTCCCTTTCCGGACGACGGCTACCCCGGTGACTACTTGATTCCGATCGCGCAGGCGATCGCCCGGGAAGACGGAACGCGCTGGATCGCCGCCCCGGAAGAAGAGTGGCTGCCGCACTTCGCGCGTCGCGGCCGCGACGAGCTCGTCGCCGCGCAGATGCGCACCGTCGAGCGCTTCGGCGTCCGTTACGATCTCTGGCAGAGCGAACGCGAGCTGCACGAGAGCGGCCGCGTCGAGGCGGGCTTGCGGCGTCTGGTCGAGGCCGGTACGACCTACGAGCGCGACGGTGCCGTCTACTTTCGCGCCACCACGTTCGGCGACGACAAGGACCGGGTTCTCGTCCGCGCGGACGGCAGGCCGACCTACTACTGCGCGGACGTCGCCTACCATTACGAGAAGTTGCAGCGCGCCGACCTCGTGATCGATATCCTCGGCCCGGATCATCACGGCTATATCGGCCGATTGCGGGGACTCGCCGCAGCACTGGGATACGAAGGTCGCCTGGAGGTGCTCATCGCGCAACAGGTGACGCTGGTGCGCGGCGGCGAGCAGGTTCGCATGAGCAAACGCGCCGGCGAGATCGTCACGCTCGACCGCATCCTCGACGACGTCGGCGTCGATGCCGCGCGCTTCTTTTTCGCGATGCTATCGCCGGAACAGCCGCTGACGTTCGATCTCGATTTGGCGCGCGAGCGTAGCCAAGAGAATCCCGTGTACTACGTGCAGTACGGGCACACGCGCATCGCCTCGGTGCTGCGCCATGCGGACCCCGCCGACGTGGAGGCCGCACGCAGCGGCGAGCACGTCGCGGCTCTCGCGCATCCCGCCGAGACCGCGCTGATCCGGCGTCTCGGCGAACTTCCGCGAACGATTCGCGGCGTCGTCGAACACCGTGCGCCGCATCGCCTCGCTCGATACGCGCGAGACGTTGCCACGGATTTCCACCAATTCTACAGCGAGTGCCGCATCCTCGACGCAGACCGGTCCGTACGACTTGCGCGCCTCGGCCTCTGCCTCGCCGCAAAGACGGTCCTGGCGCGCGCCTTGGATCTCCTCGGCGTCAGCGCTCCGGAGGCGATGTAGCGACGGCCTCCTCCGCGTACTGCGCCTGAAGCCACGGCGCCGCGAAGTACTTCCACAAAATCTTCAGGAGTGCGGCCGCGGGAATCCCCAACAGCAAACCCGGCATCCCGAAGAGCTCACCGCCGGCGAAGACGGCGAACATCACGCCGATCGGCGAGACGCCGACCGAATCACCCATGATCTTCGGGACGAGGATGCTGTCGCTGATGCGCGCCATCACGAACATGATCACCTGCACCCACAGCAGCGTTCCCCATCCTTGCGGGATGCACAAGAGTGCGGCGATCGCCTGCGCGGCGATCATCCCGATGATCGGGATCGCATAGGCGATGCCGGTAAGGATACCCAGCAAGACCGGAAAGCGAAACCCCACGATCGCACTGCCGATCGCCACCACTAATCCGGTGATCGCGCTGACGATCACCTGGCCGGCGATGTAGCTGCCGAAGACCTGCGTCGTCTCCGCGATGACCGCGCGCGCGGTCTCGCGCTTCGCCGGCGGGAAGAGCGCCGCCATGCTCTCGACGATCTGTTTGTCGTAGAGGAGAAAGAAGACGGAGAGCACGAGCGCGGAGAGCACGACGAAGATCGCGGTCGCCGCGTTCAACAGGATCGTTCCCAACGACGAGAGCGTCGTGGAGGCGAGCTCTCCGAGGCGTTCGCTGCCGATGCGCGAGACGTCGAGGGTCGTGCCGTGGAGGTCGAGGCCCGGGAAGTGCGCCTGCACCCATGCCTGCGCTGCCTGAACGAACCCTTGGACGGCCCCGACGTATCCCGGCGCGTTCCGTGCCAGGACCTCGACCTGCTCGACCGTCAGCGGAACGACGACGATCATACCGACGGCGACCGCAAGGAGGAGCACCAGATAGACGGTCGCAATCGCCAGCGGCCGGGCCATGCGGCGCTCCAACCGGACGACGACCGGCTGCACGCCGAACGCGATGAAGGCACCGACGGCGAAGATCGTCACCGTCCGCGGAATGTGGCGCGCGAACCAGAGAACAACCAGCGCCGCCGCGATCGCGGCGATCGCAAGCTGCAGGCGCCGTCGAGCAGCGGCCGTCATAGCGCCTTGCAGAGCAGTCGTCGCTCCGTCCTGAATCCGCATCGCTCGTAGAGCCTCCGCGCCGGCGCGTTCTCTTCCGTCACCATCAACGCCATATACGGCAGCCCGCGCCGTTTTGCTTCGCCCTCGGCCTCCGCGAGGAGCCGCGCTCCTACTCCGCGGCCGCGCTCGGCAGGCTTCACCGCCATGAACGCAACGAACGCCTGCGGCACCGCGGTGACTTCATCGGGAAGCTCCACGAGCATCAGGAGAAAGCCGACCGGAGCCCCACCGCGTTCGGCGACGAACAAGACGTGCGGCTGGCCGAACGCGAGATCGAGGAGTCGCTCGAAAGCGGCTTCGACGAGGAGGTCGGGGGCGACGCGCAGCGATGAAACGCTATCTCGCACGCACGCGCGGCCGAGCGCGCGCGCGAAGGCTCGATCATTCTCCGTACCGGTGCGGATCCGTAGGTCGGCCGTCATACCCGTCGCGATCCTGGATCGACGAGCGGAATACCCTTCAGGCAGAGCGGGCACGCTTGGGGTTCGTATGCGGTGATCGGCAACTCCAGCAGCACGCGCGTCGGCACGTCGAACCGCCCCTCTCCGCGTCGGACGATCGCTCCGACGCCGACCGGCACGGCACCATGCGTGCGGACGACGTCGAGCACTTCGCGAACCGATCCGCCGGTCGTGATGACGTCTTCGACGACGAGGACACGCTGCCCCGAGCCGAGCGTGAAGCCGCGCCGAAGCGTCGGAACGCCCTGTTCTTTCTCTACGAACAGCGCTCTGGTACCGAGCGCACGTGCCGTCTCGTACCCGAGAACGATGCCGCCCACTGCGGCGCTGACAACCACCTCCGGCGCGTCGTGGCGAAAGGCATCGGCGATCGCGCGCGCCAGAGGCTCCACGAGTTTCGGATCTTCCAAGATCCGAAACTTCTGGATGAACCGATCGCTGTGTAACCCGGAACTGAGGCGGAAGTGACCGTCGAGGACGGCGCCGTGGCGTTCGAGCAGGCCTGCGACGTCGAGCACGTCTTCCATGCGCGCTGCTACGCTGGCGGAGCGGCGGTTCCTTGCGTGTCGTGCATCTCGCGCTCCGCCGCACGCATCTCGGCGAGGATCGCGCGCGCCGCCGCATGCGGATCGGCGGCAGCGAGGATGGGGCGTCCCACCACCAGATAATCCGCACCGGCACGCACCGCATCGGCCGGCGTCGCGACGCGTTTCTGGTCGCCGTAGGCGTCGCCCGCCGGGCGAATCCCCGGCGTCAGAGTGAGAAAATCGCGCCCGAAGAAGGCTTTGAGATCGCGTACCTCCTGCGCGCTGCAGATCACCCCGTCGCATCCGGCATCGCGCGCGAGCGCAGCCAGTCGCATCGCGTTCTCCGCGGGACCGCCCTGCAACCCCAACTCGCCGAGGTCTTCCGCAGCGAGGCTCGTCAATAGCGTCACCGCAAAGACGAGCGGCGGCGTCACGCCGAGCTCGCCAGCACGCTCGCGCGCCGCCTCGACCGCCGCGCGCATCATCTCGACTCCGCCGAGCGCGTGGACGTTCACGATCTGCACGCCCGGCCGCACGAGCGCCCGGACCGCCGCCGCCGCCGTGCGGGGGATGTCGTGAACCTTCACATCGAGGAACGTTCGGACGTCGCGTGCTTCACAGTACGCGAGGATCCGCTCTCCATAGCCGTACAGCGCCTCCAACCCGATTTTACAGATGCAATCGAGTTCGTAGAGCGCATCGATCGTCTGTTCGGCGCCCGTCGCATCCGGCACGTCGAGCGCGACGACGAGCTGTGCCATCAGCCTTCGTCTCCTTCATATTGGTATGCATCGGCAAAGCCGACGTTCGCCGCTCCGACGATCTCCCGGAGCGATGCGTGACCGTGCGCCTGCAGGTAGGCGCGAATGCCGTGCACGATGCGTTCCGGAGCGCGCGGGTCGATGAAGTTGGCGGTCCCGATCGCGATCGCCGACGCGCCGGCGAGAAAGAACTCCAGCGCATCGTTCGCAGTTTCGATTCCTCCTTGCCCGACGATGGGAATCGTCACGGCACGCGCGACTTCATAGACGGCCAAAACTGCGATCGGCCGGATCGCCGGCCCCGAGAGACCGCCGGTGACGTTGCCCAGGCGCGGCACGCGCCGATCGACGTCGATCGCCATCCCGCGCACCGTGTTGATCACCGCCAGCGCATCGGCACCGGCTTCCTGTGCCTCCACGGCGATCGCGGCGATATCCGTGACGTTCGGCGAGAGCTTCACGATCAACGGTTTCCCGGTCACCGCGCGTGCGGCGCGCACGACCGAGGCGGTCAACCGCGGATCGCACGCAAAGGTTTCGCCTTCGCTCGCTACATTGGGGCAGGAGATGTTCAGCTCGATCGCGGCGAGACACTCGACCGCATCGAGGCGCTCGCAGACGTACGCATACTCGTCTACCGAAAAACCGGCGACGCTGCCGATCAGCGTTCGGTCGTGACGCGCAAATGCCGGGACATCGTGTTCCAGGTACCATTCGATTCCCGGATTTTGCAGTCCGATCGCGTTGAGCATGCCGGCCGGTGTGTGTACCAACCGCGGCGTGGGGTTTCCCAAGCGCGGCATCCGCGTCACGCTCTTGAGCACCACCGCACCGATCGCCGAGGGATCGACCAAACCCGCAAACTCGTCGCCGGTGCCGTAACAACCACTGGCCATCAGCGTCGGCACGCGCAGGTGCAGCGACCCGATGCGAACGGAGAGATCCGGAGCGCGCGTCTCGCTCACCACCGCAGCTCGTGCGCCCAAAAGACGGGGCCCTCCCGGCAGACGCGCGCGCGGACCACGTCGCTTCCGCCCCGCTCCGCGGGCGGGAAATGCGGCGCCTGCGCGCTGGTCCGTACCAGCGGAACGACACACCCCCAGCACCCCCCGACGCCGCACGCGAACGTCTCCTCCAGCGAGAGTTGCGCGGGAACGTTCCAGGCGAGCGCGAGATCGGCCGTCGCGCGCAGCATGCCGTGCGGCCCACACGCGAGGATCAAGTCGGGGCGATCGGCGGTGCGCGCCAGCAGCTCGGTCACGCGCCCGTGGAATCCGTGCGAACCGTCATCGGTCGCTGCCAGGAGTTCGCAGCCCTCGCGAACGAAGCGTTCCGCTTCGACTAAGCGCGTCGCGGTACGAGCCCCGTAGTACAGCCGCACGCGTGCGCCGGAACGCACGGCTTCACGTGCCGCGAGCAGCACCGACGCGATGCCGACGCCTCCCGCGACGATCGCGACGTCGCGCGCATCGCCGAGGTCGAAACCGTTGCCCAGCGGCCCCACGAGATCGAGGGACGCTCCGACCTGCACGGCCGCCAACGCGCGTGTGCGCGGACCGCAAACGAAAAAGAGGATGCTGCAACGATCCTCCCGCGCCTCGTAGAGACCGAGCGCCACGGCTGCTTGCATCCCGCAGGGAGGGATCGTCATTACGAATTGCCCCGGTCGCACCGCGGCCGCAAGCACCGGCGCATGAAGGCCGAGGACGACGACGTCGTCCGCAACCAGACGGCGATCGAGCACCGTCGCAGTATGGACGGCGGCGGCGCCGGGAGACGAGCACACGAGGGCCTGCATCGCCTGCGATTTCTCCGAATTTTAAAGAAACTCCGTGCGAAAACGCTGAACTCCCTTGCGACAAAAGCCGTTATACGGTATAGAGACGGAAAACGCAGAAAGGAGGGTCCGAAGATGGCAGGTCTCGTGGTCTTCAAGTCCTTGGCCGACGCGCTCAGAGCGGGCTATCAGGTCTACGACCGCACGGCAGACGGGTATCTCGTCCGCACGAGAACTGCCGCCGGATGGGCCATCGCCCTGGTCACCTGCAAGTGACCCTTCGATCCGTCGGATAGTTCACCCTCACCTCCACGGAATGACGCGCTCCGAGAAACCGAGAGCCGCCCGGCGCGCCGGGCGGCTCTCGGTTTGCCTAGAGACGGACGCACTGCCGCTCGACGGGCCTCTCGCCGATATCTACGATTAGGTAAGGGAGCAGGAAAGCATGGAACGATCGCCGCGCCCGTACCGCATCCTGGTCATCGAGGACGACGCCGCCATCAGCCGCGTCCTGCAGCTCGAACTCGAGCACGAGGGCTATGCGGTCGAGGTGGCGCGCGACGGCCTCAGCGGCCTCGAACGCGCGCTGAAGGAACCCGATCTCGTCATCCTCGATCTCATGCTGCCGCGGATGGACGGCATGGAAGTCTGCCGCCGGATACGCGCGAAGAGTCGCGTTCCCATCATCATGCTCACCGCCAAGGATCGCGTTCCCGACAAAGTCGCGGGGTTGGAGATCGGTGCGGACGACTACGTCACCAAGCCGTTTTCCACCGAGGAGCTGCTCGCACGCGTCCGCGCGCGCTTACGCGAACGCGAGCCGGCCTCCCGCATCCTCGAGTGCCGCGGCTTGGTCATGGATCGCGATCGCCGAGAGGTCCGCCGCGGCGGCAAGCTCATTGAACTCACCGCCAAAGAATATGCGCTCTTGGAGTACCTGCTGCTGCACCGAAACAAGGTCCATACCCGCGACGAGATCTTCAACGGCGTCTGGGGCAGCGACTTTTTGGGCGATTCGAACCTCATCGACGTGTACATACGCTATCTGCGGTCCAAGATCGACGAGGGCTTCGACGACAAGCTCATCACGACGGTCCGCGGCGTCGGCTATACCATCAAGGATTGACGGCGCTGCGCTTCTCGTCGTTACGCTGGCGGATCGCGACCTGGTATGCGCTCCTTTTGGTCGCCGCGATGGCCGCGACCGGAGTCCTCGTCGCCTGGCGCTTACAGGCGATCCTCTTGGCGGACGTCCGCGCGCGTCTCACCCATCTCCTCGACGACGTCGTCCAGACGACCTCGGTACCCAATCCGCTCGGATTGCAGGGCCCATTGGCCGGTGGTCCATCCGTCTTGCTCGATCCCGCCAACCTTGCGCGCTGGGAATCGTCGTCCACCTTTCTCCAAGTCGATACGCCGGACGGCTATCCCCTTGCGAAGAGCGACAATCTCGGCAGCGCCGTCCTTCCTCCGCCGCCCCCGGCGGCAGCGGGCCGTTCGGCCGGTTCGTTCGCGACCGTCACCGTCGGCGGCCGACCGTTTCTGGTGGGCTATCGCCGAATCGCTGGGGGAACGCAAACCCCTCTGCTGCTGATCGCCGCAGAACCGCTGGACCAACTCCAACGCGCGTTCGCGCAGATTCGACTCTCGATCGCGACGATCGTCGCCGCGACCGCGCTTGCGGTGTTCGTGCTGTCGTTCGTCCTCGCGGAACGTGCCGTCGGTCCGATCAATGCCTTGGCACGAGCGATGAGCGAGATCGGGTCCGAGCGACTCGACCGGCGCTTGCGGTGGGAGCAGCGTAACGATGAGATCGGGATGCTCGCGCGCAGTTTCGACGACCTCCTCGCGCGCCTCGAAGAGGCCTTCGCTCGCGAACGGCAATTCATCTCCGATGCGTCGCACGAACTCAAGACGCCGCTGACCTCGATCAACGCCAACGCACAGCTCCTCTTGCGCTGGGGCGACCGCGATGAAGTCGTACGCAGGGAGAGCCTCGAGACGATCGCTCGCGAGAGCGCAGCGCTTGCCGCGATGGTCAACGGCATGCTCCTTCTCGCGAAAGCCGATCGAGGCGATGTGATCGCAAAGGAGCCGCTCTCGCTCTCGGCGGTCGCCGACGACGCGGTGCGGTCGGTGGTCCAGCGTGCGGCAGACAAAGGTCTCGGCCTTCGGTTCGCTCCGCCTGAGCGAGCGCCGATCGTGTACGGCGAACCGAATCTCTTGCGTCAAGCGATCGCGAATCTCATCGACAACGCCGTCAAGTTTACCGAGCGCGGCGAGGTCCGCGTGCGCGTCGGGTCGGACGGCGGATGGGCGTGGGTCGAGGTCGAGGACACCGGGCCGGGGATCCCGCCCGAAGATCAGCCGCGGATCTTCGATCGCTTCTTCCGCAGCGACCGCGCTCGCTCGCGCGACGTTCCCGGGACCGGCCTGGGCCTCGCGATCGTTCGGTCGATCGCACGGGTCCATGGCGGCCGCATCGAGGTAGGGAGCGGGCCGGAGGGAGGAGCCCGTTTCCGGCTCGTGCTGCCGCGCGAGGAGGCGGCGCGATCGGATCTCACGCCGCTCTCATGAAGCTGCGTTCTTCCATCGCCTACACTCGAGTTATGGAAGCGGTGCGGCGCGGGATGCGGAGTGCAATCGCTCTCTTCGTCCTGGCTGCATCCTGCATTGCCGGCGCTCGCGCCCAGGTTATGGAGTCGGGGCCGTCGCCCGTTCTCAATCTGCAGGTTCCCGGCGGCAGCGTCATCGTACGGGCATGGGATCTCCCGGAAGTGAGTATCGATGGGCCGGCCTCCCTCTCCCTGCGGACCGTGCCTCCCGCGGTCGTGGAGCGTCGCCTTCCTCGCCGCGTTACACTCTGGGCGCAACGCATCATGACGCCCGACGGCCCGACCGTCCTGCCGGCGGAAGACTTCGTTCTCCCGCCGCTACCGGCGGGCGATCACCCGGGCTTTCTCGTACGCAGTGACGACGGCGGAGGGACGACGATCATCAGCGTACCGCGCGAAACCGCGGTGATCATCGCCCGCATCCGACAAGGCATGCTTCGTCTCGACGGCTTGCGCGGCACGACCTTCGTCGCCCACGTCGGTCGCGGGCGCATCGTCCTCCACGACGTCGCGGGCACCGGGTTTGTGCAAGTGGAACGCGGACCGATTCTCGCCACCGGATCGATCTTCGCGCGCCTGCGCGCGCGGACCGCGGCCGGAAACCTCGTCTTCGAACGGTGCGACGCGCAACAGATCGAAGCGAGCAGCGTCCTGGGCTCAGTGCTCTACGATGACGGTCGCTTCGAGCCGGGCTTGGCTCGCTTCACGTCGCAGTACGGGAACGTCGTGCTCGGCGTCGCCCACGGCAACGGCGCAACGATCGCCGCCCAGGGTTCGGAGGACCGGCTCTTCACGAGCTTCGCGCAGGGAACCCCGGTCGAACGTCGAGACGGCGACGTGCGCGCGACCGTCGGCGGCGGTGGCCCCGTCGTTACCGCGAGCTCGCGCTTCGGGCAGGTACTCCTGTACGACGGCTCGTTACGGGATCATCCACGTCTTGCGCAGCGTGTACCGCTTGCGGCTCGGTTCCTCCGTATGCCGGCCCGCAGGCCTCTCGCCCCGACGCGTCCCCCGCCACTGCGCCGTCGCGCTCCGCCGCCGCCTGCGCGCCTCCGACGCCTATAATAGAAATAGGCGCATGACGGCCGCATCCACTTTGTATGCGTGCTGCGCGAGGACGCACTCGCGCGAAAATCCGCACGCTACCAGAAAGCGTTCCGCTCCGCTCTCCAGCGGAACGGTTGCCGTCATCTTGTGGCAGTTGTAATAGTTTGCAAGCTCGCACGCGCGCTCGACGAGCGCGCGCCCGATACCGCGCCTGCGGAGCTCCCTCGCGACGACGATCGCATCGAGATGTCCGAGCGATGCGGCGATACGCAGGGAAGCAATCCCGGCGATCTCTCCGTTTTCGGTCGCCCCCAAGGCGATCCGCTCCTCGAGCGGAACGACCGCGAATCCGTAGAGCGCGCGGAGTGCTTCGCGCTCGTGCGCATCGACGAATCGCTGCGCGCGTTCGGGCTCGATCCGCAGCACCTCAACCACCGGCAGCCTCCACCTCGACGTCGAGATCGAGCTCGAGATCGTCGTATGCGGCGATCGCGCGCAGGCCGAGTTCGTCTTCGAGCTCTTGCGCCAGGCGACGTGGGTCGTGTTCGAGCATGTTCGTCCCGAAATGCTGGAAGACGGCGACCTTCGGGCGAACGCGAGCAATCACGCGACACGCCTGCTCCCACGTGAGGTGATCGGCTTTCATGCCCTCGCGGTAGCGCAGCACGTTCACCAGCAAGAGGTCCGGACGGCGGCGCGCATAGTCCTCCACGATCGCCTCGTCGTAGCGCCCGCAGGGCATGTACGAATACGTCCGACCTGCATACGCGAAGTGCAGGCCATAGGTTTCGACGCCGTGCAGGTGGCGCGGCGAGGTCGTGACCTCGACGTCGCCGATGCGGAACGGCCCGTCGCACGGCCCGATCGTGCGAATCTCCGCGACGAAACGCTGCGCGTACGGAAAGACGACCGGTTCGCGGCGCAGGGCATCGGCGGGTGCCACCAGCATGCCGCGGCGCTTGAAGCCGCCGGAGGTCATCGCCTCGACCATCGCGGTCGCATCCCCGGAGTGATCGAGATGCTTGTGCGAGAGGATCAGGGCTGCGAGCTCGCGCGGATTACACGGCGGAACGTGCGAGAGCGCCCGCACCAGCGCGCCGGGACCCGGATCCACGTGGATCTGCGTCCCACCGAACCGCCACCAGGTACCCCCGGAGGCGCGCAGCTGCCGCGCGACGACGAAGCGCGCGCCGCCGCTGCCGAGGAAGAGGACCGAGCTCAACCCGCGCGCGGCGGCTCGTCGCGCGGTGGGTCCTCACCGCTCGCGTACAATGTGAAAAAGGCGTCGAGGTTCGTTCGATACTGCCCCAACGCCTCACCCCACAGTCGCAGCGCCTGCGCACCGGTCTCCGTCAGCGCATAGACCCGCCGTGCAGGCCCTTGCTCTTTCGGATCCCACCACGACGAGATGAACCCGTCGCGTTCCAGCTGCCGCAGCGTCCGATAGACGGTCCCGGGATCGGCGATGACGTCGAAGCGTTCCTTCAGCGCCTTCATGATCTCGTAGCCGTGGAGGTTGCGGTCCTTCAGCATGACGAGCAGCCATGCGACCAAATAATTCTTCGGCGTGCTGCGCGGAGGCAGGCCGCTCTCTTTCATCGTCACACCCGCGACGGACATTCGGAGCACAACCTGCGTCATCGAGCCCGTGCCGCGCCTGCGGCACCTCCCAAAGGCGGCGGGATGGATTCCTCCACACGTTCCATCGATACGGCTCTCTCTCGATAGAATAACCATCTGCGGAGGCGTGAGCCACCGCACCGGCTGGAGGAGACGTTGCACGCGCCTCCCCCTCCTCCCTGCGAGAACCGAAATTTTCCACGCTATGCCACCACAGGGATGGTCGGGAAGCGCCCGCCGAGGACGGACGCCGCCCGTCGCCCCAACCACCGCTCGATGACCGTGGCATAGACGTCGCGGAAATCCGTGGTGTACTTCAGATTGCCGAGATCGGTGTCGGTCAGGTCGGGATAGGCGCCGTAGATACCGCCCTTCACCCCACCCCCGATGAGGAAGACCGGCGAGGCCTCCCCGTGGTCGGTTCCGCCGCTGGCGTTCTCGGCGATACGGCGTCCGAATTCGGAGAAGGTCATCGTGAGGACGCGCTTCTCGTTTCCGTGCGCGGCGAGGTCGTCGTAGAAGGCCTTGACCGCATCCGCGAACTCCGCCAGGAGCCGGTCGTGTGTCGCCTTTTGGCTGACATGCGTATCGTACGACTGCTGCTGGACGTAGAGGATCCGCGTGCCGGTACGCCCCGCGATCATCTGGGCAGCGAGCGCAAGGCTGCGGCCGAGCGGCGTCGCCGGGTAGCTTCCGACGGGAGTGTAACCTGCGATCAGCGAGGGAAGCTCCTCGGCCTGGCGTTGCGCATCGCCCTCGACTTGCAGCACGTGCGCCAGATACGGCGATGTGAACGGCACGCGCGGATCGCGAACGACGCTGCGGTAGGCGCGACGCAGACGAGCATCGCGATCGCTCAGGAGTCCATATACGCCCAGCTGCATGACGACCGGCACGTCTCTGTTCTCGCCCACGAGAACCTGCGGCAGAGAACGCGCGACGGCGACCGCTTCGAAGAGGTCGTCTCGATCCGGACCGACGTCGTCGAGAACGCGCCCCAGCCATCCCGTGGTCTCGTAGGTCGCCGGCGCGGCCGTCTGCCAGATCTGCGTCGAGCGAAAGTGCGAGAAGTCGGGATCCGGATATCCCACGCCTTGGATGACGGCCACCATCCCTTTGTCGTAGAGCGCTTTCAACGACCGCAACGCGGGGTTGAAGCCGACGCGGTCGTCCAGTCGCAGCACGTCCCCCGGCGGCACGGCGAGCGTCGGGCGCACGCGATAGTACGTCGCATCGCCGAACGGCACGACGGTATTCAGTCCGTCGTTGCCGCCGGCCAGGTTGACGAGCACGAAGACCCGATCTTCCGAACCCGGCAAGCCCGGAAGCGGCGACTGCGCGAGTGCGCGCGCAAAGACGTGATCGGTGCGCGCGACGACTGCCAGACCGCTGATCGTCCCCAAAAGGAAGCTGCTGCGTTTCATCGTCGATCCTCCTCGTTCACGCGAGATGGAATGCCGGCATCGTCATCATCAGATAGGCCGTCTGGTGCGGCGAAAGCCCGCTCTCCGCCAGCGACGTGACCTCGGCCATTGCACCCGGTGCGGCGTCCCCTTGCAGGAAGAGATCCGCAAAACGCGCGACGGCGGCATGCGGTTCGATGGAGCCCGCCTCGGCCAGGATCGGACTGCGCTCGCGTGCGGCCACCACGAGGCGAGCCAGGAAATTCTCGCGTGCGATCATCGTGTCGCTCGCGATCCAATAGCTCCCGCCGGGCCACCCCGCGACGTTGGGCGGAGCGAACAACGTCTGCCCCATCTGCCGCAAGGCAGGTACCGCAAACGGAACGATGCGATCGAGCCCTAGCGCCTTATGCGCGCCGACGACGAATTCGACGGGGCTCTTCACCAGGGCGCGGTACGCTCGCGGCGAGTAGAAGAGATCGCTGCCCAACAGCACCGCCATCGTCGGTGCCGTTTCGTAATCGTGATCCGCGATGATTCGCGCGAAAGCGTCCACGAGTTCCGGCTCCGGATCGCTGTAGACAAAATACCCGAGCAGCGAGCGAGCCCAAAACGCGGCGCAGGCGGGCTGTTCGTAGATGATGCGGACGATGTCCGCCCCGTCGAAGGTGCCGCTCCGCCCGAGAAAGGTCTTCACGCCGTCATCGTGCATGCGCGGCGCATCGCGAAAGGTACCCGTCCGGTAGTCCACGGTCCACCCGGTAAAGGCGCGTGCGGACTGGCGAACGTCCTCTTCCGTGTAGTTGCCGCGCCCGAGCGTCATCAACTCCATCAGTTCGCGCGCGTAATTCTCGTTCGGATGCTGCTTGCGACTGCGCGCATTGTCGAGGTAGAGCAGCATCGCGGGATCGCGGCTGACCTCCAGCGTCAGCGTACGGAGATTGCCGAGGGCGTTCTCCCGGAACAATTGATTCTGCCGGTAGATCATCGGCGGCGTGATGCCTTTCTCGCCGACCGCGCTGGTGAAATGGCCGTGAAAGTAGAGCGTCATCTTCTCTTGCAGCGGTGCGGACGTTGTGAGCATGCGATCCAACCACCACTGTTGCAGCGCACGAACGGAACGAAACTCGAGACGCCTGATCGCGCGCAATGCGGAGCGGCGCGCCTCGGGATCGAGGTCGCCGCTGCGAGCCTCGCGCCGCAACGCAAAGAGATCGGCCGACGGATCGTAGAGGTCGCCGGGGCCGTCGGCATCGGGCGCCGGCATCGCCAACAACGCACGCACGGCCTCGCGCGGACCCGCCTGCGCGAAGCGATCGATCTCGGCGGGCGATCCCCCGAACCCCGCACGACGCAAGAGGTGTGCGGCTTGGCGGCGGCCCCACGGACCGCGATAGGGGCGAAGGGCGGGTGCGACGTCGAGCGTTCCTGCAGGGCGATGGATGACGGCGGTCATGGCGCGCGTACTCCTTTGCTGATCTCCTTGCCAGTGTAACGCGGCGCGCGTTCTGCTCGTAGCATGGGCGACGAGGTCTAACCGGCATTTAAGCGATCGACGCCGTCTCCGACCGCCGTGCAGCGACGGGACGTCTGCGACGCTTCGCAGAAACGCCGTCGTATGAGCGTATTGGAGTCTCGCATCGACACGCGCAGTCGCGAGTTCGACACCAACGCGACGCGGATGCGCGAGCTCGTGCACGAGTTACGAGAGAAGCTGCGTGCCGTTCGCGCAGGGGGCGGAGAGGAGGCGATCGCACGTCACCGCGCGCGCGGGAAACTCACGGCACGCGAGCGCATCGATCTCCTGGTCGATCCCGGCACGCCGTTCCTCGAACTCTCGCCGCTCGCCGCGCACGGGATGTACGGGAACGACTCGCCGTCGGCCGGAATCGTCACCGGGATCGGCATCGTCGAAGGGCGGCAGTGCGTGATCGTCGCCAACGACGCGACGGTCAAGGGCGGTACCTACTACCCGATGACTGTGAAGAAACACCTTCGCGCCCAGGAGATCGCCGAACAGAATCGTCTCCCGTGCATCTACCTGGTGGATTCCGGGGGCGCATTTCTTCCGCTCCAAGCCGAGGTCTTCCCGGACCGCGATCACTTCGGGCGCATCTTTTACAATCAGGCGCGCATGTCGGCGAAAGGGATCCCGCAGATCGCCGCGGTGATGGGCTCGTGCACGGCAGGCGGTGCATACGTTCCGGCAATGAGCGACGAGACGGTCATCGTCAAAGGCAACGGCACGATCTTTCTGGGCGGGCCGCCGCTGGTCAAAGCCGCCACTGGCGAGGAAGTCTCCGCGGAGGAGCTCGGCGGCGCAGATGTGCACACGCGCATCTCCGGCGTCGCCGACCACTTCGCGGAGAACGACGAACACGCCCTCGGCATCGTGCGCGAGATCGTCGCCAATCTGCACAAGGACCCTCCGCCCGCATGGGATCGCATCGCACCGCGACCGCCGTGCTACGATCCCGAAGAACTCTACGGCGTCGTCCCGTCCGATCTGCGCGTCGGCTACGACGTCCGCGAAGTGATCGCGCGGCTGGTGGATGCGTCGGAGTTCCACGAATTCAAGGCGCGCTACGGCACCACGCTCGTCTGCGGCTTCGCGCACCTCGAAGGACACCCCGTCGGCATCGTCGCCAACAACGGGATCCTCTTCAGCGAGAGCGCGCTCAAGGGCGCGCACTTCATCGAGCTCTGCGCGCAGCGAGGAACGCCACTGATCTTCTTGCAGAACATCACCGGTTTCATGGTCGGCAAACAGTACGAGAACGGCGGCATCGCCAAAGACGGCGCCAAGCTCGTGACGGCTGTGGCCTGTGCCGAGGTACCGAAGTTCACCGTCATCATCGGCGGTAGTTTCGGGGCGGGAAATTACGGCATGTGCGGGCGCGCTTATGCGCCGCGCCAACTCTGGATGTGGCCGAACGCGCGCATCAGCGTCATGGGCGGCGCGCAGGCTGCGAGCGTACTCTCGACCGTCAAAGGCGAGATGACGCCCGACGAGAAGGCGGCTTTCGAAGCGCCGATCCTCGCAAAATACGAGGCGGAAGGCAATCCGTACTACTCGACGGCACGCCTTTGGGACGACGGCGTCATCGACCCGCTCGACACCAGGCGCGTGCTGGCGATCGGACTCGATGCCGCAGCACACGCCCCGCAGCCGGCGACGACCTTCGGTATCTTCAGGATGTGAGTCGCGCGAGCAAGAGGTGATAGTAGAGCATGCCGCGGACGGGCCCTAGGGCTCGTACCGCGCCGTCGAGCGATGCGGATCTTCCGGCCAGCCACCTGCGCGCCGAACGACGCGCACCGGAATCGGCGGGTGGGAAAAGCTCCAACCGCCCGATGCCGCGTAATAGGATCAGCGCCGCACTCCACGGTCCGATCCCCGGCAACGCCTGAAGCCGTCGCATCGCCGCTCGCGTCGACATGCGTTCGAGCTCGTCCGCACGAATCCGACCGTCGCCGATCGCAACGGCGATGGCGCGCAACGCACGGGCTTTCGCGGCGGAAAGCCCGAGTGCGGTCAGGTCGCGCATGGTCGCGGTCGCTATGCGGTCGGGCTCGGGGAAGATCGCGAGAACGCGCCGCCGATCGGTGATCGTTGCACCGAAACAGTGGATGAAACGACGCGCAATCGCGACTCCGGCCTGCAAGCTGATCTGCTGGAAGAGGAGCGCATTCACACACGCTTCCCAGAACGACGGATACCGCGGCGGATGGACGCCGGCGAACGTTTCGGCAAGTCGCGCCACCCACGCCCGACGGTGCGCGCGCTTCAACCACGGGGTGGGATCCCAGCGTGTCCCCAGCATGGTAGCGACGAGCGCGACGAGATCTTCGTCTCCCGATCCCTCGATCTCGACGTCGAGTGCATCGGGCGCGGATTGTCGCACGGCGACCACCGCGGTTCCGCCTCGCACGCGGAATGCCCGGCGGTACGTTCCATCCTCGCCGAGGAGATCGACGGGATTGTCGGGGAGACGCCGCAGGACACGTACGGTGAGATCCAACCGATACGGCGACACGACGGGAAGAGTGCAGTGCATACCGTGGTTTTCCGCGCCGGAGGCCGCACTCCAGGCATCGCGGCACGCGGCGCGAATACGAAAGCCTATGGCGTACGAGACCATCGCCTGTGCCGTGGAAGGCGGCATCGCACGGGTTACCTTGGCGCGCCCCGAGGTGCGCAATGCCTTCGACGAGCGGCTGATCCGCGAGCTGCGCGCAGTGTTCGAGGAACTCGGCAGCCGCGACGACGTGCGCGCAATCGTCCTAGCGGGCGAGGGCAAGGCGTTCTGCGGCGGCGCGGACGTCCGATGGATGCGCGCGTCACTCGACCTCACGGAAGACGAGAACGTCGCCGACGCGCGCGCCATGAGCGAGATGTTTCGCGCGATCGATCGCTGCCCGAAGCCGACGATCGCCCGCGTGCACGGCGTCGCACTCGGCGGCGGAGCCGGATTGGCGGCAGTCTGCGATGTGGTGATCGCCGCCTCCGACGCGCTCTTCGGGTTCACCGAAGTGAAGCTCGGGATCATTCCGGCGGTGATCTCGCCGTTCGTGATCGCGAAGATCGGCGTCTCGCACGCTCGTGCGCTCTTCCTCACCGGCGAACGGTTCGGCGCAACCCGTGCGCAGGCGATCGGTCTCGTGCATGACGTCGTCGAGGCGGGAGCTCTCGACGCCGCGGTGGATCGCGTCCTCGACGAACTGCGTACCGCCGCGCCGTCGGCCGTCGCCGCCGCCAAGCGACTCGTCGCCCAGGTACGCGAAGCCTCCTACGATGCGACGCGGGATCTCACTGCTGCGGCGATCGCCGCGCAGCGCATCTCACCCGAAGGACAAGAGGGTCTGCGCGCGTTCCTCGAACGCCGTCCGGCGAGCTTCGCGCGGTGATTCGCAGGCTACTCATCGCCAACCGCGGCGAGATCGCGGTGCGTATCGCCCGCGCCGCCCGCGCGCTGGGCATCGTTCCGCTGGGCGTCTATTCGGAGGCCGACGCATCCGCCTATCATCTGCGCTTCATGGACGATGCCATCTGTATCGGCCCCGCACCGGCGACGGAGTCCTATCTGCGTAGCGACGCATTGGTGGATGCCGCACGGCGTCTCGAGGCGGATGCGCTGCATCCCGGCTACGGCTTCCTTTCCGAGCGCGCCGACTTCGCCCGCGCCGTCCGCGATGCCGGTCTCGTTTTCGTCGGACCTCCGCCCGAGGCGATGGAGGCGCTCGGGAGCAAGATCGAGGCGAAACGACGCGCACGTGCGGCCGCCGTACCCGTCGTTCCCGGCTACGACGGCGACGATCAATCGCCGCAGCGCCTCCGTACCGAGGCCGAGCGCATCGGCACGCCGCTGCTCATCAAGGCGAGCGCAGGCGGCGGCGGCCGCGGCATGCGCGTCGTCGAGGATCTTTCCGCATTCGATGAAGCCCTCGCATCCGCCAAACGCGAGGCGCTCGCGGCATTCGGCGACGAGACGGTTCTACTCGAACGCTACCTACGCGCGCCGCGGCACATCGAATTCCAGATCCTCGCCGACGCATATGGGACCGTCATCCACCTCGGCGAGCGCGAGTGCTCGATCCAACGCCGCCATCAAAAGATCATCGAAGAGGCGCCGTCACCCGCACTCACACCGGAGCTGCGCGCCGCCATGGGCGATGCGGCGGTGCGGGCCGCGCGCAGCGTCGGGTACGTGAACGCCGGCACCGTCGAATTCGTCCTCGACGGCGACGACTTCTACTTCCTCGAAGTCAACGCCCGGTTGCAGGTCGAGCATCCCGTCACCGAGCTCGTCCATGGCATCGATCTGGTGCAGTGGCAACTGCGCATCGCCGGCGGCGAGCCTCTCCGCCTCGGCGAGGACGTCGCAACGGCGCGCGGATGGGCGATCGAAGCGCGCATCTGCGCCGAAGATCCGTTCAACGATCTCCTTCCGGCGACCGGCACGATCACGCACTGGGAGCCGCCGAGCGAACCATACGTGCGGGTCGATGCAGGCGTTACGGTCGGCAGCGAGGTCGGCCTGCACTACGACTCGTTGCTCGCGAAACTGATCGTCGGCGGACGCGATCGTGCCGAAGCGATCGCGCGCATGGACGACGCCCTGGCGCATTTCCGCATTCAGGGGGTACGCACCAACATACCGCTCTTGCAACGCATCGTGCGCGATCCGGTCTTCCGCAGCGGCGCCGCGACGACGGCCTTCCTTGCGGAACGCGCCGGAAACGAGGCCTTCGCCGCGGTGCCTCCGGAGAGCAGCATCGTCGCCGCGGCTGCCGCGCTCCTCGCGAGCGATCGCGCTCCGTGGCGCCCGGCTGGCATCGGCATCCCGTTGCATCTCCGGTGCGGCGACACCGTCGTCCGGCTCGAGGCCGACCGTATGGACGGCGGTCGATACAGCATCCGAGGCGCACTCGATGGGGTGCTGGCGATCGCGGTCGCCGGTCCGCATCTCACCGTTCGTTGGAACGACCGGCAGGTGCACGCGCGCATCACTCATGAGCCCGATGCGATCGTCGTCGACGGCGAAGCGCGCGTCGATCGCTTCGATTTGGCGCCGGCACCGTCCGCAAAGGCCCATGCGGTCTCCGCGGCCAAGGGCGGCGATGGGCCCGTGACCGCTCCCATGGCCGGCAAGATCTCCAAGATCTTCGTGCAAGAGGGCGAGCCGGTCGAAGAGCGCACGCCGCTCTTCGTGCTCGAAGCGATGAAGATGGAGCACCGCATCCTCGCACCGCGCGCAGGCATCGTGCGCGCGCTCCACGTGCAGGAGGGCCGAATCGTGCAGGGAGGCGACCCGCTCGCCGAGATCGACGGCTGATCGCCTCCCTCACCTCGATGCGCGGCCGACCGTGCATCGAGCCGACCGGTGTGCCTACTGCACGCCGAAGCCCGTCGTCGTATAGGTCACGGTCACGGTTTTACTCTGTCCCAATCCATCGGCGATCGTGAGCGTACACGATCCGGCCGCAGGGCTGGAGACCGCGTTCACCGTGAACGACGTACCGCTCGCCGGACTGACGCTCGCGATGGTACCGCAGCTCGCCGCGGGCGTGACTGTCAACGGTTTATTGTAGGGACTATTAGTCAATCCGACTTCACCGGCGGTGAACGTCGCGGACGATCCGGTCCCGGAGGTGGCGTACAGATCGATCTCGGGGCTCCCGTTGACCAACGGGCCGGTGTAGGTGATCGGCTGCAGCGCCGGAGCAAACGTCGCCGTCGTACTCGGACTAGAAGCCCCCTGTACGCCGGCAGTGATCGTCGCCGGAGAGATCGCCAAGCCGGTGTAAGCGAGCGTGACCGTATCGGAGGAACTGAGCAGCGTCTTCGCCGGAGGGCTATCGCTTCCCGAGGTGGCGATCGTCGTCGCACCCGAGGTATCGCTGTCCGACAAGACGATCGGCGTGGCGTACGTTCCGGTGATCGTATTGCCGTCGACGTCCTTGACGGTGACCGCGAGCGCCGTCGCACTCAACGCCGTCCCCGCCGTCGCGCTCGGAAGACCGGAGATGCTCAACTGCGCCGGGATCCCCTGCAGCGTGATCGTGTTGCTGTTCGCCTTCCCTGCGACGATGGTGAAGGCCGCCGTCGCCGTGGAGATCGCTCTGGCGTTCGCGTCGTAGGTCGTGACGGAGAAGGTATCACTGCCCGGCGGAGCACCCGGGCCCGGGATCGTGCATCCCGACGTACACGAACCGGCCGTGATGGTCGTCGTCACCGAGGTTTGCAGACCGGTGGGCGGAGACCCGCCGTTGACGGCGGTGAGCGAGACCGTCACCGATGCGACGCTGGAGGTCACGTAGGACGGCGACCGCCGTGTGGGGCTCGTCGGTGCCGGAATCGTGATCACGAACTGCGTCGGCACGAGCTGCGGAGTCGCCGGAGGAGCACTCGTCGGCGGAAGCCCGCTCGAGGGAGCCCCGCCCCCACATCCGGAGACGAGGGCAACCGCAACTGCGGTGAGCAGCGCACGCACGGCGGCATCATACACCACGACCATCGAGGATCCGAATCTCTTGTGCATCATCGTCGCGCTCCTTGTCTGGTCGATCATCGTCCGCAGGATCAGCGTGCGCTACCGGCGCGCTGGATGGTGAACCCATTGGTCGTAACGGTCACCGGCACCGACTGTTTTTGATTGTTTTGATCAGCGATCGTAATCGTGCACGTACCCGCCTGCACGCCGGTTACGGTGAACGTCGCTGACGGCCCACTCCCGCTAGTCGGCGAGACGGTCGCGATCTGCGCGCAGGTATCGGACTCAGCGAAGGTACCGCCATAGCCCGATTCCTGGACCTGCAACGACACAGCATAACTCGAACCCGTCCCGAGGATATTCACCGACGACGGCGTCACCGTCAAGGTGCCGACAGGCGCAGGTGATGTTGACGAGACCGGCGATGGCACGGGTGCCGGAGTGGGAGGAGTCGCACCGACGGGTAGGCTATAGAGCGCGAATCCGTAGGGAGCCCCACCCTGAAAGGTGATCGGGCTCTGAATTCCCGAGAAGGTGAGCTGGAGACCGTTGACCTCCGCAGGGCCTTCGAAACCGTCGTTCCATGACGGCGATGCCTGCGTCGGATCGTAGAACGCCATCCAATACGTACAGCATGCCGGGGTACTCCCCTGTGGAAGGTTCACCGTCACGATGGGAAGGCTGCTTACCGTCGTGGTCTGGCTGAACGTCAGCTGCAGGTAGAAGAGGACTTGCGTCCCTGCCGGCAACGAGGTCGGCGCGCGACCGAGCGCCTGGAGCACGGGAGTGTTGGGAAAGGGCGATGCCGAGATGAGGAGCGTCTCCCCATCGCCCTGCGGGACATTCGTTCCGGCGGGGATCGTCAGCGCACCCGCGTATCCACTCCCGTTGTACGGAATCGAGGCCGGGAGTCCGTTGAGTGGGACCGGAGAGGCACCCGTACCGGGAGCAGACGGCACCGACGACGACCCGCCGCTACTGCACGCGACGAAGGCCGCGGTGACGAGCAGCCCTCCAGCAACGAGATAGAGACCCCAGCGTTCCGAACGACCCATCGTTTCGCAGCTCCTATGGACGAGGTGCACCAGATCCGGCCCTGGGTCTCGAAGCTACCCTCTCAGCGACGGGTCGCAGGACGTATGGTGGTGCGTTCTTCGGCAGACCGACTTCGGGCCGCGAGCGGGAGCACCCTTCGCATCCGCGACATGAAGCGACATGACGTGACCTGATGAAAGGAGAGGCCGTCCGGGCGGCCGGAACGATGCACGGTGCTCTCTCGCGGAACGGTCGTCCTCGTCTCCGGCTTCAACGAACCCGCCGAACACCTGCGGACGCTCGTCGAGGGGCGGCACGGCATCCCCGGCCTTCGCACGGCCGGCTTCGAGTGCGCGCTCGTTCCCAGATTCGATCTTCCGTTGCGCGAACGCATCGACCGCTTCGCCGCGATCTTCGAAGACGAACTCCTTAGGCGCGACGCCCCGCAGCCGTACCACCTCGTCGGGTATTCGTTGGGAGGGTTGGTCGTCCGTGGATTCCTGCGCGCCCATCCGGAACGTGCCCGGGACGTGCGCGCGATCGCAACGATCGCCACACCACACTGGGGTTTGGCGCTCTCCGTATTGCCGACCCTCTCCCGCTACCTGCGCGTCCCCGACCCCGCCCTCGCGGACCTCACCCTCGATGCACCCTTCATGCATTGGCTCAACGGCACCGGAGGGCACTGGGAGCGCGTGCAGGGGCGGCGGCGCTCGGCGTGGATTCTCGACGAGGAGCCGTGGATCGCCCCGGACGGCGTGCCACTCCTTGCGATCGTGGGGCTATTGCCGGGGCGCGAGGGCGACGGCCTGATCCCCGACGACGCCGCGACGCTGGGCGGCCGCATCCCCGTACATCGCCTGATCGGGCCGACCTGCAACCACTTCAATCTCATCGGGCTGCCCGACCTCATGCTGCTCTCGGCGGCGGGCATCTTCGGCAACGACCGCGTCTGGCCGATGACCGTGCGCGCCCTGCTGCGTTGGTTCGGAGTGAAACCGGTCTTTCAGCGAGAACGGTTGGCGGCCGTATGAGCCTTCCTCGCTTCGTGACCGTCTGCGAGATGGGGCCGCGCGACGGCCTCCAGAACGAGCGCATGACCGTCTCGACCGACGACAAGGTACGGTACATCGACCTGCTCTCGGACAGCGGCCTGCGGTACATCGAGGCGACGTCGTTCGTGAGCCCTTCGGCGATCCCGCAACTCGCCGATGCGGCCGAGATCATGACGCGCATTCGCAGGATGCCGGGTGTCCGATATCCCGTGCTGGTCCCCAACATGAAAGGATACGAGCGCGCGCGAGCGGCCGGCGCCGATGCGATCGCCGTCTTCACCGCGGCATCGGAAGCGTTCACGCTGCGCAACATCCGCATGACGATCGCGCAATCGCTGGAGACCTTTCGCGACGTCGTTCGCCGCGCGAAGCACGACGGGGTCTGGGTACGAGGATACGTCTCGACGGCGTTCGGTTCACCCTTCGGCGATGCGGTAACGCCGCACGCCGTGCGCGACGTCTCGGTTGCGCTCATGGAGATGGGATGCGACGAAGTCTCGATCGGCGATACGATCGGCGTCGGCGTCCCCGCTCAGGTAGAAGAGCTCGTCCCTTTGCTCGCGCGCGAGATTCCGCTCGACCGCATCGCGCTCCACTTCCACGACACGCGCGGAACCGCGCTCGCCAACGTCTACGCCGCACTGCGCCTCGGAGTGCATCGCTTCGATAGTTCGAGCGGCGGACTGGGAGGGTGTCCCTATGCGCCGGGCGCGACGGGCAATCTCGGAACCGAAGATCTCCTCTACATGCTTCACGGGTTGGGGATCGAGACCGGCGTCGATCTCGACAAGGTGCGCACCGCGTCGCGATACATCGCGCGCGTACTCGACCACCCGCTCACGAGCAAGACCTTTCAAGCACTCGAAGCCGCGTGCCGGTGAGCGATCTCCGCGGACTGCGCCTGGCGGTCCTCGCGCCGATCGCGTGGCCCGTGCCGCCGCCCGGCTACGGCCCCTGGGAGCAGATCGCGTTCAACGTCGCGGAGGGGATGCGCCGCCGCGGCCTCGACGTCACGCTCTTCGCCGCCGCGGGTTCGCGTTTCGAGGGCCGCGTGATCGCGGTTGCACCCGCCGCGCTCCACGAAGACCCGGATCTCCATCCGGAGGTCTTTACCGCGTTGCACATCGCGGAGCTCTTCCGCCACGCAGGCGAGTTCGACCTCATTCACAACCACTTCGACTGGAAGCCGCTCACCTATGCACTCGCGACGACCTCGCCGCCGCTCGTGACGACGATCCACGGATTCTCCTCGCCGCAGATTCTGGCCGCCTACTATGCGGCGGCCGAACGCAGTTTCTACTGCTCGATCAGCGATGCCGATCGCGATCCCGGCCTCGCGTATCTCGCAACCGTCTACAACGGCATCGATCCCGGCGCGTTCACCTTCGTCGAGCGGCCGGGCGAGTATCTCGCCTTCCTCGGCCGCTTCCACCCGGAAAAAGGCGCGCATCTGGCGATCGAGATCGCCCGCAAGGCGGGCGTGCGCCTGATGATGGCCGGCATCCCGCACGATGAAGCGTATTTCCGCGAATGCGTTCTCCCGCACGTGGACGGCGATCGCGTGCGTTTCATCGGAGAGGTGCGCGGCGCGCAGCGCGACGCCTTCCTCGGCAACGCGCTGGCGCTCGTGCACATGGCGACGCGCCCGGAACGCTTCGGCCTAACGATGATCGAAGCGATGGCCTGCGGCACGCCGGTCCTCGGCTCGTCGCTGGGTTCGATTCCGGAGGTCGTGGCAGACGGACGCACCGGCTTCGTCTGCACCGGCGTCGACGAGGCCGCCGCACGCGTTCCGGATCTCGCCGCAATCGATCGCCGCGCCTGCCGGCGTCATGTCGAGGAGCGCTTCACGATCGATCGCATGGTGGACGGCTACGTTGCGGCGTATGCGCGCGCACTCGAGCTCCGGTTGCCTCCGCCGCCTCCGCCGCAGTGCTTGCGTGCCCGCGCCCACGACTGGTGGGACCGCCCGCAAGCATTTACGGACATCCCTCCGAAGCCGCGCAGTCTGCGGTTCTCGAGTTAATCCTCGACCCAGCGCAGGTACGCGTGCAGGCGGCGTGCGCGAGCGACGTGCTCGTCGCCGACCGGGCCGTCCACGAGCAGCGTGAAATGCCCCATCTTCCGGCGCGCGACCGCATGTCGTTTACCGTAGACGTGCAGCACGACGTCGGGGTCCGCCAGCAGGCGATCCACGCCCGCCAGGCGATCGCCGTCGCCGGTCCCGAGGATGTTCATCATGATCGCCGAGCGGAACGCTTTGGGCGGCGAGAGCGGTAAGTCGCAGATCGCGCGGACGTGCTGCTCGTACTGCGAGCACGGCGTCACGTCGATGGTGTAGTGCCCGCTGTTGTGCGGCCGCGGCGCGATCTCGTTCACGAGCAGGTCGTTACCGGCGAGAAAGAACTCCACGCAATAGGTTCCCACGATCGCCAAGTTACGGCCGATCGTCTCCGCCATGCGCACGGCACGAGCGGCGATGCGCTCCTCGATACGCGCAGGGGCGATCGTCATGCTGAGGATCCCTGCGTCGTGCACGTTCTCGCAGACGGGATAGGCGACGATCTCGTCGCGCGCGTTGCGCGTCGCGATCACGCTGAGCTCCTTCTCGAACCGGATCTCGCGTTCGAAGACGAGCGGCGCTCCGCGCGCCTGCGCGAAGGCGGCCCGTGCCGACGCCAAGCCGTCGACGCGCCACTGCCCTTTGCCGTCGTAGCCGCCGCGCACGGTCTTCATGACGGCCGGAAAGCCCACGATCATCGCCGCGCGCGCGATGTCTTCCACGCGCTCGATCGCTTCGAAATCGGCGGTCGGAAGGCCGCACTCGCGAACGAACGTCTTCTCCTTCAGGCGATCCTGCGTGATGCGCAGGACGTTGCTGCCGGGATTCACGCGATAACCGTGACGTTCGAGTTGCTCGACCGACGAGATCGCGATGTTCTCGAATTCGTAGGTGACGACGTCGCTCCGCCGCCCCAGCTCGTCGATCGCGCGCGCATCGTCGTACGGTGCGACGATCTGCTCGTCGGCGACTTGTCCGCACGGAGAATGCTCCTGCGGATCGAGGACGACGACGTGATATCCCATGCGTTTGGCGTCGAACGTGAACATTCGGCCGAGCTGGCCGCCGCCGATGACGCCGATGGTACGGATCATGGAGAACTCGCCGCCGCGGCGTCATGCATGCGCCGCACGTAGGCTTCGAGTCGGGCGCGCAAGGCGCCGTCCCCGAGCGCCAGGATGCGCGCGGCGAGTAACGCCGCATTGGCGGCATTGCCGATCGCCACGGTCGCGACCGGTACGCCTGCAGGCATCTGCACGATGGAGAGCAGCGAATCGAGGCCGTGCAACGCTTTGCTCTCCACTGGAACGCCGATGACTGGCAGGACCGTCTTACTGGCCGTCATGCCGGGCAGATGCGCGGCTCCACCCGCGCCCGCAATGATGACGCGCAATCCGCGCTCGGCGGCGGAGGCTGCGTACGCGAACATCTCGTCCGGCATGCGATGCGCCGAGACGACCTTGGTCTCGCAGGGAACGTCGAGCTCGGCGAGCACCTCCTGCGCCGCGCGCATCGTCTCCCAATCCGAACGACTGCCCATGATGATGCCGACGAGGGGCGGTAGGGCCTGCGTCATGGCCGCCGCGTTCGCCGCGGCCGCGGCGGTACCCTCGGCGACCGTGGCGAAGAGACCTGCCGATGAGCGGTGAGTTCCTCGTCGGCGTGAACTATTGGCCGCGTGCGGCAGCCTTGTCCCTCTGGGAGCGTTTCGACGCCGGTGTCGTTCGTGACGATTTCGCGCACATCGCGGCGCTGCGACTGCATGCGGTGCGGTGCTTCCTGACGTGGGAGACCTTCCAACCCGAACCGCAGCGGTGTGCGACGAGCGCGCTCCGCGACTTCGAACGACTGCTGGAGATCGCAGCGGACAACGGTCTCCGCGTCATGCCGACGCTCTTTTGCGGCCACATGAGCGGCATCAATCTGATTCCGCGCTGGGCACTCGACCGCTCGCAGCCCGCCGGTCGTTTCCGCACGTTCGCGGGCGGAAACGAGCGCCCGTTCGGGATCGGCGATTTCTATGCCGATCCGGACCTGCTGCGCGCGCAAGTCTTCTTCGCGCGCAGCGTCGCCTCCGCCGTGCGCTCGCATCCGGCTCTCTTCGCATGGGACCTCGGCAACGAGTTCTCCAACCTCCGCACACCACGCACGCCGCACGATGCAGCGCTCTGGAGCCGCGTGTTGAGTGAGACGCTCGAGGAGATCTCGGAAACGCCCGTCACCGGCGGTCTGCACGGCGAAGATCTCTCGCAGGACCGGCAGATCCGCATCTCGTCCATCGCCGCACCCTGGCGCTTCTGCACGATGCACGGATACCCGGTTTACAGTAGTTTCGCGCGCTCGCGGCGCGACCCCGAGGTCGTGCCCTTTCTCTGTGCATTGACCGCGGCGTTCGGCGGAAAGCCGGTACTCTTCACGGAGTTCGGAAATCCGGCATGTCCGCCCGGTACCGTCTCGCCGAGCGATCGCATCGCGCTTCCCGGCGAGACTGCGGCGCGTACCGGTGATGTTCCACCGAATGCAGCTCCCTATGCCTGCCTCGACGAGGAGGAGATGGCGATCTACGCGCGTGCGGTTCTCGATCGCCTGCAGCGGCGCGGGGCGCTGGGTGCGTTCTGGTGGTGTTTCACCGACTACGATGAGGCGCTGCGAGATCAACCGCCGTTCGATCGCGCGCCGCACGAACTCCGCTTCGGGATGGTGCGCGCCGACGGATCGGAGAAGCCCGTCGCGCACGTTCTCGCCGCATTCGCGTGCGAAAAGCGGACCGTCGCGCCCCCTCCGCCGCCCTTCGCGAGTGAAGAGGAGCATTACGCGGCGCTACCGGAGGGAATGGCGCGCTCCTACCGGCGATACGTGGAGGAACGAGGCGAACCATGAGCGCGCAGGCGGGATCGCACGGCGAAACGCAACCAGTCATGGTGATCACCGGCGCGAGTTCGGGTATCGGACGCGCGCTGGCGCTCGCAGCCGCGGCCTGCGGCTACGCGGTGGTCGCAGTCGCGCGGCGCGGTGACGCGTTGCGTGCGCTCGCACGGGAGATCGGCGATCGCGGCGGTCGGTGCGCGATCGTCGAAGCCGACGTCTGCGACTCCGCCGCCGCTCGGCGCATCGTCGAGTGCGCGCTCGCATCGTTCGGCGGCCTGGACGTCCTCGTCAACAATGCCGGTGTCGGTGCTTCGGGTTCGTTGCTCGCGCAGACCGATGCGGAGATCGAGGCGCAGGTGCGCCTGCACCTCCTGGCACCGCTGCGCCTCACGCGCACGGCACTCCCGCACCTGCGCGATCGGCACGGCTTGGTGGTCTTCATCGGATCGGGTGTCGCTCGACTGCCGGTTCCGGGCTTCGGAGGATACTGCGTCGCAAAGGCGGCCGTTCGCGCGGCCGCGATCCAACTGCGGCGTGAGGTGCGCGCCGACGGCATTGCCGTGAGTTACGTCGATCCTGGCTTGGTCGATACCGCGTTCACGGAGACCGCCGGTTTACGGCGGCGCGTCTCGCCCTTCCGCCACGTCGCGCCGGAGATCGTCGCGCGGCGCATCTTGCACGGCATCCGCCGGCGCGCGGCAACGATCCACGGTGCCCCGCTCCATGCGCTGGGGGCGGTGCTGGGAGCATGGTTTCCGTGGGTGGGCGAGCTCCTCATCGAGCGTGTCATCGACGCCCCGGATACGACGCATCCTCGAGTGCCTGCGCCCGATCAGCGTCCCATCGGTTCGCCGGACCGTGCCGATGTCGCCACACCGGCCGACGCAGCGCTCCCGCCGGAGCAGCCATCGATGGTCGCAACGGCACGTGCCTCCTTCGACGACGCCCTACGGCCGTTGGGGCGACGCCTGGAACGCGTTCGACTCCCGCGGGAGTTCCTGGCGAGCCTCCTCGTTCCCGGGACGACCGTCACACTGAAGGATGCCGCAATGCAATGGGTCGGGATGCCCAACAAGAACGAGCGCGCCGCACTTGCCGAGGCGCTCGCAGCGCTCGAGGAGGCCGGCTTCCTTCAGCGACGAGAGGCCGAGCGCTGGCTGGTGCTGCGCGGCGCCGACGAGCCGGAGCCATGAACGCAGCGCCGGCACAGGCCGAAGAACTCCATCGCATGGTCGTCGAGGCGGAATCCCGCTCCCTCCCAGAGGGCTTGCGCGAACCGATCGATCGCTTCGCACGGGACGTCTTCCACCTGCCCGCAGCCGCGGCAGATCGCGTGGTGGTGGTGAGAGCGCTCGCACGACAGGTACCGGGCCTCGCCTCGTTCGTCGAGGCGGACCGTGACCTCCCCCACCTCGCGCAGGCGCTCCAGCGCGCGATAGACGGTCGAGAGGGCGACGCGCTTGCGTTCCGCCTTCAACAGGGCGTGCAGTTCGGCTGCAGAGAGGTATCGCCGCTCGCCGCGCAACGCCTCGGCGACCAGCCTGCGAGACCCGGTCGTGTACTCACGGCGTATCATCGACATGAAGGATTGGTCGCGTCGCTCTCCGGTTCCCGTGGTCTCCATGTCTGAGCGCCCCGATTCGCCGGGTACCTACGTGACGGTCGTCGTCAAGCCCGGCTCGCGCGCGCCCGGCGTCGAGGCAGACGGAGATCGGCTCATCGTTCGCGTGCGCGAACGGGCCGTCGAGGGGGCCGCAACGGCTGCGTGCCTGCGCGCCGTCGCCGCGTACTTCGGCGTCGCCCCCTCGCGCGTTCGGCTCGTTCGCGGCGCACGGTCTCGAGAGAAACTCCTCCGCATCGAACGCTGAGCATGATCGCCGGCGCCCCTGCATCTCCCCGAGGAGGCTCATTGCAGGGCCGATCCCCGTGGCGTATAATCCCCCGCGGTACCCCGCGTGGGGATGTAGCTCAGCTGGTAGAGCACTTGCTTCGCATGTAAGGGGTCAGGGGTTCGAGTCCCCTCATCTCCACCATCGTGCGCGCGAGCCCGCACCGTTCGGTGCGGGCTCGTGCTCCTTTCCTCGCCGGAACGTGTCGGGATCTCCGCGGACAACGCAGGCGCGGGGCAAAGGAACGCACCCATCGAAGTTTCATTAAATGAAACCGTTGGATCTCACGCAGCGCCCGCCGCGCAGCCCGCGAGAACGGCTGGGCGAGATCGCCTTCCTTCCGCGTACGATCGACAAGATGCGCGCCGCGCTCCCCGGCGGAAACCAGGGCGCGTACAACGACGGCCATGTCGGCGCAAGCGCCGTGATGCTCGGCATCCTCGGGATCGCACCCGACGACCTGCACGCCGTCGTCGCGGCCGCCGCGACCGAAGAGGAGGTCACGGCGTGGGTGCTGGAACGGACGAGCGCGGAGAAGATCACCGAAGCGAATCGCGTCATTCTGACGCGAACGATCCAGGACTTCCCTCCCGAGCAACGCGCTCGCATCGAGGCCGTCTATCCGGCATTCAAGGATCGCCCGGAGACGCTCGTGGTCGATCTCCTGGAAGCCGACGACCGCGCCGCATTCGCCTGATCCCCCTGGCCACCGTACGCAGGCCGACGCCAGCCATTCGCGCCTGCCCGATCGATGATGGGCTCCACGCATACACGGGGTTATCAACTGTTGCCCACTTCCGTCCCGGATGTAGACAAACGTACGTTCTTATGATATGATGAGCGTCGTGAAACTCTCCGAGTGGGCGCGACGAACTGGCATATCGTACAAGACGGCGTGGCGTTGGACACAGGACGGAATCATGCCCGTTCCGTGGCGACAACTGCCAACTGGAACCATTGTCGTCGATATGCCCGAGCCCGCGAAATGCGAGCGCGTCGCGCTCTACGCACGGGTGAGTAGTCACGATCAGCGCGCCGATCTCGACCGTCAGCTTGCGCGCCTTTCACAGTATGCCGCCGAACAGAATCTCCACGTCGTGGAATCGGTGTCTGAGGTCGGGTCTGGGCTCAATGGCAAGCGTCGCAAGGTCATGCGACTCCTCCTTGACGCGACTATCACGGCGATTGTTGTCGAGCACCGGGATCGTTTCGCTCGGTTTGGATCGGAGTATCTGGAAGCAGCGCTTGCCGCCTCTGGTCGTCGGCTCATTGTGGTCGATCCGTCCGAGATGAACGACGATCTCGTCCAGGACATGATCGCGGTGCTCACGAGTTTTTGCGCGCGGCTCTACGGCCGTCGTTCGGCACGCAACCGCGCGATCAGCATCGAACGCGCTTTAGCACGTGAGGAGCGCATTGCATCGTGACGCTCGCTCACCGTATCCGCCTCATTCCATCGATCGAGCAGGAAATGTACTTCCGCAAGGCCTGCGGCGTAGCACGGTTTGCCTATAATTGGGCGCTCGCCGAGTGGCAACGTCGGTATGCCGCAGGCGAAACGCCGAACGAAGTCGCGTTACGCAAGGCGCTCAATGCGATCAAGTACGCGCAGTTCCCCTGGATGCGCGAAGTGACGAAGAACGCGCCGCAACAGGCGATCAAGAACCTCGGGCGTGCCTACGCGACCTTCTTCGACGACATCAAGAAGTACCGACGCAGCGAGATACCCTGGAAGCGCGTGCGCGTGCCGAACTTCAAGAAAAAGGGCAAGAGCCGCGATTCATTTCGCGCAGACAACGGCACGGACAAACAGCATCCTGATGCCGTTGCCGTTGACGGCAAGCGGGTGAAGCTGCCGGTCATCGGCTGGGTGCGGATGCGCGAAGAGGTTCGCTTTGCCGGACGGATCGTGTCGGTCACGGTCTCACGGGAAGCCGATGCATGGTACGCGAGCTTCAGCATCGAGGTCCCCGAGGAGCCGGTCGCGCATGTGCTTGCCAATACTGTTGGCGTCGATCTGGGCGTGAGCGCGCTTGCCACGCGCAGCGACGACGTACCGAAAACATCAGCACCCAAACCGTTACGGAGGTACCTGAAGAAGCTCAAACGCCTTTCGCGGGCCTTGAGTCGCAAGCAGCGCGGATCGAACAATCGTGCCAAAGCAAAAACCACGCTTGCACGATTGCACACTCGCATCCGCCACATTCGCCAGGATGCACTGCACAAGCTCACGACCGATCTCGTTCGCACCGCCGCGACCATCGTGATCGA
>Ga0080006_1146286_pt1 | contig 118174 bp, 119 predicted proteins | sample RS3BMetagenome_FD_69209 | JGI IMG/M metagenome (GOLD analysis project Ga0080006, IMG submission 69209) | Ferric oxide microbial mat and aquatic microbial communities from Rainbow Spring, Yellowstone National Park, USA - RS3B (SPADES... ...
GCCTCAACGGCTCTGCAATTCCATCTCTGAGCCCGGACCCCTCAGTCGCGACGACATCATCCTCGTAGCCGAATGTCTCGCTGCGCGACTTCCAGCTGCCGCTGTCAACTGAAGACTGGAAACACTCCACCTCGGTCCTGCCTCAGCCCACGCAGCTGAGTTCGATGTCTGCAAAGTTGAGCAGATCTCCCAATCCTCCGCATGGTGCGTGATGCTGTCACCTGCCCCCTACCGGCACGAGTGGGGCACCCTCTGGATCCACGAGGTCACTCGAGGGGTAGCCGAGCCAACTCAGTCTCCCGGTAGATAACTAACCAAGTCAGTTATAGCGTGTACCCATGCCACGTCGGACCCCGCCGAACCGTCTCGCGGACATCGCAGAGGCCGCTCGAATGGTCTTCACGGAGAAGGGCTACCGCCGGACCCTAATGACCGATGTGGGCAAGGAGCTGGGGCTCAGCCATGCCCTGCTCTACAAGTTCGTCGAGAGCAAGGAGGCGCTGTTCCAGCTCGCTCTCCTCGGCACCGCTGCCCCCGACCGCCTCGCCGAGCTTTCCATCCCCCTCCCGACGCCGGCGCCCGGTGAGGCGCTCAAGCCACTCGCCGACTGGACGGCGGGCAACACCTCGTTCCCGTTCGTAAAGACAGCCCTCGAGACTGACGACTGTGAGGACATCCGCCGGGAGTTCCGCGGCGTCGTCGACGAGTACTACTCCGCCGTGGAGGACAACCGGGGGCTCCTCGCCCTCTTGGAGCGATCCGCCGCGGACATCCCCGAACTGCGGGAGCTCTACTTCGGCAAGTCGCGACGCGGGCAGGTCGACATGTTGGAGGAGTACGTGGAACGTCGGACCCGCTCCGGCCACCTTCGCAGTTTCCCGGACACCACACTCGCCACCCAGTTCATCGTCGAGACGGTGGCGTGGTTCGCATGGCACCGTCGGGATCATCCCGATCCGATCGAGGCCGATGACGACACCGTGCGACAGAGCGTCCACGCACTCCTGGCCGCAGCCTGTATCCCCGACATCGTTCCGTCTGACACCACTCCGGGCGCAGAGGACTGAGCCCCCACATGACACCGGTCATCGACGAAGAGTCGGCAACGTCGAGCGTCCACGATCCAGCCACCAGCACGACATCCGACCTCGCACCGGTGGACCGGCGTACGTACTTCGTCGCCGGCGTCCTGTTTGCCGTCCTTATGGCACTCTCCGGGCGCTATGGCTTCCACCGCGACGAGCTCTACTTCCTCGACTGCGCCCGCCACCTCGCCCCCAGCTACGTCGATCAACCGGTCCTGAGTCCGCTCCTTGCCCGGCTGTCCCTGTCGGCCTTCGGCGTTTCGCTGCCGGGACTCCGGGTGTGGTCCGCATTCGCCGGTGCGGGAACGGTGGTCCTGGCTGGCCTCCTGGCCCGCGAGTTCGGCGGGAGAAGGACCGCGCAGTTTCTCGCAGCACTTGGTGCTGCCACCATGCCGGCGGTCCTCGGAGCCGACCACCTGTTCGGGCCCACCAGTCTCGATCTGCTGTTCTGGACTGCGCTGGCATTCGTCGTGGTCCGGATCGGACGCACCGAGAACCCACGACTGTGGCCGGTCGCCGGAGCTGTGCTCGGGTTGGGCTTATCCAACAAACACAGCATCGGCCTCTTCGCCGTTGCGCTCGTCGTCGGCATCGTCGCGAGTGGGGGTGGGCGCCAACTCGTCAATCGGTGGTTCGTCATCGGCGTGGTCATCGCCGGCGCCTTCACCATCCCAGATGTCTGGTGGCAGGCGACCAATCACTGGCCGACGATCGAGATGACCAGACGCCTGAATCAGGAGAACGGCGGGACCGCCCACATCGGCACATGGGTCGTCGGCCAGTTCTTCGAGGTCACGCTGGCGCTGGCGTGGGTCTGGGTCGTCGGCATCCGGTGGCTCTGGCGGTCTGACCGTCCGATGTGGCGGGCCCTGGTGTGGGCCTACGGGCTGCTCTTCGTATTCTTCGCTCTGACGACGGGGGGCAAGGTCTACTACCTGGCTGCCGCCTACATCTACCTGCTTGCTGCCGGAACCGTGCGAGTCGAGGGGTGGCTGGACGCGCGTACGGTGCGGCTCCGACGCCTTCTCGTGTGTACCGCATTGAGCACGCTGCTGACGCTCCCCTTGGTCCTACCCGTGCTGCCGGCCAACGGCATCGGCTGGACCTACGGTGCCAATCAGGAGCTTGGTGAGACGGTCGGTTGGCCTCAGTTCCTCGGGACGGTCCGTGCCGTCTGGGACTCGCTTCCACCCAGCCAGCGAGCCCATGCGGTCATCTTCACGGCGGACTACGGCGAGGCTGGAGCCATCAACGAGCTGGGCCGTAGCGCCGGGCTCACTGGCGCAGTGAGCGGACAGAACAACGAGTGGTTCTGGGGACCGGGCAATCCGGATGCCACGACGATTGTCGCTGTGGCGCCAGGGCCAGTCGATGCCACCGGCTACGCCGCACTGCTCGAGCGGTACTGCACCCACGTACGAGTCGCCGCAAGGTTCACGAATCCGGAGGGGATCCACAACCAAGAGTGGGGGGGACACGTCTACATCTGCACAGGGCTGAAGCGCCCGTGGGGAGAGTCCTGGTCCTCGCTGCGGCATGACAGCTGACGGGCCGATGGGTGTCCCCTACCGCCGGGTGTGGGCGCGTTATCGACGGGCCGGTGCCGGTTGAGCGCCAAACGATTCACTCCGATACCTTCCGTTGTGTGCATCGGACCTGATGACGGCTAGAGGAGTGGACACGAATCATGAATCCACAGACTTTCAACGACGCCGTCGAGGCAGGCCGAATGGCGCTTGGTTCCATGGCGAAGGGTGACGCGGGCCCGAGCACTGCGCTGTGGTCGCGCCGAGACGATGTCGTCTTAGCCAACCCTCTCGGTCCACCGATCGTCGGGTTCCCGTCCGTCGCAGCCGAAATAGCACGGGTCGCTTCGATGTTCGTTGGCGGCGAGCCACATGAGTTCGACGAAATCGTCCGGTGGTCAAGCGACGATCTTGGCTACGTCTTGGCTATCGAACATGCGCTGGTCCAGCGTGCGGGCAGCGGCGATCTCGTGATCTTGGACCTCCGGGTTACGACGATCTTCCGTCGTGAGGAGGTTGGGTGGCGCATCTGCGTCCGCCACGCTGATCGCATCACCGGCCCCAGGCGACCGAACACCGGGAACGGTAGCGCTGACGTCGGCGTACGGAACATCGGGAGTTGATCGGTGGGCCGAGCCACGCAGGTAGTCGAAGCCTCCCGGACCTCACAGAGCGCGGGTAGTGGCCGGAAATGGCACAGGGGGACCTCGACCACGCGCTGAAGCTGAGCCGATCGGACGGGGGGGTCTGGGGTGCATTCGCCGATCCGAACTACGAAGCGATGAACGGGATGTTCGGTGGTTGGACTGCCGCCGTGGCGCTACGAGCCGTCTGCGACGAGGCCGGGAGCGAGGCCGCTCCCTCTGCCCTCACGGTCAACTTCGTCGGCAAGGTCGAGCCGGGCAGCGACGTGCTGATCCAGACGCGACGCGTTGGCGGTGGTCGATCTGTGAGTCACTGGCAATCAGAGCTCACCGTCAGCGACGTCACCGTGGCAACTGCATCCATTGTGCTCAGCGAACGCCGCGATTCCGACGGGCACATGGAGATCTCGATGCCCGACGCCCCAGATCCGGCCACGCTCGAAGAGACGTACCCCGCACCCGGACCATGGGGCGAGCGAGCCCTCATGCGCTCGATTCTCGGATCTCCTCCACACAACCAGGAGAGCACGTACTCGACCGCTTGGGTGCGCGAGACCAGTGGTCGCACTGTCGATCACCTTCAGCTCGCGTTGCTCGCCGATGGCCGGGCTCCACGGTCGTTCTTTTGGAGCGACGGCCCTCGTCCGAGTTCCACAATCACACTCGCTGTCTACTTCCACGCTACCGACGAGGAACTAGCTCAGGTCGGCGACGACGAACTCCTGAGCGAAGCATTCGGAACCCGGGGTGCACAGTCAATCTCGGAAGAGCACCTGCGACTGTGGAGCCGCCAGGGTGCATTGCTGGCAACGTCCGTGCAAATGGCCTGGTATCGATAGCTGTCTTTCCGACGGCGTGCATCCCCGAAGACGGTCAACGGCACCCCGAACGGCCACGCAGCGATCAGAGAATGCGAGCTGCAGGAGACCGGATGCTCCTTCCGTGCCGTAGCCATTTCCCCAGAAATCGGGGTGCAGCCGCCAGCCGACCTCCATTCCATCGTGGTCGGCGAGTGGTCTGAGGGGCTTCAGCATGACCAGGCCGACGGGTGGTCCGTCCAGAAGGGCGAGTGCCCAGATTCCGAGGCCACCGGTCAGTCCGAAGCGATCCCTGAACCGTCGGATTCTCAGCAGCTCCTCCGCCGCTTCCGAAGACGGCTCCATTTCGAGTGGCTTGAACACCTCCGGCCGAGAATGGAGATCATGGAGAAACGATGCGTCGTCATCGACAAACTGGCGCACGACGAGTCGGGTGGTCGAGGTGATTGTCTGACCCACGCCTCGATTGTCCCATCGCCAGTAGCTCCCGTGGGGGTGACCCGAACGCCGGTTGTGCAGGCATTCGCGTGACCTCTTGAAGGGGCCGGCGAGTTCAACCGGTCATAGCGACAGCGCGTTGGTAGCGTTCGTGGGCGGTGTTGGCCGCCACGCTCGATGAGCATTGCGCCAACATGATCCGTGGCGCGGGCAATGCCCGAGTTCGCTCGCTCGCAAGGACGTACCGTCTGTGGCGGAGGAGCCCATTAGGGTTCCGGCAGTAGCAGACGACAGGAGGGCCGCACGTGAGGTTGGGGTTGGAGGCGGAAGATCGTGCTGACATCTTCGTCCCGCATGCGTTCGACGAACACTCCGTCGATCTGGGTGAGGTGCGGATGAACTATGCGATTGCAGGCGAACGGAGTTCGCCGAAGCTGCTGCTTATCCCGGGGCAGTCGGAGTCTTGGTGGGGTTATGAGAAGGTGATGCCATTGCTCGCCGACCGGTTCCACGTGTTCGCGGTCGACCTGCGCGGTCAGGGTCGATCTACGTGGACTCCTGGTCGCTACACCCTAGACAATATGGGCAACGACCTCGTCAGGTTCATCGACCTCGTGATCGGCGAGGCGACGGTTGTGAGCGGTCTGTCGTCGGGTGGGGTGTTGTCGGCGTGGCTCTCCGCCTACGCCAAGCCCAGGCAGATCCTCGCCGCCGTCTACGAGGACCCTCCTCTGTTCGGTTCCGAGCGCAATCCTGCGTTCGGTCATCCGATTTCGCAGGGTGCTGGGCCGATGTTCGCGATGTGGCACAAGTGGTTGGGAGATCAATGGTCGATCGGCGACTGGACCGGCATGCGAGCCGCCGCGGAGAACGAGCTTCCGCCGCACCTGGCCGGGCGGCAGTGGCCCGCCGACCCACCGCAGAACCTTCGCGAGTACGACCCGGAGTGGGGTCGGGCGTTCTCGTCAGGATCGGCGATGGTCGGCTGTGATCATGCTCAGATGCTGTCGCTGGTGAAGGTGCCGGTGCTGTTCACCCATCACTCCCGCCACGTGGATCCGGTGACGGGCCGGTTGCAAGGAGCCATCTCGGATCTCCAAGCGGCGATGGTGTGCGAGACAGTGTCCGGGGCGGGCCAACCGATCGACTACCGCTCGTTTCCGGAGATGGGTCACTTCATGCACAGCCAGGATCCCGACCTGTTCGCTCGCACCCTGTTCGACTGGTACGACAGCCTGCAACTCGGCAGATAGGCGGCCGCATGTCAACGCCGTCGACGGGAGGACCACGGCGATCTGCCGATAGTTGTCGGTTGACGGGCCAGTCCCTCGGGATCGGTCGGGCGGCGTGGTTCGCAGTTGCACCTTGACGGTTTGGGAAGGTGCAGGTACACCACTAGATCGGCGGCTGCCAGTCTTGGCTTTAGGGTGCCCCCGAACGCCGGGTGGGAGGGGTACCCAGCAGCACCCAGTGTGCGCCGTGGGAGCATTGATCGGCGGCCGAGGCCGACCCTGCAGCCGAGTGGGCTCGGGTGATGGCCGACCGCCACGATCTGGGCGACGTGGAGAACCTGACCATCCTGGGCGAACGGATGACCGTGGAGGAGCGGGCCGAGTTCCAGGTGATCTTCGAGAAGCTGGCGTTCCTCGAGGCGATGGTGGCCACGGGTACCTGACCCGGACCAGCCTCCACGTATTCCGAGACTGTCGGACCCGTTGAGCGGAAGGTCACGCCGCCCAACGCTCCGGGTCCGGCGCCTCAGACAGCGGGAGTCTCGACCGCCTCGCCCACGTACCGGTAGACCGGCTGACTCAAGCATCGCGGCACGAAAAGTGCCGGCCCCCACGATTGCCAGCCTCCGGGTCCTCGCGCGTCAGGAACGACCGCTCTCGCCGCTCGGCGGCCGGCGGCGCCTCGTGGCCTGTGCCGCCAGCCTCACGACCGCAGGCGGAGTCAGGTCGCGGATCAAGGCAGACCGCCCGGAGACGTTTCGCGTCGCCAAAACCAGCACCTCGTGCCCGGCGATCTCTTCTCGGTCCACGGCCACCTCGTGCATGCCTTCGAGCGACCGGACGACCGCGTCGGACATGTCGCGGGCCGTCTCCGGGTCGACCGCACAATAGAGCTTGTTCGGACTCGCGCAGAACGGGACCATCTCCCCGCGGGCGACCGCTCCCCAGGTCGCGGCCGACACGCCCGGATAGAAGGGGTTCGAGTGGTCGTCCATGACGATCACCGAGCCACTCCGGGAGAGCCGGCAAGCAATCTCGATGTCGCCGACCACGTCGTTGAAGACATGGCTGCCGTCAACGTGCACGAACTTGAACGCCTGGGCACCGAAATCGAGCCCACTGGAGGGTCCCACGATGATGTCGGGCACCTGAGCGTGAAAGCGCGTGTAGTTGTCCACGAAGAGAGCCCGACCGCGCTCGGGATCGTCTCCCAGACGCGGGAAGACGAAAAGGTCCGACACGTGCAGCGTCTCGCCGTTCCCCAGCCCGAAGCCGAGCAGGATGGCGCACTTCCCTGCGTAGGCCCCGATCTCCAGGATGTCCCCCGTCACGCCGCTCTCGATCTGGCGCCCGAGGATCGTGGCGAAGAGCAAGGGGTCCGGTGCGTAGAACCAGCCGATGACCTCTGGGCGCTTCTGGAGGTAGCCCAACCACGCGTTGGCGCTCGCTGCTCGCCCCGCGGGGCTTGACTCCGCCATTTCACAAACCCTCCCGCCAGGTGAGTGCTTTTGACCTGTCCTGACCCTACTAGATGATCGATTCCACGGGCTCGCCCGCATTGGCTCATCCACGACCTCGGCGTAGCCGGCATAGTTGCCTGATCTACGAATCTCGGCCTGGAAGCCGGGCCGGATCCGCCGCACGCCGCGTGCTTTCGGCTCTCTGAGTTGCGCCGCCCTTCGGCCCTTGTCGCCTGGGCCACTCCGCCAGCCCCAGGTCGATCTCGTCGGATCAATGGACTTGGCCGCGCAGCCCCTCGACGGACTTGCCAAATGCTGGGATACAGATGTCCCCTTCCCCAACCAGGCACCTATGCCGCAGTGAGCGGCGAGTGCTTGGTGAGATGGTCGTTGACGGCACGCACGGTCCGTCGGCCAGGGATTACGTTCCATGCGTGAGCGCATTCCGACCTCCGTCAATGGCCTCTTAGGCGAGCGCCTCTGTGACCACCTGGAGAGACCATTCACCTACGACGATCGCAGGATCGCCTCCCCGCGTGATGACATAGCGTCGAGCGAGCGCCACACCATTGAGGAGTTCGACGATCGCCGCGGAATTGCCGGTTGCCGTTATGGGCCCAACGAGTGGTTCCCGACGGATCTCAAAATGGCACTGGGTGAGTACGCGACCAATCGGATCCCGACTCGATTCGAGAAGCCGTCGAGCGGACGCAGGGAGTCGCTCCACCGCGATCGCGGATTCGGCGTAGACAAAATGTCGGGTGGTCGACCTTTGCGGTGGAGCACCTCATGTTTGGAATCGTGCTGGGCCTGCTCACGTTCGCACTGGGCCGCACCACCCAAACCGAGCCACAGCTTGAGTTGCGTTCGCCCGTGGCCGCCTAACAGTGGTGAGTGTCTTGTGGAACCAGCGCGCTCCCCCGGACGGAAGGAGCGTCGCCGTGAGGGATGGTCGAGACAACCGGGACAGAATGGACGAGTGAGCATGCCGGAACACCAACTGGAATCGATGACTGTCCGGCGACTGATCGGCGTCTACAACGCTGACGGGACCGTCATCGGTGAGCTGGCGTACTTCGTTGGCTCCCATCTCGGTCGAAAGCACTGTTCCTTGTGCGACATCACGCACGGGCTGCTGCGCCAGAAGTCCGAATGGCAGGCCTGTCGGACCGAGCTGCCCGTTCCCTTCGATACCTTCCATCGCAACGATCAGCCCGACGAGGTCCGCTCGGCAACTGAGAACACCGCTCCGGTGGTCGTCGCACAAACCGACTTGAACTTGGTCGTTCTAATGGGGCCTGATGCACTGTCCGGCTGTGGTGGTTCCGTCGCAGAGATGACGACCGTCGTCGATGCGGCCGTCATCCACGCTGGCCTGTGTTGGCCCCCTGCCCCCTAACGCCTGTGTCCTCAGCTCCAGAGCTTGAGCTTCCTAGACCCGTTTCGTCCTCAGCGTACGAAGCTGAGGGACGGCGCCAGTCTGGGAGCAGCCCGATCTAGCGCGGAATTTGGCGGACTAGCTGTGATGACGATGAGCGCTGCGATGGCTTAAGGCGGAACGACGTCAGGCATCCGCAATGGCGTTGAAGACACGTTCACATCGAAAGACTCTCCCGTAGTTCCTCCCGGTCACTTCCGCCAAGATTCCAAGCTCCACCAGGCGCGCTACTGCAGAATTGGCTGATTGGTAGGACACTCCGGTGAGCGCCTGCGCGCCGCCGACATCCAAAATGGGATAACCAATCAAGTCTCCCGCGAGATTGACGATCGATCCCCGACATCCTTGGCTTTGCAGGATGCCTAGGAAGTCTTGACGGATCTCGAGCAGCCGGGAGATCGTCTCCGAAGCAACATCTGCGCGCGCCTTCACGGCTTTGGCAAAGAACGCCACCCACGGGTCAAAGTCTCCCGTGGTGGTGACTTCAAGGAGGTGATCGATGTAGCTGTTTCGCCGAGGTTCGAGCCACGTCGAGAGGTTGAGTATCGGATACTCGAGAGCTTCTGCTTGTATGAGTTGGAGTGTGACGACAAGCCGACCCAATCGCCCATTGCCGTCACTGAAGGGGTGCAATGCCTCAAACTGGTAGTGAGCGAGAGCCGCCTTGACCAAGAGCGGCATGTCTCTATCGGTGTTCACCCACTTCTCCCAGTCGTCCATGCCCTGTCTGAGTAGGTCACCTGGTGGAGGCGGAACATAGCGTGAGTCCTCGATACCGAGCCCTTCATCGCCAATGCATACTTGCCGCTCGCGCAGTTGCCCCGAATCGTAGCTATCCCCTCGAGTTCCGTGGACAAGGATCTGCTGCAATTCGGACAGCATTGATACACAGATTGGCTTCCTAGCAATCAGGTCGAGGCTCAGAATCGCCGCGTCGATGTAGTTGCGGACTTCTCGGACCTCTGACGATGTGTGCGCCGGCTTCACATAATCTGCTTCGAGCACATCGGAAAGTGGGGCGAAAGTTCCTTCAAGTGCCGATGTCGCCACGGCCTCCTTGGTCAGGGCAGGGCGAACGAGTAGTCGAGGGTTGGGCAAGAGGCCAGTCTTCGCATCCAGTCCGCCAAGTGCTCTGTCCGCTTCGCTTAGCAGGAAGTACGTGCTCTGGCTCAGTTCGACGTTTTCCGGTAGCGGGTGCGGGACGTAGGCGAAGTGGTCGTAGCGAACGTCCAGGCGCGCGTCATGACCCGAGACGGGCACCACCCGCCCGATGGGCGACTTCCTGAACCTCTCCACCTGCACTTTTCAAGTATATCGCGAAGAACTTGGAAAGTGGGTCGCCAATCTCAAGCGCGCCAACAAGTTGTCCACAGAATTCAGGGCGACTGCGCCTTGCTTGAATAACATCAATGTAATTTCAAGGCTCACCGATTGGCTCGAGTCACGTGCCGACGTGCAGCCATCCCCGTGCTCCGACTTTGTCCTCAGAGCCGAAGACCCGGCCTCCGAGCTCACTAGTTCCGAGTCTGCCCCCGGTATGGGCTGCTCAGATGCTGCAGACCGGCGTCCTCAGCGTGCGACGCTGAGCACGCGATCTGGGCGCTCAGATCCAGACATCGGGTTCCATCCGCACTCGTTACTCGGACACCCGGAGCTTCGAAGCGATCACCTCGACGTCGACCGACGTGGACGCGATCTCCCACACCAGGTCGAACGCCTCGTCGTCGGACAGATTGGGGGCAAGGCCGTTGAGGTCGAGGAACACCGAGGTAGCCAACCATGCGAGGCGCTTGTTGCCGTCGACCAGGGCGTGGTTGTTGGTGATGGAATGCAGGAGGGCAGCGGCCTTCAAGCTGATGGAGGAATAGGCGTCTTCGCCGAAAGCACTCGAGCGGGGCCTGGCGACTGCAGAGTCCAGGAGCCCGACATCACGCACGGGCCCGACCCCGAGGTGTCGCACCAACTGCAGGATGTCCTCGAGCCCGAGGTACTCAATGCCGCTCACTCCGTCCCGAGGCGCTCGAGCACATCACCCCAGCGCTCGGTCATCCGTCTCGCAGAAGAGTCGACTCGGCTGGCATGCCCGGACCGCTCGTAGCGTTCCAGGACTGCACGCCGGATGACTTCCTGTTTCGACGTGCCTTCCGTCTCGGCGAGCGCGTCGAGTGCCTGCTCCAGCTGTTCGTCGGTGCGGACTGTCAGTGCCATGGTCACATGATATCAGGGTGATACCACCCGTCGAGTATGCGGGTCGTACCCACCCTTTTCGTCTGGAGTCCTCAGATTCCGAGGCTGAGGGCGAAGTTCGACCGAGTGCGTCACATCCAATCCGTACAAGTGGAGTCACGCGACGAGCGCCTGGCCGGCCTCATCCCGTCAGTGCCGGTGGAAGGCAAAAGCCTGCGGTCGCAACCCGAGATCGGATGACTGCTCCATCCCCCGGCATCCGCCGATTTTCCGTGAGAGATGTGGATCCAGTCGGACTCACAAATCCGACTCATTTTGGGGCCCAGGTCACTCGGTCTATATTTTTGGGTCCGTCATCGTCCGCCCCTTCAAATCGTGCCTGGCAGGCGAATTGCGTGTCCGGAGATTTGTGCCTGAGTCCCGAGATTCGCTGGTTAGCAGCCAGACTGATTCGGCCGCTCTCGCACCTCTCCTTGCCTCGCCGTCCCGTGGCCGTCCCTGGTACCTATTCGAAGGGGGGACGGTTGGGGATGTCCAGGATCGAGGCATTCCTTGCGGCAGGCCTGCATGACCCTGCGAGCGATTGGGCCTAACCGTACGGACTGGATGTGACGACCATCGGGCCCATTCCAGTTGGCTCCGGTGTCCGCTCCACGGGAGGGGCCGCGCCGAGGTGGCCCAACCTTGTCAGCCGCCGGCAGGACCCGGTCGGTCTGGTCGTGCCGGGTGCTCTAGGAGGGTGGCCCGATCACGGTCACCGGAGTGCCGATGGGGGTGAGCGGCCAGACCTGGGCTGCGGTGGCGATGGGCATCTCGACGCACCCGTTGCTCTGAGGTGTGCCGTAGCTGGCCCGGACGAAGCCGTGCAGGGCGTCACCACCGTTGAAGTAGCTGGCCCACGGCACGGCCGGGTCGTCGTAGGTCGAGCCGTCCAGGTTGGTTCCCTGCATCCGGGAGCTGGGCACGTGCTCGAAGACCGGGAAGGTCCCGTCCGCGGTGTCGGCGCCTGGCGCGCCGGTGTTTACGGCGATGTTTGCCATCACCGGTGCGCCGTTCTCGTACAAGGTGAGCGTCTGGGGCACCTGCTTGGACACCAGCACGTCGACGTAGGGCTGGGTGTTCGACTTGGTTGCCGCAGCGTCGGCCAGGAGCGCCGTCCACACGGCGGGACCGGCGATGGCGTCCACATGCAGGCCGTGCTGGTTCTGGAAGGACATCAGGGCAGCCTTGGTGATGACGTTCTCGGACCCCTCACTCCACTGAGACGTGAAGTCCGGTGGCAGGCCCGGCCAGCGCCAGGCGAAGGTGCCGGGTTGTGCGGTGACCAATTGCGCAGGCGTCATCGTGGGGTTGGTAGCGGTGAACGTGAGGGGCAGGTAGTTCTCTTGTGCCAGCAGCTGCTGGAGGCGTTCGGTGCTGGCTTGGGCCACGGTGAAGGTCACCGTGGCCGGGGCGCCGAGGGTGGCTCCCGACGTGGCCCGCAGGCCAGCCGGGATGGTGAGGGTCTCGGTCACCGTCGGCAGGAAGGGGGCTGCGGCGGCGAACATGAGCGTGTTGGTGGCGGTCTTCTTCCAGGTTCCGGCCACGATCGGATTGAACGTGGGTATGGCCGTCACCGTGGCGACCGGGTCGGACAGCGTGACGGTGACAACTTGGTTCGACGGCACGTCGGTCGCACCGGTGGCCGGGACGGTCGCCACCACTGACACCGGGTGCGCGACGGATGTCGGCGGCGAGGTGGTGTGGTGGGCCGGCGTGTCCGTCGCCCCACGATGGGTACCGAGGACGTAGGCAGCCCCACCGAGGGCGGCCACGACGAGGACCGCTAGCAGGATCCACACCGTCCGGTGTCGACGGGGCGGTGGCTTGAGGATTTCGTACTCCACTGACCTCCTCAGGGACGGGCCAGCCCACTCGCGGAGACTGTGCCGACTGCTACCGATGGTACTGAGGCGGTCGATCGCAGCGTCCGCGCCGAGCTGACCGTCCCGGCTGATAGTCCCTCTGAACGGCCTGTGTCCAGAGACCGCTTGGTGTTGGTCCTCCGTCTAGTCAGCTGAGGGATTCCTCAGCGCGATCAGCATCTGTGGCCGATTCTTGGCGACGGGCAACCAGCGTACGAACCTGCGGACTTCCAGATCGCCAGTCGCTGCTCGGACCGAGGCCGGCCAATGGCCCCGTATCTCAGCCGTCTCCCGTTGGATCCACGCGCAACAGCCGTTCAACTGCTCCTTCCAGCGCGGGTAGGTCGGAGTCGATGGTCCCCTGGACCATCGCATGCGATGTGTCGAAGCAGTGATGAGCGAGCTGGTCTCGCATGCCGGCAATATCGACCCAGGGGATCCCGGGCTCGGCGTCCAACACCTCAGGACTGACCCGCTTCACGGCTTCACCTATTTCGATGAGTCGCAGACGGACGGCATCGAACACCAGGCCATCATCGAGAGTTCTACGGCGCATGTGGTCTGCGATCGCGGCGAGCGAAGCGACGATGTCCTCCAGTCACTCCTGATCGCGTCGGCTCACAGTGGGATCGATTGCGCGTCAGCTTCCGATTTCACCCTAGGGCGCAGGCTGTCGGCTGGTACCACGTCAACCGGAACGTGCAGCACGGCGGAAAGGTCCCGCTGAAGAGCCCCGAGCGCGACCAATCCGGTTCCAGGTGCCAGATCGACCATGAGATCGATGTCGCTTTCAGAGGTGTCCTCGCCTCGTGCGACACTCCCGAACACCCGGAGGTTCGTTGCTCCGTGTCGTTGTGCCGTCTGCAGCACGGCCGACCGGTGGCGGCGTAGGCGACGTCCTAGTGGTGTGTCCGGAAGACCGGGGCGGACAGTCTCATCCAGCTCGAGGCCAACGACGAGGCGATGGCCCGTCGCCGCGACCAACTTCGTCAGCGTGCTCAATGCCGGTTCACGTCGATCGGACTCGTAGGCGCTGATGACGCTCTGGGCAACGTGGGCGCGCCTGGCCAACTCAGTTTGGGACAGGCGCGTCTGCAGACGCGCACGCTTCAGGAGCGATCCGGGCGATTCTGCATGGTCCTCCACATCCCTAGTCGTGTAGCGGATTGTAGATAGCTGCAATCGATGGTTCGATTCGTTGCTTCCAACCCCACCCTGGCCAGGGGCCATGCTGCTTTCCCGCCCTGAATGCCAGCCCTGAGCGTGCGACGCTGAGGACGAGAACCATGCGCCCAGGCCAATGCTCCTGTCACTATCCGCCCAGGAGCTACTCGAGCATCGGATACTTCGGGGCGATCGATTCGGCGTCAAGCGAAGTGGACCCGATCTGCCGAACCAGTTCAAACGCCTCGTGGCCGGGCAGTTCCCTGACGTAGTATATTGATATCAATATACGGGAGGCCACGCATGTACGGAGAATTCATCAGGCAGGTACGGATATCCCGTGACCTGACCCAGATGGAGCTCGCCCGCATCGTCGGGATCGAGCAGCCGAACCTCTCGGCCTACGAGAACGACCGACAGGTGCCGTCAGCAGACGTGCTGAACCGGATCTTGGTGGGGTGCGGCTACCTCTTGGAGGCAACCGCCGGAGAGCGACGTCTCGTGTGCCCGCTTCCTGGATCGCGCCGGACAATATCCCCCAATCCGCGGTTCGGCCTTGATGCTTCGTTGCAGATCAGCGTTTCGCGACCGAATCCACCACGACCCGACGACGAACTGTCTGCGCTCAAGCTCGAGCAGGTGCTGGCCCTCGCCGACGCGGTACGGGAGTCGAAGGAATCGCACCAGTGAGACCGATCGGTGACGTCATCCTCGAGATCGACGCCGAATTGGCCGCCGCGGACGTCAGACACGCGTTCGGTGGTGCGTTGGCGCTCGCCTACTACGCCGAACCCCGTGGCACCGTTGATGTCGACATCAATGTCGGAGTCTCCTACGAGTCGAGGTCGACGCTGCTGACACGCCTCGACGCGATCGGATGGCACACGGACGCCGACGCACCAGAAGGCCTTCCGGTTGCGGGAACCAGACTCCATCAACTCGGCGAGACGGTCGTGATCGACCTCTTCTTCGCCTTCGATGACCTGCACGACGCCGTCCTCGACCGGGCAGTGGTCAGACCTTTCATCCACGCAGGCTCGCGCCACGAGCTCCGATTCCTGTCGGCCGAGGACCTCACCGTCTTCAAGATGTCGTTCGGGCGGACCAAGGACTGGGTCGACATCGAGGCGATGATCGCCGCGGGCACGCCCATCAATGCGGACTTCGTCGAGCGCCAGATGGTGCGGTTCAAGGGAGTGACGGCCTACCCGTCGGTGGCCAGGCTGCGGGCAATGCTTCAGGGGCAGCCCGAGTAGCCCGGCGAGTAACCCGAGCTGGACAGGCAGTGCTGACCGCCGCCCACTCTCAGCTTCTGAAGCTGAGGACAAAGTCCAACCGAGTGCGTCACATCTAACCCGTACGAGTGGAGTCATGCGATGAGCATCAGGCCGACCTCATCCTGTCCGTGCCGGTGGAAGGCGAAGGCCCGCGGTCGCAACCCAAGATCGGATGACTGCTCCATCCCCCGCCATCCGCGAATTCTTCGTGAGTGATGTGAACTCAGTCGGACGCACAAGGCCGACTCATTTTGGGGCCTGGGCCTATAACTGAGCCTAGATTTTCGAGTCCGTCATTGTCCGCCCCCTCGAATCGTGCCTGGCAGATGAGTTGCGTGTCCGGAGACTCGTGCCTGAGTCCCGCGATTCGCTGGCTATTAGTGAGTCCGATTCGGCCGCTCTCGCACCTCTCTTTGTTCCCCCGTCCCATTCAATGTTCCATGTTCTCCACTGGAGGAGGCACGGACCAAGACGCTCCGGCGCCCCATGGGTGCAGGATCGGTCCACCAGCGAGGCCGGCGTTCCTGGCAGCTGCGGGTCCTCGTCGGAGCCGACCCCTCGGCCGGTCGCCTCATCCAGATCACACCCACCGTCGAGGAACGGAACCAGGCCGGGGCCCGGCGGCAGCTCCAGCCGTGGTAGCGGGCCGTGCCGGCCGTGCCGGACCCCGTCGAGTCCACTGGGGCCAGCATCACGGTTCGGGACCTGACCGACGAATGTGTGGTCCACAGCGAAGCGCGGGGCCGTTCCCCTCGGGCGCTCCACGACGCCCGCCGACCAGTGGAAACGGTCATCTTCCCCGAGTCCGGAGGCATGCAGGTCGCCGATCCGACCCCTCGGGACCTCGACAAGCGGCAGCGCGAGCCGGCCACCGGCGAAGGACATGATCGGCCGTTGACGGCAATGAAATTCCGCCGGCACGACCGGGGCAGTTGCCGTGAACTGTCGGGTTCATCCGAGCGGAGGCATCATGCGGATGGCCGATCCACTCGTCGGCAATACTGACCGAATGGTCTCCCGGCGGAGTGCGGTCCTCTGCATGTCCGCGATTTCACTTGGATCCGTCGTGTCTTCTTGCAGCTCGCCGGCGGGCGCTCCCTCTTTGCACGCTGCCTCGAGTCGATCTGCATGCCTGGTGTTGCCGGACCAGGTCGCAAGTTCGGCCCTCGGCGTGACGGTCCATTCGCACGAATGCCAAACGGAGTCAGGTGATCAGAGTACCGGGCTCTACACGGCTGACGGTGCCGTTCCCGGGATGTTGCTAGTGAACATCTCGTGGAATACGAAGTTGGTCACCACCTTCGCACTTGCGCACAGCGGACAGGTTCCGACGAACGGGTATCCCACTGGTGTACCTGCACCGCCTGCATACGACACCGTGCAGGTATCCGGCGTACCGGCGTACTGGCAGGTCGTTCCTGCTCCCGGACCGACGAACCCGACGGCGCCTTCCTCGGACGCATCCCAAACCATCGGCGCATCCAAGAGCGGCTACGTGGTGCAACTCACCTCGCAGTCGTTCAGCCGGTCCCAGGTCGAGCACGCACTCTCGGCCGTTCTCGCGCGACTTTGACGTCTGGCTCGGTGCACGCACCACGGACGGCGGTGCCCAGGATCGCCGGAAGGGCGGCACACGTCGGCACCGGATGGAGACACCGGGCTTTATCGCACTGTTGGGCCATCAGAGCCGCTATGCGAGAGGAGCTGATGATGGTTTCCGGCGGCATGGGATGGAAGCTCCCGGCTATTGCTGATGTCGTCGTGGAGGACAAGATCCGGCACGCCGATCCGATCGGCACCGTGACGATGACGTGCCCGGCCGACACGGTGCCTCGGCGGATGAACTGCTACCGGCTCGCCAGCGGCCCGTTCGGCACTCACCGGGCTCCGCACTCCGTCTGCTCCTCACTGCGGCGGGACCTGGACGGTGGACAGAGCGGACAGTGGAGAGATCCTCGCATCCATGGTGCCGATCACCAGTGGCGACCAATGGGTCCCGTAGGAGGTATGGGTTGCCCCCGCGTCGCCGGGTGTGGGCCCGTCATCTCACGAGGGATGCCTGCCGACCACCAGCCGCCGATGGCTGCCGCTCCCCGGTTACGGCCGAGCGCTGCTCGCCACTCCCTGTCCCCTGCCCGTTGGAGGTGGATACGCTGACGTCCGTGGCCGCGTCCGTCAGCCTTCGACAGGTGACCATCGTCCTGGCTCTCGTCGGGATCGTCGCCAAGACCGGGCTGTACGTGTGGGTCGGCCACACGTCCAGCTGGACGGTCGGCACCAGTGCGTTGACCGTCGTCACGGTCGTGCTGGGGCTGCTGACGATGGCACTGGCCGCTATCGACCTCGTGCGGTCCCGAGGGCAGTGGCTGCCACTGGTGCCGTTCGCGTTGGGACTTCTGACGTTCGCACCCGTGATCGGGTATTCCGCATAGCCAAGGGCCCCGGCCCAGGTGTCCAACCCGCCGATTCAGCCATGCGATTCATCCATGCGGGCACGTTCGGCGTCGACGGTGGCGACGGGTGCTGCGCCTGCGCACTCCAGCGATGGCCGGTCTTGCGAGCGCACCCCCGGTGCGCGGCATGTGTCGGCCGGTCCTGCGTCGTGCGTGGGCGTGCTCACGTCGTCGTGGTCACTGGTTTCGTCGAGGTCGTGGTGGTGGTCGGCGGGACACCCGTGGTGGTAGTGGTCGTCGGCGGGACACCCGTGGTGGTCGTGGTCGTCGGTGGGACCCTGGTGGTGGTGGTCGTCGGCGGGACTCTGGTGGTGGTCGTGGTCGTCGGCGGAATGGTCGTGGTGGGCGGAATCGTGGTCACGGTCGTGACCGGTGGCTTGGTGGTGGGAGGCGAACTTCCCGTCGGCGCGACCGTACTGGTCGTCGTCGTGGGTGCCGGTGGGAGGAGCATGATCGACGCGACCTGCGGAATCAGCAGGGGAAGCGTGGATGCCGGGTTCGGCTTCTTCTTGGTCTTCGGCTTCGTAGTGGTCCTCGTGGTCGTGCTGGTCGTCGTGCTGGATGACGGAGCGGGCACCGGGGACGTCGGCGCAGTCGTCGCGATCAACGTCGTCACCGGATCACCCGTGGTGGTCGGCGAGCCGACCGAGACAGGAGCGAGTGGCGGAACGCTCTCGTGCAGGCCCACCACGTAGACGATCCTCCAGGCGAGGAAGGCCGTTGCCAGAACGACCGCCGCCCACTTCCCCCAGTAGCGGTACCTCATCGGTCCTCACCCGTCGTGCCGGCGTTCACCGGCACCACTCCGTCGTCCTCGTCGACGGACCAATGGGCGAAGTCGGCCGATGCCGTGCCATTGCCGGGCAGCACGGCTGCCATGACCCACGGTTGCGGCACCAGTGCAGCACTCGGGTCGATCGTGTGGCCGAAGATTCGTCCACGTCCGAGCTGCTCGCCCGGGCACCCGTTCGGGGTCGGGTCGACGGTCGGCAAGACGGCCCGTGCTCGAAGGTCGTCACCTTGCACCGCTTCGAAAGGGGACGCGTCGATCCTCTCCTTGACGTCCCCGGAGACGGCGGACCGGCCCGTGACCCGGCTGAGGGGCACGTGGCTCACTGGGTCGAGGCACCGCTGGGGATGGAAGGCCATGAAAGTGATCATGCCCGCTCGCCGGAAGTGGCGCTACCGCCCGATCACCGTCCTCGTCCCATGGGCCCTGACCTGGTCTTTCCACATGCCGGCATTCCGCTGACCATGCCTCCGCCCATCAGGTCGTCCACGTACTCCCGTTGGTTCTCGATCAGTGGTCCCCTCTACCTACCGTCGCTCCGGTCGAATTCGTGGAGACCGACCTCGACGGATGGCATGCCTCAATCGGTGGGGCGCAAGGTCGCCCGGCAGTCTTCCGACAGTCGCCCGCCACCGGCTACGGCCCGCAGTACCCCCGCGACCGCGACCGCGACCGCGACTGCGACTGCGACTGCGACTGGCGGCCGAGCGGCCGAGCGGCCGACTCCACGTCCGGTTCCAACGCGCGCCGCTCGAGTAGTGCGATCGGATGGGGTTCGTGAACGAGGTCGGTGGCTACCGTGCCGATGATCCGGTGCACCCTCTGGTCCGGTCGCCCCAGCCGGGGAAATTGGGCGTAGGGTGAGCTTCGGAACGGAGTGGCGCCGCTAGGGCGCCCTTCAGATTCACCCGAGATGGCCGCTGCTCCTGAGCCGGTGGAGCGGCCGATTGGAGGCCAATGCTTCCAGAAGGCGAGACCCTGACGGGCAGCCAGCTCGACGACCATCATGCGCCGGAGACCAATGGCCGCATGTCCGTCTGTCGACGCTGTGGATCCCAGACTGACGGCCCGGCCGGACGGCAACACATGCCCAGCGACCGACAGATGGCCCGCATAGGCGAGTGGTTGGCCTCGGAGTCGAAGAGGATGCACATCGAGCAGGTGAGAGAAGCCCGCGAGCGCTGAGCGAGCAACGGCCACCGGCCATGAATCGGACACCGCTAGTCTGCGCCCACCGCCGGGACCGGCGGACGGGAGATGAGCCGTGGCGCGACGAGGACGGGACAGGCAGGCACCGGTAGCGCTGGTGGCCGCCGTGCTGGCCGCCGGGGTCATCGGCGCCGCGTGCGGCTCGTCCCCCGCGTCGAGCGGGCTACCGCTGTCGGCGACCCCCGACGTCCGGGCCATGCTCTCCCTCGTGGGGGCCGGTGCCGTGCCGACCTACCGGGCGGTGTACACGGTGACCGGGCACGGCGGGGGCGCCGGCCCGCTCGTGGTCGAGCAGCGCCCCCCGCTCGCCGCCTATACGACGGGAGGCACGACGATCCGGGTCTCGGCCGACTCCCCTCACGCGTCCGAGCTGGCCGGCATCGTCGTGTCCCGGCCCGTGCTGCTCGGGGTGCTCGCGCACGACGGCCAGCTGATCGAGGAGGGGAACCCCGGCGGTGCCCTGGCCACGGTGGTGCGCGACCAGCAGACGGTGGGCGGCCAGCCGTCGACCTGCCTGACGGTGACCGGTGCCGCCGGCCGCAACGTGATCTGCACCACCGCCACCGGGATCCCCACGGAGGTCGTCGTGTCGGGGACGCACGCCGTGCTCTCGTCGCTGTCGCCCACGGTTGATGCCACCGTCGTCGCCCCTCCGGCTGCCTGACCGCGGGCCCTACGCCGGGATGGCGTCCCATCCGGGCCGGGTACCTGCGGTGGTGCCACGACCGCAGTTCGCGATCCCCGGTCGCGACGGCCGGCGGGGCGTAGAGTGCGGTCGACGGTGATGAACGGAACAGACGGTCCGGCGGCGGGCGGGTCCGGAAGAGTCGGCAGGTGCCGCTGCGGTGTCCGCCGGCCGAGCCGAACCTGTCGGCGCGCTCGCCTGCTCCTCGAGTGGGAAGGGGATCGCCCATGACCCTGGATCGGGAGTTGACGCCGTACGAGGTGGAGGTCGGGGCGGCCATGACCGCCCGGCGTGACGCCGCCCTCCGGCTGAAGGTGGCGATCAGCCACGACGTGGCCGGATACGAGGGCGGGATGGAGATGGTGCGGACCGGTCGGGCCATGGAGATCCTCGCCCCACCCGCGGCGGGCGCGATCCGGCAGGGGATGAGCGATGCCATCACCCAGTTCGAGGGCGCACGGCACCGGTTCCGTCTGGCCCTGGTGGCCGTGGCCGCGGACAACGGGCTGAGCGCCCGCCAGATCGGGGACGCCTTCACCTTTTCGCGCCAGCTGGCGAGCCGGTACCTCAAGGAGGCCAACCGGAAGTGGCCCGAGCTCGAGGCCCACGAGGAGGACGGCGACCACGTCGGCGACCAGCCGGACGGGCAGGACCTGGTCGACCTCGGGCCCGTCGGCGCCTGAGCAGCCGGGCGCACGGAACCCCGGGGCCGGGCGGCCGGGGCGCCCTGGCCGCACCGCTGCCGCTCGGGCAGGATGAGTCACCGTGCCCGACCGCATCGCCTTCCTCCAGCACAGCGGCTCCGACCTCCCGGGGCTGCTCGGCGAGTTCGCCACCGACCTCGGACTGGACGTCGCCGTCCACCGCCCCGACCACGGGCCTGACGCGCTGCCCGAGCCGGGGTCGTTCGACCTGCTGGTGGTGATGGGCTCGATCGAGTCCGTCTACGACGCGTCCGTTCCGTGGATCGCCCCGGAGCGGGCGCTGGTGGCCGGTGCGGTCGACGGCGGGGTGCCGGTGCTGGGGGTCTGCTTCGGGGGTCAGCTCCTGGCCGAGGTCCTGGGCGGCTCCGTGGCCCGGGGCGGGCGTACCGAGCTCGGCTGGGTCCGCATCCGGACCACCGACCCCACACGGGTGCCGCCCGGGCCCTGGCTCAACTGGCACGACGACGTCATCACCTGCCCGCCGGGGGCGGAGGCCGTCGCCACCTCGGTACTGGCGCTCCAGGCATTCGTCCAGGGCGTCCACACCGGGGTCCAGTTCCATCCCGAGGTGACGGTAGGGGTGGTCCACGCCTGGATCGACGACGCCCGTGTCCGGCACGGTGTGGCCGATGAGGATGTCGAGGCCCTCCTGGGCGGCTTCGACCAGGGCGGACGGGGTGCCGAAGCCCAGGCCAGGGCCCTGTTCACCGGCTTCCTGGACCGCTCCGGGCGCACGTTCGGGGCCTGAGCCCGCCCGGGGGGGTGTTGCGCGCGGCGCGCCTACGTGGTTTGCTATTGGCACTCGACACCTACGAGTGCCAACGATCACGGAGGAACACCTGATGGCCAAGCTCATCACGTTCGACGAGGAGGCCCGCCGGGCCCTCGAGAGCGGCATGAACAAGCTCGCTGACGCTGTCCGCGTCACCCTCGGCCCGAAAGGCCGCAACGTCGTGCTGGACAAGAAGTGGGGTGCGCCCACCATCACCAACGACGGTGTGTCCATCGCCAAGGACATCGACCTGGAGGACCCGTTCGAGCGCATCGGCGCCGAGCTGGTGAAGGAGGTCGCCAAGAAGACGGACGACGTCGCCGGTGACGGCACGACCACCGCCACGGTGCTGGCATGGGCCATGGTCCACGAGGGCCTGCGCAACGTGGCCGCCGGTGCCAACCCGATGTCGCTCAAGAAGGGCATCGAGGCCGGTGTCGAGGCAGCCGTGGCGTCGCTGCGCGGCATCGCCAAGGAGACCGACTCCAAGGGTCAGATCGCCCAGGTGGCGTCCATCTCCGCTGCCGACACCGAGATCGGCGAGATGATCTCCGAGGCCATCGACAAGGTCGGCAAGGACGGGGTCATCACCGTCGAGGAGTCGCAGACGTTCGGCATGGACATGGACCTCGTCGAGGGCATGCGCTTCGACAAGGGCTACATCTCCCCCTACTTCGTCACCGACCCCGAGCGCATGGAGGCCGTACTCGAGGACACCTACGTGCTCCTCGTCGGCTCGAAGATCACCGCCGTGCGCGACCTGCTGCCCGTGCTGGAGAAGGTCATGCAGTCGGGCAAGCCCCTCGTGATCATCGCCGAGGACCTCGAGGGCGAGGCCCTGGCCACGCTCGTCGTCAACAAGATCCGCGGCACGTTCCGCAGCGTGTCGGTCAAGGCCCCCGGCTTCGGTGAGCGCCGCAAGGCCATGCTCCAGGACATCGCCATCCTCACCGGTGGCCAGGTCGTCACCGAGGAGATCGGCCTGAAGCTCGAGAACATCGGGCTCGAGCTGCTCGGCACCGCCCGCAAGGTCGTGGTGACCAAGGACGAGACGACCATCGTCGAGGGTGGCGGCAGCCACGACGACGTCAAGGGACGGATCGCCCAGATCAAGGCCGAGATCGAGAACACCGACTCCGACTACGACCGGGAGAAGCTCCAGGAGCGCCTGGCCAAGCTGTCGGGTGGCGTGGCCGTGATCAAGGTCGGAGCCGCCACCGAGGTGGAGCTCAAGGAGAAGAAGCACCGCATCGAGGACGCCGTCTCCACCACCAAGGCCGCCATCGAGGAGGGCGTGGTGCCCGGCGGTGGCGTGGCCCTCCTGCGCTCGCAGGCCGCCGTGCTGGAGGCCGCCGACAAGCTCGAGGGCGACGAGGCCACCGGTGCCCGCATCGTGGCCCGGGCCGTCGAGGAGCCCCTGAAGCAGATCGCGGTCAACGCCGGCCTCGAGGGTGGCGTCATCGTCGACAAGGTGCGCAACCTCAAGAAGCCTTCGGAGGGCCTCAATGCCGCTACCGGCGAGTACGTGGACATGTTCAAGGAGGGTGTGATCGACGCCGTCAAGGTGACCCGCTCCGCCCTGCAGAACGCTGCCTCGATCGCCGCACTGTTCCTCACCACCGAGGCGGTCATCGTGGACAAGCCCGAGGAGGGCGGCTCCGGCATGCCCGGCGGGGGCATGGACGACTTCTAGGTCGCCGACCGCCAGGAGTACCGACGGAGGGCGTCCCGATGGGGCGCCCTCCGTTCGTTTCCCTAGACTGGGGTCCGTGACCGATCCCCTCGTTCCCTCCGTCGGCTGGGGTGTGCTCCACCTCTTCTGCAAGCTGGCCGACGCCCCAGGCCCTGACGCTGCACCCCGGTGCGACACCGAGGCGGTGGTCCAGGCCGTCAAGGACGCCCAGGCCGACGACGTCCAGGTCGTCACCGTGGCCATGCTCGGGCACAAGGCCGACCTCGGCGTCATGGCGCTCGGCGCCGACCTGTGGCGCCTGCGCCGGCTCCAGTCCGATCTCCAGGCCGCCGGCCTCGTGGTCGTGGACTCCTACGTGTCGCTGACCGAGGTGTCCGAGTACGCCGCCGGGGTGCCCGACGACTTGAAGCAGATGCGCCTGTACCCCCAGCTCCCGCCGGAGGGGAAGACGGCGTTCTGCTTCTACCCGATGTCCAAGCGCCGGAGCGACGTCGAGGGGGCCAACTGGTTCACCCTCCCCTTCGAGGAGCGCAAGGAGATGATGTACGGCCACGGGAGCGCCGGCCGGAAGTTCGCCGGACGCATCGTCCAGGTCATCACCGGCTCCACCGGCATCGACGACTGGGAGTGGGGCGTGACGCTCTTCGCTGTCCACCCCGACGACCTGAAGGAGTGCGTGTACACCATGCGCTTCGACGAGGGTTCGGCCCGCTTCGCCGAGTTCGGCCCGTTCCTGACCGGCATGGTCGCGCCCGTCGCGGACGTGCTGGCGCAGCTCGTCCCCGAGGGGTGAGCGCCGGCATGGCCGGCATGGCCGCGGCGCCGGTCGGCCGACGCGTCGCCGGCCCACCCCACTCGGGCGCAACGTCCGTCGGCGTCCGCCCGCCCGGCGACCTGGATGTGCTCCGGGCCGAGCTGCGGTCGCTGGGCAGCGTGGTCGTCGCCTTCAGCGGCGGGGCCGACTCCGCCTTCGTGGCCCGGGTGGCCACCGACACGCTGGGCGCGGACCACGTGCTGTGCGTGACCGCCGTCTCGCCCTCCCTCGCGCCCGAGGAGCTCGAGGACTGCCGGGCCCTGGCCGCCGACTGGGGGCTCCGCCACCTCGAGGTGACCACCGACGAGTTGGCCGACCCGTCCTATGCGGCCAACGACGGCAGCCGCTGCTACCACTGCAAAGCATCGCTGATGGCCGCGCTCGGCCCGGTGTCGGATGCGGCAGGACCGGCCGCCACCGTGGTGCTGGGGGTCAACCTCGACGACCTCGCCGACCACCGCCCGGGCCAGGCCGCCGCCGCCGAGCGCGGCGCAGTCTTCCCCCTGGTTGCTGCCGGGTTCACCAAGGCCGACGTGCGGGCCTGGTCCCGCCGCCTGGGCCTGCGGACCTGGGACAAGCCGGCGGCCGCCTGCCTCGCCTCCCGAGTGCCCTACGGTACGCGGGTGACCTTCACGACCCTCGACGCCGTGGCCCGGGCCGAGTCCGGACTGCGCGCCCTCGGCTTCCGCCAGCTGCGGGTGCGCCACTACGGCGACACGGCCCGCATCGAGGTGCCGGCCGACGAGCTGGCGGCCGTGGTCGCGGCACGTCACGCGGTCTGTGCCGCCGTGCACGGCGCCGGCTACCGCTACGTGACCCTCGACCTGGACGGGTTCCGGTCAGGCAACCTCAACGACTCGCTCAACACCACGGAGGAAACGTCATGATCGGAGTCCGGGTTCGACTCACCTTTCCCGAGGAGCTGGTACGCGAGCCGGTCATCGCCCGGATGACCACCGAGTTCGCCGTCGTCCCGAACATCCGCAAGGCCGATGTGGGCGAGCAGGGCGGTTGGATCCTGTGCGAGCTCGACGGCGACGCCGCCGTGGTCGACCAGGCACTGGCGTGGCTGCGGGCCGAGGGTGTCCGGGTGGACCTGCTCGGCGACGTCGTCGAGAGCTGAGCCGGGCGGTGGACGGCCCCGGACCCGTCGACGGGCACCACGACGCCGAGGCGCTGGCCGCCAATCTGCACTGGTGGAACGCCACCGTGCCGGTCCACATGGCCTCTGCCTTCTACGACGTGGAGGGCTGGTTGACTTCCGGTCGCGGCCCCCGGACACGCGAAGCCGACGTGCTCGGCGACGTCGCCGGCCTCGAACTGGTCCACCTGCAGTGCCATTTCGGCAAGGACACGCTCAGTTGGGCACGGGTGGGCGCCCGGGTGACGGGCCTCGACTTCTCGGACGCGGCGATCGACGCCGCTCGCCGCCTGGCCACCCGGGCCGGGCTGGCCGATCGGGCCGAATTCGTCTGCGCACCCGTGTCCGCTGCGGTCGACGTGCTCGGTGGGGCCCGGTTCGATGTCGTCTACGTGAGCCTCGGAGCCCTGTGCTGGCTGCCGAGCGTGGCCGAGTGGGCCGACCAGGTGGCGGGGCTGCTCCGCCCGGGTGGCCGCCTGTTCCTCCACGAGGTCCACCCGGTCTCCCTGGCCCTGGCCGACGACGACCTGACCGTCGTCTACCCGTACTTCGAGCAGCCCGAGCCGTACCGCGACGCCCAGGCCGGTTCGTATGCCGACGTCAGCGCCACTCAGGCGCTCCCGGGCGACCCCACCTACGGCTGGAACCACGGGATCGGCGAGATACTCGGTGCCCTGATCGAGGCCGGACTGCGCATCGACCGCCTCGACGAGCACGACTGGACCAGCTTCCAGCGGTTCCCCTGGCTGGTGGAGACGGGCGAGGAGGAGTTCGTGACCCCCGCAGGGCAGGTCCGGGTCCCCCTGTCGTTCACCTTGCTGGCCAGCCGGGACCGGACAGACGCCTCGTCCGGCTGATCGCTCGTCCGGCCGGGCGCAGGCTCCCCCCACCGGACCGGCAGCCTTCTGCCGGTGACCCCGTCGGGCTCAGTTCGCGGGGTCGTCCGGGTTGCGGATCGTCCAGCCGGCGCCGGACACCTTGCGGGGCTCATAGAAGAGACAGCCCTCGGGGCAGGCGAAGGGGAGCTGCTCGTTGGCACCGACCCGGCACTTCTCGAGCTTGTCCTCGCGCGCGGTGGTCTGCATGATGTAGTGACGACAGTCGTCGAGTACGGCCACGTCCCATTGTGGCCCGAAGCCGGACGGTCGACGGGGACGGTGGGGTAGCGTCGGTCCCGTGGATCCCGCTCCCTCCGCCGACGAGCCGATCGGCGACGCCCCCACCATGAAGCAATTGCTGCGGTGGAGCGAGGCGCTGGCCGGCATCGCCCGCACCGGACTCGGCTTCACCGAGTCCCTGTACGAGCAGGAGCGGTTCGAGGAGATCCTGCACGTGGCCGCCGACATCCGGGCCGCCATCGAGGGCAACGAGGATGCCGTCGACGTGCAGGGAGTGGTGCACGACTGGCTGGAGTCGGTGGGCAAGGGCGTGCCCGGCTACGTGACCCCGAAAGTCGCCGTCGGCGCGGCGGTGGGCAACGACCAGGGCGAGATCCTGCTGGTCCAGCGGGCCGACTCGGGCATCTGGCTCTACCCCACCGGCTGGGCCGACGTCGGCTATTCGGCCGCCGAGGTCGTGGTCAAGGAGGTGCAGGAGGAGACGGGCATCGAGGTCGAAGTGGTCCGGCTCATCGCCGTCCTCGACGGCCTGCGGGTCGGCATGAGCCGGATCCCCCTCTACTCACTCGTCTTCCAGTGCCGGCCCGTCGGAGGCGAGCTCAAGGCCCATCCCCTGGAGTGCGCCGACGTGGGGTGGTTCCCGATGGACGCACTGCCCTTCCCACTGGCCGGGGCCGAGCGCTGGGGCGACCATGTGTTCGCCGCCCTGCGGGGAGACCCCATCGAGGTGCTGTACGACTCGGTCCGCTCCCCCGTGTGGCGGGGCGACCCCCACAAGGCCTGAGTTCCGCCCGGCCGGGCAACGGCACGTGGCTACACTCGCCACCCGTGACCGCTGACACCGAGCCCGGGGCCCCGACCGTCCAGATCGCCGAGGCGACGGAGGTCACCGACGAACTGATCGAGGCGTTCGTCCGCCTGATCCCGCAACTCTCCTCGTCATCCCCGCCCACCCCCCGAAGGGAGCTCGAGGAGATCGTCGGGTCCGAGGCCACCGTGCTGTTCATCGCCCGCGACGGCGGTGGCCGCATCGTCGGGTCGCTGACGCTTGCCGTGTTCCGCATCCCCACCGGGTTCCGGGCATGGATCGAGGATGTCGTCGTGGACGACACGGCCCGGGGCGCAGGCGTGGGTGAGGCCCTGGTGGGCGCGGCCGTCGACCGGTCCCGGTCGCTGGGTGCGAAGACGGTCGACCTGACATCGCGACCCAGCCGCGAGTCGGCCAACCGGCTCTATGTGCGCCTCGGCTTCGAGTCCAGGAGCACGAACGTGTACCGGTTTTCGTTGGAAGCCTGAGACAGCGCCGGCGGAACTCGGCGCCTGGAGATCACCGTCTCGGGAGCACCGCCCCGTACCGCTGGCGTGCCGCCTCGCCAGACGTGCCCAGCATGACCCCGATGGCTGACCAGCTCTGGCCGTCGGCACGGGCGGCTTCCACCGCCAGGAGGAGGTCCAACTCGGCCTGGGCCCGGCCGAGGAATGCTTCACGGACCTGTGCCAGGGTGCCTGCCGACCTCAGATCGGACGCGCCCGGGACATGGTCCTCGAAGCGCCGTGCCAGCGTGTCGGCCTGGTCGATGATCTCTTTCATGCTCCTCGGCATGGTCCTCACCTCAGGTACTTCGCTCGGGCATGCATGGCATGAATGACGACCGGACCGTCGTGCCCTTCCACGATCCCGATCTCAAGCAACCGTCCCGCGGCGTCCAGACCGATCACCATGAGGAGCCCGTCGTCGAGATCCTCGATCCACATCGGGTGGTCGAAGGCGTGAACGATGTCCGCGTGGTCGATGCGATGCCTGTCGGCGCTCGGTGCGATCGCCGGTTCGCCATCCACTGTAGCAAGATAACTTGTGGCTGTGACAGCCTCCTGCGGTCGGCATCGCTTCTAAGGTCCGCAGGAGGACGAACGTCTGCCGCCGGACGTTGGAAGTTCCGACCGAGGGGTCGTAGCTGCTCCACCGGCTCGGAACGGGCAGGGAGCGGCGTCTGCCGACAGTCCCTGACCGGGGCCGAGTGGGACACACCGGCTCTCCCGGTCGAGGGATCAACGGAGCACGACCGACTCGCTCCCCGTGTCGCACCCTCCCGGCCTGAGGCGGTCGCCGACCCGGCCCGGATCCGCTCCCCTCAACCTCGGCTCGACCGGACCCGTCGGCGTGGAGCGGTGGTCGGAAGCGGGCGGTCCGCCGCGCTGGCCAGGCGGGCGAGCAGGGTCGTCGACAGTGCGATGAGGCGCTCCCGGTTGGCCTCGGACACGTCGTGCAGGGCGTCGGCAATCACCGCGTGGATCACGGGCAGCTGACGATCGACCGTGGTCCTGCCGGCCGCCGTCAGGTGGACGAGCACCTTGCGGCGGTCGGTCGGGTGCGGACCCCTCTCCACCAGCCCCCGCCGCTCGAGCGTGTCGAGCAGCGAGGTCATGCTGGCGCTGCTGACCAGGAGCTGCGTCGAGATTGCGTGACTGGTCAGCGGCTCCGCGGCTCCGTCCAGGATGGCGAGTGTCTGGAACGCACTGGCCGACAGGTCGGCAGCCTCACGCGGCGGGCGCTCGATGGCAGCGACGAGGGCGGTGGCCATCCTTGCGAGATTGGCCGCCACCTCGGAAGCTGATCGGCTGGCTCCGGGGAACTCCGACTCGAAGTTGTCCGGCACTCGGATGGGGTCCACGGCGCCCATGGTCCCACGATACTTCGAACCCATGTCACTAGACTTCTAGCGACTTGTCCCGTATGATTCCATCGAGACGAATCCCGCACGGAACAAGAGAGGCGGCCACCGTGTCCGCAGCCAACAAGTCCATTGTCAACCGGCTCTTCGTCCGGTTGAACGCCGGTGAGCTCGGCGTGGTCGACGAGGTCATCGCCGACGACTTCGTCGAGCACGAGGAGATGCCTGGACTGGCTCCCGGCAGGGAGGGGGCCCGCCAGCTGTTCACCATGTTCCACGATGCCTTCGAGGGCGCCGCGTTCCAGGTCGACGACCTCGTGGCCGAGGACGACACCGTGGTGGCCATGGTGCGGATGACCGGCACCCAACGGCGTGAGTTCATGGGGGTGCCGTCGACCGGGCGCACCATCGACGTCGGCGTGGCCGACCGCTTCCGGGTCTCGGATTGCCGGATCGTCGAGCACTGGGGGGTCATGGACACCGGGGCGATGATGCGTCAACTCACCGGGAGCTGACGGCGAGGCCGCCCAGGTCACGACCACCTGGGGAATTGCCGCCCTGTCGCATGAGCATCCGGGTTGGGTGGCGAGATCGAGCGCTCGCGTGGATCGAGGGTGACAGAGGCGACGGAGTCATCGAGTAGCGGGGGTCCGGGATGAATGTCGCGTCAGGCAGGCCCCATCGATTCCGGTGCTTCATTCCGGCCGATCCGACCGGAGTCTGGAGCGCCCTTACGGACGGTCAGCAGACACGCAGGTATCTCCACGGGCTCGTTGTCGACTCCTCGTGGTGCGTAGGGGCTCCGATCCAGTTTCGAGCCCCACTCCCAGCGGCCGGCCCATCCATGCTGATGGGTGGCGTGCTCTGGGCTCAGCCCTGTCGTCGGCTCTCCTACTTCCTGAAGTCCGGACCGGAGGATCCGTCGACCTGTCTGACCTGGCGGCTCGATTCCCGTCCGGGCGGCTCCATCGTGCATCTCGAGGTCGATCGCGCCGAATGTGCAGACACCGAAGGGGAGGCAGGGAGCACCTGGCTTCCGGTCCTGGCATCTCTGCAATCTCTGCTTCCCCGAGACGGGACCTCACGACCGCAGGCATCGTGCATGTCGGCGAGGTTCGGATCACGAGCGGTGTCCCGGATCGCCGGTCATGCCCCCCACTGCGGCTGACGGAGCACTTCGCGTGCTCACCTTCGCACGCTGGGCACCTGGCCGGCCGTCCGGTAGGCGGGTTGACGACGTTCTGCGGTCCCTGCGCAATGGCTGAGTTCGATCAGGCCGTCATGGTCTCATCGAAGGTGCGGGTGAGCGCGGGTCGACTCCGGGGGGGCCTGCGTGAGCACCTGGCCCATGCAGCCCTAACCTGGGATCGAGCGAGAGTGATGTGTGGTGGCAACTCCTGATTCCGACGCCAAGATCGAGAAGATGTACCTGGACCTGATTTCGGCCGGGTACATCAGCTTCCGAGACGCGTCGTTCTGGGCGTACTGGGCGAGAGTGGAGAAGAAGAGCACCCGTACCGGGGCGTCGGACTCGACAGCGGATGCCGCCGCAGGTTTCGGCAAGGAGAACAGGTCTCCGGAGTTCGCGAACCGTGACCTGCACGCTGAGGCTGGTGGTTGGGGGCCGATCCGGTCCGGCGAAGAGAACAAGCACCGCTACGGCATCGTCCTCTTCAACTCGAAGGCGCAGGTCCTGCTGCGCGAGCCGCCGAACGCGTTCGCTGATGACGTCTGGCAGTTCGCAAAGGGAAAGCCCGAGAAGGGTGAGCACCCGCTGGAGACCGCCAGGCGCGAGGTGGTGGAGGAGACCGGCCACTATCCCAGTGTGGTGGGCTTCGTCCCTGGCAGCTTCAGTAGCGGAGGCGGCACCATCAACCACTACTACCTCGGTGAGGACCACATGGGTTTGGTGGAACCCCTCGTGCTGGCGGTCAACGGCGAGACCTCCAACCTCAGATGGGCTGATCCCGCGATGGCACTGACGCTGCTGAGCGACTCCCCCAACAGAGAAGGTGGTCGGCGCGAGGTGGAGACCCTGAAGGCGGCGTGTGCTGCCTATGCCGCACTTCGACCGCACCTGAGCCTTCCTGACAGCGTCGTTCCTGCGAGTGCGGTGCCGACGGAGCCGGGCGATGGAGCGGAACCGTGTGGCCGAGGACGTCATCAAGATGGCGCAGGTACCTGAGCACGTTCCCACCGGCCACGACCACGAGCCGTCCATGATCTCGGCACCGGGACGGACGTGGGAGAGCGGCGCGGACTGGCGGGCTCAGGCGTCCGATGAACCATGCCGTCCGAAGTGACAGCGCGTCTGCTTCGCAGTCGTTCCGCCCCGCCGACTCGAACACCCGCGCCTCCACGGGCTCCTGGAACACCTTCGTTCGCCGAGGACGGGCTCGAGGTACTCAGCCGGTGAGGCTGGGGACGGGTGGGGGGATCGGGAGGCGTAGGTGAAGACGATTCGCCGGCACAGGTCTCCCACTGGATCGGCCCGGGTTTCATGGGCACCCTGGCCCGTCCCGGGCCGATCCAACGTGCACCGGTGGTCGCCGTGGGGCCGGGCGTGGCCCTCTCGACGCCAAGAGGTGGTGGCGTCCAGGGCGATCGTCGTGGACGACGAGGACTGGACGCGGGCACTCGAGCGGCCCTGTCCACCACGTGGGTCCGATGCGCACGATGCAGCCCTGCACGACGTTCCGGTCCCGCGTCGGGATCTGGTGGGCGCGCGCCAACAGGTGCCCGTCCGGGTCGGCGTTGCCGGGTCGTCGCCACCGGACAGGTGGTCGCCACCCGAACAATTCCGTCACCTTCGTGACCCCTTCCGCATCCTCGGTGCGCGGCTGCGGCTCATGCCGGCCGACATCGGCGCGACCGTCGACAACGGGGACCAGGACGCGACGGCCGTCGACGACCGCTGCGGCCTCCCGGGGACCTAGCGGGCCGCCGACTGGGCCCCGGGGACACCCGGGTCGTCGGCGAGTGAGAGGTAGTTCTCGTCCTCCTGGGCCGTGTGGAGCTTGAGGATGGCATGGAGTCCGTAGAGCAGGCTGCGCACCTCGGTGACGTCCACCTCGTCCATCCCCCGGGGGTCGATATCGGCCAGGAGCTGGCCCAGTCGGCGGATCTGGTGGGTGATCTCGACGTGGGCCCGGCTCATGGTGGCCATCGGATCGCTCCCACCGAAGAATCGGCCGAGCGCCGGGTACAGCACCTGCTCCTCGGCGTCCTCATGGGGTTGGACCTCGTCGACCAGCATCCGATGCACGTCCCGGACCTGGGCCAGGGCGGCCTCGGGCTCGAGTCCGTCGAGTGCGTCGGCAACGTCACGCAGGCGATCGATGTCGCCGCGGATGGTCAGGTGCTCCTCCTGGAAGCGTCGGGTGATCACCGCGTCGTCGGTGCCCAGACGGGTCTCCTCCGCCCCCGAACCCAGTGCACGCAGGGCGTTGAGGATCACGGCCACGTCGATCACCTCCTGGAGGATCGCTCCCCACACCGCGGGCAGGTATCCGGCCGCAGCCACGCCCATCGCCGTCAGGGACAGGCCGATGCCCACGACCATCGACTCGACCGCGATCCTCCGGGTGCGACGGGCGATGGCCGCAGCCTCTCCCAGGCGGTCGAGACGGTCCACGGTGAGCACCACGTCCGCCGTCTCCGATGCGGCGGTCGCCCCCCTGGCCCCCAGTGCGACCCCGACGTCGGCGAGGGCCAGCGCAGGGGCGTCGTTGACCCCGTCCCCCACCATCATGGTGGGCGCCCGTGCGGCCTCGAGCTTCACCACATCGAGCTTCTCGGCCGGCGAACGCTCCGCAAGCACCTCGTCGACGCCGATCACCGCCCCCACCGTGTCCGCCACCTCCGTGCGGTCCCCGGTGACCATGACGATGCGGTCCACGCCGTTCCTGCGCAGGGAGCGCAAGGTGCGGGCGGCGTCGGGCCGGAGTGGGTCGTCGAAGACCAGGACGCCGGCCGGGGCGCCGTCGACGCCCACGAACACGGTGAGGGCCCCGTCCAGGCGGGCCTTGCGGCGTGCCGACCGCGCCCAGCCCGGTGTCCCGGTGACCCCGCACCACGATGCCTTGCCCACGGTCACCCGCCGATCGCCCACGGTCCCGCGGATGCCCTGGCCGGCGACCTCCTCGACGCCACCGGGCAGATCGAGACCGCTGCCCTGCGCGAAGGCAGCGCGGACGATCGCGCTGGCCAGCACGTGGGGGGACACCCGGTCGAGCGAGGCTGCGAGCTGAAGGACGCGGTCACCGGGGATCGGACCGGCAGGCACCACCTCGGTGAGCACCGGACGTCCCACGGTCATGGTCCCCGTCTTGTCGATCAACAGGGTGGTGCACGTCGCCAGGCGCTCGAGGACGGCACCGCCCTTGACCACGACGCCACGTCGGGCGGCCCGGGACAGACCGGCGACAAGAGCCACCGGGGCGGCCAGGATCAGTGGGCAGGGCGTGGCCACGACGAGCACCGCCACTGCCCGGGACGCCCCGCCGAGCGCCCAGGCGAGCGCGGCGGCCGCCAGCGTGACGCCGAGGAAGCCCAGTGCGTAGCGGTCGGCCAGCCGCACCACCGGTGCCTGGGAACGCTCGGCCTCCGCCACCAGCCGGACGATCCCCGCATAGGTGCTGTCTGCTGCACTGGTCGAGGTACGGAGATCCATGGGCGCACCGGCGTTGACCACCCCGCTGCGGATCCTGTCGCCCGCGGCCCGGTCGACCGGCAGCGACTCGCCGGTCAGGGCGGACTCGTCGAGTACCGCCGAGCCAGACACCAACAGACCGTCTACCGGCACCACCTCGCCCGAGGCCACGAGGAGCAGGTCTCCGGAGGCGACCTGCTCGAGGTCGATGACCGTCAGGCCGCCGTCCTCGTAGCGATGGGCGGTCTTGGGTGCCCGCTCGAGGAGGGCCCGGAGTTCGCGTCGTGCCTGTCCGGCGGCCCACCCCTCGAGGGCGCGTCCGCTCGCGAGCATGACGCTGATGACTGCAGCGGCGAGGAACTCACCGACGGCCACCGCACCCACCAGGGCGAGCAGCGCGATGACGTCCACGCCCAGCCGCCCGGCGACCAGGCTCTCGATCGTCGAATAGAGGGACAGTGCGATACCGCATCCGGCCACGACGACCCAGACCAGGTTGCCTGCCGCCCCGAGCCCGGCCCAGTGGAGGAGGCCACCGACCACGAGTCCGACGGCAGTGAGCGACAGAGGCCCGGCGCTCCCCCGCGGCGATGCCAGCCATCTCGCTACCGGATTGGTGTCGTGCTCCACTGGAGCCATGCTGGTGCCTCCGTCTGACGGGATGTCGGGCCGCTGGTCAGGGGGCCGGCTGCCGTCCGCAGGCCAGGTCCCGAAAGGCTGCAACGGAACGCAGGTCGGCCGATCGGGTCGCCCGGGACGTCCAGCCCCCATGCGACGCGGTGGCCCCTCCGCTGGGGACCGCGTGGAGTTCCCGGGTGGCTAGTAGGAGTCCGTGCGTGTGGCGGAGAGCTTCTTCATCGTCGCATAGGTCTGGAGCACCTTCTCCGGCTCGTCCGAGGTGATCCCCGGCGTGCTCGCCAGCACTGCCAGGGACCTGTCTGCATTCGCCCGGAGCGTACCGAGGACAGCACCCGTCGCGCCCCACCTGCGTGCGATCTGGAACGCCGCCTCTGCTTCCGCGGCCGCCTCGACCGCTTCCGCCCATCCTCCGAGCTCCTCGTAGTGCGCTTCCATCTCCCCGAGCACGTGCAGGGCGGCACGGGCGACCAGATACGGATCGTCAGCGAGTGCCCCGTCGGCATTGGGTCGGTTCAGGTACCACTCCACGCTCGAGGCCGACCGCTCCGCCGCCAATCGGGCCTTGTCATTGCTCATGGGTCGCCTGCTCCTTCCGCTCTCGTCGCTGCCACCTCCATCTCCCCACAGCGACGCGTCGACGAACAGAGGCGTTCGGCAGGTTCGCCTCGCACCGGGGGCACCGGTGTGATCGGGCGGGTGGCTCGTCCCGGTCGTGCCAGGCCGTCGGCAGGACCCATCACCGTCGTGCGACGGTGGGTTCCCGGCACCGAAGACGTGCGCCGCCGGCGGGACGAGGGACGGTGCGGGTCGACCGGCTGCCGCACCGGCGCGTGGCCGCGTCGGGGTCCGCCTGGTCCGTCGTGCCCGCCACGGCCCGGCTGGAGTGAAGCCGGCACTACGATCAACGGGATGGGCTACCGGCACTCCCCCGACGAGATCCTCGACGGGGCCGTCGCCGTGGCGCTCCGGTCCGGCATGGCCGCCCTCACGTTCAGCCGGGTGGGCGCCGAGCTCGGGATCAGCGACCGGACCGTCGTCTACTACTTCCCCACCAAGCTCGACCTCGTGACGGCCGTCACCGGGGCCCTGGCCGCCGACGTGGAGCGCCTGCTCGAAGAGGCGTTCGGGTCCGAGCCGCTCACCTCGCAGGAGCTGGTCGACCGGGCCTGGCCGGTGCTGGCGAGCCCCGCCGCCGACCGGGTGTTCGCCATCTTCTTCGAGATCGTCGGGTTGGCCGCCTCCGGACAGGCCCCCTACGACGTGCTGGCCCCGGGCCTCCTCGAGGGCTGGGTCGACTGGCTCGCGCCCCGTGTGCTGGGCAGCACCCCGGCCATCCGGCGGCGACGGGCGCTCGCCACCGTGGCCCGGGTCGACGGACTCCTGCTCGTCCGCCTCACGCTCGGCGCCGGGGCCGCTGATGCTGCAGCGCGCGAAGCCGGTGTCCGCGGGTGATCCCGGCCTCGTGGCGGCCGGCCGATCACTGAGCCTTCGGCGTCCGCCACCGACCGGTCATCCGGCTCGTCGGGGGCAGCCGTCCTGGAGGCGGTTCCCCGGCCGGAGGTGACGCATGGACCCCCTCCTCCGGCCTCCGGCTCCGCGCGAGACTCCTCCGGTGGAGATCCGACCGCTCACCTCCGAGGACCGCGCCGATGCCGTCGCGCTGTGGCACCGGACGGGTCTCACCCGCCCGTGGAACCCCCCGGACGAGGACTTCGACCGGGCGGCCGGCGGGCCCAGCTCCACCGTGCTCGGCGGGTTCGCCGACGGACAGCTGGTGGCGACGGCCATGGTGGGCCACGACGGCCACCGCGGCTGGGTCTACTACGTGGCCGTCCACCCCGACCGCCGGTCGGGCGGACTCGGTCGGGCGATGATGCAGGCCGCGGCAGGGTGGGCCCGGGCGGCCGGCATCCCGAAGCTGCAGCTCATGGTCCGGTCGGGCAACACCGGTGCACTCGGGTTCTACGAGGCGCTCGGGTTCGCCGTCGAGGAGATCGCCCTGCTGTCCTGCTGGATCGGACCGGACGGACCCGGCTGACCGGGCGCCCGGGGCGGCGGATCCGGTTCCCCGGGTTCCTCCCCCCGAGTCCTGGCAGACTCCGGGGATGGCCGCGACCGACTCCACCACCCGGGAGGGAGCGCCCGTCGTCCTCGTCCACGGCAACCCGGAGACCGACGCGGCGTGGGCCCCGGTCGCCGAGCGCCTCGGCCGCCCGGACGTCCACCGTCCCAACCTGCCCGGATTCGGCTGCCCGGTGCCCGACGGGTTCGACGCCACCAAGGAGGCCTACACCGACTGGCTGGTGGCGCAGCTCGAGGCGTTGGGCCGGCCGGTCCACCTCGTGGGCCACGACTGGGGTGGCGCCCTGACCGTGCGGGTGGCGGGGACCCGGCCGGACCTGCTGGTCTCGTGGTGCTCCGATGCCGTCGGCCTGTTCCACCCCGAGTACGTCTGGCACGACCTGGCCCAGGTGTGGCAGACCCCGGGCGACGGCGAGGCCATGGTCGAGGCCATGTCGGGGACCGACCCGGCCGACGCCGTGGGCCTGTTCGAGGCCCTCGGGATCCCGACGGCCCAGGCCACGGCGTTCGTGGACGCACTCGACGACCGGATGGGCGACTGCGTGCTCCGGCTCTACCGCTCGGCGGTGCCCGGGCTCATGGCGCCGTGGCGGGCGGCACTCGGTGATGCGACCCGCCGGCCCGGGCTGGCCGTGCGGGCCACCGAGGACCCCTACACCGGCGACCGGCGGCTCGTCATGGAGGCCGCGGGGACGGCGGGGGCCGACGTGGTCACCGTCGACGGGCTCGGGCACTGGTGGATGTTGCAGGACCCGGACCTGGCGGCGGCCACCCTGACCACCTGGTTCGCCCGCCACGAGGCGTAGGCACCGGGTACCGCTCCACCCGGTGCGGCGGGGCGACCCGGATCCCGGGAACGGAGACGGGGCTCAGTCGGCCTCGAGGCTCACGTTGAACATCCACCGGACGCCGAAGCGGTCCAGCGTCACGCCCCACAACGATCCCCAGGGCATCGGGTCGAGTCCGACCGTGTCGGAGCCACCCTCGGACAGCGCGGAGAAGAGCCGCTCGGCCTCGGCCTTCGTGTCGGGCTCGAGGTTCAGCGTCGTGTTGTTGCCGATGCGCAGCTCGTGGCCCATCGACTCGAGCATGTCGGTCCCCATCAGGACGTGGCCGTCCAGGATCGGGAGCTCCACGTGCATCACCTTGGCCAGCTCGTGCTCGGGCAGGCCCGGTGCGCCTGGGGGCGGGGGCATGTCGCCCATCCGCATGATCGGCACGCTGAACTCGGTGCCGAACACCGAGGCGTAGAAGGTGAACGCCTCTTCGGTGTCCCCCATGAAGTTGAGATAGGTGCTGACACGGCTCATCGTCGGTCCCCCGATCCGTCGGTGCGGGTCCCCATCATGCACCGTGCGACTCCGGCCCGCGCCGGGGCCGGATGCAGCCGGGGCCGGGGCCGGATGCAGCCGGTGCCGGGGCCGGATGCGGAGCCGGGGCCGGAGCCGGGGCCGGGTGCGGGGTCAGTCCGGGAGGATACCGGTCGCCGACGTGGCGACGAAGGTGCCGACCAGCCGCTGATCGTCGACCATGGCACGTCGGTAGGCGTCCCAGTCCTCGTGCTCGCCATTGCCACGGCGGTAGTACTCGACGAGCTGGTCCACAACGGGATCGTGCGGGTCCCGGGCAACGTCGGTCAGCTCCACCCGACCATCGAACCCGGCCCACTCGAACACGTCGTCACCCGGCACGAACAGTGCGGCACGGGGGTCGCGGCGGAGGTTCTTCGTCTTCGCCCGGGTGGCGGTGAGCGAGATCGTGAACCGGTCACCGTCGAGGTCGTAGAAGATGACCGACTGCTGGGGTCGCCCGTCACGGCGCAGCGTGGTCAGCAGCGCGTTCCGGCGTCCGAGGGCAAAGGCGAGGGCCCGTTCGAGTTCCATGGGGCCAGAGTACGGCAGGCGCGCCGATGGCCGTTCGGCGATCCGGCCCCGGACGGCGTGGACGTCGATGCAGCTGCGGGCATACGGGCAGTGGGGAAGCACGCCCAGGTGTGGGCGGCGGGCATCGTCGAGTGTGGCGGCCACGGGCCGGGTTCTCCTGCACGTCGACGGTCATCGGGGCCCTGCGAGGTGGTCGTCGGGACGCGTGTCGGGGCGGTCGTCCGGGCCGGTGGGCTGCGTCGGGCCTCCGGAACCGGTCGGGTCCGCGGTCCCCTCGGGGTCCACCTGCTCGAGGATGCGCTCGTCGACGGAGCGCAGGGCACGCAGCTGGGCGCGGGTCAACGGGTCCAGGACCAGGGCGCGCACCGCGGCCACGTGCCCCGGCGCCGCGGACCCGACCACACCACGGCCGTCGCCGGTCAGCACGGCCCGGATGCACCGCCCGTCGTCAGGATCGGGCTCGCGCACCAGATAGCCGCGTCCCTCGAGCTGACGGGCCGCATGCGACAGTCGGGATGGCGACGCGTTGGTCACCGCGGCCAGACGGCTCATCCGCAGCGTCCCGTCCGGCTGCTCCGACAGCATGGCGAGGACCGTGTACTCGAACAGGTTGAGCCCCGCCTCGCGTTCGAGCCGTGCGTCGAGCGCGGCCGGCAGCTTGGCCATGACCCGCAGCAGGCCCAGCCAGGTCGCTCGCTCCTCCTCGTCGAGCCATCGCACCGGGTGGCCCTGCGCTCGGGAATCGACTTCGACGGGGGTCGGGCCTGCCTCACGCACGAGGCGAGCCTAGTTGTTTGAAACTTCAATCGAATGTGATAGCATTAGTTGCATGCACAACTACCTTGCGCACGGATCCACCGGGGCGTCGGTGAGGACGGTCATGCCATGACCTCGCCCATGCTCGCCTCCGACCCGGGATCGGCCTTCGACGCCTTCGTGGCGGACACTGCCCCGTCGAGCCACGACCAGCGCGTCTGGACCCCGGTCGACGGCCCGATGCCCGCGCTCTACCTCAGCCACGGTGCTCCCCCGCTGTTCGACGACCCGCTGTGGATCGGCGAGCTGTTCGCCTGGTCGCAGGCGTTGGCCAAGCCCCGGGCCGTGCTCATGGTCAGTGCCCACTGGGAGCACGCCCCGCTCCGGATATCGGCCACCGGGCCGTCGGTGCCGCTCGTCTACGACTTCGCCGGGTTCGCGTCCCGCTACTTCACCATGACCTATCCCACCCCGGACGCCACGTGGCTGGCCGGCCGCATCGCCGCCGTCCTGCCCGACGACGAGCCTCTGGAGCGCGACACGGCCCGCGGACTCGACCACGGGGCCTGGGTGCCACTCAAGGTCATGTACCCCTACGCGGACGTACCGGTCCTCCAGGTCAGCATCCCCACCCACGACCCGGCCCGGCTGCTGGAGCTGGGCCGACGCCTGCGCCCACTCCGTGACGAGGGCGTCCTGATCATCGGTTCAGGGTTCATGACCCACGGTCTCCCCTACCTGAGCCGCGAGTCGTTCGTCGACAACGTCGTCCCCGGCTGGTCGGCCGAGTTCGACCACTGGGCGGCCGAGACCCTGGCGACGGGCGACCTCGACACCCTCGCCGGATATCGCGACCGGGCTCCGGGAATGCCGTACGCCCATCCGACTGTTGAACACTTCGTACCCCTGTTCGTGACCCTGGGGGCCGCGACCGTTCCCGGCGGACCGGTCGAGACAGCCGTCGAGGGGTTTCAGTTCGGTCTGGCGAAGCGGTCGTTCCAGGTCGAGTGAGTCCCCGGGGGGTCGGGGAGGAGGAAGCAGCATGCGACACGACGGATCGATCGGACAGCTCGGGGAGACCCCGGCCGACCGGGCGCCACGTGAGTCCTCGACCGACGGGACGGCGATGTCGCCTGCGGGGGGTGCGGGGCCGCAGGCGATGGCCGCGCCGGTCGGCGTGCCGCACGCCTGGCGACGCCCGACGGGGATCGCGGTGGGCGCGGTCGGCCTCGGCCTCTACAACTGGTGGGCCGTCGTGGCCGTCCACGGCCACCTGCTGACGACTCCGGACGAACTGTTCAGTGACCTCGAGGCGGTCGGTCGTCCCGACGCCGCCCTGCTCCAACGACTCGACCTGGTCGCCGGCCTGGTCCTCATCGCCGCGCTGCTGGCCCGGGGCCGCCGCGGGCCGGACGGGCCCCGCGCCGAGTGGCCGTGGCTGGTGGCCTTCGCCGGGGCGGGCGCGGTCGGCGGCCACTTCGCCTACGCCTGTCCCGAGGGTCTCAGCGCGTCGTGCCGCTCGGCCGAGTGGCGACTGGTGCTCCCGGCCCACCACTACGTCCACGTGGTGGCCGGTATCGCCGAGTTCGCCACGGCGACGGTGGCGATCTACCTCGCCCGGCAGCGCACCCGGCCGGTCGAGCGCCCCACGACCCGGGTGATCCGCTGGACGGGTCGGACCCTCGTGGTCGCCTACCCCCTGCTCGGCTACGCCTACCTGACCGACCGCCTGGGCGCCTTCGTCGAGCCGATCTTCTTCCTGTGCTTCTCGGCCATGGTCCTGGTCGAGCTCATGGAGCCGGACCGGGGTGGCATGGTCCGGGGCCCGGAGCCGTCGCCAGGGACCGACCAGAGCGCGGGGCCCCGGCGGCCGCTCGACTGGCTACCCGGTCCCCCGGTGCGGCCGGCGGCCGGCTCCCCGTCCGGCCGCGGACGGACGGGGGGAGGCCGTGGCTCCCCCGACTGACGCCGTCCGCGTCGAGGTCACCGATGGGCGCGCCGCGCAGGTCGGCTCGCTGCCGGTGCGACGGGCGCTGCCCACCCGTCGTCGGCGGACCGTGGGCGCCTGGTGCTTCGTCGACCACATGGGACCGCACTCGTTCGCAGCGGAGGGCGGTGTCTCCGTCCCGCCCCACCCCCACCTCGGCCTGCAGACCGTCACCTGGCTGTTCGACGGCGCCGTGCTCCACCGGGACAGTCTGGGGTCCGAACAGCTGATCCGACCGGGCCAGCTCAACCTGATGACCGCCGGTGCCGGCATCGCCCACTCCGAGGAGGACCCGGACGAAGGAGGGCAACGGATCCACGGCATGCAGCTGTGGGTCGCCCAGCCCGACCACACCCGCTGGGACGAGCCGGCATTCGAGCACCACGCCGAACTGCCCAGGGCCGACCTCGGGACCGGCACCGCCACCGTTCTGGTCGGAGCGTTCGGCGGTACCTCCTCTCCGGCCCGGCGGGACACCGACCACGTCGGCGTGCAGCTCGACCTCCGCCCCGGGACCACCGTGCTCCCCCTCGAGCCGGCCTACGAGCACGCGCTGATCGTCGCCGAGGGGTCGGCCGTCGTCGCCGACGGAACCGCCGGCGGGGTCACGGTCGTGCCCGGCAGCCTCGCCTATGTCGCCGTCGGGGCCGAGGAACTGGTGCTCCGCTCCTCCATGCGCACGGTAGCCCTGCTGGTCGGTGGGGTCCCGTTCGACGACGAGATCGCCATGTGGTGGAACTTCGTCGCACGGAGCCGGGAGGAGCTGTCCGACGCATACCGGGGCTGGGCGGCAGGCGACGACCGCTTCGGCCGGGTGCCGTCCGCGCTCGAGCGCGTGGCCGTCGCTCCGCCGCCCTGGCTCCGTACCGCCTGAGGCGGCACCGCTGCAGAGCGGCCGAGCCGGGCCCGGTCCGTGTGAACGTGCCCCGACGGGGGTCGCCCGTGCCCTTGGCCGATGGTGTCCCCGCCTGATCCCGCACGCGACGACGCCACCCCACCGGACACGCTCGCCGCCGGCGCCGTGACCCCCGTCCGGCACGGGCCCTGACACGCTCGGTCATCGACACCGTCGCCATCGGGGTGTCGATGTGGGCACCCGTCGGCGTCGACCGACGGACGACACCGGACCATCCACCGCTCCGCGCCGCGTCGGTGGCCCCGTCGGCGCCCCCGTCGGCGGTCGTGCTCATCTCGCTCCTGGGGCTCGACATCGCCCGGTTCCGGAACGTGATCGCCGGTCAGCCCCTCGGCGCGCTCGCCGCCACCTGCGTGGCGCTGCTCGGGGACGATCCCGCCGCGGTGGCCGGCCGTGCCGTGTCGATGGCCTGCGTCCTCATGCGACTCGCACCGCCCTCCACCCACCGGAGGCCCCACGGCGACGACCACCGTTCCGGTGCCGGCCGACCACGGCATCCGCATCCGGTACGTTCCGGTGCCGGCGGGCGCGCGGCGACGACCACGCCACCAGCGCGGCCTGTGCACCTACCGGAGCGGCTGGTGACGGCCCGGGTGGACCGCGACCCGCCTGGAGGCCGTACCGCTGTCTCGGCCGGCCTAGTGCTGGTGGTCGTGCTGGTGGTCGTGCTGGTGGTCGTGCTGGTGGTCGTGCTGGTGGTCGTGCTGGTGGTCGTGGTCACCCTCGGCGATCTCCCGATGGACCTCCACCATGTCGAGGGCAACGGCCTGGGAGATGAGGTCCTCGAGTGCGTCGCCGGGCAGGGCGCCGGGCTGGCTGAACACGATGACCTGCTCGCGCAGGATCATCAGCGTCGGGATCGACTGGATGCCGAACGATCCGGCCAGCTCCTGCTGGGCTTCCGTGTCGATCTTGCCGAACACCAGGTCAGGATGGGCCTCGGAGGCCTCCTCGAAGATCGGCCCGAACGTGCGACACGGGCCGCACCACGAGGCCCAGAAGTCGACCAGGACGGTGTCGCTCGCCGACACCACCTCCGCGAAGTTCTCCTTGGTCAGTTCGACTGTTGCCATCGTGCGCTCCCTTCCGAGCTGTGTCAGGTGGTCAACACCGGCCCGTCGCCGGCTATTTCACTCGAGGCCGGTCAGGCCGTGGGCTCCGGGTGGGCCGTCGGCCCTGCTCGGCCGACCACACGGCGGTGAGCCCGTCGACCCCGGACACCACGGACCGGTCGCACACCACGGACTGGTCGGGTGTCGCCGCCCACATCAGGTCCTCCCCCTGGTAGCGCTCGTCCCACCGGTTGCTGTACATCTCGACAGTATACCCTCCAGGGTATGCGGCTCAGCCCCCGGCGATCTCCTGGAGGATCAGTCCGTTGCCGCCGGGGTCGTCGAACGTGACGAACCGGCCCCACGGTGCCCCCTGCACGTCTCCCTCGCCGGCCGCGCCTCGCGCCCGCGGGCGTGCGACGTCACTGTCCAGGTCGTCGGACTCGAGCACGGTGCCATTGGACGAGCCCGGCGCCATCGTGGGGAACCGGTGCACCAGGGTGATCGAGGTCGACCCTCCGGCCGGGCGCACCTGGACCCACCGCATCCCGGGGCCGATGACCGTGTCCGCCACCAGCTCGAGACCGAGGACGTCCACCTGGAAGGCGCGGGCGCGACCCTGGTCCGCCTCCGGCAGCGACAACCTGCACAGCCGACACGCCCACGGCCGACTCAGTTGATCTTGAGGAGGTCGACGATGAAGATCAGCGTGTCGTTCGGGCCGATACCCGGGCCGGGCGACGCCGGTCCATAGGCGTAGTTGGGTGGGAGGATCAGCTCGCGGCGGCCTCCGACCCGCATGCCGGCGACACCCTTGTCCCACCCGGTGATGACCTGACCGGCCCCGAGTGTGAACGGGAACGGCTGGCCCCGCGTCCACGACGCGTCGAACACCTTGCCCGTCGAGTACGCGACGCCGATGTACTGCACCGTCACCCGGTCACCGGCCTTGGCCGCCGGTCCTGTCCCCACGATCAGGTCCTTCGACTCGAGCTGGGTCGGTGGTGCCCCCGGCGGGACGGTGATCGTGGGCTGGGTGCCGAACGTGCCGACCGGCGACGGGACCGCGATGGTGGCGATGACGGCGGGCGCGGGCGCGGACGTGGTGGCCGTGGTCGACGAGCTGGAGCTCCCGCAGGCGGCGAGCCCCAGGCCGGAGGCGGCCAGGAGGACGAAGGACCAGGTGCGGACGCGGGTCATGGGTGAGTAGTTCCCTTCGGTCGTAACGGGCCGGGCGCCGGGCGCCGGTCCTGATGGCCAGACGGTACTCGCGACCGCCGCCCGCCGGTGGCCGCCTCCCCCGCCCGTCCGCCGGCGGTCGGTACCGGGTCCGACACACCCTCCTGCCACCATGGCCGCCATGCTCCTGGACCGACTCACCCGTGTCACCGACACGCTGCGCACCGCGGTCGCCGACCTCGACCCCGAGCGCCTCAGCGGGGCCGATGCCGTCCGCCTCCTCGAGGCCTTTGCCGAGCTCGAACGGCTCTCGTCGGCGGGCAAGCTCCTGTCCGCCCGCCGGGTGGAGTCCTCCAACGTGTGGCGCCGGTCCGGACACCGTTCGGCCGCAGCCCGCGTCGCCGAGGTGACCGGCACCGGCATCGGGCCGGCCCTGACGGCCCTCGAGACCGCACGGCGTCTCGGCTCCCTGCCCGCGACCGACGAGGCCGTGCGGCGGGGCCGCCTGTCCGAGTCCCAGGTGAAGGAGATCGCCGGTGCGGCCATCCTCCAGCCCGAGTCGGAGCAGTCCCTGGTGGACGCCGCCGGCCAGCAGCCGATGAGCGTGCTGAAGCTGCGCTGCCGACGGGTTCGGGCGGCCGGCGAGGACCACCGGGCCTCGTACGAGGCCATCCGCCGGTCGCGCTACCTCCGCCACTGGGTGGAGGGCTCCGGTGCCGTGCGCTTCGACGCGCGCCTGACGCCCGACGAGGGGGCACGGCTGCTCGCCTCGGTCGAGGCGGAAGCGGCACGGCTGGCCGCGGCAGCCCGCCGGGCCGGGGTCGACGAGTCCCGCAAGGCGCTTGCAGCCGACGCGCTCGTCGGCCTGGCCTGCGGTCGCACGGTCACCGGGGACACCGGGGACACCGGGGACACCGGGGACACCGGGGACACCGGGGACACCGGGGACACCGTAGCTCCCGGCCCGGCGGCGGGCCCGTGTCCGGCGACCGGGCCCACCTCGGTGATCCACGTCCGCGTCGACCACGCCGCGCTGGTGCGCGGCCACGTCGAGGGCGACGAGCTCTGCGAGATCCCCGGCATCGGGCCGATCCCGGTCGCTGTGGCCCGGCACCTGGCCGTCGACTCGTTCCTCAACGTCCTGGTGACCGACGGCATCGACGTGACGACCGTCGCCACGGCCGGTCGCACGATCCCGACGGCGTTGCGGCGGGCCCTCGAGGAGCGCGACCCGGTCTGCGTCGTGCCCGGGTGCGACACGAGCAACCGCCTGGAGATCGACCACCTGTTGCCGTTCGCCGACGGGGGCGAGGCGAGTCTGGACAATCTGGCCCGCCTGTGCCACTGGCACCACTACCTGAAGACCCACCACGACCATCGGCTCGAACGGGCACCGGATGCCGACCAGCACGGACGCCAGCGACGGTGGCGGTGGGTCGCGCCCGACCAGCCACCGGCGGTGCCCCGGCACATCCGCCGATCAGGTTGAAAGCGGCGCTCCGCCAAGACTCAGGCGGGGCCGTCCCCGTCGGCATCGTCGGCATCGCCGGGATCGCCGGCATCGGCCGCACCGGTCAGCGAGCGGAGGGTCCCCGGCCCCGGCTCGGGGGCGACCGCCACCCCGTCGTGCCCCTCCAGCCACGATGCCTCGGCCCGTAGTGCCAGTTCGCGAAGCGGCCGACCAGTCCGGCGGGCGGCGGCGGCCACGTCGTCGTGCTCGGCCTTCACCCTGCCCGCCCCGACCTTCACCCGGATGAACTGGCCGTCGACGACCACGGAGTCGATCGACCGGGCCGACGGCCACCGCTCGGCCGACGTCCGCCGGACACCGAGGGAGCCGGTGGTCGACCGCAGAACGGCCCGCACCTCGGGCACCTGCGCCGGGTCGCACAGCGCATGCACCACGAACCCGGGTCGCCCCTTCTTCATGATCACCGGGGAGAGCCACGCATCGTGGGCCCCCGACTCGAGCAACGAAGACACGGCGTGGGCCAGCTGCTCGCCGGTGGCGTCGTCCACCGTCACCTCGAGCACCGCCACCGGTTGCCCGGCATCGGCATCGGACCCACCCCGGCCGACGACGCCGGTTCCCCCGGGCCCGGTGCGCGTCCCGATCACGACCTGGGTGCAGTTGGGCAGCTCCTCGAGCTCCCGGGTGCCCGCCCCGAACCCCTGGGCCGCCACCTCCATCGCCGGCATCGGGCCGAATCCCGACGACAACGCCGCCAGCAGGGCCGCTCCGGTCGGCGTCGTCAGCTCCACCGGCAGGTCCCGCCCCCAGGTGGGCACGCCCCGAAGCAGTCCCACGACCGCTGGTGCCGGATTGGGGAGCATCCCGTGGGCCGCCCGCACCATGCCCGTCCCGGTGGCCACCGCGCTGGCCCGCACCTCGTCGACCCCGAGCAGCTCGAGCGCCGCGGCCGTGCCCACCACGTCGATGATGGTGTCGTGCCCGCCCACCTCGTGGAAGTGCACCTGGTCGACCGGACGCCGGTGGAGCCCGGCCTCGACCTCGGCCAGGGCCGCGAACGTGGCCAGCGAACGCGCCGCCACCCGGGCGGGCAGTCGCGCCTCTTCCACCAGTCCGACGATGTGCGCGTGCGTGCGGACCACCACGTGGTCGTGCACCGTGACGATGGCCCGGCTGGCGGCGATCCCTCCACGCAGGACCGGCTCCACGTCGAGCCCCCATCCGCCGAAGGGCAGCCGCTCGAGGAGCATCACCACCTCGTCGAGGTCGGCGCCGGCGTCGATCAGGCTCCCGAGTGCCATGTCACCGGCGATCCCGGCGAAGCAGTGGAACCACGCCACCGTGCGCTCGCCCGTCGGGGCCGGGGTCCGGGTCGGCCCCCCCGTCACGGTCGCACTCACGGGAGCATCCGAGCCACGGCGCACGCCGCCCCGAAGCCGTTGTCGATGCCCACCACCGTGATGCCGGCGGCGCACGAGGCGTGCATGGCCAGCAGTGCCGTCACCCCTTCGAGGGCGGCGCCGTACCCGGTGCTGGTGGGCACCGCCACCACCGGTGCCGGCGTGATGCCGCCCACCAGGCTGGCCAGCGCCCCCTCCATGCCGGCGACCACCACCACGGCATCCGTCTCGGCCAGCTCGTCGACCGATGCCAGCAGCCGGTGCACACCGGCGATCCCGCAGTCGGCCAGCAGGGTGGGCCGGAGGCCGAGCGCAACCAGGGTCGCCTCGCACTCGCGGGCGACGGGCAGGTCGGACGTGCCCGCGGTGATGACCAGCGTACGGGCCGTGCGGGCCCCCGACGCCCGCCACACGACGGTGGACAGTTCGCCCCGCACCTGATCGGCCCCTGTGGCCCGTCCGGTCACCGTGCGGTTGCCGCCGGGATGGTCGGCGAGCACCCGTGCGACCTGACCGTCGTCGGCCCGGGTGAGGATCACCGGCGCCCCGGAACCACCCGACAAGAGCTCGCCGACGATGGCCGAACACTGGTCGGACGTCTTACCCTGGCCGTAGACGGCTTCGGGAAGTCCCTGTCGCAGGTGCCGGTGGTGGTCCACCTTGGCGAACCCCAGGTCGGCGAAGGGGAGGCGCCGCAGGCGGAGCATGGCGTCGTCGGGGGAGGACACCCCCGAGCGGACCTCGTCCAGGAGGCGCTGCAGCGCGAGTTCGTCCATGATGTTCACTATCCTGCCTGTCCATGGCCCACGACGCATCTCCGGAGCCGTCGGGCTCACCAGGCGTGCGCATCGGGTTCCTCGGCCCCGAGGGCACGTTCACCGAAGAGGCGCTGCTGTCCGAGACAGCCTACGCCGGGGCGGACATCACCCCGATGGCCTCGCTGGTCGACGTCCTCGAGTCCGTCCGCACCGGCGCCGTCGACCTCGGCTTCATCCCGCTCGAGAACGCCATCGAGGGGACCGTCCGGGACATCATCGACAGCCTCGTGTTCGACTTCGACCTGCGCATCCAACGCGAGGTCGTCCTCGACATCCACCTGCATCTCATGGCCGCGCCCGGCACCGCCCTGGCCGACATCGAGCGCGTCGCCTCGATCCCGGTGGCCACGGCCCAGTGCCGGCGGTTCCTCAACGAGACCCTCCCCCACGCCGTGCCGGTCCCGACCAACTCCACCGCCGACGCCGCCCGGCTCATCGGACAGGGTGACCCGGCCATGACCGAGCGCCCGACCGCCGCGATCGCCCCGCGGCTGGCCGCCAGCCTCTACGGACTGGAGATCCTGGTGGAGCGGGTCGAGGACCACCCGGACAACCAGACCCGGTTCATCGCCGTGGCGCGGTCGGGCATCCCGGCGCCGACGGGCCACGACCGGACGAGCATCGCCTGCTTTCAGAGCGCGGACCACCCCGGCAGCCTGTACGCCATCCTCGGTCACTTCGCCGCCCGCAACATCAACCTGTCGAAACTCGAGTCCCGGCCCACCAAGCAGGCCCTCGGCGACTACTGCTTCATCATCGACTTCGAAGGGCATGTTGCCGACGCCATGGTTGCCGACTGCCTGCGCGACCTCCACGCCGAGCTGGCCGGGGTGAAGTTCCTCGGCTCCTACCCGGCCTCGGGCGCGGCCGGTCCGGCCATCCGTGCCCAGGTGGACGAGTCACGGCGCCAGGCCGGCGAGTGGCTGGACGGGCTGCGGGACGAGGTGTCCGCAGACTGAGCGAGGCGGCGCGGACCGGGAGCTCCAGGTCGGACCGCTCACACCGTCGGCGATGCAGGCGACCCGCCGGCCACCAGCGTGCGGCCGATCAGCAGCACGACGACCAGGAGCGCCACGGGGACCAGCGGCGCCGCCGCCGACCACCCGGACACGGCGGCGCCGGCCACCCCGGCACCGAGCAGCGCGGCGCCCAGCACCGACAGGCCCTCCAGTTCGTCGCGCAGCCTGCGTCCGTCGACGACCGCCATGGCGACGCCGGTCAGCGTCCCGGTGAGGTAGGTCGTCGACAACCCGTTCCCGGTGGCGACGCGCACCGTGGCGCTCTGCAGGCCCATGGCGCCGGCCGCTACCGCCACCAACGCGAGCTGTGCCCCGGTCGATGCCCGGTGTGGCACCAGTTGCCAGACCAGGGCGACCGCGGCCACGAGGACGAGTTCGATGACGACCAGCAGTTGAAGTTGCCGCGACCAACCGGCACCGTCGGACGGGTGCCGTCCACGCGAGGTCCAGGCCCCGGCCAGGACCCCGGTGGCGTAGGCCCCGATGGCCACCGCTGCGTGGGCGGCGAGGCCGCCGGTGCGGGTGCCGGCACCCAGCCCGAGCAGTACGAGATTGCCCGTCATCACGCTGGCGAACACGCCACCCAGTGCCAGGAAGCCGAACGCATCGAGTGCACCCGAGGTCCCGGCCAGGACGACCAACAGAAGGTGCCGGCGACGCAGCGTCGGGTGGCCGGAGGTCCGGCTCGCGGGAGCGTCGTCCATGGACGCACCCATCTTCGCCGGTCGCGGGTCACGGGTGGGGTACCCGCGCGCCCCTGTCCGCACGACTGCGAACCCGTCCTGCCAGGCACCGCCCGGCACCGCCCGGCACCGCCCTGGTCGGCGGCTACCCTGACCTGCATCGGGAGGGATGGCAGAGCGGACAAATGCGCGGCTCTTGAAAAGCCGTGAGGGGCAACCCTCCGTGGGTTCGAATCCCACTCCCTCCGCTGGTGTGACGTCTCGGGACATCGTGGACAGACGAACCGTTGCAGGCCAGATCGTGACCGCCTTCGGGGCGGGCGGCTGCTAGTCCCCGGTGGGGTCGAAGGCGACAGGGCGGAGCAGTGGCCCGATCGAACGCGCGCGTCAGTGCGGAGCAAGTCCGGCCAACGGCCAGGGGCGCCTGCGTCACCACGATTCGTCCCCACGCCTCGCTGTGCCGGAGTGGCGACGCCTGCGTTCAGCAAGCACCCGTGCCCGGATAGCGCCCCACCGAGCCAGCAGCGAGGATCGGATCGGGATCCGACCGGTACCTAGCGGGATCGTCAGCCGAAGTGGCCCCAGTGCGTGGCGATGAGGAGGAGCACACCAGCGAGTGCGAGTGCCGTACCTGCGACGATCGCTCTCGCTACAGGCATCTTGAAGGCTGGGACTTGTGCGGCGATCATCCAGATGCCGGCGAACAGGATCAGCAGGAAGCCGACCTCGGCAAGCGTCACACCCGTTTGATGGCTCAGCGCAAGCACAGGGACCATGGTAGTGATCCGCACCGGCATGGGAGACCCGGGCCGGATCCCTGATCGGCTAGTTCGCGGGAGCGAAGTCGCCGAACGCCGGGTACGACACCAACGTGACTCCGTTTCCGTCGACCACCGAGACATCGGCTGGTGAAACGACAGCGCGGGGTTCGAAGAAGAGCACGACCCCGTCGTCGACGGTGTCTTCGATCAAGATGTCATTGGTGAACCTGAGCCGCACTGACGCGGCCCTCTCGGCTCCGTCTCCCACCACGCGTCCACCGCCCGTGAAGTCCCGGGGACCGAACCCGGCACAGAAGTTCACCCAGGGACGGCTCCGATGAGGGTCTGGTCCCGCCCCACCGCCGAGCACGTGTACCCGCCACGCACCTTCCGGTCCCTCCCAGGTCTTGATCAGGTCGTGCATCGTCCAGCCCCTGTGGTTGACGAAGCTCACCCAATGCAGCTGGCACGTCGGGAACGACCTCGTCTTGACGAACTGGATCGTGACCGGGTCGGCACCGGGACCTCCTCCGCTGCGGTTCGAGGAGGACCAGCCACGTCCACCGGCCTGGTCGTTGTTCTCGGTTGGAGCAGGTCGCCGGACCAGGTGCGTGACAACGGCCTCTCGCATCCCCTCTTCGGTCACTGCTCCCACCTCGAATCCATCGCTCCCGCGCTCCCGCGCTCCAATGATGCCAGTTCGGCCGTGACCTGCACGGACGCCCGGATCCAAGCGGGTGGGCGACTCCGGCTGATGTCCCACCCTCGTCGGCGGTAGGTGACGCGTCCGACGGAGTTCCGACAGCTGCGGGGAGGTCGCTGTCGCAGGCCATCGCTCAGCCGCCTACCGGGAGCGGCCCCGAGCCTGCTGATCGGCCCTGTCCCATCAGTCGTCGATCGCCTCGACGTCAAGCTGACCGAGGCGTTCGACGTTGTCCTCCATCACCTGAAGGACATCGGGGGCGTGCCCATCCCGGCTTGCGGGTTCGTCCCTGACCACTGGCGGGTCACGAGCGCGGTACGACCTCGTCGGATTGCCGGGGAACTCCTTGTCCGTCAGGTTCGGGTCGTCCTCGACGGGGCCAGTGGACTCCACGATGTGGATCCTGCCGGGACCTTCGCCGATTGCCGGTTCCGCTCCCCAGACGGCGGCGTCCAAGGTGGCGGTCAGATAGTCGTGGTCGGCCACCTTGCCGCTGCCGAAGTGGGAGTTGTAGCCGGGCCCGATCAGGTCACCAGGCGTCAAGTGGGCGCATGTGCCGCGGGAGTTGCGCTCCCGGCCTCCGTCGCCCATGCCCCCGTGGTGCCACGCGACGGCCTGGCGGCATGCGGGAACTCGGACGCCCCGGATCTCGATCAGGCGACGGCGCCACGCGCGGTGATCGTCGGTAGCGGCGAGCGACGCAAGCGACGCGGACGACGCGGACGACGCGGACGACCTCCGCCATCGCGCCGTTCGCTGGCCGTGACATCGCCTGCGGTCCGGTTCGCACGCGCGGAGGCGGATACGTTGAGATGCACGGTCAGCGATGGAGTCACTGTGCACGGAGAGGGCTCCGGTGAGGCGCTACCGGCAGAAGATCCCGCCTGTCGCACTCCGGATGACGTTCGCCGCTCCCGAGTCCCCCGGAGCGATCAGTGGAGGCGAAGCCGCTGGTCGACCGACCGAGGCCACGGGCGACGCCTGCCGTGGCGAGGACCCAGCGACCCGATGCCTCGTGCAGACCGGCCCCAGCTGACCCGAGGACGAAGACCGAGCGCCCACCGGCTCGGGTGCCTCCGCCCGCTCGACGCCCGAGTCCGTCGGCACGGTCCGGCGCAATCCTTCGGTCGCTACTGGCCGATGCCCACGATCGGTCTGTTGAGGGGCTGGCCGCCCATCGAACCGTGGAAGACCGCACCTCCGAAGGCGAAGAGCCCGCCATCAGCGGCGACCTCGAAGTAGCCCCCGGTCGGCGCCAGGGACATGCCCACGATGGGCTGATTCAACGGCCGGCCACCCATCGAGCCGTAGAACGGGGCGTCGCCGAAGGCGAAGAGCCCGCCGTCCGAGGCGACCTCGTAGTACCCACGTCCGTCGGGGGTGGCCGCCATGCCGACGATCGGCTCGTTGAGGTGCTGGCCCCCCATCGAGCCGTAGAACGGGGCGTCGCCGAAGGCGAAGAGCCCCCCGTCCGAGGCGACCTCGTAGTAGCCACGTCCGTCGGGGGTGGCCGCCATGCCGACGATCGGCTCGTTGAGGTGCTGGCCGCCCATCGAGCCGTAGAACGGGGCGTCGCCGAAGGCGAAGAGCCCCCCGTCCGAGGCCACCTCGTAGTAGCCACGTCCGTCGGGGGTGGCCGCCATGCCGACGATCGGCTCGTTGAGGTGCTGGCCCCCCATCGAGCCGTAGAAGTGGGCGTCGCCGAAGGCGAAGAGCCCGCCGTCGGAGGCCACCTCGTAGTAGCCCCCGCCGTCGGGGGTGGCCGCCATACCGACGATCGGCCTGTTGAGGTGCTGGCCCCCCATCGAGCCGTGGAACGGGGCGCCGCCGAAGGCGAAGAGCCCACCGTCGGAGGCCACCTCGTAGTAGCCCGGACGAGGTATGGCGGCAGTCAGGACCATCGGCTGCGGATATGACGAGCTGTCGTTCTCCTCGCCCACCCCCACGCACCAAGCGCCCCCGACACACGAGATCCCGTGGATCGCGTCGGTCGAGGGGGCCTGGTAGCCCGGCTGGGGTGTCGTCCCGAGCGACCACGTGGTCCCGTCCCAGGTGACGACCATGGGCGCACCGGTCCCCATGCCCAGTGTGGCCTGACCGACGAGCACGCACGACGTCGGACCGAAGCAGTCGACCGCCGATGGGAAGCCTGACGCCGGCAGCTGCGGGTTCGGGACCGACTGCACGTTCCACGCCGTGCCGTCCCACTGCTCGACGAGGCTGCCGCTGGAGCCCCCACCGTTCTGGTAGCCCGCGGCCATGCACATCGTGGGGAGGGCGCAGCTCACTCCGGAGAACAGCGACTGGGTCGCCCCCGAGATCGCCGGGGTCGCGGCGATCGTCCACGAGGTGCCGTTCCAGAACTCGGTGTAGGGAACTTCCGTTCCGCCAAAGCTCGCGCCGACCGCCGAGCAGAAGGTCGTGGACAGACACGACACCATGTGCAGCTCCGGCTGAAGGCCACCCGACGGGGCGTCGGTCACGATGGACCATGCGGTTCCGTTCCACCGCTCGACGAGTGCTTCATCGGTGCCGCCGGCCGCATCGCCGCCGACGGCGATGCAGAAGGTCGGATTCGCACAGGAGACGCCGGAGAGCAGTCCGTTGGCGCTGGCCGACCGGTCCGGCGCGGCGGTGATGGACCAGGTGGTCCCGTTCCAGACCTCGGCGAAGTTCTGTTCGAACGCCCCGAGGTACTGGACGCCGACCGCGGCGCAGAAGTCCGGACCTGTGCACGACACGCCGTAGAAATAGCCGCCGGTTCCCCCGGAAGGGCTCGGGACCGAAAGGATCGACCAACTCCCGTCGTAGCGCTCGACCAAGGGTGCGTCGTTCGCTCCTGCTTGTGTCTGGCCTACGGCCATGCAGAAGACCGGGCCCACGCACGACACGCCGTTCAGCAGTGTGAATGTCACGGGATTCGTGGCCGGCGTCGAAGCCACCTGCCAGGTGCTCGGCACGACCAGTGCGGGTCCGGGGGTGGCGAGGGGAGCAGCACCGGCCACCACGGCGGGGCCCGCAAACGTTGCCAGCGAAACCAGGGCCGCACAGGCAACGATGATCCGGGACGACGAGCAGTGCTTCATCAAGGTTCCCTGCTTCCTCTGAACCCTCACCCGATCCCGACGATAGCGGGTCCCCGTACTCCTCACCATCGACCCGATTGCGTCACGAGGGGCGCGTTGGCGGCCTCCATCGTGCATCGGCGGAACCGTGACCAGATCTTCGCGGTGGCCTCATGGCATCCGAGGCGCAACTCCGCCGCCCTGCCAGTCAGTTCAGGATGAGGCCGGCGTGCGCCACAAGTCGATACCGCCGTCAACGGCATGGCGGTCAATGGCAGCGATCTCGTCGGAGGTGAAATCCATGGCGTCGAGGGCGGTCACGTTCTGCTCGAGCTGGGAGACGCTGCTGGCTCCGACGAGTACGGAGCTGATCCGGGGGTCGCGCAACGCCCAGGAGATGGCCATCTGTGCCAGGGACTGGTGTCGCGCCTGGGCGATGTCGTCGAGGGCCCGGACGCGGGCGAGGTTCTCGTCGTTGAGCATGTCGCGGGTGAGTGAACCATCTCGTGAGGCCCTCGAACCTCGGGGTATCCCGTTGAGGTAGCGGTCGCTGAGGAGCCCCTGCGCCAAGACGGAGAAAGCGATGCAACCGACCCCTTCGTCCCCGAGAAGGTCGAGCAAGCCGTCTTCGACCCAGCGGTTGAACATCGAGTACGAAGGCTGGTGGATGAGGAGTGGGGTGCCGAGCTGGCGGAGGATGGTGACGGCCTCGGCGGTTCGCTGGTCGGAGTACGAGGAGATGCCCACGTAGAGTGCCTTGCCGGACGTGACCGCAGTGTGGAGCGCTCCCAGGGACTCCTCCAGAGGGGTGGTGGGGTCGAAGTGGTGGTGATAGAAGATGTCGACATAGTCGAGCCCCAGGCGCCGCAAGCTCTGGTCGAGGCTGGCGACCAGGTACTTCCGAGAGCCGAGGTCGCCATATGGCCCCGGCCACATGTCCCATCCGGCCTTGGTGGAGATCAGGAGCTCGTCGCGGTGACTCCGGAGGTCGTCGTGGAGGATCCTGGCGAAATTGGTCTCGGCGCTCCCGTAGGGGGGCCCGTAGTTGTTGGCAAGGTCGAAATGGGTGATGCCCAGGTCGAAGGCGCGGTGCACGATTGCCCGCTGGGTGTCGAGGGGTCGGTCGTCTCCGAAGTTCTGCCACAGCCCGAGGGACACGGCAGGCAGGAGTATGCCGCTGTTCCCACAGCGGCGGTAGGTAATGGACCGGTAGCGATCTTCGTCGGGAACGTAACTGGTCACGTGGTGGTTGCTCCGATGTGTTGCGTGTGTCGAATCTATTCCACGTACCCCATGGCAGCGACCGGGCGGGAACCCGACGTGCGTGAGGTCAGCGCCGGAGCCGGTCGGCCGACCTGTCTCCGAGGGCCACGACCTCATGATCGGGCCCTGGAGGGGAGTCTTCCGGCTGGGCCCCGTCCTCATGGCGCGAGCACCTCCCGCGCCGAGGATGTCGGCCGGAGCCGCGGCAGGCTCCTCCCCGGCATGGCGTGGTTCGACTCTGAACACTGATCGGCTCTGAGGCGTGACCCCGGTGCGCGGCAGGGACGCGGGTCCCGCGTCCAGTTCCCCCACCGATTGCGAGGTGGGACCCCCGCCGGAGCGCTATCGGCGGGTGAACGTCACGTGTGTGACGCCACTCGGGGTGCTGACCGCCTCCACATCGAAGCGCTCCTCCAGCCCCTCGAGTCCGTCCCAGAGCCGTACGCCACGCCCCAGGACAATGGGGGCGATCACGATGTGCATGTGATCGATCAGGTCTGCGGCGAGGAACTGACGGACGGTCGAGGGTCCCCCGCCGATGCGCACGTCGAGTTCACCAGCAGCCTCCCGGGCGATCCGGAGTGCCTCGACGGGCGCGGCATCGATGAAATGGAAGGTCGTACCGCCCTCCATCTCGAGCGTCGGCCTCGGATGGTGTGTCAGCACGAACACCGGCGTGTGGAAGACAGGATCGTCGCCCCACCAGCCTTTCCAGTCCTCGTCGGCCCAGGGGCCGCGCTGAGGCCCGAATTTGTAGCGGCCCATGATCTCGGCACCGACGCCGGCTGCCCAGTTGCTGGCGAAGGCTTCGTCGGCGCCGGTGCTCCCGCCCGACTCGCCGTGCAGCTTCCGGAACGTGTGAGTGCCCAGGAACTGTTCGAGGAGCCTGGTTCCGGCGTGCCCGAACGGCTGTTCGAAGGATTGCCCCTCACCGGTGCTGAAGCCGTCGAGCGAAACAGCGAAATTGTGGACACGGACTAGTGACATGCAAGGACTCCCTGGAACGAGCTGACGCAGGTGGGGTCTGGACACGGGGCCCAGCGCAGGCACCGACGAGGAGGGGACGGGGGTCCCGACGTCCCGCGCACCGGCGGGAGAGGGCGCACGGGGGACGTCCTCATGATCCGACACCGTTCACGCTGGCCGCCAGCGAGTCCAACAGGGAACGGGTCCCCTCCTCCCGCTGAGCCGGCGTGTCGTGACCATCGAGGAACACGCCCTGTTCCGTGAGGACCAGCTGCGACATCGCATCGTGGCCGCTGAACAGCACCGTGGCGACGGACACCGAGATGCGGGCCTCGTCGGCGAACATCTCGTAGGTGTAGACGATCCGCTGCTCGGGAACGATGTCTCGGAACTCCGACTCGTACCTGTAGACGGGTCCGCCGGGAGGTCCCCCGCGGTTGGTCTCGTGGCCCCCAACCCGGAAGTCGAGTTGGTAGCCAGCTCCGAGCGCTTCGGCAGAGCCGGCAAACCATCGGGCCTTGAGCAGGGGGTCCGCCCAGGCCTGGAAGGTCTGAGCGACCGGAACGTCGTAGGTCCGCTCGATGACGAACGTCCCGTGGGCAACGTTGGACGGACTCATGGTTCCTCCCCGGTAGTGGCCGCGTCATCCAAGAGGTCGCCCAATCGGTCCAGGCGGGCCTCCCAGCCCCGGCGCCGATCGGTGATCCACTGCTCGGCGGCGCTCATGGCCGCGGGTTCGATCCGACACATGCGTGTCCGCCCGACCTTCTCGGACTTCACAACTCCGCACGCTTCGAGGACCTGCACGTGTTGGACGACTGCGGCAAGGGACATCGCCAGGGGCTCTGCCAGTTCGCTGACCGAGGCGGGTCCCGACGTGAGTCGTTCCACCATGCTGCGCCTGCTCTTGTCGGCGAGTGCCTGGAAGGTCCGGTCCAGGTCGATCGTTTGGTCAAGCATCTACTTGAGTATATGAAGCGTGGCGGACCATGGTCAAGTACATTCTTGACTTTCTGCGTTGCCCGCCGGGCACCGTTCCGGGCGCATCCTGCGTTCGCCGGCGCCGGAACCGGGGGGACGGGGCATCCACCCGAGCGATGCTCGGCAGCCGCCGTGGCGTGGGGCATCCTCCACCGCAGCTCCCTCGGTCTCGAGGTTGCCCGGCATCCGGTCGCCCCCGGCTCGTGAACAGGGTGCGAAGCATCGCTTCGGGGCACGACACCCGGTCACCCCAGATCGGAGCGCTGATCGGCCGGAGGCGTTCGCCCCACCGAGGTGGTCACCCGCCGCTGGCGCGAGGACGACCCAGGTGCCCGCTGTCGTTGGCGAGCCGCAATTCCGGCCCGGGATCCTGCGACATGGCACCGGAGGGACCGGGCCGGGTGACTCAGTGGTCCCGGCGGAAGATCGCCGGACCGTCTGGCGGAAAACCCGGGCCAGGCTCCGCACGCAGGGTGCCGGCATCGAGTTCCCCACCGCAGTGCGCGCAGGCGAAACGTGGCCCGGCGTCGTGGCCGCACCCGGCGTGCGTGATCCGGATCGGCGCCCCGCTGCCCTTGTCGAGCCAGCGGTCGCCCCAGGCGCTGAGGGCGAGCATGACGTGGGCCAGATCGCCCCCCTTCTCGGTGAGCCGGTATTCGTGGCGCGCCGGGTGTTCCGCGTACGCCACGCGCTCGAAGATCCCGCCTGCGACGAGTCGCTTGAGCCGGTCCGAGACGATGGACCTCTGTGCACCGCTGTACGTGACGAAGTCCGAGAACCGGTTGCGCCCGTAGAACGCGTCCCGGACGAGCATGAGGCTCCACCCGTCTCCCACTTCGCTCAGGGCCCGGGCGATCGAGCACGGCTGGCCGCTGATCTCTTCCAACTTCACGACGGCGATCCTATCCGGAGCACGTAGTGATTAACTACTGGGTAGTGAATGACTACTCGATGGAGGGCACATGACCGACGCGCCTGGCGAGGAGTGGGCCGACGGGGTCCCGCGGACCTTCGGCTCCGGACCGAGTGACCCGATCCGCTTGACGGACGAGCCGGGAACGTGGGCCGTCATCGACATCGCTGCCCCATCCGAACGGGTCTGGGCCATCGTGACCGACATCGACCTGCCTGCCCGCTTCTCCGATGAGTTCCTGGGTGCGACCTGGACCAGTGGAGGTCCTGCCCCCGGGGCGGCATTCGTGGGACGCAATCGACATCCGGCCATCGGTACGTGGGAGGTCGAGTCGTACGTCGACGTCCTCGAGCACGGCCGGTCCTTCGGCTGGGCCACGGTGGATCGGGTGAACCCGGGATCAAGATGGCGATTCGATCTCGACCCGGACGGCACGAGCACCCGGCTCCGCTACTCGATGTCCGTGGGACCGGGTCCTTCGGGGATCTCCATCGCCATCGAATCGATGCCCGGGAAGGAGCCCCGCATCCTGCGGCGTCGGATCCTCGAACATCACGGCAACATGGTGCGGACGATCGGGGGCATCAGGGCGATCGCCGAGGGGGCATCGTGACGCTCGAGATCGGAATCGTCACGTCTCCGGCGATGCCGTGGATGTTCGACTACGTCATCGAGGCCGAGCGTCTGGGCGCGACGTCGGTGTGGCTCCCCGAGTTCTGGGCCCACGATGCCCTGACCCCGCTGGGGGCACTCGCTCGTGCCACCGACACCATCCGGCTCGGCACGGCGATCGTGCAGCTCGGGACCCGGACACCGGCGATGCTCGCGATGTCGGCGATGACACTCCAGGAACTGTCGGATGGGCGATTCGTACTCGGGATCGGAACCAGCGGCCCCCAGGTCATGGAGGGTTGGCACGGCGTGCGCTTCTCCAAGCCGGTGACCCGGACCCGGGAGACGATCGAGATCATCCGGACGGTGACCCGGGGCGAGCGCCTGGACCACCAGGGCGAGGTGTACGAGCTCCCGTTGCCGGGCGGTGAGGGCGTGCCGTTGCGGAGTGCGGCACGACCGGTCGAGGTGCCGATCTACGTCGCCTCCCTGGGCCCTGCGAATCTGCGCCTCACGGGCGCCCTGGCGGACGGGTGGATCGGGAATTCCTTCCTGTGCGAGAGCTCAGACGTGTTCCTCGACGAGATCGCTGCCGGCGCGGAGTCGGTGGGCAGGTCGATCGAGGATCTCGACCTGACCGTCGCCGTCAGTTGCGAGTTCACCGACGACGTCGACGACGCCGGTCGACGGCAGGCGGAGGGCTATGCGTTCACCTTCGGGGCGATGGGCTCGGCCGCCACGAACTTCTACAACCGAGCGTTCGAGCGTCAAGGCTTCGGCGATGCGGTCGGTGAAGTGCAACGACTGTGGTTGGCCGGCGACCGCGATGCCGCCCGGCGTGCCGTGCCCACCGATATCGGCCTGCGGACGAACCTGATCGGGCCGCCCGACGAAGTGCTCCGCCGGATCCGCGAGTACCGGGACTGCGGTGTCGGCACCCTCCGCGTCAATCCCATGGGAGAGTCGCTCGACGCTCAGGTCGGAGGCCTCGGCCTCCTCCTCGACCTGGTCAGCCGGCTAGCCGAGGAATCCCCCGGACCGGTGACCATCCCCGGCAACCTGTAGGGACGGGCGGTTCAGGCTCCATGGGCCATGCGTGCCCCGTCGACCGGGAAGATCCCGCCCTCTGGCCGGTGTGCACCTGCAGGACCGGGTTGATCCCCCGGGTGTGGCATGCGCATCGCCGCACACCTTCGACTCCTCGTTCGTCGCGCACGATTGACGGACGTCCCGATGCTAGAGGTAGTTGAGCGATCATATGATAAGACTGTAAACCATGCGACTGAGGACGATCCTGCGCAACGCCCGTCGTCGAGCGGTGGCGATCGAGTCACCGGTCGTGGACTCGCCCCAGGTGGATGCGTCGGCGAAGCGGAACCGGGGGTCGCTCCAGCTACGCCATGTTGACGCAGGGTCCTGCAACGGGTGCGAGTTGGAGATCGCCTCGATCTTCTCCCCGGAGTACGACGCCGAGCGGTTCGGCATCCGGCTGGAGGCGTCCCCCCGTCACTGCGACGGTCTCCTCGTCACCGGACCCGTGACGCGAAACATGGTCGACCCTCTCCGCAAGGCCCACCAGGCCGTCCCCGAGCCAGGAGTCGTCGTCGCCCTGGGGGACTGTGCCCGGGACTGCGGGGTCTTCCGTGGAGGATACGGAGTCGAGGGAGCCGTGGGCGACGTCCTTCCCGTGGATCTCGAGATCCCTGGCTGTCCTCCCGATCCGGCCGTGATCGTCCGCGCCCTGCGCGGGCTGGCCGGAACCTGATGGCGGGGCTGCTGGTCGCGTCCGCCGTGCTCGGAGTGGCAGCCTCGGTCGCCGGAGCGGTCGCCTCGCCGCGGTCACGAACGGCGCTCACCGTGGGCGGCACGGTGGCCGCCTGCGTGGGAGCGTTCGCGGTGGCGGCGCACGTCCTCGCCACCGGTGACGTCGTGCGGTTCCACACCGATCGGCTACTTCCCCTCGCGGGATTCACGCTGCGCCTCGACCGGTTCGGGGCACTCTTCGTCGCCGTTTCCGCCGCCGTAGGCGTCTGCGCGCTGATCTACCGCCTCGGTTACGAGGGTCACGGACTCGCCAGTCGCACCGCCTCGAGCACGCTGCCGCTCTTCGTGACCACGCTCCTCCTGGTACCGGCGGCCGCCGACGTGACCACCTTCCTCTTCCTGTGGGAGTCGATGGCGCTGACCTCCCTGCTCCTCGTCCTGGCCGACCATCGATACCGCACCGAGGTACAGGTGGCCGGGCAGTGGTACGCGGTGATGACCCAGGCCGGGGCGGCCGCCATCCTGGTCGGACTGGTGCTCCTGGCGACCCGGTCGGGCAGCCAGTCGTTCGCAGGTATCGGGGCCGCAGCGCCGCACCTGAGCCCGTGGGTACGCAGCACGGCCTTCGTGGTGATCGCCCTCGGCTTCGCATCCAAGGCCGGCGCAGTCCCGCTGCACGTATGGCTCCCGCGCGCCCACGCCGAGGCGTCCGGACCGGTGTCCGCGCTCATGTCGGCGGCCATGGTGAACCTGGGCATCTACGGCATCCTCCGCGTCGGGGACGGCATGCTCCACGGCGGACCCGCGTGGTGGTGGCTGGGGGTCATGGCGGTGGGTGCGCTGTCCGCGCTCTTCGGCGCTCTGCACTCGGCGACATCGCGCGACCTCAAACGGCTGCTCGCCTACTCGACGACCGACAACATGGGACTCGTCCTCCTGGGTGTCGGCGCGTCGGGGCTGTTCGCCTCGACCGGACACCCCTCGCTCGCCCTCCTCGCGCTGGTCGCCTCCCTCCTCCACGTGGTCTTCCATGCCGTGTTCAAGGGCTGCCTCTTCCTGGCCGCCGGCTCGATCCAGCAGGCCACGGGCACACGGGACCTGGACGCGCTCGGCGGGCTGTTGGAGCGGATGCCGATCACAGGCGCGATCTTCCTGATCGGCGGGATGGGCATGGCGGCGCTGCCGATCCTGTGTGGCTTCGTGAGCGAGTGGCTCCTGCTGCAGAGCATGCTGCACGGACTCCCCACCGGGAACACGGCGATCGCCGTGGCCATGCCCGTCGGGGTCGGCGTGCTGGCACTCACCGGTGGACTGGCAGCGTTCACGTTCGTCAAGGCCGCCGGCATCGGCCTCCTCGGACTCCCCCGGAGCGGGCCCGCCGAGACGGCCCGCGAGGTCGCACCGTCGATGTCGGTCGGCGGCGGGATCCTGGCCGGGCTCTGCGTCGTGTTCGGTGTGGCTCCCTTCCTCGTGATCCCCGCTGTAACCGGGGCGGCCCGCAGCTTGACCCGGACGGTCGCACCCGATCCGCTGCTTCGCGGCTGGCAGCTCGATCTGTCCGGCGTGCACGACGTGCTCGCTCCCGGGATACTCGCGGCGGCACTGGCGCTCGCGGTCCTGGCGATCGCAGTCGTCCGTCGACGTCTCCAACCCGGTCCGGTGCGCGTCGTCGAGGCATGGGGGTGTGGCCGCGAGCTTCAGACGGCATCCATGGAGTACACGGCGACGTCCTTCGGCGAACCGCTCACCCGGGTGTTCGAAGACGTCCTCACGCCGTCCCGCGACGTCGAAGTCAGCCACCTGGCCGAGTCCCGCTACTACGTCGAGGCGGCGACCGTCCACACGACACTGGACGACGCATTCGAGCGCAGGTTCTACGACCCGGCGAACCACATGCTGCGACGCTGGGGGGCCATCGCCCGCAAGGTGCCCAACGGGAGCGTGCATCGTTACCTGGCCTTCGGCATGGCCGCCCTGGTCATCGTCCTGGTGGTCGTGGCATGAGATCCGACTGGTCCGTCGTGTCGACTGCGGCGATCTCGCTGCTCCAGGTCGTTGCGCTCACACTCGGCGGTCCGCTCCTCGTCGGACTGATGCGCAAGGTCCGCTGCCGGCTCGAGGGACGGGTCGGGCCACCGGTACGCCAGCCCCTCCTCGACCTGAGGAAGCTGGCCCACCGCCAGCGGATGCGTCCCGAACGTGCCGGCTGGATCTTCCCCCTCGCGCCGCTGGTCCTGGTGGCCACCACGATGGTGGTCGCCGCCATCGCCCCGCTCCTGGCGACCGACCCGGCGCTCGGGTGGAGCGCCGACCTCTTCGCCGTCGTCTACCTCTTCCTGCTCGGTTCGGTGGTACTCGGTCTCGCCGCGCTCGACACAGGCACGGCGTTCGGCGGGATGGGAGCCAGCCGGGCGCTGACCATCGGCGCCGTGGCCGAACCAGCCCTACTGGTCTCCATCCTCGCCCTGTCCGTACCCGCCCACTCGTCCAACCTGGCCGCCATCATCACGACGTCCCGGGCACACCCGCTGCTGTTGGCCACCCCCGAGCGCCTGCTCGCCCTGGCGGCCTTCGTGATCGTCATCGTCGCCGAGTGCGGACGGCTGCCGGTCGACAATCCGAGCACCCACCTCGAGCTCACGATGATCCACGAGGCGATGGTCCTCGAGTACGCCGGCAGCGACCTCGCACTGGTCCAACTGGGCGGGTCCATGCGGCTGGCCGTCCTGTTGAGTCTCCTCGCCGACCTCTTCCTTCCTTGGGGAATCGCCACCGGCCCCGGACCCGCGCACCTCGCCCTGTCGCTGATCGCATTGGTGGCGAAGGTCGCCGTGCTCGGCACCGTCGTCGCCGTGCTCGAGGTGGCAATGGCCAAGCTGCGCCTCTTCCGGGTCCCCGAGCTGATGGCCGGCGGCTTCGTCCTCGCGGTGCTGGCCGTCGTCTCCGCACTGGTGCTCGCATGACGACGGACGCGGCCCTGACCCTCGCGGCCGGAGCGGTGCTGGTCAGCGCGGTCGTCGTGTTGTGGCTGACGTCGGTCCACGCGGTCATCCGGGTCGTCGCCTTCCAGGGATTCGCCCTCGGAGCCGTCGCCCTGATCCTCGGCCTCCGACAGCACGACGCCGGGCTCGTGGCCACCGCCCTGGTCGTCGTGTTGCTCAAAGGGGTCGCCATTCCGTTGCTGCTGGGAAAGACCGACGACGAGGGAGGGGCCGCACGCGAGTCCCGCCCCCTCGTCAACGTTCCCGCATCCCTGGTCGCCGCCTCCGCCCTCATCGTCGTGGCCTTCCTCAGCACACGGAGCCTCGGGCTGTTCGTCGGCACGAGCGCCGGGGCACTCGTGCCGGTGGGCGTCGCGACGCTGCTCATCGGCTTCTTCGTCCTGGTCACCCGGCGACTCCCGGTCCTCCAGATCGTCGGGCTCCTCATGGTCGACAACGGGATCGCACTGGTCGCGTTCCTCTCCACGGCCGGCGTTCCGTTCCTCATCGAGCTGGGCGTCTCACTTGATGTGCTCCTCGGCATCGTGGTGCTGATGGCCCTCACCCGACGCCTTCGGTCGGAGTTCGGGAACGTGGACCTCGACGAGCTCCGGGAGCTCCGGGACTGATGCTCCTCGTGCTGATCCTCCTGCTCCCCCTGCTGGGAGGCGTCGTCATCGCAGTGGCTCCGCGGCACCCGTTGGCTGCGTGGGGGGCTGCGGCCACCAACGGGGCGATCCTGGTGGTCGGCGTGCTGCTGGCCGTCCGGGTGGTGGGGCACACGCCGGCGCAAGGTGCGTGGGGCGTCCTCCGTGCAGATGCGCTGAGCGCCTTCATGGTGATCGTGATCGGCGTGGTCGCCGTCCTGGCCACCTGGCTCGGGATCCGCACACGGACATTCGACCAGCGCGACGGGAGGGCCACGCAAGGCCGGGCCACCGGGTACGGGGTGCTCGTCCAGGCCTTCATCGCCACCATGCTGCTTGCCGTGCTCGCGGCAAACCTCGGCGTCCTGTGGGTCGCAGTCGAGGCCACCACGATCGTCACCACCTTCCTCGTCGGACATCGCCGGACCAAGGGGGCGCTGGAGGCGTCCTGGAAGTACCTGGTGATCTGCTCCGTCGGCATCGCACTCGCCTTCCTGGGAACCGTGCTGGTCTATCTGGCCGCGCTCCACGTCGGCGGCCACTCCGCGCACGCACTGGACTGGACCTCGCTGATGGCCAACGCCCATCGGATGGATCCGTCCGTCATCCGGCTGGCGTTCGCCCTCCTCGTCCTGGGCTACGGCACGAAGGTCGGGCTCGCCCCCATGCACAGCTGGCTTCCGGACGCCCACAGCCAGGCGCCGGCGCCGGTGTCGGCGCTCATGTCGGGCGTGCTCCTCGCCGTCGCCTTCTATGCGATCCTCCGGTTCAAGTCGGTGGTGGATCTGGCCATCGGTCCGGCGTTCCCGCGCGCGCTGCTCGTGGTCGTCGGACTGCTCTCCCTGGCTGTCGCCGCCTCGCTCCTGATCGCCCAACGTGACTACAAGCGGATGCTCGCCTACTCGAGCATTGAGCACATGGGTCTCATCGCGCTGGGGGCGGCCGCCGGAATCAGGCTCGCCATCGCCGCGGTCCTTCTGCAGATCCTCGGGCACGGACTGACCAAGACCGTCCTGTTCCTCACCTCCGGTGAGATCCTCGCCGCCGAAGGGACCAGCCAGATCGACGCAGTCCGCTCCCTCCTGGCCCGACGGCCGGCGCTCGGAGGGATCTTCGGCTTCGGACTGGTGGCCCTCTTGGGACTGCCCCCGTTCAGCCTGTTCAGCAGCGAACTGTTGATGACACGTGCTGAGTTCCAGGTCGGCCTGGGTTGGGTCGCGGTCGTGGCCGTCGGGCTCATGGTGGTGATCTTCGTGGCCGTCGTCGGCCACGCGCGGCACATGCTGCTGGGTCCCTCCTCGGCGGAGCAGGCCGCATCAGCGCCGCCCCGTTGGGTCACCGGCCCGTTGGTCGGTGGACTCGTCGTCTGCGCGCTCATCGGGGTCGTCGCCTGGCCACTTGACGGGCTCCTCCAGGCTGCGGCCAAGGTGGTGGCGCCGTGAGCTCCCGCGAGGTCCCGAACGCCTCGGTGAACAACCCCCCCACACCGGTCGGCCTCAACCGCAGCTCGGCCGTCGTGCCGCCGCAAGAGCTGGTCGGAGTGGCATCGGAGCTGCTCGCTGGTGGGATGAGGCTGGCCCTGGTGTCCGGGCACGACGACGGCGCTTCCCTCCGCGTCGTGTACCTCTTCACGTCGGGGGCCCCCGACCTTCGGATCGAGATCCAGGTCCCCCTCGACCGGGTCCACCCCGAGGTGCCGACGCTCTCCGGACTCTCGTTTCCGGCCAGCAGGTTCGAGCGGGAGCTCCGTGACCTGTTCGGCGTCGAGCCGTCAGGCCACCCCCAACCGAGGCGCCTGGTCCTCCACCAGCACTGGCCGGGCGACTGGTTCCCCATGCGCCATGATGCCGGCCCTCCCCCGGAGATGGCCGCCAACGCCGAGCAGTTCCCCTTCGTGCCGGTGTCGGGTACCGGTGTCTACGAGATCCCGGTCGGCCCCGTGCACGCCGGCCTCATCGAGCCTGGCCATTTCCGATTCTGGGTGGTGGGCGAGACGATCCTCCGGATGAAGGCCCGTCTGTGGTTCGTTCACAAGGGCATCGAGCGGCTCTTCGAGGGAAAGGACGTGATGGCCGGTGTCGACATCGCCGAGCGGATCTCGGGGGATACCGCGGTGGGCCATACGATCGCGTTCTGCCAAGCGGTCGAGGACGCTCGCCGTGTGACCATTCCCGAGGACGCCCAGGTGCTGCGGTCCGTCCTGCTCGAGATGGAGCGGGTCTACAACCACGTTGCCGACATCGGCGCGCTCTGCAACGACGTCGGCTTCGGTCTGGCCCACGCATGGGCGCTCTCCCTGCGGGAGGAGCTCCTCCGGCTGAATCGAGAAGTCACCGGACACCGCCTGCTCCGGGGAGGGGTCGTGCCCGGCGGCGCACATGTGCAGCGCCTGCCGACCCACGATGAGCTGGACCGGGTCGGCCGCCGATTCGAGGAGCTGGTGGAGCTGGCCGGTTCAAACGCATTCGTGATGGAGCGCTTCACCGGAACTGCGACACTCGATCAGTCCCATGCACGCGACCTGGGCGTGGTCGGACCGGCGGCGCGTGCGTCAGGGCTCACATTCGACGCACGTACGGCCCATCCCTTCGTCGAAGCCGGCGGGGGCTTCGCCCCCTCGATCCATCAGGGCGGCGACGTCCTGGCGAGGTACCAGGTCCGAGTCGACGAGGTGCGGGCGTCGCTGCAGCTGCTCGTCAACCTGCTCGGACGGGTGGGTCCCCTGCATGCCCATGCCCCCCGAGGAAGCACCTCGGAACAGCTTTCCGGCGGTGGCGTGGGGATCACCGAAGGGTGGCGCGGCGCACTCGTCCACCGGGTTGAACTCGATGGCGGCCTGCTCGCACGCGTGAAGGTGGTCGACCCGTCCTTCCTGAACTGGCCGGCACTTCCCGTGTCATTGGCGAACACCATCGTCCCGGACTTTCCGCTCGCCAACAAGAGCTTCAACCTGTCCTACGCCGGAAACGACCTCTAATGTCAGGAGCTTCCATGTCCAAGCAGTGCAGAATGTCGCCTTACGCAGCGAGCACCTGCCGGTCGGAGGCGGCTCACGGACCCACCGATCGGAATTGCCGTGCCGATGCCGGCGCGGTGCGATGAGGAAGGGAGGGAGTGCTACGCCGATGACGACGCCGATCTACCAGGTGAAGGCAGAATTCTTCAAGACGCTCGGACATCCGGCTCGGATCCGGATCCTCGAGGTGCTACGGGAGGGCGAGCGGCCCGTCAGTGAGTTGATCCCCGAGGTCGGCCTCGAAGCGTCACACCTGTCCCAGCAACTCGGAGTGATGCGACGGGCCAATCTGATCCAGGGCCGCAAGGTGGGATCCAGCGTCTACTACTCGGTGGCGGATCCGAAGCTCTTCGAGCTGCTGGAGATTGCGAAGCTGATACTGCGTACCTCGCTGACGGAGACCCAGGAGCTGCTGGAGCAGATGTGATCGTCGCGGACGTTTGCCGGCTACGCAGCAAGCCCGTCAGACCGAAGCAGCAGGGATCCTGTCGGAAATCGATTCCGACTCCGGGGTCCCGAGGAGACGGTCCTGTGCCGGATGGGCCAGGCCGACGTCGACGAAGGGAGCAATGTCGGTCCGGGGACCGCGGGTCTGAATCGGCCGGGCCTTCCCGGGAACCCTCGTGGACGCGGTCCGCCACGCGTCCGATGACGACCCCGAGCTCGTCTGTCGGTACGTCGGGATCGACCCCGCCGGTTGCGGCCGGGCGGAGGGCTCCCGGACCGGGGCCACCCGGCAACGGGTCATTCGGCCCTAACGGTTTGCCGGGATCCGAGGCACAGTGACGCCATCAGCTCGGTTGCGCCGAGTCCGCGCACCGGGCCGGAGGAGGAAATGACACGTGAACGCACCTGAGCCGCACGGCCTCGAGCCGGACCAGCGGAATGGCCCGGCGGGTGCGCAGGCGCGGGAGTTGCCGCTTGCGGGACCTGCCGGTTCGGAGCCGGACCCGGCGGAGTCGGCCGGGCTCCCGAGCAGCGCGGCTCGTGCCGCGGGCACGACACCCACTGTCGGAACCGGGCGGTCCGAGGAGGAGGGGGCACAGGCCCGCCCGGGCCCGACATCCCTGCGGGACCTGCTCGCCGGGTACGACCGGGAAGTCGAGGACTCGCTGCGTGACGCGCTCGGATCCGCCACCGGGGTCGGTCGGGTCAGGGTTCTGCACAACACGCTCCGCCGCTCCATCTCCGTGCATGACGCCGTGCTCGCGTCGGCCCTGTGCCCCCTACTCGAGGAACTTCCCGGCGGAACAGCGGTCGCCCAACGGCTCCGGCAGGGATGCGGCGAGCGCGCCGAACTGCTGAGCCGCTTCGAGAAGCTCAGCCACAACGTCGCCGCGCACAACGTGTATCCGGTCTCGGGAGAGGAGATCGAGCGGATCCTCGAGGGCTTGGAGCGCAGCTTCGGTGAGCACATCGGTATCGAAACCACCGACGTCGGTGCCCTGCTCGGGGCTGCGGCCGCGAGCGTCGACCCCGATGTTGTCGGGGCGAGGATGGCCATCGAGGCCCAGCAGGCTCCCACTCGGGCCCACGCTGCAACCGTGAAGCATCCGAGATCAGCCGTGCTCAAGACCGTCTACCGCAGTCAGGACAGGTTCCGTGACTGGAGTGACAGCCATTGGGGATGGTCGGATCCTCGAGCTGCGCACCGTTCGCCACGAGACGAGCAGGTGGAACTCCTGAGGAACCAATCGACCGGCTCGGCGCCCTCGGTACGAGATGTCCTCACGGGCTATGACGCCGTGGTGGAGCGGCTGATCGTCGAGCAGCGTGCCGCCCGGACCGATGTGGACAAGGTCCCGGCCACCTACCGACTCAGTGCTGCGATTGCCATCCACGACTCTGTCCTCGGGGGTGTTCTGTGCCCGCTCCTGGAGGCCGTCCCCGGCGGCGAACCGTTGGCCGTTCGGCTGCACGAAGGGTGCCGCCACCGGGCCGAGCTGCAGCAGGCTTGGGACGCGCTCGCCAAAGGAGCCGAGGAGGACGATCTCTCCCGCCTGACGTCAACCGAGGCCGAGGCGATCATCGAGCCACTGATCGAGAGCTTCCGCGCCCATGAAGAGGAACAGAGCCTCGATCTCATCCCGCTGCTGGAGCAGCTGCCGGACAATGCCTACCGGACCGGTGTGTCGCCGTTCAATGACGCCATGTGGCCCTGGCACAGCGAGGGACCGAGCTTGTTGGCACTCCGAATGGCGCTGTGGACCCAGTCCGCCCCGACCCACGTCCACCGGCTGCTCGGGAGGCACCCGACCAGCCGTGCGCTGAGGTCCTACTTCCACGTTGTCGATGGCTTCCGAGACCATTGGGGCGACAGCGCGATCGGCAGATGGCTCTCCCCGGAGCTCCCGTCACAACCATTCTCCGGTCAGCCGCGTCCCTAGGTTCGGGGGGGGTTGCGGGGGGTGCGGGACCCATGGCGCCGGCCCTCGTCGAGCACGGCGATGCGGAGCATCCGGCACAAGTGCGGAGCATCCGGCAGAAGTGCGGAGCATCCGGCACAAGTGCGGAGCATCCGGCAGAACGGGAGTCCCGGAGTCGCAGTCCGCTCCGTCACACTCGGGACAGGCCGGTCACGTTCACGACGGATGGGTTGCGGCCGAGCGGAGGCACTCCTCCGAAGTCACCACGGCCAAGTGCTGCGCCGTCGTGGACAACGACGACGCGACCGCAGGCGACATCACGCCCGCCGGCTGATCGCCGCCGATTGCTTGACCGATACCCACATTCCGGCGGCACGCGACCCTCATCCTCCTCGGGCGTCAGGGCGACATGCCGGAAGGCGGAGGAAGGGGTGCGCCGAAGTCACGGATCGGATTCTTCGTTCGGTCATTCCACGGGCCGTCGAAGGTGTCGGCACCTCGCACCGGCCGCGACGCGCACGGTGCCCACAGCCACCAGCCGCTCAGCGGCCCGGAGAGGCGGCTGGCCCCGGTCATGTGGTCGATGACCCGTGGCCATGCGCTCGGTGGTTGACGTGAGCCGGTGGTCGCACACCCCGACGCGACGGCGGGTGTCAACGGTGACGGGGCCACCGTGGAGAAGTCCTCAGCCGTCTGCAGCAGAGCCGGGCCATCGCCGTAGCCGTCACCTACGGCCCGAAGTCCTTCGATGCCCAGGGGAGCGTGCCCGATGACAGCGAACCGATCGTTCGGGCGATCGGCGCGTACCTGGCTCCCACCGGGGCGCCGCCCCAGCCGCCGGGCGGGAATTGACGGTCGGTTCCGGGACGGCGGACTGCTTCTCCCCCGTCGCTCATCGCGCGTCGCCGGTAGTCGTCCACACGCCCGAATGGACTGTTGCAGGGGTGCATGGAACCTTCGCGAGCGCCGGTACCGAGGGGAAGTGGCATTGATTCGATCGATACGCAACAACCACTGAGGCACGGACCATCTTCGGTCGCCGTTGCCTCGGACTTCCCTGGGAGGCAGCTGAGCCGTGCCGGAAACGAGCTGTCGAGAACGCCCCGCTCACCTCTGAATCGGCGGAGGGAACGACCGGCCTCCATGGTCCGGAGACGGCTGGCTCGGTGCTGTTGCCCGTCCTAGGCCGACGAGGCGGTCGGACGCCGCCTGCCACTCGGGAACGTGTGGCACGGCCTGCTCCCACTCGACGAAGGCGGCTTCGTCGCACCACTCGTCGATGCTCCTCATCATCCCGAGGTGGGTTCGGCTGTCATGAACGCCGTCATCGCGTCGCGATCTCTCCGGGCGGTCCGAGTCCAGTAGACGTCGTTGGCATCCGGGAACACCCCGGTTCCAAGGTTTCCCGAGTCGTCGGTGGCTCGCTCGATCGCATCGGCGGCATCCTTGAGGAACTTCCTTCGGTGCCGCAGGTCGCTGAGGCGAAGCCGGGTTACGAAGATGAACACTGACAGATTCCCCTCCGATCGATCGCACACTTCGATTGACCTCACACGTCCCTGCCGGCACCGTCGGCAGGCGTTCGGAGCACGTCGGGCGCCATGTCGGGGAGACCTCCACCCGGCGCGCTCGGTCACGGGGGAGTTGGACAGGTCACACGCTGGGGCAATGAGGTTGTCGGCCGGCGGAAGCTCGGAGCTGCGTCGGTTCCCACGTTCCCACGGACGTGGGAACCCCGCTCAGATAGGGAAGTAGTGGCCTTCGTTGAGGTCGTCGACCAGTCCGGGATGTGTCGGCTGCCAGTCCAACAGCTCTTGGGTGAGCGTGCTCGACGCCGGGTTGTCGAGAGAGACGAAGAAGGCCAGGAACTCGAAGTAGTCGACGATCTCCTCTGGAGCGATGCTGGCGGCCGGCACGCCCAGGTTGCTTCCGACCACTTCGGCGATCTCCCTGAATGGAACGCCCTCATCGCCGACGGCATGGAGGCGCGACCCCGCGGGAGCGGCTTCGATCGCCAACCGGTACAGGCGGGCCGCGTCGAGCGAGTGTCCGGCGGCCCAGCGGTTCGATCCGTCGCCGGGGTAGCCGGCCTTGCCCTTCTGACGTGCGAAGGAGATCAGGGCCGGGGTGTAGCCGGTGTGGTCGAGTGGGCTGTGCACCAGGGGGGGGAGGCGTACGACCGAGGACCGGACCCCGCGCTCCGCGAATGCGATCACTGCGTTCTCGGCGTCGATGCGCGGTCCGGCCGGCAGGATGTCGGCTTCGGTTGCCACGCCCTCCACACCGCCGAAGGCCAGCGGGATCGTTCCCGACGTCCCCACGAACGGCTTACCCGTGCCGGCGAGCGCCTCACCCATCGCGTCGATGGCCGAGAGGTCGGCGCCAAGAGGTCCCTCGAGGTCTCCGGCGTTCAGCTCCTCGTGCTTGAAGGCCAGGTGGATGACGCCGTCCGAGGCGGCGACCGCCTCTCGAAGACTGTCGAGATCGTCGAGCGAGCCGCGATGCACCGCGGCACCGAGGGCGGACACCACGGCAGCGGACGCATCCGTGCGTGCGAGGCCGACGACCTCATGGCCGGCTCCGATCAGTTCGGGGATGACGGCGGAGCCGATGTGGCCGGATGCTCCGGTGACGAACACTCTCATGGAAGAACCTCCTGGTAGGGGCTGGTATCCAGGCGATGTCCGAGGACTGACGGCACCTGGTGTCATCACTGTATCAGGAATGTCACCTGGTGTCATCACCCATAACTTAGGATCACGGCATGGCACGTTGGGAGGCGGGAGCGGACGGGAGGCTGGCCCAGGCCGCCTACGAGCTGTACTTCGAGCGCGGATTCGACGAGGTGACGATCGCCGAGATCGCCGAACGTGCCGGGCTGACCAAGCGGACGTTCTTCCGGTACTTCGCCGACAAACGTGAGGTGCTCTTCTCGGGGGCGGCCGCCTTTCAGCAATCCGTGGTTCGTGCGGTGGTCGACGTGCCCGAAGGCGTCGCCGCCATCGACGCAGTGGTTGCGGCGCTCTCGGCCGGGGGGACCGGCATCACCCAGATCGGTGAGCCGGCCCGGCAACGCCAGCGACTCATCGACACGTCGACCGATCTGCAGGAACGGGAGATGATCAAGATGGCCGCGCTCACGGTGGCGATCGGCGACGCACTGCAGCAACGGGGCGTTTCCCCATTGGCCGCGCGCCTCACCGCCCAAGCCGGAGTGGCGGTCTTCACCACGGCCTTCGAACGCTGGGCCAGCCAAGAGGGATCCGCGGAGTTCCCGCTCCTTGTCCACGAGGCACTCGTCGAACTGCGGGCGGCCCTCTGTACCGTCCTCGGGACCGAGCCAGTCGGCTGACCTCGTGCTCCGTCTGTTGGGGATCCGTGACCGCTCGCAGAAGGGTCGGGTCGCCAAGAGGACTGCACGACGCCAGTGGAGCTCCCGCAGGGATTCGAACCTGGTCCGATCACCTCCGGGACCTTCCTCGGGAGGTGGTCGGTGCAATCCGTCGGGTCGTCAACGAGGCCCGTGACCCCTCGCGTCGGTGCGCAGTGACCCGCTCCTCATCTGTCAACGACGCTCCACACCGTTCGCTTCTCGTCGCATGACCATCTGTCCGTCAGGCGGGTGGAGGGGCAGCCGGAGCCTCTGGAGCTCGGCAAGTGGTTCGAACAACGTCCCTTTGCCCCCACGCCGGTGCCACCTGAGACCTGATCGGTGCATCGGGTTCGGCCCGTGCTCGCCGGTCCTCTCCCTCTCGATGGTCGGTCGTACGGAGCCCTCGTCGCTCGACCGGTGCACGCCGTGTGCCGGCAATCCCCCGGGGCTCAGGCCCCCGGGACCACGACCACCCGACCCCGCAGTCCGCCCCGGTGGAGTGCGGCATAGGCCGCGGCCACGTCGGCCAGCGCGAACTGTTCGGTGTCGATCACCAGATGACCGGTGTCGGCCAGGGCCAGCACGTCCTCGACGTCGGACCGCGACGACCCCTGGAAGGTGAAGATCTCGGCGTCCCGGGGCAGGCCCCCGTACCAGGGGCGGTTGAATCCCCCCATGCCGGCGCCGACCAGTCCGTAGGCGCCGGCCGGCCGCACCGAGGCGAGTCCGGCGGTGATGGTGGCGTCGACGCCGACGAAGTCGAGGACCGCCGCCGCACCGCCGCCCGAGAGCTCCAGCAGCGCCGGCACCGTGGCCCGGTCGACTCCCGCCATCACATCGTCTGCGCCACGGGCCGAGGCCACCTCCAGCCGGGCCGGATCGGTATCGACGGCGACCACCCGGGCGGGGGTCAGCGCCTTCAGGAACTGCACGGCGAAGGCTCCGAGCCCGCCGGCTCCGATGACCACGGCCGTGCTCCCGGGGGTGAGCCTCGCCAGCACCCGGCGCACCGCGTGGTACGAGGTGGCGCCGGCGTCGGTCAGCGGCCCGGCCAGCACCGGGTCCACCGACCGGAGCGGCAGGACGTCCCCGGCCGACTCGACCAGCACGTACCCGGCGAGCCCCCCGTCGCGGCCGTAGCCCCGACCCACCAGGCCGCCGGCGCAGGCGCTGTCCTGGCCCCGGGTGCAGTACCAGCACGATCCGCACGACGCCGGTGACCGCAGCGCGACCGCCTGGCCCACGTCGGGCCCGACCACGCCGGCACCGAGCTCGGCCACCCACCCGCCGACCTCGTGGCCGAGGGTGAACGGCATGGACCACCCGAGCGCCTCGCCGATCTCGGCCGGTAGTCCGCCCATGGTGAAGTCCGAGTGGCACAGGCCGTTGCCGGCCACCTCGACCAGGATCTGCCCAGGACCCGGACGGGGCACAGGCACCTCCACCAAACGGGGTGCCTCGCCCCATGCCACCAGTCGCCAGGCCTGCATCGTGTCGCGCATCGGTCCTCCTCACGGGCACCGGCCCGACGGCGGACGGGAACCCCGGGCGAAACCCTAGGGGGTCCGCGGGCGGGCGGTCGCCGCGGTCCGCGTGCAGTCCCCAGGGACAGGCCCCGAACCGCCGGCAACAGCTGGTGCGGGATCCGACCGCAAGGATCACCGCTCGTCCGTTCGGTGCAGGCACGGACCACGGCCACGGCAGCCTCCACGGCGTAACAGCCGCGGAAAGACGGTCCCCGGCCGCGTAAAGACCCTGCAAAGGGCTCTGGTAGTCGTCGGGGACCGGCGCGACGGTAACCAGATGACAACACCAGGACCGGTTGCCGAGACCGTTCCCGACCCGACAGGAGGCCCCCGTGGCTGACGTGCTCTACCTACTCACCTTCGTCGCCTTCTTCGCCTTGATGGTGGCCTTCGTCTACGTGTGCGAGCGCGTGGTCGGTAAGACCGATGTCGCGGACTCCGGCGACGTCACTCCGGCCGTGCCGGACGAGACCGCCACCCTCGAGGGGGCACACGCATGAAGAGCTACGACAACCTGGTCGGCCTGATCCTGTCCGTGATCGTCACGGGCTACCTGATCTACGCCCTCGTGGCGCCGGAGAAGCTCTGATGTCCCAGAACGTCATCGCCGTCATGGTCCTCGTCGCGCTGTTGGCCATCTCGACGCCGCTCCTGGGGTCGTACATGGCCAAGGTGTTCCAGAACAAGAAGGCTCCGGGGGACCGGATCTTCGGGCCGGTCGAGCGCCTCGTCTACAAGGTCACCGGAGTGAATCCCGAGAACGAGCAGCGGTGGACCACCTACGCCATCTCGGTCCTGGCGTTCTCGTTCATCTCCGTCCTCGTCCTCTACGGAATGCAACGGCTCCAGTCCCACCTCCCGCTCAACCCGGACCACATGTCCGCAGTTGCACCGGCACTGTCGTTCAACACGGCGGTCAGCTTCCTCACCAACACCAACTGGCAGAACTACGCCGGTGAGGACACCATGTCCCAGCTCACCCAGATGGCGGGGTTGGCGGTGCAGAATTTCGTGTCGGCGGCGGTCGGTATCGCCGTGGCCGTGGCACTCATCCGCGGGCTGGTCCGGAAGCAGTCGAACACCCTCGGGAACTTCTGGGCCGACCTCACCCGGATCGTCATCCGCATCCTCATTCCGATCGCCGTCGTCGCCACCGTCATCCTGATCGCCCAGGGGGCGGAGCAGAACCTGCACGCCACCCACATGCTCACCACCGTCACCGGTCAGTCCCAGGGGCTCGCCGGTGGTCCGGTGGCCTCGCAGGAGGCGATCAAGCAGCTGGGGACCAACGGCGGCGGGTACTTCAATGCCAACGCCGGGCATCCGTTCGAGAGCCCTACCGGTCTGACCAACATGCTGTTGAACTGGTTGCTGCTCGCCATTCCGTTCGCGCTGGGATGGACCTTCGGCAAGATGGCCAAGGACCGCAGGCAGGGCTTCGCCGTCCTCGGCGCCATGGCCGGCCTGTTCGCCATCGGCGCCCTGCTGGTCATGCCGCTCGAGGCCCACGGCAATGTGCACATCTCCCAGGCCCATGTCTCTCAGGCGATCACCGCCACGTCGCCGGGCGGCAACATGGAGGGCAAGGAGGTACGAAACGGACCCATCATCAGTGCCCTGTTCAACTCCTCGTCGACCGGCACCTCCACCGGATCGATCAATTCGGCCAACGACAGCTACACGCCCCTCGGCGGAGGGGTGCTCCTGTTCAACATGGCGCTCGGCGAGGTCAGCCCCGGCGGCACCGGGTCCGGGCTCTACGGCATCCTCATCATGGCCATCCTGGCAGTGTTCATCGCCGGACTGATGGTCGGGCGAACGCCGGAATACCTGGGTAAGAAGATCCAGGCGAAGGAGATGAAGCTGGTGGTGCTCTACCTGCTGATGGTGCCGTTCGTGATCCTGATGTTCACCGCCATCTCCGTGGTGATGCCTTCGTCGCTGACATCGATCTACAACCCGGGCCCCCACGGGCTCACCGAGGTCACCTACGCCTACACCTCGGCGTCGAACAACAACGGCTCGGCGTTCGCCGGCTTCAACGGCAACACCAACTGGTACAACACGACGCTCGGCCTGTGCATGCTGGTCGGTCGGTTCGCGCTGATCGTGCCGATCCTGGCCATCGCCGGCTCACTCGGTCGCAAGCAGCGGATCCCGGCGTCGGCGGGCACGCTGCCCACCGGCACCCCGCTCTTCGCGCTGATGATCGCCGGCATCGCCGTCCTCATCGTCGGCCTCACCTACTTCCCGGTGCTGGCCCTCGGTCCCATCGTCGAGCACCTCGTCGGAAAGTTCTGAGAAGGAGTCAGATGACATCCACCCTCGAAGTCCCGGACGCTCCCCAACAGGAGACCGGGACCGGAACGACCAAGCGGCGTTCCGCCACGTTCAACAGCACCATGGTCCGCCGGGCCCTGCTCGATTCGCTGGTCAAGCTCAGCCCGCGGCACATGGCCCGTAATCCGGTCATGTTCGTGGTCGAGATCGGCAGCGTGCTCACCACCTTCTACCTCATCCGCGACTTCGGCTCGTCCTCGAGCTCGGAGAACGTCTTCGCACTGAGCGTCACCGTCTGGCTGTGGTTCACCGTGCTGTTCGCCAACTTCGCCGAGGCGGTGGCCGAGGGCCGGGGCAAGGCCCAGGCCGACACCCTGCGCAAGACCCGGGCCGAGACGGTGGCCTTCGTGCAGCGAGGTGACGACGTGGTCGAGCTGGCCTCGAGCCAGCTCCAGCTCGGCGACCTGTGCGTGGTCACACCGGGCCAGCTCATCCCCGGGGACGGGGACATCGTGGAGGGAATCGCCACCGTCGACGAGTCGGCGATCACCGGCGAGTCCGCACCGGTGATCCGCGAGTCCGGCGGCGACCGCTCGTCGGTCACCGGCGGCACACGGGTCCTATCCGACCGGATCGTCGTGAAGATCACGTCGAAGCCGGGTGAGACCTTCCTCGACCGCATGATCGCCCTGGTCGAGGGGGCCAGCCGCCAGAAGACCCCCAACGAGATCGCGCTGGACATCCTGCTGGCCGGCCTCACCATCATCTTCATGTTCACCGTGGTGTCGCTCCAGCCGTTCTCGATCTACTCGGGCGCACAGCAGTCGATCATCGTGCTGGTGGCCCTGCTGGTGTGCCTGATCCCGACCACCATCGGTGCGCTCCTGTCGGCCATCGGCATCGCCGGCATGGACCGCCTGGTCCAGCGCAACGTCCTGGCGATGTCCGGTCGTGCCGTCGAGGCCGCCGGGGACGTCTCCACACTGCTGCTCGACAAGACCGGCACCATCACCTTCGGCAACCGCAGGGCCGACGTGTTCGTCCCCATGCCCGACGTGGAGCAGCACGAACTGGCCGCCGCGGCCATGCTGTCCAGCCTGGCCGACGAGACCCCCGAGGGCCGGTCGATCGTGGAGCTGGCCGAGTCCCACTACGGCCAGGAGGTGACCGACGTCCCCGACGCGGAGCTGGTGCCCTTCACCGCCCAGACCCGGATGAGCGGCCTCGACGTCAACGATCGATCGATCCGCAAGGGCGCGGCCGACTCGGTCCGCAGATGGGTCGAGGAGCAGGGCGGGACGGTCCCGGTGGACCTGGCCCCGGTGGTGGAGGCCATCTCCAACGGTGGCGGCACGCCGCTGGTCGTGGCCGACGGTCCCCGGGTGCTCGGCGTGATCCACCTGAAGGACGTGGTCAAGCCCGGCATCGCCGAGAAGTTCGTCGAGATGCGCAAGATGGGCATCCGTACCGTCATGATCACCGGGGACAACCCCCTGACCGCGGCGGCCATCGCCGCCGAGGCCGGCGTCGACGACTTCCTGGCCGAGGCCACCCCCGAGGACAAGATGGCCCTCATCAAGAAGGAGCAGTCCGGTGGTCACCTGGTGGCCATGACCGGTGACGGCACCAACGACGCGCCGGCACTGGCCCAGGCCGACGTCGGCGTGGCCATGAACAGTGGCACCCAGGCAGCCAAGGAGGCGGGGAACATGGTCGACCTCGACTCCAACCCGACCAAGCTCATCGACATCGTGGAGATCGGCAAGCAGCTGCTCATCACCCGGGGCTCACTCACCACGTTCTCCATCACCAACGACGTGGCCAAGTTCTTCGCCATCATCCCGGCCATGTTCATCAGCGTGTTCCCCGCCCTGAACCGCATCAACATCATGCACCTGAGCTCGCCCCACAGCGCCATCCTGTCGGCGGTCATCTTCAACGCCCTGATCATCGTGGCGCTGATCCCCCTCGCCCTGCGCGGCGTGAAGTTCCGTGCTGCCAGTGCTGCGGACGTTCTGCGCCGGAACCTGCTCATCTACGGGCTCGGCGGCTTCATCATCCCCTTCATCGGCATCAAGCTGATCGACATGATCATCACTGCGATGGGAGTCAAGTAATGCGTCGTCAACTGCTCACCGCCGTCGGCATGGTCATCGTGATGACCGTCGTCTGCGGATTCGCCTACGGGCTGGCGCTCACCGGCATCGGCCAAGTGGCATTCAGCCATCAGGCCAACGGGTCCTTCGTCCAGAAGAACGGCAAGGAGGTCGGCTCGTCGCTCATCGGCCAGGCCTTCACCGACGGCAAGGGGAACCCCATTCCCAAGTACTTCCAGAGCCGGCCGTCTTCGGCCACTACCTCGTCCGCCACTGGCAACATCACCGTCAGCGGCGCGTCGAACCTCGGCCCCTCCAACCCGTTGCTCATCGGCTTCGTCCCCGGGGTGGACACGGTGGGCCTGAGCGGCAACAAGTCAGCTACCAACCCCTTCGCCACACCGACCGACCCGTTCTGTGTTCCCGTGGACACGACCTCGGCCGCTGCACCGGTGGTCGCCCCGACCCCCGGGCAGAAGTACGCCAAGAACAGCGACGGCACCTACGTCTGCGACCCGAACACGGTGCCCGAGCGGGCCATCGCCTACCGGGCGGAGTTCGGGCTGGCGCCGAACGCGGATGTTCCCGTGGACGCGGTGACCGCGTCGGGCTCGGGCCTCGACCCCGACATCTCGATCGCCAACGCCGGCATCCAGGCACCGACTGTGGCAAAGGCACGCAGCCTGTCGCTGTCCACGGTGCAGCAGTTGATCGCGGCCAACACCACGGGGCGTAGCCTGGGGGTATTGGGAGACCCGGGAGTGAACGTGCTGAACCTGAACCTGGCGCTCGACAAGCTGAGCGCTTGATGACCGTGTACGGTCGGCTGGCCGGATAGGGGCATTCGCGTGGCACGGGGGAAGCTTCGGCTCTACCTGGGGGCGGCCCCCGGCGTCGGCAAGACCTACGCCATGCTCAACGAGGGTTGGCGTCGCAAGGAGCGCGGCACCGACGTGGTGGTCGGCTGGGTCCAGGGGCACGGTCGCCCCCAGACCGACGCCCAGATCCGGGATCTGCCGATCTTCCCCCGACGGACCGTCGACTACCGGGGCCAGCAGTTCGAGGAGATGGACCTGGCTGGTCTGCTCGAACGCAAGCCCGAGCTGGTCCTGGTCGACGAGCTGGCCCACACCAATGTGCCCGGGTCGGCCCACGGCAAGCGGTGGGAGGACGTCCAGGACCTGCTGAACGCCGGGATCAACGTCATCTCCACGGTCAACCTGCAGCACCTGGAGTCCCTGAACGACGTCGTCGAGCGCATCACCGGGGTGGCGCAGCAGGAGACCGTCCCCGACCGGATCGTGCGGGCCGCCGACCAGATCGAGCTGGTCGACATGGCACCCGAGGCGCTTCGGCGCCGACTGGCCCACGGGAACGTGTACCCGCCCGAGCGCATCGACGCCGCCCTCGGCAACTACTTCCGGACCGGCAACCTGACCGCGCTGCGCGAGCTGGCTCTGCTGTGGGTGGCCGACCGGGTCGACGAGGAGCTCCACGACTACCGCGAGCGCCACGACATCGCCGGGACCTGGGAGACCAAGGAACGGGTGGTGGTGTCGCTCACCGGTGCGCCCGGCAGCGCCGTGCTGGTGCGCCGGGCGGCCCGCATGGCCATGCGCACCAAGGCCGAGCTGGTCGGGGTGCACGTGCGCACCGACGACGGGCTGTCCGAATCCGGCACCGAGGGGCTGCGCCGAAACCGGGCCCTCCTGGACGACCTCGGGGGCCGCTACGTCGAGGTGGTCGGGGCGGACGTCGCCCCGGCACTCGTCCAGGTCGCCCGAGCCGAGAACGCCACCCAACTCGTCCTCGGCGCCACCCACCGGAGTCGGCTGACCGAGTTCGTGCGCGGGTCGGTCATCAACTCGGTCATCCGGGGCGCAGGGGGCGCCCTGGACATCCACGTCATCGCCACCGACTCGGCCCACCCGGAGGACGGCGTACCCGAGGCCGACGACAACCCGCGCGTGCCCGCGGACGCGGGCAGAGCGCCCCAACGCCACCGACACCTCCTGTCCCCACTGCCGATCCGCCGCCGGGTCACCGCCGTCCTGATCGCCCTGATCGGCTTCCCGCTCCTGACCGTGGCCCTCACGTCGACCCGGACCCACACCGACCTGTCCACCGCACTGAGCTCCTACCTGCTGCTCGTGGTGGTGGTCGCGGCCACGGGCGGGGTCTGGCCGGGCGTGCTCGCCGCGCTCGCCGGATTCCTCCTCTCCAACTACTACTTCGCCCCGCCGGTCCACACGTTCACCATCGGGAACGCCCGGGACGTCCTCGCCCTACTGATCTTCCTGGTCACGGCGGGCGTGGTCAGTGTCCTGGTCGACGTGGCCGCCCGCCGGACGGCGGCAGCCGTGCAGGCCCGGTCCGACGCGCGCATGCTGGCCCGCGTGGCCGGGCGCCTCGTGTCACCGGAGGGCAACCCGCTGCCGAGCCTCCTCGACGAGTTGGTCGTCGCCTTCCACCAGCAGTCGGCAGCCATCCTGCGCAGCGCCGACCCGGCTGGCGGCACCTGGGTACCGGTCGCCTCCTCCGGTTCCTCCCCACCCGACTCGCCCGAGTCCGGCTCGCTCGCCATCCCTCTGACCGGGCCTGAGTTGCTGGTACTGCAGGGCCCGGGACTGACCGCAGAGGACCGGGATATCCTCGCTGCGTTCGCCGCCCAGCTGGCCACCGCCCTCGAGAGTGACCGGCTCCACGCCGAGGCGGCCGAAGCCGACTCGCTGGCCCGGGCCAACAAGCTCCGTTCGGCACTGCTGGCCGCGGTGAGCCACGACCTGCGCACCCCCTTGGCGTCGATCAAGGCGGCATCGTCCAGCCTCCTGTCGGATCAGCTCGAGTTCGGCCCCGACGAGACGGGCATCCTGCTGCGCACCATCGACGACGAGGCCGACCGGTTGAGCGCCCTGGTCGAGAACCTGCTCGACATGAGCCGGCTCGAGGCGGGGGCCATGGAGGTGCTCCGTCGTCCGACGGACATCGGCGAGCTGGTCGACGCGGCACTGGCCAGCCTGGGACCGCGTTCCGCCGTGGTGTCCGTCTCGAGGGAGCACGGTATGCCCATGGTGGAGACGGACCCGGTCCTCCTGGAACGGGTGGTGGCCAACCTGGTGGACAACGCCCTGCTCCATGGGACCGGCCGGCCCGTCCGGGTGGAGGCCGGGAGCATCGCCGGACGGGTCGACATCCGTGTCGTCGACCACGGACCCGGGATCAGGCCGGCCGACCGCGACCGGGTCTTCCAGCCCTTCCAGCGGCTCGGCGACAGCGACAACCGGACCGGCGTCGGGCTGGGCCTCGCCGTCTCGCGTGGCTTCGCCGAGGCGGTCGGCGGGGAGCTCGACCTGGAGGACACACCCGGGGGCGGCTGCACCCTGGTGGTCCGGCTGCCCGCACCCGTCGAGCCGACTCCGTCGATCATCGACGCCGACCTGGACGAGGACGTGGTGGCCGACGGCGACGACGACGCGCCGACCGACCCCGTCGGTTCGGACGACGCGGACGTGACCTCGTGACCGGGGCGCGCGCCGCCGGACACGAGCCGGCGGCCCGGGTCCTGATCGTCGACGACGACCCGTCGTTGCTGCGTGCGCTCACGATCAGCCTGGGCGCTCGCGGCTTCGAGGTGGCCGGCGCCCGCACCGGCGAGGACGGTCTGGACCGGGTGGCCCACTGGCACCCCGATGTCGTCCTCCTCGACCTGGGGTTGCCCGGGATCGACGGTGTCGACGTGATCCGAGGGATCCGCGGGTGGAGCGACGTGCCGATCATCGTGCTGTCGGCCCGCCACCAGTCGACCGGCAAGGTCGAGGCCTTCGACCTCGGCGCGGACGACTACGTGACCAAGCCCTTCGGCATGGACGAGCTCCTCGCCCGCCTGCGGGCCGCCCTGCGGCGGGCCCCCGGGACCGTGCAGGACCCGCACGTCGAGGCCGAGGGGTTCACGATCGATCTCGATGCGAAACGGGTCGTCCGGGACGGGGCCGAGGTGCACCTCACGCCCAAGGAGTGGGACATCGTCGGGGTGCTGGTACGGAATCCCGGTCGGCTGGTGTCGCAGCGCCAGCTCCTCCAGGACGTGTGGGGGCCGGGGTACGGGACGGAGACGGAGTACCTGCGGGTCCTCATGGCCCGGGTCCGACGCAAGCTCGAGGCGGACCACTCGCGGCCCCGGCACTTCATCACCGAGCCCGGGATGGGCTACCGCTTCGAGCCCTGACGTCGGGTTCGCCACCGTCGGGGGTCGGCCCCGTCGGGGCCACGGCGCAGGCCGACGCCGGACCTGGCCGGCGTGCGGGTAACCTCGGCTGCACGCCGGGGGGAGGCGGACCGGAGCGGGGAGCCGCCCGTCCAGAGCCGACCGAGCCGGGTACCCATCGACCATGCCCATGTCCACCACGACCCCCACCCCAGCGACGACCCCCACCCCCGCGACGACCCGCCGATCGGGTGAGGACCGGGTGTGGAAGATCGTGGCCGTGGTGGCCGGCGTGGCCCTCGTGGGCTTCATCGTCTTCGTCGCCACCCGCGACACCCGGCCCAAGCCCGCAGCCTTCCCGGTCACCCCGGTGGCCACCCTGCCGGTCGGGAGCCCGGCGCCCGCCTTCGCGCTGCCCAGGCTGGGCGGCGGTGCACCGGTGACGCTCGCCGCCACGCACGGCTCGCCCACGGTGGTCAACTTCTTCGCCTCGTGGTGCCGGGACTGCCAGGCCGAGCTGGGCAACTTCGCCACACTGGCGGCACGGACGGCCGGCCGGGTCGACATCGTGGGGATCGACGCCAACGACGCCGACGGCTCGGCCGCACGTGCCCTCCTCACCGCGGCCCACGCCACCTACCCGGTCGGGGTCGACAGCCAGGCCGCCACCGCCACGGCCTACCTGCTCACCGCGCTGCCGGTCACGTTCTTCCTGGACGCCCAGGGCCGGGTGGTCCACGTGTCGTTCGGGACCCAGTCCCTGGCCGAGCTGGCCCGCTGGACGGACCGGATCGCCCCGGGGACAGCCGGATGACCGACGACGCCACTCGGATGACCGACGACGCCACTCCGACGGCCGACGGTGCCGCCCCGGCAGCCGACGGTGCCGCCCCGATGCCGGCGGTCCAGTCGGCCTCACTGACCCCCGAGCAGCGGGCCGCCGCCTTCGCCGGACGGCCACCCGTCGACCGCTCCGCCGCCCTGCGTGCCGGGCGCACACCGGTGCCCCGCCGGGTCGTGGTGTGGATCGCCGTCGCCTTCGTGGTCATCGGACTCGGCGGCGTGGCGGTCGAGCACTATTTCGGCAATATCGGCGTCCCGACCACGGCCACGTCGACGACGCTCTCACCGACGGCCGCGACGGCCGCCCCGCCGACGCCGGCGGCACCCCCCGTGCCCCAGGTGGTCGCCCCGCTCGACGCCTTCATCGGCCTCAAGTCGATCGGTACGGCGGCGGCCCCCGATATCGCCCTGACCGGGCAGTCCGGGGCGCCCTGGAGCCTGCACGCACAGGCCGGGAAGGTGGTGGTCCTGACCTTCTACTCGACGGGCTGCACCGACATCTGCCCCGTGCTCGGACAGGAGCTCCGCCAGGCCGCCTCCCTCCTCGGCCCGAAGGCGGCCGACGTCGAGTTCGCCGTCGTGAACACCGACCCCCACGCCACCGCCGTCTCCCCGGCACCTCCGGCTCTCACCGTCCCGGGCCTCGACGCCGTCCCGGGCACCCGGTTCCTGACCGGGCCGCTGCCGCAGCTCAACGCCACCTGGATCGCCTACGGCGTGACGGTCACGATCGGCGGGAGCCCCCCGCGCCAGTCCCACAACGACATCCTCTACTTCGTGGACCCCCAGGGGCGGCTCCGGTCGTCGGCGCTCCCGTTCGCCAACGAGGACGGGCAGGGCGGCTATACGCTTCCCGCCCAGCAGATCACCCGGTTCGCGCAGGGGATCGCCCGCACGGCCGCTAGCCTGACAAACGGCCCATGACCGCTCCGCCCGACGACCCGACCGCTTCCCCGGACCCCGGCCCCCCGGCCGGAGCCCCCGACCCGACATACGACGTCGGGGACCGTCCGGTCTGGTACAAGCGGACGTGGGTGATCGTGACGGCCGCCATCGTCATCGTCATCGGGGCCTCGATCCTCATCGACCTGCCCCGGCCCGTCTCCAACGCCGAGGACGTGGCCAGTCAGAACGCGTCGCTCAAGGCGATCAACACCGACCTGGCGCCCTGTGGCTACGCCCTCCAGGAGACCTTCCTCATCCACGCCGACCAGGTGTCCGGGACCCTCACCGCCGCGGACCGCGCGTCAGCCACCAAGATGCTCGTCGACGACCAGACGGCGTGCTCGTTCACCAACGGCTCGATCTTCGACCTGACCAACAACATCCAGGTGCAGGACACCGCGGCCGGTAAGTACGTCGACCGGATGCTCTCGGTGTCCACCACGTGGGCCACCTCGGACGCGCTCGCCGCCGTGGAGGACATCCAGTACCTCTACCTGCACCCGGGGGACCCAGCGAAGACGGCGGACCTCCGCAGGCAGGAGCAGATCCTCGCCCAGGACCGGTCCGAGGCGTTCGGCGACATCCAGCAGGCCGGCACGATCCTCCACGCCCGCCTCGCCGACCCGAACATCCCGGCGCTGTCCACCGGTCGGAGCTGAGCCACCCGACCCCACCCGGCCCCGGCCCCCGGTAGCCGGCGCGCCGGCAGCCCTCGAGGCGCCCTGCCACGGCCGGGCCGCCCGGCCTCAGCCGGAGTCGGAGTCGACCCCCCGAGCCCGGTTCCGCTCCTGGCGGACCAGGCGGTAGAGCTCGTCGTCGGGGTCGTCGTCGGACTGCAGCCAGAAGATGAGGTTCCAGAACACGATCGGAACGAAGGCGGCGCCCGACAGGATCCATATCACCGCCGTGGTCAGCTGCTGGTCGGCGGCGACGCTGATGCCGGTGGCTACCGTGTGGTCGAAGCCGCTGTACCAGGCGCCGTGGGCCAGGCCGACCAGGTAGGCCAGCACCCAGATCACCCACATGACCACCGCCGCCATGGCCACCCGGTGCGGCCGGGGCAGGCGAGGCGTGAGGGGCGGTGACTCCACCAGCTCGAGCCACATGACGACGCCGAGCGGCACCAGGGTGGCCGCTTCGACGAGGACCAGCCACGGGTGCCGGGCCAGCGCGTCCACGGTGCCCGGCACCCGCCACAGGATCACCACGGCGAGGTAGACGCCGCCCGCCACGACGGCCCGCCACGGCTCGGGGTGGCGCCTGCGGATGAGGGCCAGCCGGTCCACGGGACGGATCCCCTCCGGTGCCTCCACGTTGCCGTCGTCGCCGACGCGTGGCGTCTCGTCCGCCGCCAGACCGAGACGCCGCCAGGGGGCGCCGCACGCCAGGAACACGGGGATGGTGATGGCGAACAGGCAGAACTGGATGGCCTCGACGTACTCGAAGCGCCGTGCGTAGGTGGCGACGGGCGGGACGACGCACAGGACCAGCAGCAGCGGGGCCAGCAGCGAAAGCGTGAGCCGAAGCGCTGCCACGGCCCGGGACCGGCCGTCGGCGGCCGGCCGGGTCACCGTGACGAGCGACGCTGGAAGAAGCCCCAGAGCAGGATGGCGAACAGTGTCCCGAGCGGGACGACCAGGGTCAGGACCTGGGGCCCGATCCAGGTGTCGGCTGCGAGGTTCATTTGACTGACCACCCTTGCGCTCGGTGCATCGTATCCATGGTACCGACCGCTCCGGTGGAACGGCAACGGTCCCCGTCGTAGAGATCGGCTCGTGACTCAGATCAGGTAGAACATCACCCAGAACAGGGTGCTGCCGACTGCCATGAAGCCCCAGAAGTAGGTGCAGGCCGAGACGTTGGCCCGGAAGATCTGCCCGGGTGCGGACATGGCAAGCTGGCCGGGTCCCCCGGGACCCGCGGTACTCCGCATCCGCAGCGACCGGGCGAGGTTCGTCTCCAGCCAGTACGTGCCGGCGAACAGCATCACGATGTTCATGACCGCCCAGCCGATGAAGCACGAGGCGTAGCCACTGGCCCCCGGGAAGAACGGGAGCTGGGTGAGCTGCCAGATCTGGAGGCCCATGGCCACGAGGCCACCCAGGACGGCGGTCCAGCCGGCGACCTCCCAGTCGAGGACGTTGCCGCGCCGCATCCGCATCTGGCCGTAGATGGCGATGAGGGCGGACGCCACGACGGTGAACTCGATGGCCCAGCCGATCCCGGTCGGGGCGGTCATGTTGTTGGGGCGCCACAGCTGACCGTTGTTCGCGGACCGCAGGTAGAAGTAGGCGAAGGCCAGTGACGCGAGCAGGAAGGTGAACATCGCGATGAACAGGCGTCCTCCCGTCCAGTAGGAGGTCACCGCGGCGCGCAACTCGAACTCCCGTTCCTCCGGGGTGTCGGAGTAGACGGTGGTGCGCTCGGGGATGGAGGTTGTGTCGGTCACGGTGTCGTCTCCACTCACTCGGGCGGGGTCTCGTGCTTGACGGGATCGGTGTCGGGCGGACCGTCGGCCGCGGCCGGCGCAGCCACACCCACGAGAACCGGGTCCCCCAGGTCGGCCACCGCGGGAGCATCGGTCTCGCTGTAGTGGTACGGGTCGGTGAGCACCACCGGGATCCGTTCGAAGTTGTAGTACGGCACGGGATTGGCGGTCTGCCACTCCAGGCCGAGGGAGTCCCACGGGTTGGCGGGCGACGGCGTGGGCCTGATGAAGATCGACCACGCGAAGTTGGCCACGAACACCAGGAACGACGCACCGAGGATGAAGGCGCTGACCGAGGAGAAGTCGTTGAACGCCTGCAGGTTCTGTTGGTACTCGAAGACCCGCCGGGGCTGGCCGAGGAGCCCGATGAGGAACATCGGGAAGAAGGTAAGGTTGAAGAAGATGAACATGAGCCAGAAGTGGATCTGGCCGAGCTTCTTGTTCATGGTCTTTCCGGTCATCTTCGGCAGCCAGAAGTACAGGCCGCCGAAGAAGGCGAAGATCAGGCCTCCCATGATGGTGTAGTGGAAGTGCGAGAGCACGAAGAATCCGCCGTGCACCGTCACGTTGACCGGGACGTCCGACAGGAACACGCCGGTGACCCCGCCGATGAGGAAGTTGAAGAACAGGGCGAGGACGAAGAGCATCGGCACCTCGAACCGGATCTTCGCCTTGTAGAGCGTACCCATGCCCACCAGGAAGATGAAGCCCGTCGGGATCGAGATGAGCTCCGTGGTCAGCATGAAGAGCGGCCGCATGTCCGGGTTGATCCCGCTCTGGAAGAGGTGGTGCTGCCACACGAAGAACGACAGGAGGGCGACACCCACCATGCCTGCGGCGGCCACCTTGTAGGCGAAGAGCGGCTTGCGGGTGAACACCGGGAGGATCTCGGCGGCGATGCCGAACCCGGGCAGGGCCATGATGTACACCTCGGGGTGGCCGAAGAACCAGAACAGGTTCTGCCACAGGTACGAGCTGCCGCCGTGCTCGGTCACGTAGAAGGCGGTCTGGGCGGTGTGGTCCAGGATGCCGAAGATGCCCGCGGCGACCAGCGTGGGGGTGGCCAGGGTGAGCAGCGCGCAGGTGGCCAGGATCGACCACACGAAGATCGGGACCCTGCTCCAGGTCATGCCCGGGGCCCGGTAGTTGATGATGGTGACGGCCAGGTTGAAGCCCGCCGCCATCATGCCCATGCCGATGAGGGCGAAGCCGGCCAGGTAGGAGATCATGCCGCCGCCCGCCTGGGTCTGGAGCGGGGCGTAGCCGGTCCAGCCGGTAGGGAACCCGCCGTAGGGCAGGGCGGTCAGGATGACGATGTAGCCGGCGCTGAAGACCCAGAAGCTGAAGGCCTCGATCCTCGGGAAGGCGGTGCGGCGTGCCCCGATCATCAGCGGGACGAGCCAGTTGCCCAGCGGGCCGACCACGACCGACGTGGCCATCATCATCATCATCGTGCCGTGCTCGCTCACGATGGCGATGTACGTTCCCGGCCCGAAGACGTGGCTGGTCGGGGTGAGGAGCTCGGTCCGGATGGCCATGGCGAGCAGGCCACCCGTGAAGAGGAACAGCAACACCCCGATGACGTACTGGAGCCCCACGACCTTGTGGTCGGCCGTGTAGCGGAAGTACTTGGTCCAGCTGGTGGTCTCGAATTCGGGAGCCGGCTCCTTGCCGACCATCTTGGCCAGCGGGTAGTTGAGCGCCCCGATCCCGATCATCCACCCCAGCGCGCCGAAGGCGATGCCGCCGGTGTTGGCGATCGAGTTGGTGCCGGAGTTGGCGACGTAGGTGTAGCCGCTGGCGATCACGTTGCCGAGCCAGTGGCCGAGCAGGTAGCCCAGCACGGCACCGATGACGGCCGTGCCGAGGTGCTGGCTCAGCCAGCCCGGGCGGGCCGGCAGCGTCTGGAACCACCCGGCCGACGGCGGCGTCGGGTCCGGGTAGGCGACTTCGGTCTCGCGTTCGGCGCTGATCGTCATCTGGCGACCCCGGCCTTTCGTGTCAGTGGGGTGTGCATCGGGTTGCTGAGGGTGCTCACGAGGCCGGCTGCTTCGCGCCGTAGACCTCGGACGGGCTGTAGGGGACGACCGTGTCGTTGTAGTACCCGCCGTCGGCGCCGTTGGCGTCGGGCACGTAGGTCCAGGCGAACGGCGGCAGGAGCTTGGTGTTTGCGGCCGTCGCCCGCTCCGTGGTCGTCGCCCAGGTCTCGAAGGCCTGCTTCGGGACGACCTGGCCGTAGTTGTACATGGCGCCGTGCCACAGGCCGCACAACTCGCTGCACCGGACGGTGAAGCCGCCGGTGTGGTTCGTCGTGGTGAAGGCCACGTTGTCGATCTGCGGGTTGGCGTCGGCCTTGATGCTCAGCTGATAGGCCCAGAAGCTGTGGATCACGTCGAGCGACGTGACGTGGAAGGCGATGGTGGTGTCCACCGGGACGATCAACTGCTTGGACTCGAAGCCGCCGAAGGTCGGGTAGCGGTAGGTGAAGGCCCACTGCTGGCCGATGACCTGGACCGGCAGGATGTGGGCCGCCGTGGGCGTCCACACCGGGTTCGGGCCCTCGCCGCCGCCGGCGCCGTTGGTCGTGATCAGCTCGAAGGTGCCGAATCCGGCCAGGAAGAGGACGATGAACGAGGTGATGGCGATCCAGGCGGTCTGCACCCCGAGATGGGTGCGGGCGCGGGCGCCGCCGACCGGGTCGGGCCCGCCCTTCGATGCGCGCCAGGTCACGATGCAGTAGCCGAGGTACACCCAGACGCCGATCAGCACCGGCAGGGCGATCACCATCAGGATGTTGAAGTCGAACTGGTTCTCCTCGGCCGTCGACGTCATCGTGCCGGGGGGCACGTGCGGCCCGACCAGGAAGTAGAAGAGCGGGACGGCGACGAGCGACAGCACCAGCCAGATGGCGACCATCCGGACGAAGTGGCGGGGCTCCCCCTTGCCGGAGTGGGCCGGTCCGGAGGGCCCCGGACCGGCGGCGTCGGGCTGCGTGGCGGCGTCGGTCACTGGACCACGTCCAGGAAGCCACCCATGTAGTTGGAGTTGCTCATCGGTCCCCCGTTTCCGAACAGGAAGCCCAGGCCGCAGGGCACGAAGCACTGCCACGGGTACTCACCTGGTCCCGGCGTGGTGAAGGTGAAGGTGATGGTGTTGGACACGCTGCTCGAATTGCACGGCGCCGAGCTGCAGATGTTGGTGGCGTTGGAGTTCACTCCGACCAGCGGGACGTTGATGCCGAGGGTCGGGATGGCGAAGGTGTGGCCGACCCCGTTGCCGCTGTTGGAGTCGTACTCCGAGATCGGCTTGCCGTTGAGCACCTCGACGTTTCCGTCCACACCCTGGATGCGGCCCCACTGCTGGTTGCGCAGGGGACTTCCCGAGTCGTACTGGCGGACCGTCATGTGGATCGTGGTGTGGGCCGGGACCTTCCACGTCGTGTTGTGCTGCCACTGCCCGTCGGGTGCCTGCACCAGGTAGGAGACCCACGTCGGGTGGGCACCTGACCCGATCTGCCCGACGGTCTGCACGGTGAGGTTGACCGGGGCGCCGGCCGGCTGGGCGGAGGTGAAGTCGGTGACGCCGGACTGGGGCAGGAAGTAGGTGCCGACCACGTACACGGCCAGCCCGATCACCGCGGCCAGCATCACGAGGAACGTCGTCAGTCTCCCCCGATAGGACATTGCGTTCTCCTCAACCCTTGGTGCACCGGCGAAGCCGGAACCGTCGACCCGTGATTCGTACCGTACCCGAACAGCGCGTCAGTTCGTGTCATTGCTCATCGTGTGACGGACCCCCCGTTGGTGAGGAACGTAGGCGTGACCGGCGTGCGAGTCAAGTACTTACGCGTCGACGACGCGAACCGCGCTCGTCACACCGGGTCGGCGGCGTTGCCGGCGGGGTTGCGGAACTCCTCGGGCGTCGGCGGGGCGGCCCGGCCGAGCACGCGGTCGAACGCGTCGGACACGGACCCGTCCCGGTCGATGGCCCGCTTGAACACCACCACCAGTGCCGGCACGGCCCAGAAGTCGCCGCACACCCACAGGATGGCCGCCCCGATCTGCTGGTCGGCGAAGGGCGACAGCGTCACCCCGGGGATGTGGGCATAGCTCGGGTACCAGCTCGCGGCGGTGAAGATGCTCAGCGCCATGGCCAGCACGAACATCATCACGTTGGTGGCGATGATGGCACCGGCCTGCCAGACCGGGCTGGCCTGGGGCCGCATCGGGTGGGACGGGATGATCTGCAGCCAGAAGAGGATCCCGGTCACGAAGAAGCTCCCGTGCATGAGCCAGACGTGGACGACCTGGTTCCGCTCCGACAGGTCGAACAGGGCCGGGACGTGCCACAGGAGCATCACGGCGTTGAACGACACCACCGCCACCCACGGGTTGCGGGCGAACCGGCCGATCGGCCGGAGCACGGACGCCCAGGAGCCGAGGAGGAAGAACCGCCCGACGGCGCGCCTGGCGCTCACGGGCAGGGCGAACAGCAGCGGGATCCACGGGGCGCCGGCCACCACCAGGATCGGGGCGTAGAAGCCGATCAGCAGGTGCTCGATCATGTGGACGAAGAAGTAGTCGCTCGCCCAGTAGTCGATGGGTGACTCCACCGAGAGCAGCAGCAGCACCAGGCCCCCGTAGAAGGCGAGCGAGCGCTGCCTGCGGGTGCGGGTGCGGGAGGGGATCGACCGGGCCCGCAACCGGGCCAGGCCGATCTCGTGGGCCATCACGACGAACGCGACGACGAACAGGAACGGGTCGAACGACCAGTTGTCGATGACGTAGTGCACCGGGGGACTCCTCCGCCCGCGCTCGCTGGCGGACGTGGACGACGATACCCGGGCCGCACCGGGCCGGGGTCCGGAGGGGCGCCGCAGGGCGCCCGGGGTGTCAGCCCGAGCCGCCGCCGCCGGCCGACGTGCTGCCGAACTGGACCGGCACGTCGAGTCGCTGCACCCGCCGCCAGCCCGACGCGCCCAGCAGGTGGACGTCCACCTGGACGTCGGTGGGCGCGAGGGCCTCGACCGACCCGTCGGGCAGCACGGCGAGCACCGCCGTGCCGACCGGAGGCGTGGCCAGGGTCCGCCATGGTGCGGCGGGCGCCCCCACCGCGGCAACGTCACCGCCGAACAGCACGGCGAAGCCGCCGGCCGGCGTGACCGCCGTGGACGTGATGGCGCGCCCGGTGACGTACGGGGCCGAGTCCGTCCACGTGGCCCCGCCGTCGGACGTCGACGTCACGTAGACCCGGCCGTGGGGTCCCGACCCCGTCGACACCAGCGCGGCGACCCCGGACGCCGTCGACACCATCCGGTCGACCCGCACGGGGCCTGTCGCCGGCGCCGGCAGGCTCGGCCCGATGGCGATGGCGGTCGACGGCCGGCCGGCCGTCCCCACCCGGAAGATGCCGACACGCCCGCCACCGGCGCAGTCGCCGGCCACGAGGTCGTCGCCGGTGGCGGTGACGGCCACCGCCGACAGGCGATCGAGTGCGCACCCCGGCCCCGACGCCGCGGCCACGGCCGCGGTCGACGTGATCCGTGACCACGTCGACAGGCCCCCGACGGATGCCAGCACGGAACCGGGACCCACGGGCGGGGCGGCGGCCAGCGCCAACCGCTGCGACGGACCGGACGCGGCCAGTGCGTCGGGCACGGCGGCCAGCGCCACCGGCAGGATGCCGCCGCTCCAGGTGGTTCCGGTGTCGGTCGTGTCGGCCAGGGGGGAGAACCGGAGGTCGAGCGAGACGCCGAAGCCCGCCGTTGCTCCGCCGTCGCTGTCGGCTGCGATCATGATGCCGCCGTTGCTCGCCACCCCGGGAGGCGTGGCGAGCGTCCATCCCCCGCCGTCCCCGGACGCCGACGCGGAGCCCGGGCGGTAGAAGAGCTCGCCGAACGTGTTGAGCGGGTCGTCGAGGTGCCCCATCGCCAGGGTGGCCCAGGTGCCGCCCGATCCGGGGACGGACTGGGCGGGCGGCAGGCCGGCCGGCAGTACCGGCGCGCCGGTCGACGAGGCCGACGAGCCGCACGCGGCCAGCACGACCGCGAGGGCCCCGACCCCGCCCAGCGCGGGCAGCGGGAGGCGGACGCCGCGCCTCACCCGGCGACGAGCTGTCTGACCTGCTGGACCACGGTCGACGAGAACGACGAGTGGAGGGCGGCGTCGCCCTGACCGCCGGGATCTGACGTGAGCACGACCCGCAGACGGCCGTACCGGTCGATCACGAACACGAGGTCGCTGTGGGCGACCATGGCTCCCGCCGGCGACACGACGGTCTGGACGCCGTAGCTGTTCCAGGCCTGCTGCAGGTCCTTCAGGGGGCCGGTCAGGAAGCTCCAGTTCGCCAGCTGTCCCATCCCCTCCTGGCGGTCGAAGGCGGCGGTTGCGGCCGACGACGTGTACAGCGGATTGTTCACGATGGCCACCATCTGGACCTTGCCCGCATCCGCGCCCAGCTGTGCGTCCGCCACGCGCAGCTCCTGGGCGATCAGGGGGCAGTCGGACGTGCACGTCGGGTCGAGGAAGGTGAGCACCACGGCCTTGCCGGCCAGGCTGTGCAGGGTCACCGGTGTGCCGGTCTGGTCGACGAGGGTGAACCCGGGAGCGGGCGAGTCGACCAGGTTGGGCGAACCGTTGAGCGCGGCGTTGATGATCGGGTCGGCATGGGGATTGGTCGAGGCCAGCGCCATCGGCGCCGCCCCGATGAGCACGATGGCCACAGCGCCGACCGCGGCGATGCTGCGGACCAGGTACGACGGGTGGAGGCGCAGCAGGCGCTGGCCCGACGTGGCCGGCACGTCCGCAGCCACGGGTGCCGGCACATCGACCGTGGCGCCGTCGGACACGCCTGCCCCGACCGGCAGCGACTCCACGGGCGCCGCCGCCACCAGCGGTTCGCCCGCCATGGGTTCGCTCGCCGCGGACCGGGCCGGCAGGCGCACCATGGCGAGGTAGCCGGAGGTGAACACTACGAGCATCGGGATCATCGAATTCGGATCCGTTCCCACCCCGCCGAAGAACCCGAAGTCCTGGACCAGGACCCACGTGGCCAGGCACAGGACGGAGCCGGCGATCACGCCCACGCGCACCACGGCCGGGCGGAGGGTGAGGAAGCAGGCGCCGATGCCGAGGAGCGCCACCACGACCACGAAGTTGACGATCCAGCCGTGGTCGGTGGCGACGCTGTCGAAGGCGCGGACCCACGACGCGGTGATCGACGGTTGCGAGAGCTGGGCCATCTGGGACTCCATGCCCGCCAGGGTGCCGCCCGTCCCGCCGGGGACCGGCGGACCGTTCCAGAAGCCGCGCCCCGGCCACGCCTGGAGCACCCCCATGGCGACGAAGAAGATACCCGTGACCTGCATGATGGCCCTGCCGACCCGGGCGGTCTCCCACGCCTCCTCGGGCAGGGCGACGAGGGCGCCGGCCGCCATGTAGACGACGGCGGCGCCGGGCGACCCGAAGAGCCAGCTGCTGCCGTGGCCGAGGATGCCGCCGAACGCCTGGCCGAACACCCAGACGACGAGGCCCCAACCGGCGCTCGCCAGTCCGGCGGTCCGGGACCAGCGCCCGCGGGGGGCGACGAGGAGGAAGAGTCCGATCCCGATCTGGATCCACACGGTCGAGGCCGCCGCCGACACCGGGTGGTCGTTCCAGATGGTCACGCCCACGTTGACGACGTGCTGGACCCAGCCGGGCGACGAGGCGGCGGCCGGGGTGATGACGCCGCCGGTCAGCCCGAGCGGCATCGACGACTGGGTCTGGAGGAGGCCGTCGACGAGCCACAGGGCCCCGAAGGCGATGCGCAGGACCCGACGTGCCACCGGCTCGGGATATGCCCAGGCCTGGGGGGAAGGCTCCGTGGGCTCCCCGGCCAGGACGGCCCGGCGGTAGCGGACCGTGCGGATCGAGTTCCACGTGATGGCGAGCACCGTCGCCAGGGCCACGACGATCAGGAACTGATGGGCCAGCGCCGTGCGGAACGCAGCGGTGACGGTGGGGTCGTTGGCGGACAGCCCGTGCCCCATGTTCATCGGCGAACCACGCTTCCTCCATCGTCGTCACGGGCACGCCGCCAACGGCCCACCCACGCCCCGGCCCACGGGCCGCCGGCGCTGCGGCCACTGTAGGTCGGGGCACCCCGACTGCAGTACGCGGCACCACGTCCGGCGGCGCACCACCGGTACCGCGTGCTCAGTCCTCTACCGGGGCCTCCGGCCCGCGTCCGGGCGCGCTACCGGGGCCGTCGCCACCCTCGGTGGCCGCAACCGACGCCCGGAGCTCGCGCTGATGGGCCTCCCACGCCTCGAGCATCCCCTCGTACTTGGGGTCGAGCGACTGCTTGGGTCGCTGTGGGCGCCTGCGCTTGCGGACAGCCCGGTCCCCATGGAGGACGTTCCACCACATGTAGACGGCGAACATGGCGAACAGCGGCCACTCGAACACGTACGCCCAGCTCAGGCTGTTGCCGCCGAGTGCCCGCCGGAGCTCGAACCAGAAGGCGACCGTGCACAGGGCGAGACCGGCGGCGAGGGTGGCGTGGGCGCGTGCGGCATCGAGGCCGGTGAGCCGGCCCCCCTGGACGCCGACGGGAGCGCCGGGGACCGCGGCGTCGTCGCCGCTGGCCGCCCGACCCTCGCGTCCGACCGGAGCGGGTGCGGGGACCTCGTGGTCCCCGCCTGGCGAGGCGGCTGCGTCCATCGGTACCACCCTACCGGGGAGCCGGGACGCTCCCCGGGCCTGCCCGTCGAGCGGGTGACTACTCGCCGAAGAGCAGGCCGTAGTCGGCGCCGTGGCGCAGGTGGTGGCCGCCGTCCACGGGGAAGTTCACCCCCGAGATCCAGGTCGACTCCGGACCGGCCAGGTAGCGGACGGCGGCGGCCACGTCGTCGACGGACCCGACCCGGGAGATCGGCATCCCCTCCAGGTAGTCGTCGAGGAGGGGGCCGCCGGCGGTGATGAACGACATGAGCTCGTCGTCGATGATCCCGGGCTGGACGGTGTTCACCCGCAGGCCGGTGTGGCCGAGCTCCTCGGCCGCGCACTTGCACAGCATGTCGATCCCGGCCTTGGACGCGCCGTAGGCCCACAGGTAGCGGTGGGGGAAGGCTCCGGCGCCTGACGACATCCCGATGAACGACCCGCCGGGTGCCTCGGCACCGTCGATCCCCTCGCCGACCCCCGCCGCCATGACCGGGGCACCGTGCTTCAGGCAGAGGAACGTGCCGATCAGGTTGAGGTCCACGGTGGACCGCACGGCCTCGACGTCGGCCGTCGCCAGGGGGCCCATGTGGAACGAGCCGCCGGCGTTGGCGAAGAGGATGTCCAGGTGGCCCCGGGGCGACGCCGCCTCCGCCACGGCGGTGGCGACCTGCTCCTCGACGGTGACGTCGGCCACGACGTAGCGGGCCGTCCCCCCGGACCCGCCGGCGGAAGTAGCGGTTGCGGCGGCCGCCTCGAGCTCGGTGACGGCGGCGACCAGCTTCTCCTCGGTGCGGCCGCAGATGGTGACGTGGGCGCCGTCCCGCACCAGACGGGTGGCGGTCCCGAGCCCGATCCCGCTGCCCCCTCCCGTCACGAGTGCCGTGTACCCGGCGATCGAGGTCGGTACTGCGATGCGGTCGGTCACGTGCGTGCCCCCTGGGTTCGGTCGGTTCGAGGTCGGTGTGCCGGACGGGTGGCCGGATGGCTACCGTTCGGGTTCCGGAGCAGCATGCTACGGGCCGCACGGAGCGGCAATCCGGAAGGACCGCCCGCGGCGGGACCCGACCGGCGACACGAAGGAGTCACGCGGTGAGCGACCGCCAATTCAACCTGGCCGACCTGTTCGAGATCGTGGTGGACACGGTCCCCCACCGCCTCGCCCTGGTGGCGGGTGACGTGCGGCTCACCTACGCGGGCCTGGACGGCCGGGCCAACCGCTTCGCCCACGTCCTCACCGGACTGGCCCTGGCCCCCGGGGCCCACGTGGGGATCCTGGCCCGGAACCGGGCCGAGTGGGTCGAGGCGATGATCGGCTGCTACAAGGCCCGCTGCGTACCGATCAACCTGAACTACCGCTACGTGGCCCCCGAACTCCGGTACGTGGTCGACAACGCCGACCTCGAGGTCCTGGTGTACGAGCGCGAGCTCGGCCCGCTGGTGGCCGACGCACTCGACGGGCTCGTCCTCGACCGTCCGCTCCACCTCCTGGTGGTCGAGGACGGGACGGCCGCCACCCCCGATCCGGTGCACGTCACCACCGGCGGCGTCCCTGGCCGGTACGAGGAGGCGCTGGCCGCCGTGCCCGACACCCGGGACGACGGAGGGCGATCCGCCGACGACCTCTACGTCCTGTACACCGGCGGCACCACGGGCATGCCCAAAGGCGTGCTGTGGCGCCAGGAGGACATCTTCTTCGCGGCAATGGGCGGCGGCGGCTGGGGGCAGGACCCGATCATCACGGCCGACGAGCTCGCCGGACGGATCAACCCCGACGAGGCGGCACGGGTCCCCATGGCGGTGGTGGCCCCGCTCATGCACGGCAACGCCCAGTGGGCCATGTGGAACGCCTTCATGATGGCGGGGACCGCGGTGCTCTACACCGGGCACCGGTTCGACGCCGACCGGCTCCTCCGCCTGATCGGCGACGAGCGGGTCGTGTCGACGGCCCTGGTGGGCGACGCCATGGCCCGCCCGCTCTGCGAGACCCTGGCCGCCGCGCCCGACGGCACGTACGACACCTCGACGCTGCTGGTCATCGGCTCCGGCGGGGCGATGCTGACGGCCGCGGTCAAGGCCGACCTGGCCGCCCAGCTGCCCGGGGCGATGATCATGGACCGCTTCGGTTCGAGCGAGGGCGGCGCCCAGGGTGCGGTGGAGGTCGGGGCCAGTGGCCCCAGGTTCGTGATGAGCGACGACACCGCCGTCCTCGACGACGAGCTTCGGCCGCTGTCACCGGGGGACGGGAAGATCGGTCGCCTCGCCCGATCCGGTCGGATCCCGCTCGGCTACTACAAGGACGAGGCCAAGACGGCGGCGACCTTCCCGACCGGTCCCGACGGGGTTCGTTGGTCGGTGCCCGGCGACCTGGCGTCCATCGCTCCCGACGGGGTCATCACCGTGCACGGGCGCGGGTCGGCATCCATCAATTCCGGCGGCGAGAAGATCTTCCCCGAGGAGGTCGAGGCCGCCGTCAAGGCGCACCCCGACGTGTACGACGCCATCGTCGTGGGACTGCCCGACGAGCGGTTCGGCGAGCGGGTGGCCGCCGTGGTCCGGATCCGGGACGACGCATCGGCCCTCGACCTCCATCGGCTCCAGGACCACTGCCGCGACCACATCGCCGGCTACAAGGTCCCGCGCCAGCTCCTCCTGGTGGAAGAGATCCCCTTGACGGCAGCGGGCAAGCCCGACGCCAAGGCGGCCAAGGCCCTCTTCTGATTCCCCGTCGGAGCTCACCCGCCGCTCGGACCGGTGCCGCAGCGGACCGCTCACGCCGACGCCGGTTCTGGCGTGACCCGGGCCCGGGCGACGAGCGACACGGCACCGACCACCCGATCCACCGAGGCGGACAGCAGGGCCTCGTCGACGTCGACCGTCCGGCGCATGCCGGCGTCGGGCCACAGGCCGGCCACCCGGGCCGGCCCCGGCCGCTCCGGCGCCCGCAGCGAGGCCACCAGCGCCAGGTAGCCGAGCTCCTCCTCCCACCGGTTGGACGGGCTACCGGGCGACACCGACACCAGTGCGGTGCCGGACCCGCCGGTGGCGGGCGCCACCCGCGCCTCGCAACGCCCCTTCAGCCGGACCGTCCCCGGCGCCGGGGACGTCCACAGGTCGTCGGCACCGCCGATCCGGGCCCGGGCGCCCAGCCCCACCCAGTCGGCGGACGCCCACAGGTGGCTCGCCCACGTGGTGGCCTCGGCCAGCACCATGGCGCGGGCACCGGTGCCGAGGACGGCGAACCACGGCTCCCAGTGGAAGGTGCGCCTCCCGGTCCGACGCCACTCGTCCACGGCGTGCTCGGCCAACGGGCCCACCGCCTCCGCCGGGGCCCGGAACCGCCTGTCGGCACAGGCCTGCACGGCTGCCAACCCGAGCGAGCGTCGGACGAAGGCGGGCTTCCACGCGAACGGGTCGTCGGGCAGGCCGAGCGATTCGGGCCGGGATCCGGCACGACGCACCAGCGGGAGGGTCACCTCCACGAGCTCGCCGGTCGCCAGGTCGCCGACGGCCGAGGCCACGCCGTCGACCAGCCGGTCCCGCACCCGGGCGGTCCACCCATCCGCGGCCCCAACGGCCGGCTCGCGCACGGTCCTGGGCCCCTCGAGCACCGACGCGGTGACGCTCATGCCGCCCGCTCCTCGGGAAACGGCATCGACCCGCCGACACGAACAGCGTCGAGGTCGGCCGCCACCCGTACCTCGGCCATCGGGACGGGCGGCGGCACTTCGTGCTCCCTCGGGACGGCGACCGCCAGAGGTCCGTCGGCGCAGGCGGCGCAGGCGGACGTGGGATCGTCGGCCGTCCACGGCGCGGCGTCGGGATCCACCAGCGCCCCGAGCCCCGCCCGGCACCGCCGGGCCGCGGCCACCAGGACGTCGGCGGTGACCGGATCGACGTCGAGCTCCCCCGTGCGCGTGTAGTACGTGGCGACCGCGAACGGCGGCACCCCGCTGCGCAACGTCTCCACCAGGGCGTGGAACCGGCGGTCGGCCACGTGCGCTGACCGTGGCACTCCCGACGTCACATCCACCAGCGCCACCGACGCCTCGTCGACCGCCGGGCGCCCGATGGCCAGATCGACCCGGGCGACCAGCTCGAACCCACCGTCGGTCGCCGGCACCCGCAGGCACTCCTTGGTCCGTGGGAGCCAGGTCGGGTCCAGGGCGGGCCACCTGAGGCGCAGCCCCTCGGCCTGCCGGTCCACCTCAGCGCGCAGCCCGGCCCGCTCGGCGGGCGCCAGCGCACCGATCCACGCCACCAGCGGCAACCGCCGGTCGTCGACGGACAGTGCGTCCAACCCGTCGTCGAACGCGCCACCGATGGAGCCGGTCACGACCAGCTGTCGGAACAGGACGTCCATCAGCGCGCCGCAGGCCAGGGCCAGGGTGGGCTCCCGTCCGTCCGTACCTTCCGGGTCCGCATGGGCGGCGCAGGCCAGGGCCCGGGTCAGCCGGTGTCCGGTCACCACCACCGGACCGTCCGGTCCCGGACGGCCGGCCCCGATGTCGAGTCCGAGGTGGGCCCGAAGATCGGCCACCAACGCCGGGTCCGCCTCCGGCCGGGCCCGTCCCGTCACCCGCAGGCGGTCGAGCAGCGCCGATCCGGCCAGTGGCCGCCAGCCCGGTGCCCACGCCACCCGACCACGGCTGCCCTGTTCGGCACGGTGCGTCCGGGACGCTCCCGGTCGATCCCCCCCGGAGGTGTCGCTCGTGGTCATGGGGCAAGTGTGACCGGTGGGTGTCACACGACCCGTCGGCGTCGGGGGTGCCCAGTAGCCTCTGGCGGGATGACCGAAGCGGCCTCGACCACGTTCGCCCTCGTGTTCACGGTGTTCGTCGTCGCCGCTCTGGTCCTCATCGTGGTGACCGTCCGCTTCCTCGTGCGCCAGGCGTCCGCCTCCAAGGCCCGCTGGCTGGCGGCCCAGGCCGCCGCCCTCGACGACCAGGACGGCCGAGACGAGGAGGAGGGCGAGGACGAGGACGAGGGGATGACCGCCCTGGTGTTCGCCGGGGGCAGCACCCGGGGCGCGATCCAGATCGGCATGCTCCAGGTCCTGACCGAACATGGCTTCGTCCCCGACCGCATCTACGGATCGTCGGTCGGCGCCATCAACGGTGTGGGCTTCGCCGCCGACCCGACCCGGGAAGGCGTGGAGCGGATGACCGAGGTGTGGCTCCGTATCCGACGGGAGGACATCTACCCGCAGGGACGGCTCCACGGTCCGTGGCTGTACCTCCAGCAGCGCGACGCGGTGTACGCCAACTCGGGGCTGCGGTCCATCATCGAGGAGGGATTCCCCCACGAGCGGCTGGAGGATGCCGTGGTGCCGGTCGAGGTCGTGGCCACGTCGCTCACCGACGGTGGTGAGCGGTGGTTCACCTACGGGCCGGCCATAGACGCCGTGCTGGCGTCGTCGGCGATGCCGGCGATCTTCCCGCCTGTCGAGATCGACGGTGAGCGCTACATCGACGGTGGTGTCGTCGACAACGTCCCCATCCAGCGGGCGATCGACGCCGGCGCCACGCGGATCGTCGTGCTCCTGTGCTCGCCGCCGCTGTTCCAGCCACCCGTGTCGAAGCGCCCCGTCGAGGGCATGGTCAACGCGCTCTTCATCGCCATCCACGCCCGGTTCGTTCGGGACATGGCCCACCTGCCCGAGGACGTCGAGGTGATCCTGTGCACCGGGCCCGAGGGCACCACCCGCGACTTCGACGACTTCTCGACCACGGAGCACCTGATCGCCCTGGGCCGGGCCGAAGCCTCCGAGGTGGTGCGACGGTACGGGCTCGGCACCATCGCCTATCCCGCGCCCCCGGTGCCCGTGCCCGCCGTGCGCCTCGACCCCGACCAGCCAGTCGTCGACCGGCGGGCCGGTGACCGCAGGGGCCGGGACCGCACGGCGCACGGCAGTGGGGAGGGCAACTCCGGCACGGCACCCGCCACGACACCAGGGCACCCCACCGACGATCCCGTCGACGCTCAGGCGGCGGGGCCGCTCCCGGCCGGTCCGCCCGCATCCGGATCCACCGCTGCGGCCGGCCCGGTCACCCAGCCCGATCCCGGCACGTAGCGCCGCACGATCCGGGCCGGCACCCCGGCGATGACGCAGTGGTCCGGGAACACCCCGCGGACCACGGCGGAAGCCGCAACCACCACGTTCCGGCCGAGCTCGGTCCCGGGCAGGATCACCACGCCGGTCCCCAGCCAGCTGCCGTCGCCGATGACCACCGGGACGTCATGGGGCCACTGGACGTGGACGACCTCGTCCGGGTTCTCGTAGCCGTGGTTCTGGTCGGTGATGTAGACGTACGGCCCGGTCTGGACGTCACTGCCGATGTCGATCGAGAAGTGGCCGACGATGTGGCTGCCCCGGCCGATCATGCTCCGGTCGCCGATACGCACCACGGGGTCCGTCACCATCTCCTGGCCCGGGACCATTCCGGCCGACAGGCTCACGTGCGGACCGACCAGCGTGTCGTCGCCGATGCGGATCCAGCGCTCCCCGAAGATGGCGCCGGTGGGGAAGGCCAGGCAGCTGCCGCGCCCGAAGGCACCGAAGCGGTCGGCCAGACGGTCCCCGGGCCCGGTGGCGCCCTGGCGCACCATCCAGTCCCAGCCCGTGTGGATGGCGGCGTGCAGCACCCGGTGGCGCCAGCGGCGCAGGTCCCGCGCCGGGGTGACGCCCGGATGGGGCAGGTGTCCGGGGGGCACCGGCCCGCGGCCCTCGATGGACGGCGGCCCGGCCGCGTCGGAGCGGGAGGGGTCGGGGCTGGCTGCGCTCACCCCGCGACGGTATCCGACACCCCTGCGACCGGGCGATCCCGGTCACGCCGGCACCGGTCCGGCCTCCGCTGCCCATGGTCACGCGCCCACCGACGGGCCCGTGACGCCTTCCCTACGATGGTCCCGTGGCCGAGTCGACCCCGACCGAGGACGTGGACCGCGTGCTGGCGGACAAGGCGCCGCTCGGGCGCTCGGGGTTCGCGTCCGGCTCCGACCTCTACGAGCGGGCCCGGCCCGGGTACTCGCAGGAGTCGGTGGCCTGTCTGGTGGACTCACTCGGCATCGGTCCCGGGTCCCGTGTGCTCGACGTGGCGTCCGGGACGGGCAAGCTCACCCGGGCCCTTGCAGCCACCGGCGCGAGCTGCGTGGCCGCCGAGCCGTCTCCGTCGATGCGCGCTGCGTTCGCCCGGTCGGTGCCCGACGTGGCCCAGGTGGGTGCCGACGCCGTACACCTGCCCCTGGCCGGCGGCGCGTTCGACGCCGTGACCGTGGCCCAGGCGTTCCACTGGTTCGCGTCCACCGAGGCGCTGACCGAGATCGCACGGGTGCTCCGGCCCGGTGGCGGGCTCGCGCTGATCTGGAACGAGCGCGACGAGTCCGACCCGCTCGTGGCCGAGCTCACCGCCATCAGCAAGTGGGACGTCCATCAGCCCTACCCGGTGGGACGCGACTTCGGGGCCGTCGTCGACGCGTCCAGGTGCTTCGGACCGGTGACACGCAGCCGGTTCCGCTTCACCCAGGAGCTGGACCGTGCGACGTTCGTGGAGCAGGTGGCGTCGCGCAGCTACGTGGTGGTGCTGCCGGAGGACCGGCGCCGGGCCATCCTCGACGGCGTGACCGCCCTGGCCGACCGGCTCGAGGAGCCGATCCGGCTCCCCTACCTCGTCGACCTCTTCTGCACCCGCTTGTGCTGACGGGACGGCCCGCTGGATCACCGCGGGAGGTGCCGGCTTGCCACCGGTGCCTCCCGCGGTGCAGCCTCTCCGGCGAGGGTCGGCCCCACCACGCACCGGTGAGGCCGCGGACCCGGTACCGGGGGAAGGCACCGACCATGATCAAGCTCACCTGTCTGCTGAGGCGCAAGGAGGGGATGACCCCCGCCGAGTTCCACGCCTACTGGCGGGACCACCACGGGCCCCTCATCGCCAACTCGAGCGCGGCCAAGTACGTCATCCGCTACGAGCAGAACCCGCGTCCGCTCGACGACTACCGGGACGACGACGACCGCTCCGGCTACGACGGCGTGACCGTCCAGTGGTTCGAGTCGATGGACGCCTACTACGCGCACATGGGCGAGGACGACTTTCCGGCCATGATGGAGGACATCGCCAAGTTCCTGGACACGGACCACCTCGAGGTGGTCCTGACCGAGGAGCCGAGGATCATCATCGACGGCCAGGTCGACTGGTCCCGCTGAGGCCCCCGGCCCCGGCGGGCCACCCGCCGCTCCGACCGCCGCACACTCCCCGACGTGCCACCGATCCGGCGCCATGCGTTGACACCCACGGCTCCCGGACATACGATCCCAACCTTCGGACACGGTGTCCGATATCTGGGAGGGGGCGTCCGACATGGGTGACGCGATCGTGTCTGAACTGGACATCAGCGGGGTCGGCTTCGACGACATCGACCTGCTCGACTCGACGGTGTTCGCCGAGCGGGTGCCCCACGAATGGTTCGCCTTCCTGCGCCAGAACGCCCCGGTGTGGTGGCACGAGGAGGAGGACGGCCCCGGGTTCTGGGCGGTGACCTCGCTGGCCGAGGCCACCCAGGTCAACCGGGACTACGAGCACTTCTCCTCGGCCAGGAAGGCCACCTACCTGTGGGAGCTGGCCGAGGACGACCTCGCCCAGCAGCAGCTGGTCATGCTGAACATGGACCCGCCGCTGCACACCCGCTACCGCCGGCTGGTCAACAAGGGGTTCACCCCCCGCATGGTCAACCAGCTGCACGAGCGGATCCACGTCGCCACGGACAACATCATCGACGACGTGATCGAGCAGGGCAGCGCCGACTTCGTCACGGACATCGCCGCCGAGCTCCCCCTCGTGGTGATCGCCGAGCTGCTGGGCGTGCCGAACGAGGACCGGCACCGGATGTTCGACTGGTCCAACCGGATGATCGGGTCGGAGGATCCCGAGTACCAGTCGGCGGGCGAGGCGGCCCAGATGGCGTCCATGGAGCTCTACGCCTACGCGTCGGAGCTGTTCGCCACCAAGCGCGTCGACCCCCACGACGACCTGATGAGCGTGCTGACGCAGGTCGACATCGACGGCGAGCAGCTGTCCACGTTCGAACTCGAACTGTTCTTCCTACTGCTCACAGTGGCCGGGAACGAGACGACCCGGAACCTCATTTCGGGGGCCATGGCCACGTTCTTCGAGCACCCAGACCAGTGGGAGCTCCTGCGCAACGACCGGTCGCTCCTACCCGACGCCGTGGAGGAGATGCTCCGCTACGTCACGCCGGTCATGAACTTCCGCCGCCAGACGACGTCCGCCTTCGAGCTCGGCGGCCAGAAGATCGAGGCCGACTCCAAGGTGGTGTTCTTCCACATCTCGGCCAACCGCGACGAGAAGGTCTTCGCCAACCCGCAGACGTTCGACATCACCCGGAACCCGAACCCGCACATGGCCTTCGGCGCCGGTGGGCCGCACTTCTGCCTGGGGGCCAACCTGGCCCGCATGGAGATCCGGGTCATGTTCGAGCACCTGCTCGACCGGATGCCCGAGATGGAGCTTGCCGCACCGGTCCAGCGCCTGCAGTCGGCGTTCATCAGCGGCGTCAAGCACATCCCGATCTCCTTCCCCGCCGGGCCGCGCGTCAACGCCGGCTAGATGTCCGGGCGCCGCACCTCCGACGATCTGAAGGAGGTCATCCGCGACTTCCGACGCGACCAGGTGATCGACGTGGCCCGACGACTGTTCGGCGAGCGCGGTACGACCGACGTGTCGATGGACGAGATCGCCAGTGAGGCCGGGGTGGCCCGCTCGACCGTCTACGTCTACTTCGCCAACCGGGGCGAGCTGCTGCGTGCCTGTCTCCAAGGCATGTACGCACAACTGCAGGCGGCCATCGCCACCACCTGGGAGCAGGAGGACGAGCCCGCCCGCCGCCTCGAGCGGCTCATCGAGGAGATGTTGGTCGTGGTCGACGACAGCCCGGCCTTCTTCCGGCTGGCGCTTGTCTCGCAGGGCACCCCGGCCAACGACGGCGAGGTCGTCGGATCAGAGCTCGCACTGATCGGACTCGACATCGCCCGGCTGCTGCGCGGCCTCGTGGTCGAGGGCATCGCCCGGGGCGTGTTCCGCCCGGTCGACCCGGACCTCGCCATCAGCTTGATCGGCCAGCAGATCTACGGGGCGATGGCGGTGCGGGCCGGCGAGCCCATGCCCCGCCCCCGTGGCGAGGCGGCAGCCGACACCACCCACTTCGTCCTGCACGGCCTGGCGGCCTGAGCCACTGCACGGCCTGGCGGCCTGAGCCACTGCACGGCCTGGCGGCCTGAGCCACTGCACGGCCTGGCGGCCTGAGCCACTGCACGGCCTGGTGGCCTGAGCCACTGCACGGCCTGGCGGCCTGAGCCACTGCACGGCCTGGTGGCAGCGCCAGCTTCCGGTCGGAACCCCTAGCGGGAGCCGCCGAAGATGCGCAGCAGTGCCAGGTAGACCATGACCGAAGACACCAGGATGGTGAAGGCGGAGAACCACTCGGCCTCGGCCTCGATGCCGGCCTGCTCGGCCCGGTCCACGAAGCTGAAGTCCACGAACAGGTTCATCACCCCGAGGATGAGGTACAGCACCCCGAAGATCAGGAGGCCGCCGGTGCCGGTCAGGCCCCACCCGGTCAGGATCGCCGCGAGCATCACCACGACCATCCCGAGGGTGGCCACGAGGGTGATCTGCAGGAACTTGTTCCCCACCCGGACCAGCCCGGTCCGGTAGGCGCCCCAGACCCCCGCCACGATGGCCACCGTCCCGAAGACCGCCAGGGGGACGGCGTGGGAGCCCTGGTCGGCATAGAACCGGGAGATGACCCCGAGCACCGCTCCTTCCGCCACCGCGTAGACCGGCGCCAGGACGGGGGCCAACCTCGGCCGGAAGGAGCACCAGACCCCGACGCCGAGGCCCACGAACATGGTCACCCAGGCGGTGCCCAGGGGCAGGTTGGCGAGATAGGCGACCGTGCCGACCACCAGGGCGACGAGGCCGAGCAGCCCGGCCTTGTTGAGGGCACCGTCCGCGCTGAACCGGGCCGTCCCGGCGGCAGCGGGCGGGCCCGCCGGCGGACCCTGCGGCTGGAGGTGCCATGTGGCCCCGTCCCACGACCACCAGTTGCCGTCGGGCTGCTGCTTCCAGTTCGACGGTGCCGTTGCCGGCGCCGATGGAAAGGTCGTGAGCATCCGGTTGTAGTTCGAGGCGGTGCCGAACGACGCGCCGGAGCGCGTCTTGACCGCCGTGCCGCCTCCTGCGGGGGTGCCGCCCGTGGGCGCTCCCGGCGTGGGTCCTTGCGTCGAGGTCATCGCGGCTCCTCTGCTGGTGCTCTCTCGCCACCCACTGTACCGGGGCGGTCCGGTCCCGCCGCAGCGGGGCCCGCGGATCAGCCGCCGGCGACGGCGGGCACGATCGAGATCGTCTGCCCGTCGGTGACCGGCGTCGCCAACCCGTCGAGGAAGCGCACGTCCTCCTCGTCGAGGAACACGTTCACGAAGCGGCGCAGGCCACCCTGGTCGTCGAAGATGCGTTCGGCAAAGCCGGCGTGGGCGGCGTCGAGCCCCTTCAGGACCTCGCCGACGGTCGAACCGTCGACGGCGAGTTCGCCGGCGCCGCCGGTGAGCGTGCGCAGCTGTGCGGGAATTCGGACCTTGCTCATCGGGAGCTCCTCTGGGTGGGTGCGTGGTCGGCGTCTGCCGCCATCGCCTCGTCGAACGACTCGAGTGTCGGGGCGATCGTCGCGGTCGGGCCGACCACGTCGGCCAGCGCCTCCACCGTCTTCAGCCCGTGGCCGGTGACCATGGCGACCACCCGCTCGTCGCGACGGATCACCCCCTCGGCTGCCAGCTTGGCCAGGGTGGCGATGGTGACGCCGCCGGCCGTCTCGGCGAAGATGCCCTCGGTGCGGGCCAACAGGCGGATGCCGTCCAGGACCTCGGTATCCGTCACCGAGGTACAGGATCCGCCCGACGAACGGATCGCGTCCAGTGCGTACCACCCATCGGCCGGATTGCCGATGGCGAGGGACTTGGCGATGGTGTTGGGCTTGACCGGGCGGATGGCGTCCGTACCCTCGGCGAACGCCGTGGCCACGGGCGAGCACCCCTGGGCCTGGGCGCCCGAGACCCGCACGGAGGGCTCCTCGTCCAACAGGCCGACCTTCCACAGCTCCTGGAAGCCCTTGGCCACCTTGGTGAGCTGGCTGCCGGAGCCGATCGGCACGACCACGTGGTCCGGCGCCTGCCAGCCCAGCTGCTCGGCGACCTCGAACGCCAGGGTCTTCGACCCCTCGGCGTAGTAGGTCCGCACGTTGACGTTGACGAACGCCCACTCGGGCTGCTCGCTGGTCAGCTCGGCGCACAGACGGTTGACGTCGTCATAGCTGCCCTGGACGGCGAAGACACGCCCGCCGTAGACGGAGGTCATGGTGACCTTGGCCCGCTCGAGGTCGTGGGGGATCAGGACGACCGAGTCCATGCCCGCCCTGGCGGCGTGGGCGGCCACCGAGTTCGCCAGGTTTCCCGTCGACGCACAGGCCGCCACCTTGAACCCGAGTTGGCGGGCCTTGGTCAGGGCCACCGACACGACCCGGTCCTTGAACGAGCCGGTCGGATTGGCCGTGTCGTCCTTGACCCAGAGCTCGCCCAGCCCCAGCTCGGCAGCCAGCCGGTCGGCCCGCACCAGGGGCGTGAACCCGGCGCCGAGGTCGACCGGGTGCTCGTCGGCCACCGGAAGCAGGTCGGCATACCGCCAGATCGTCCGGGGGCCGGCCTCGATCCGCTCGCGCGTGATGGTGGCGGCCACACGCTCGTAGTCGTAGGTGACCTCGAGCGGCCCGAAGCAGAAGTCGCACACGTGGAGCGCCTCGGCCGGGTAGCCACGGCCACATTCACGACAGCGCAAGCCAGAAACGAAGTCCACAGCAGTCTCCTCATCGCTCGGGCATTGGCACCTGGCACGCCTGCCGACCGGTTCCCCTGGTCGGATGCGCTCTGGTTGCCGCAGCGTCGCAGGGCCCGGTCCCTCAGCTGCTCTGGATGATGGCCTCCAGTGTAGGCCGAATCCGGGCAGGGCAGTCAACGTTGCCGCTCGGCCCCGGACGCGCCGCCCCGCGCGCTCCCGGGCCCCGCCTCCCGGCCCGCGCGCTTCCCGGGGTCCGCCGCCGCACCCCGGTCCCGACCGTGACGCGCCCGGCACGACTCCAGGCGACCGTCACTAACCTCCGGTGGGTGAGGGATGATGGCGTGATGCCAGCGACGGTCGGACTCGGGGACGACGGGTCCTCCTACGTCTCCGCCGACTTCGACGCGGCCTCCCTGGTCACGGTCAAGGCGGGGCGCACCGTCTCGGTGTGCATCCCGGCCCGCAACGAAGCGGCGACCATCGCCCTTATCGTGCGCACGATCGTGACCGAACTGACCGCAGCGGGCGGTGGCGTGCCCCTGGTCGACGAGATCCTGGTCGTCGACGACGGCTCCACCGATGACACCGCTGTGATCGCCACCCGGGCCGGGGCCCGGGTGGTCACCGGCGGTTCCGCGTCGGGCGGGAAGGGCCAGGCGATGCGGGTGGCCCTCCGCGAGGCCGAGGGCGACCTGCTCGCCTTCATCGACGGCGACGTCACCAACTTCGGGCCCCACTTCGTGACCGGGCTGGTCGGCCCGCTCCTCACCGACGACAGCGTCACCGTGGTGAAGGGCTTCTACCAGCGCCCGCTCCACGGCGAGCCCGACGGTGGCGGCCGCGTCACCGAGTTGATGGCCCGACCCGTGATCGATCTGCTCTTCCCTGCCCTGTCGTCGGTGCGCCAGCCCCTGGCCGGCGAGACCGCCGGCCCCCGCTGGGTCTTCGAGAAGTGCACGCTGGCCGATGGCTACGCCGTCGAGCTCGCCCTGCTGATCGACGTGGCCACGCGCTTCGGGGTGGAGACGATAGCCCAGGTCGATCTCGGCGTCCGGGTCCACCGGAACCGCCCCCTGTCCGAGCTCCGGCCGCAGGCGACCGACATCCTGGCCGCCGCCCTCGCACGGTCGCCACTCGTCCCCCACGACTGAGGTCGCGGGCCTGCGCCCCGGGAATCCCGTGATCCCCCGGGGTGCGGCCGGGCGAGGCCGGGTGGCCGGGCCTCCCGCCCCTACGGGGCGACGGGCTCGACGACCGGGCGCAGTGTCGGGGCGTTCGCAGGGTCGAGGTCGAGCCGGAGGCGCCGCCGGGAGGGCAGGGCCAGTGCGCACAGGGCGCCGGCGGCCACCACGGCCGCGCCGCACGCCACCGCCGGCACCAGCCCCGACACGTAGTCCTGGGGCGAGGCGTAGCCCCCACGGGAGCTGAAGACGGCGCCGAGGGCCGCGATCCCGAGCACCCCGCCGAGCTCGCGGAATGCGGCATTGGTGCCCGACGCCACCCCCTCGAGCGACGAGGGAACCGTGCCGAGCACGACCGAGGCCAGGGGCACGAAGAAGAGGGTCATGCCGACGCCGCACAGGACGAACGGAGCGATCATGTCGGCGTACGGCGTGCCCGGGGCCAGGATGGCTGCCAGCCAGGCCAGTCCCGCCGCCTGCAGCGACAGCCCGGTGACGACGAGCGGCTTCCCGCCCCACCGCTCGGCCAGCTGGCCGACGAAGGGCGCCAGGACCATGGTGATTGCCGTCCACGGCAGGATCCGGACCCCGGCCGACAGGGGCGAGTAACCCTGGACGGTCTGGAGGAACTGGGTCAGGAAGAAGATGGCCCCGAACATCCCGAAGCTGAACAGGAGCGCGGTCACGTTGACCGAGGCGAACCCCCGCCGGGCGAACAGGCGGATGTCCAGCATGGGGTGGTCCGAGCGCAGCTCCCGGGCGACGAAGGCGGCCAGGGCCAGCGACCCGATGGCGAACGAGGCCAGGACCGACGACGATGTCCAGCCGTGGGCGTTGCCCCGCACCAGGCCGAGTACGACTCCGAACAGCCCGATGCTCACCAGGCCGACCCCGGCCAGGTCGAGCGGTGCGGCCGAGCCCCGGGACTCGGCCAGACGCCACCGGGCCAGGGGGAGCAGCGCCAGACCGACCGGGACGTTGAGCCAGAAGATGTACTGCCAGGCCCACCCACTGGTGACGGCACCACCCACGAGCGGCCCGATGGCGATGGCGGTCCCGCCGATGGCGCCCCAGATGCCGAGGGCGGCGTTGCGCCGCTCGGGGCGCACGGCGGCGCTCAGCAGCGTGAGCGACAGCGGCATGATCATGGCGCCGCCGGCGCCCTGCAGGGCCCGGGCGGCCACCAGTGCACCGATGGTCGGGGCCAGGGCGGCAGCCGCCGACGCCACCGTGAAGAGGGCGATGCCGGCCACGAAGATGCGACGCCGGCCGAAGCGCTCACCGAGTGCGGACGCGGTCAGGAGCAGTACGGCGAAGGTGAGCGTGTAGGCGTTCACCGTCCACTCGAGGCCCGAGAGGCCGGCGTGCAGGTGGGCCCGGATCACCGGCAGGGCCGTCGACACCACCAGGTTGTCGAGCGAGGCCATGAACAGGGCGAGCCCGGTGATGACCACGGCCCAGACCGCGCGGGACCGTGCCGTCGACGACGGATCGCCGGGAGTGCCGGACGTGGCCGGAGGGTGCACGGCCGGGCTGGTCGTCGGAGTGGGCGACGAGGGAGCAGCGGCCGTGGTGGTCGTCACGGCACCCGAACCGCCACCGCGTCCGCGGACGGGGTGGAGCGTCGGACGCCGGAACGGGACCGACGGCCACTCCCTGAGTTGTGAGTGCTCACTAACTCTACGGGGCAAAAAAAGGGGGATGACGGGCTGGTTCATGCGGTGACCTCCCTGGTCGGGACCAGCTCGGCGACGCGCTGGTCCTTGATGGCTTGGCTTGCGGCTCGGATGGCGGTGATCTTGTCGGGCATGGGGCAGAAGCTCTGCGCCCAGTGCTCGTTGACGGACAAGAGGTCGATGGCGGACATGACGTTCATCATCATCCCCATCGAGAAGAACCGGAGGAGCTCCTCGTCGTCGAGCTGGGTGCGCTCGTGCACCAGGTGCCACAGGACCTCGAAGGTCCGGCGGCAGGTGGCGGCGATATCGGGATCACCGGGGGCTGCGGCGAACCCGTGCAGCTGCACCTGGAGCATCTCGGGGTCCTGGAGGAGCTCGGTGTAGGCCACGCCCATCGCGGCCATGGCCTCCTCGCCCTCGATGCCGGTGCCGGCGCGGGTCATGGCCGCGATGATCCGGTCGGACACGAGTTCGTAGGTGGCGATGAAGAGGCCCTTCTTGGTGCCGAACAGGCGGAACAGGTAGGGCTGGGAGATGCCGGCCCGGTTGGCGATGGCGTCGGTCGAGGTCCCGGCATAGCCGGAGCGGGCGAACTCGGTGATGGCGGCGGCCAGCACGGCGGTACGGCGCTCGGAGGCGGTCATGCGGGTCGAAACCATCATGCGGACATTGTGAGTGTTCACTCACTACCTTGTCAAGCCCCGACGGCCGGATTCCTTGCGGACCGCCCGGACCGGCCCGGACCGGCGGGGGCCGGAAGCGGGCCCTCGCCAGGGTGCCACGGCCGATCGCCCGCTCGAGGGGATCAGGTGATACGGGTGGCGCCCGGGCCACGGGGTAGCGTCCCGACATGGCTCCCGACCCGTCCGACCCGCGTGGGGGCCCCGGTCCGGCGGACGGTGACGGCCCGCTGGCCGACACCGTCGTGGTCTCCAACCGGGGGCCGCTGTCGTTCCGGATGGTCGACGGCCGGCCGGTCCGTGCGGCCAGCGGGGGCGGCCTGGCCGGTTCGCTCCTCCCACTCGTCGAGGGCACCGGCGCCACCTGGGTCGCCTCGGCGCTCGGCGAGGCGGACCGGAAAGCGGTGGCCGCCGGCCTCATGACCGCACCCGGCCTGCGCGTCGAGCTCGTCGAGCCGGAGAGCCACGTCTACAACCTCGCCTACAACGTGGTGTCCAACGCCACCCTCTGGTTCTGCCACCACCACCTGTTCGACGCCGCCCGTCGCCCGCGCACCGACCGACGGTGGATGGAGGCATGGGACGCCTACCGGGAACTCAACGTGCTCATGGCCGAGCGGGTGGCCGAGGTCGCCCCCGACCACGGGCGGGTGCTCGTGCAGGACTACCACCTGGCGCTCCTGGCGCCCTCCCTCACCCGGCTCCGTCCCGACCTGCGCACCGCCCACTTCGCCCACACCCCCTTCGCGGACCCGTCGGTGCTCCGCATGCTGCCGTCGGCCGTGGGCGACGAGCTGCTGGCGTCGCTGTCGGGGTTCGGCGCCTGCGGGTTCCACTCGCAGCGGTGGGCCGCCGCCTTCCGGGCCGGGCAGGACGCCATCGGCGTGGATAGCGGCTCGGCCACCACCTTCGTCTCGCCCCTGACCAGTGACGCCGACCGCCTGCGGGCCTCGGCCTCCGAACCTGCGGTGGCGGCCGCCCTGGCCCGGATCGAGGAGTCGGTGGGCGCCGCCGACCGGCAGGTCATCGTACGTGTCGATCGGATGGAGCTGTCGAAGAACCTGCTGCGGGGGTTCTGGGCGTTCGAGGAGCTCCTCGAGCACGAGCCGTCCCACCGGGAGCGGGTCGTGTTCGTGGCCCTCGCCTATCCGACCCGCCAGGGCCTGCCCGAGTACCTCGCCTACCAGGACGAGGTGGAGTCCACCGTGGCCCGGATCAACGAGCGCTGGGCGACGCCGGGGTGGACCCCGATCGTGCTCGAGGTCGAGGACGACTACCCGCGGTCGCTCGCCGCGCTCACCCGCTACGACGTGCTCCTGGTCAACCCGGTCCGCGACGGCCTGAACCTGGTGGCCATGGAAGGCCCGCTCGTCAACGGGCGCAACGGGGTGCTGGCCCTGTCCCGTGAGGCCGGGGCCTTCGACCAGCTCGCCGGCGGGTCGCTCGAGGTCAACCCGTTCGACGTGACCGGGACCGCCACCGTGCTGGCCCGCGCCCTCGCCCTGGACCCGGAGGAGCGGGCGGCCCGACAGACCGCGCTGCGCCGGGCGATCCTGGCCCGGCGCCCGGCGGACTGGCTCGACGACCAGCTGGCCGCCGCCCGCTGAGCCACGGGCCGGACCGGCGCAAGCCGCCCGACCGGGGTCGGCGTCGACCGGTCAGCGCGCCCGACCCCCCGGGGCCGCATCGGCTGCATCGGCCACATCGGCCACATCGGCCAGCCACGTCAGCACGGCCAGCGCACCGGGCGGTCCATCGACCGAGAGGTCGGCGGCGGCGGCCACCTCCGGTGCCGTCTCCTCGTCGACGACGGCCACCCCCACGGTGTCGGTGCCGTCCACCGATGCCAGGCGGGCCAGCTCCACGAAGGCGGGCAGGTCCCCGATGTCGTCACCGAAGAATGCCACCGCCCGACAGCCCTCGGCCGCGCTGCGCACGGCGACGCCCTTGTCGAGTTCCAGCGCCGGGCGCAGCTCGACGGACAGCCTCCCGGCGTGGGCGACCAGTCCGCTGGCCGCCGCCTCGGCCGCTGTCCGCTCGACCACCCAAGCGGCCGCTTCCGGCGCACGCCGGTAGTGGACGGTGACGGACGGGCCCTTCACCTCGACCAGGACGGCCCGGGGCGCACCGTCACGCAACCGGTCGGCCACCGCCGCCACCGTTGCCGCCCAGGCGGCCGCGGACGGATCGAGTACCGGCGCCCCGTCGGGCCCAGCGGTCTCCATCCCGTACAGCCCGACGAGGCGGATCGGTGTCGACGGGTCGGCGGCCACCGCGCCCAGCTGGTCCCACAGGAACGGGACCGGGCGGCCCGACACCACCGTGACCGAGGCGAAGCGGCGGGCCAGGCGGGCGAGGACCCGGGGCGTTCCGGACAGCAGCCGGGCGGCGGCCGGCTCGTCCACGATCGGGGCCAGGGTACCGTCGAAATCGGTCAGCAGCGCCGTGCGGGCCGGGTCGACCAGGAGCGGGGCGAGGCGGGCACGGGCAGCGGGCCCGGGACCCGTGGCGGGCGCCGTCAGTTTCCCGTGGTGGCCGTGGTGCCGGCGCCCGTGGCCAGGTCGGGCGCGACCACGACCAGGATCTCGGCCGTGCCGATGGTGCTGACCGGCGCCGCCGTCGTGTACGGCAGCACGGCCGATGGCGGTAGGTGGAGGGTCGCGGCCACCGCGGTGGCCGCGACCTTCTGGCCGGCCACGTAGTACACGCTGGAGGTCGACACGTTGGCCGTGGCGTTGATGGGGGCCTGGACGTTCCACCCGGCCACCTGGAGTTCGTTGGTGATGCTCGCAGCCGCGCCCGCCTTGCCCGAGGCGTTGGCCACGAGCACCGGGACGTTGCTCGGCTTCACCTTCGGCGCAGTTGTCGTCGTGGTGTGCGGTGCGGTGGTCGTCGTCGCACCGGCAGGCGTCGTCGTCGACGGCGTGGTGGCAGCGGTGGTGGCCGAGGTGCCGGTGGCCGTCGTCGACGTGCGGTGGACCTGACCCAGCAGCAGGACGGTCGCCAGCACGAAGAGCCCGATGAGGATCACGGCCCGGTCGACCGGAATCCGGTGGCCCGACCGCGTGGGGTGCTGTGCGTCGGGCGCCGAGGGATCGTCCACTCCCGCCAGCCTGCCAACCGCAGGTGGGTTTGGCAAGCACTCCCGTCGGCAGGGTCGCGGACCGTACACTGGGACCGGTTACCCCGACCCGGGGGACCACGCCGGTGTAGCTCAGTTGGCAGAGCAGACGATTTGTAATCGTCAGGTCGTGGGTTCAATTCCCACCGCCGGCTCCATAAAGATCCAGCTAGATGGCCTGTCTCCCAGTTCGCCTCGTCGTAGGTAAGCTAAAACCCAACAAGAATCCCAACAACCTGGGAGCGACATGGCAGGAAGCCTGCGGCAGCGGAATTCTGGCGTCTGGGAATTGCGGGTGTATCTCGGTCGCGACGACGCCGGTCGTGTCCGCCACCAATACACGACCTTTGAGGGGACGAGGCGCGCTGCGGAGCGCGAACTGGCTCGGCTCGTCACCCATCAAGTGGACGAACCGGCGCGCGTTCCACACGAGGTCGAACGGCCTTGGGGTCCGAAGACAACCATCAACGACGCCATCCAAGGATGGAAGCAAAACGGCTGGCAAGACCTGAGTCCCAACACCGTCCGCGGATACGAAGGGGTGTGGCGGCGCAACATCCACGACTCCATCGGCGGCCGGAGTATCGCCACGTTGTCCCCTTACGACATCGAACGCTACTTCCGCGACCTCAAGGCGGCCGGAGCCGGTTACACGACGGTCCGGCTGGCTCGGGCGCTCCTCAACCGTTCGTGCCGCCTGGCCCGGAAGTGGAGTGGCAACGTCCTCCCCAACCCGGTGAGCGATACCGAGTTGCCGACCTGGGGACCGGCAGAACGTCCCAAGGCAGTCCGGTCTCCAGAGCCACGTGAAGTCCTCGCTCTCCTCGAGGAGGCCCGGGTCGCCGAGGTCCGAGTTGCCGTGATGATCCGACTGGTCGCCGCCACCGGGATGCGCAGAGGAGAGGCCTGCGCCGTCCGGTGGAACGATATCGACACGGTTGGAGGCACAGTCAAGATCGATGAGGGCGTGATCAGCACACCGACGGGGGCCCTGGCTCGCCAACCCAAAACGCGTTCGAGCACCCGGAAGGTAGCGCTGGACAAGGCCACGCTGGCAGAGATCTCTGGCCTGAGGCGAGAACAGGAGGCGCTGGCCGACCCTTGTGGTACAGGCATCACTCCTGAGTCCTTCGTGTTCTCGTTCGAGCCCGGCGGCGCAGTGCCGCCGCATCCGGACTACATCAGCCACTCCTTCGCCAGAATCCGCTCGAAGGCAGGCGTCGCGTCGGATATCCACCTGCACTCGCTGCGACACTTCCACGCCACCCAGATCGACTCGGTGATCTCCGAAGCTCAGAAGCAGGTCCGACTCGGATGGTCGACTGTGCAGATGGCTCGGCACTACACCGATGGCGTCCCCGAGGAGGACCGCCGGGCAGCCGATCACATCGGGCGACTGTTGTCGGGGACGACCGGCAAGGGGCCGGACCAGGTGGCAGCCGTTGGCTGACCAGATTCCTCGATGTCAGCGTCAGGCCGAGTGCGGTGCCGGACCATGCTGCTCAGGCTCGAGTCCGTCGATCAGTCGTTCGACGGCGCGGCGTGGGATCCGGATGCGGCTTCCGATCCGGAAGGCTGGGAGGGGAAATGTCCCCGCTTTCAGTGCCCGGTAGAGCGTGGAGCGGGTCTCCCCCAACAGTACGGCGGCTTCCTCAACGCTGAGTAGCGGCTTCGGCGACTTCGAGGTCGGGTTGTGACGCATGGTGATACTCCGGTCGTGATCGGTGCCAGGCGGTGCGCCGTGGTCCCAACCAATCTTCCGGATCGACGTCACCCCCAATGTCACCCTGGACTCTCCGAAGGTCCAATGCCGAAAGGTGACGTTGGTCTGCGACCGGCCCTGAACGTCACCTCGAACGTCACCTTGGGTTCGTCGGCAACGTCACCCTCCCAGGTGGAGGCGGTGCGGGCTCCGCCACGCTTCCTTGGAGAGGGCCGACGTTTCGATCCGGGGAGGTGCCGGATCAGAGGCTGCCCCGGGGAGCGACCCACTCGTGTTCGGCACCGCCGACGGCCCCGACCCGTTCGAAGTCGGCGTCGTAGTGCAGGACGATGAGTCCGGCTGACCGGGCGGCTGCCGAGATGATCAGGTCGGGGATGGCCAGCCGATGCTGCCCGCGCTTGGCCAGCTCGTGTTGGAGGTCGATGGCGAGGTCGAGCACTTCTGGCGTGATCGGGGCGCTGTCGAGGCTGCGACGCTCCAGGAGCACCGCCTCGTAGTCAGCAAGCCTCCGACTGGAGAACAGCACCTCCAGGTCGACGATGGCACAGGTGGCGATCAGGCCGTCCTCCAGGAGCGGTCGGAGTCGTGCCTCGACGACCGGATGGGGAAAGCGGGCGAGCGCGCTCTTGTCGG
>Ga0080006_1096555_pt1 | contig 117618 bp, 97 predicted proteins | sample RS3BMetagenome_FD_69209 | JGI IMG/M metagenome (GOLD analysis project Ga0080006, IMG submission 69209) | Ferric oxide microbial mat and aquatic microbial communities from Rainbow Spring, Yellowstone National Park, USA - RS3B (SPADES... ...
CTATCGCCGGGTGAATGAGGAGAGCGAGCAGTGGGGGCTGGTGAAGGGCTATGATGGGTCTTGGCTTCCGGCGAGAGCAGCATGCGGGATTCATCGGGCGGTGCATGTGCAGCAGACCCGCTCCTGGCTGGCGCATTTTCGTTCTACACGGCACTATCCCCGCCAGGAGCCGCGCTGGCTTAATAAGCCGCAACAATTACTGCTGCTAATGTAGCTTCCTGTTGTGTTGTCATAAAAAGATGGGTAAGCCCTTGCCTCTTGTGCAAGGGCTTTTTCATTGGAGAATAGCATGATTGATGATGTTTCTGTCAAGCAATCTCTTCCTTCTGAAGTTGTCGCTTTATGTGCCTTACTGGCACGCATCATGTATCGTTGTCTGACTGAGCAAGATCAACGTCTTCTCGGTTCTCTTCAAGTTTCCACTGAAAGTACATCTGAGTCAACAGTTGAGAAAAGCGAGGTGACACATGGGCAAGCAGCTTAATGATACTCAGAAAGCTGTTGTTGTGGTAGCTGGATACGTGCGCCGTTCTAGTAAGATGCAAGCGGATAACTTTAGTCTGGATGCACAGAAGCGAGCGATTAGCGAGGAGTGTAGTAGACGGGGGCTTCCAGCCCCCATTTTCTATGAGGATGATGAGCGTAGTGCAAGAAGTGAGCAGATAGCGAAACGGCCTGCGTTTAAGCGGCTCTTGGAAGATGTAGAAAATGGGCGTGTGCAAATTATTATGGTTCATACTCTTGATCGCTGGTCACGCAATGTGATGGTCACGCTGCAAAGTTTTCGTATTCTCTCAGAGTATCGCACAGCGTTTATATCACTATCTGAACACATTGATTATTCCTCACCAGAAGGTAAGTTACAGCTTACTATCCTGGCTGCGTTTGCGGCTTATTTCTCTGATATGCTGGCAAAACATACGAGCAAGGGCAAGAGCGAAAGAGCAGCCCAGGGACTTTATAATGGCGATGTGCCATTTGGGTATAAACGTGTTGGGCCAAAAATGCCACCTGAGTTAGACCCTCACACGTATCCTGGTCTACGGATGATTGGTGAAATGAGACTAAAAGGCTTTGAAGCTGAGAAGATTGCCGATGCTGTCAATGAGGCTGGCTATCGAACCGGTAGTAAGCGTTTTGGTGATCGACTGTTCACAAAGGATACTATCACGGCTATTTTGCGCAATGAGTTTTATGCTGCGTATGCCCCCGATGATGATAGAGGGACGGTACTCTATCATGGTGAACGGTATAGAGGTCAACATCGAGCAGCCTTTACCTACGAAGAGTGGCAACAAATACGGGCAGTTACCCAGTCTATGTATCATGCTTCTAATCGTCCACAGACAGCCCGCCGTGTATATGAACTGGCTGGTTATATTGTTTGTGTGCATTGTGGCCTTACGTTACGTTGTCAAGGGCATGTGAAGACGGGCCATACCTACTATCGAGATACGGCGAAAACACGGCGGCTTCCTTGTCCTGCTGGTGGAGATTTAACCGTTCGTACTGATCTGGCTGCTCGACAGTTTGGCGATCTGTTGAAAGGCTTGATGCTTCCTGAGAACTGGCGTGAATTGATGCGTCAAAAGATGATAGCGGCTGCTGAAGCTGCTGGTATGAATGCGATGACAATAGAGCGAGAAAAAGAACGTCTCAAGCTGAAACGTTCACGTATTCTCAAGCAGCATCGGGAAGGCTATATTGATGACGAGGAGATGCAAGGTGAGTTAGCGGCGGTTGAACTGGCTTTGCGTGAACTTGAGTCACCAGAGGTGGACGGGATAAAGTTGGCAGATGTGATTGCGGCAGGTGAACGTATACCTGGGATAGCTGCATTGTGGGATGTAGCAACGGTTGAGGAACGGCGGGAAATGGTTATGCTTCTTTTGGAGCCTGCTGGATTGTTGTATGATCTGGAGAATAAAATCATTGCGGCGATAAAACCGCGCCCGGCATTTTTGCCTGTTTTGAGAATGCTGGATGAAGTGATGGAGTATGATGAAGCAAAAGGGTTACTCGTGACAAAAAGTTGGCAGGAGCGGAACCGACGGGATTCGAACCCGCGATCTTCTGCGTGACAGGCAGACATGTTAGACCACTACACCACGGCTCCTTGCGATTTCGCCAGACCACTTGCCCGGTTTCTCGCTCGCAAGTATGATAATATCAGACTTCCGTTGGGCTGTCAAGCCTTTTGACGGCGAAATTTTGCAATCAACACGTTTCTCTCAAAAAAAGTATTCGCCTCTTTCCTCTCACTCTGGCTGATTGTCCGACGTATGATGAACAAGTCTGGGGCAATGGGAGTATAATAGATATAGAATAAAATATGTTGCTCGTATTTACATGCTGATATATGCTGTGGAGGCAACTATGCAGGAATCAACCTCGTTACCATCTCCAGATACATTTGTAGATAATTCTATAAATAAACCAAATGATCAGGAAAATCTATTTGTTACATGTACTATTTGCCATGCTGTTTACGCTCCATCACCCAATCAACCGCAACTGGCGCATGCTTCCCACGTCTTGCTGGAGTCGGCTTTTATGGGTATGTGCCACTTCTGTTTTCGGTGTCGTCGTCCCTCCTGCCCTTTTTGTTGGGATATGGTACATGGCATCTGCGGCTCGTGTGTGCTGGAAACCGGCTTGCCGTTCCGTAGCGAGGTGCCGCCGCTAGTCGGCACCTGGCTGCCACCGATACGGCAAGGTCAGCCCGCGACCAATAATGGGGCAATTTATCCTCTGGTGTGTATTCAGCCTGGCCGCCTGGAAAGACAGGCGATCCAGTATGAGCCTGCTCACCCTCCTGTAAATATGCCGCCGCCGCCAGTGGCTCAGCCTGTGGCAGGCGCTTTTGTTGGGCCGGGAGGTGCCATGCCTCCTTCCCAGGGTATGCCGTCTGTGCAGTCGCCGATGACTACGATGCCGACGGGCGTAGCCGCGAATGCAATAATGCCACCGATGGCGGCTATGCCTGCTGTGCCGATAACGCCAGCACCGGCCAGCGGGTCGCAAGGCAAGAAAGAAACGGTGTCTGGGCGTTCACGTGTGGCAAAGCGAAAACAGGAAGAGGAGGATCATCTGGCACCCTATTATATCTACATTGATGATAGCGCGGACGAGGAGGTGGTGGGCGACCAGAAAAATCAGGCCGTTGATACTGATGTGACACCGCGTATCCGCCTGCGCAGGAGGGTCGAATATGCTTTTACCATGTTCCTGCTGATCGTAGTCGCGCTACTCATGATCGTGATTATTGTGGCAGCGTTCTCTGCAGCCGCCAACAGTTATATTGCTCAAGTGGTACACATCGACATTCGGGCCGAGATCACCTATCTCTGGCAATTGCTGACAGGCCTCTTCTCACCGCATTAGACAGTACACGATGTTTTGTCTTGCTTAATCGTGATGATATTTCTATAATAGTTGTGTACTCCCGACAAACTTTTTCTGTTCGGTACTACACAGGCGCGTAGCAATGGAGGTGGCTGGTCTGCTATGATGGGCTGAGCCATATGGATAAAAGGTGATCTATTCGTTATGGGGCTTGAAATTCTGGTTGATGGCTATAACATCATTCGTAACAATGAGATGTTTCGTTTTATGGAAGTTCAAAGCATGGCTGAGGCCCGTATCTTATTGATTAAGCAATTGCACAATCGTTACCGTCACCAGGCCTGTCGAGTGACAGTGGTTTTTGATGGCGACGGAGCGAGGGAGCAGATAAGGCACGAAGATCATATTCGGATTATCTTCTCACAGCATGGTGAGACGGCGGATCAGGTCATCGCGCGCCTGGTGACAGAGGCGCGTGCCGCAGGCCATCAAGTCGAGATGTATAGTAATGATACTGAGGTGCGGCAATCGGTGACGGAAAAAGGAGGGCAGGTTCGTTCTGTGAACCAGCTTGTCCAGAAGCTCACTGCCGCACCGGACGACGTAGCCTATCGGGTCGCCTATCGCCAGAAGATGCGTCGCATGTATGGCATGGACCCCTGGGTAAAGCCCGATGATGATGCTGACCCGCCTCCTCTACGTGGGAAAAAGCAGAAGAGAAGAAAATCTCGCCGTTGATGCAGAGCCACTTATTTAGGCGCAATGGAGGGCATTTCTCCGGCGGCTTCGCTGGCGGTCATTCCGATGGTTTGTGAGCGGTTGGACGTGACATTAGCTTTGCCGAGACGCGCGCGCACAACGTAGGCAAAACCTTCAAGGAAAATCTTGCGCGACATCTTGGATTTGCCGACGCGGCGATCCATGAAGATAATCGGAATCTCGACAATCTTGAAGCCTTTTTTCCAGGTGCGATAGGCCAGTTCCACCTGGAAGGCATAGCCTTGCGATTGAATGGTGTCCAGGTCAAGATGTTCCAGCACCTGGCGACGGTAGCAGCGATAGCCGGCGGTACAATCATGGATGGGCAGGTTGAGCATAAAGCGGGCGAAAATATTGCCACCTCCGCTGATAATGCGGCGTAGCAGCGTCCAGTTAGGTGTATCGCCACCCTTGACATAGCGTGAGCCAATCACGAGATCAGCGTTTTCAATGGCCTGGAGAAATTCAGGTAGATAGCGCGGATCGTGTGAGAAATCGGCGTCCATCTCGAAAGCCGCGTCGTAATTGTTAGCGATAGCGTACTTGAAACCAGCGATGTAGGCAGTGCCGAGGCCCAATTTACCCTGGCGATGCATGACCTGCACACGCGCATCCTGTTCGTGAATCTGGTCGGCGAGCTGACCTGTACCATCGGGCGAATTATCGTCAACGATCAGGATGTCGCAGCCGGGGGCATAGGAGAACACTGCATCGATGAGTGAGCGCAGATTCTCGACCTCATTATACGTTGGAACAATAATTAGTGCTTTCATAAGGAAACTTTCTCCACGAAATATCTACGATGTTGTCTTCAAGAATATTCAGGGCGATGCCAACCAAATTCTATTATAGACAGTATACGCACTTTCTATAAGCGAGGTAACAGTAAACCTTGCGCTTTATTTTTATATCGGCATCATCCCCAAAAAGCTTTGCTACTGCTAGAATATGTCAACCTATTGACGTAGCTGCTTGCTAATAAAGCTTTCTCCTGCTTCCTTAAACGGGTGGCCTGTCTGGTCGGTTTCTTCCTTGTGCAAGGAAGTGACCCTTTGGCTACTCATTGGTAAAGCTTTTCTCTATGTTGCGCATTCCTTTTCAGGTGTGTTTACCTCGGCAGTGCATAAAGAATGATACCAACCAGAATTATACACAACAAAACGGTTGCGAGGATATGGCGGTCACGTAGTAGTACCTCTTCAGGACTTCCTCCCTCCATGCGTATGTAGACCAGGTACAGGTAGCGAAACATGCCGTAGATGACAAGCGGAATCGTGATGGCCAGCCGATGATCGCCGGTCGAACCTTCGATAGTGTAGAGGCTGTAGGCAATGATGGTACCTGCCACCACGATAGTAATAAGTTGATCGAGCAAGGGGAGACTATATTCCTGCAATATCTGTCGATGCTGATGAGCCTGCCCCTGGAGTAATACTAGCTCATGCCTGCGTTTACCGAGTGCCAGGAAAAGAGAGAGAAAACAGGTGACAAGGTAGAGCCAGGGCGAGATTACGACGGGTACTACGACAGCTCCGGCCAGGATACGTAGAATAAAACCAGCGGCAATTACAAATATATCAAGCAGCACGACATGTTTGAGTTTCAGGCCGTAGAGTGCCATCAAAAGCAGGTAGGCAACCACCGCCAGGGTAAAAAGAACGTTAGCACCACCAGCAGGGGTGTAGATATCTTGCGCGGGCGCAATGGGCATCCTAAACAATCCATAGATAAGTAACGCACAGCAGAGGAGCAATACCATAAGTGCGGTTTTAGCCCACGAAACGGGCACCAATCCTGAAGCCAGAGGGCGTTGCCGCTTGGTTGGATGAAGCCGATCCTGCTGTATATCGAGAAGATCGTTCAACAGATAGATGCTACTGGCGGCTAAGCAGAAGATAAGCCAGGCGACAACGGTGCGCTCTAGCGATGGCAACGTGAAGAACTGGTGTGCAAAAACCAGCCCAATAAAAATGGCGAAATTTTTCGTCCACTGTCGCGGGCGTAGCTCCTTGATAAGCCCCTGCATGCGTTGTAGCCAGGAAGGCTGAACAGCGGGAACAACATTGATGGCGGCTTCGTGTAGTGCATGTGCAGTCATCTGCTGTTCTCTCTGGGTCATACGCGGTCTCTTCAATGACCTTGCTCTTCTCCTCTGTTTTACCTGGTCGCTCCTGTATCGCCTGTATGGGTAGAACTAGTAGATACGTCGGCGCAAGGCGTCGATGTGATGAATGGTAATGCGATGTCTATCTGTACTGATGTATTTTTTATCGGTGAAATAGCCAATCACCTTATTGACGCTTTCGCGTGAAGCGCCGACCATTGAAGCCAGTTCTTGTTGGGTGAGACGTACTTCAATGCGTGTGCCATCATCGACGCGGCTACCATGTGAGTCGGCCAGTTCGATCAACTTCTTTGCTACACGTCCATAGACATCCAGGAAGATCAGGTCTTCTACCTGCTGATCGGTGCTGCGCAGGCGCTTTGAGAGAACCTCCATCACCTGAATGGCGATGGTCGGATTTTTCATAATAGCGTTGTGGAAGTCACTCCGCTGTAAGGTATAGCATTCCGCCCGTTCCATTGCAATCGCATCGGCTGAGCGCGGCAGGCCATCGAGCAGGGCCAGTTCACCAAAACATTCTCCCTTACCGAAGACAACAAGCGAAATTTCCTGACCGTCGGGGCTGATCAGGCAGATTTTGACCTTGCCCTCTTTGATCACATAGAGTACCTGACCGGGGTCATCACGATGGAAAATAACCTCTCCTGCGCGAAATATACGCCGTTTGACTACGGCGGCCAACTCGCGTATATCGCTGTCGCTCAGGCTTGAGAAGAGCGAAACCTGTTTTAAATAAGCGACATCGTTCTCTACCATGATTCTTTTTCCTTTACCGATACGATAGCGCTGTCTGCGAACCTGCTGAACTCTTGTGTTGGTGTTGCCATGATAGCATACTGGCTAGTTTCCTGCAATTGTTTGGCCCGAAATATCGTCACAGGACATCCCATGAGCATGGCGAGCGCGAGTCCTCGTGCTTGCCATGCCAATATTTCCTGCCTATAGCCACAGCTATCCTGCTTATGCTATAATATTCAATATCAGAGTAACAAGGTCGGAATTAGTCTCTTATCTTCAATCTGATACCATTATACTATGAGCAGTACACAGAGTATCTCTGCTGCTGATGAGGATATGACATATGGCGGAAACAATTACTGCCGACATGGTAATACATGATGTTGTGACCAGATATCCGGTGACGGTCAAGGTTTTTCATGGGCATGGACTACCCTGTACCGCCTGTGCAGTTGGGTCACGCGAAAGCATTGCCCAGGGTGCGCGTACACATCGCTTCCCTCCAGAGAAGCTTGATTTGTTGCTCAAAGACCTGAATGCCTCGATCAATGGTGAGCCTATCTCGGTGGCCCCCAAGAAGGCACCCGTCGGGCGGGGTATTCCCTTGCAGATGTCTCCATCGCCCGCTGATCGCAAGATCAAGCAGGTAATCGCTATTATGAGTGGCAAGGGGGGCGTGGGCAAGTCACTGGTAACGGGTCTGCTGGCCGTCTCGCTGCGTCGGCAGGGGCTGAAGGTCGGTATTCTGGATGGTGATATTACCGGCCCCAGCATTGCGCGTATGTTTGGTACGAAGGGCCAGCCAGGCAAATCGGTGAATGGGGGCATCGAGCCGTTACGCAGTAAAGCAGGTATTAAGATCATGTCGATGAACATGTTTCTTGAGAACGAGAGCGATCCCGTTGTGTGGCGCGGCCCGATGGTGTCCAGCGCGCTCAAGCAGTTCTATAGCGACGTTGATTGGGGCCAGCTCGATTATCTGCTGGTGGACCTGCCTCCGGGCACTTCGGATGCGCCTATGACCGTGTTGCAATCGTTGCCGGTCGATGGCGTTATTATCGTCTCCTCGCCCCAGATGTTGGCGACAATGATTGTGATGAAGTGTATCAACATGGTGCGTAGCCTCAAGGGGGTGATCGTCGGTGTAGTGGAGAATATGTCTTACTTCGAGACGCCGGACGGTGAACGCTACGAAATCTTCGGATCGAGCAATGGTACCGAACTGGTAGCGATGAGCGGTTCACCGCTGCTAGCGCAACTGCCGATTGATCCCACACTCACCAGTCTCTGCGACGCGGGGCGTGTCGAGGAGTACTATTCACCTGCTTACGAGCGGCTGGCCGAGAATTTTATAAACACACTAAAGATCAAGCGTTAAAAAACAGAACATGTTCAAGAACGCCTTCCGCACGGGGAGCGTTCTTGAACATGTTCTGTTTTTTTATATACTGCGGGCAAATGACCCTAATACCTTGCAGAAGGTCGTGTGGGATGCGAGGTCGGCCAGGGCAGCGCGGACTGGCGGGTCTTCCCGATGACCCTCGAAGTCAAGGTAGAAGACGTACTCCCAGGCGCGCTGGCGCGATGGGCGCGACTCAAGCTTGAGCAGATTGATCTTGTTGGCTGCCAGCATACCCAGGCAGTTGTAGAGTGAGCCTGGTTGGTGCGCTGTCGCCATCACCAGCATCGTTTTGGCGGGCCCCTCTTTGCGTGGTGCCGGTTCGCGTCCTAGCACGATGAAGCGTGTATAGTTATCTTTGATGGTTTGAATGCCACGCGCCAGGATTTCTAACTGATACAACTCTGCCGCCCCAATACCTGCTACGGCGGCGACCCCGTGCAGATTCTCCTCACGGATCATCTTGGCGCTACCGGCGGTATCATAGGTTGCTACGATCTCGACACCCAGTTCGCGCAGGTAGACATCGCATTGCGCCAGCGCCTGCGGATGCGAGATTACCCGTTTAATGTCGCTCAGTTGCTGTCCGGGCAGGCAGAGCAGGCAGTGATTGACGGGGTGCTGGTGTTCGCCGATGACAAACAGGTCATGCTGGCGCAACAGATCATAGACATCGTTGATGCTACCGGCCTGCGAATTCTCTACCGGCACCATACCATAGTTGACCTCGCCTGTGGCTACCACGCGGAAGACCTCGGAAAAGCTGCGATATGGGCGCGGCTCTGCCGACTGTTGCAGGCGACCGAAGTAAGCGCGTACCGCTTCGTCGCCGAACGCTCCGTATTCGCCCTGAAAGGCCACCGTGTAGGTCGTAACCGACGAATGTTCTGCCCGTGCCGTACCGTTGATTTCTTCTTGCTGATTGGTTGATGATATCATTGCACACATCCTCAATAAGTCAAAACTTATGCCGATTGTGCCAGCTTCGCCTCGACTTGTCAAGCGGGAGCGCACGAAAAACAGGGCTGAGGCAGCAGGACATCTGCCGCCTCAGCCCTGTTGTGGGTATTACCCGTTTGCTAATTTTTCCACCTTTAAACGTTTACTGCACGTTGTAGTGGGACTTGTGATAATAGACCATACCCTTGCCTACAACCTTTACCGGCTGAAGCTCTTTCAGCATGATCGGCTCACCGCATTTGGCGCAGATACGGCTGGTCAGATGATTGATCTCTTCACGATTCGCCAGCGAGGCGCGCGCCGTCTTTGAAAGTTCACCCTTCTTTGGCATTGATAATTAACCCCTTTCGCCAGTCATCTTCTCTTAGATGAGGAACTCGTGATGGAGTATCGCCAGTTCTCACTTATTTAAAGAACACGCAGTACCCCCTCGTTTGTTCCATGATGTTTCGGGAAGAGTATAGCATATTTTGTTCCCCTCTGTCCAATCTGGATAGTTACAAAATACGAATCTTGTGATAGCTCTGTACGTTCAGATATTAATTGCATTGATCTGCTCTTGTTTGCTATACTGCAAAAGGAACAGGTGCATAGTGTGTCATTACTGACTGGCTATCCCTGTTAAGCGAATTTTAGATGAAGGAGAGCGTTTCAGATGGCTGATGAAAACAAGCCCATTATTAATGTGGAGAAGGATGGCCCCTTGTACATTCAGAATGCGAAGGGATTGATTTTGCTGGACAGCGAGGGCAATCCCTTTGAGATTGTTGAGGATGAAGTGACGCTGTGCCGCTGTGGTCAGTCACGCAACAAGCCTTTCTGTGATGATAGCCACCTCCGTACAGGCTTCAAGTCCGAAGTTCATGCTCCCACTCCCCCCTCTAATCCTGCCTAGCCTGGCCTTGCTCCACGCGAAAGGGCGAGAGGGATATTTTCGTATCTCTTGCTTGAAATGCGGTTGAACGGGGAAGTGGCGTCGAGATATTCTCAGCGCGCCTTTCCCGTTCATTAGTATTACCTTGTGAGGGTGTGAACGCCGTTTGGGCCACCGACGATAACCCGTTCGGCCATATTCAGAAAAAGCCCCGTGCCGACCACACCGATGATATGGATCATTTGCTCGTTGAGTGCATGCGGGTCGTTTACTCCTTGCGGAAAGGCGCAATCCAGGATCATGTTATGATTATCCGTGATAAAGGGTTTTTCGGCCACCTTACGCACGGTGACAATGGCTCCCAGGCTCTCCAGACGCTTGCGCACAGGTGTGACAGCGAACGGAACAACCTCGACGGGAACCGGGAAGCGCGTGACCAGGCGCTCTACCAGCTTATTGATATCCACTATGACGATAAAGCGGCGTGCCGCTGAGGCGACAACTTTTTCTCGCACCAGTGCCCCGCCCGCGCCTTTGAGCAGATTGAGCTGCGGATCAACCTCATCGGCCCCATCAATGTACAGGTCGAGTGCGGGATGTGTGTCGAGGTCGGTCAGTGGGATGCCCAGACTGCTGGCGAGTTCGTGGGTCGCGTCCGAAGAGGGTACCGCGCCAGCTATGCGTAGCCCTTGCTTCATACGTTCCGCCAGGGCACGTATCATATGGGCGGCGGTTGAGCCGGTGCCCAGGCCGATTAGCATGCCGTCCTCAATAAACTGGACTGAGGCGGCTCCGGCCATCTGTTTCCAGGTGTCTTGCGCGGTTTTTTGCTCTGCCATGTTTCTTCATCCTTATGCAGTGATCGTTGCTACTACAAGCCTTTGAGCAGAGTATAGCATGTCGGGGGGCAAAGAGGGAGAGAGCTAGACCTGTACCTGTTAGTGGGATACAGCTTGTCATCTGTACAGCATCGTGATACACTCATCGAGGAACAATCCGTCCTCGCTACCTATCGCTGTGCCCTCTGTATTGTGCTATGCATGGTCAGGAAGAATGATAGAGCGAAGATGCCAGGAAATCTTGTGCGGGAAGGTAACAGCTATGTCGGGACAATGGCGTGCGCTTCTGGTAAAAGACGATGAAAGCGTGAATGAGAGCATTGTGGTTGCTATGCGTAAAGATGGCTACCTCGCGCATAGCGCTTTTAGTATGGCCGAAGCTATGCGCCTGCTCTGGTCGCAAGAATATGACGTGGTGATCTGCGATCTCCAGGCACCGGATGTCAATAGCCTGGAACTCTTGCAATGGGTGAGTACCTATCGTCCCAACACCCGTTTTATTATCGTTGGCCCGGCTGACTCCGAGATCGCTCAGTCCCAGGCGCTGGAAGCCGGTGCCGTCGGCTATCTACCCAGGCCGCTCAATATCTATGCCTTGAAAGAAGAGTTGCGCCGTCTCTTGCAGCAGACGGGTTTTTCGGCCAATCTCGACTCCTTTGATTTACTCGATGTTATCCAGATTATCAATATGAGTCATAAAACCATTGCCTTGCTGGTCAATGTCGGGTTAGAGGAACGTGGCTTGCTGGGGTTCCGCGAGGGCGAATTGATTTATGCCGAATATGGACTATTGCGTGGCGAAGAGGCATTTTTCGCGCTGGCGGCCCATAAGAATGGAACTATAGTACATCAACCCTGGCTTGGGCAGATGGGGGCAAATGTCAGTCAGCCGCTTTCGCGGCTGATTCTTCAGGCATTGCAGTACCGCTCGCGTTTTGCCCATCGTTACCAGGTGACGGGCGAGCAGGTTGCGGTGAGTGCCACAGCATCTGGCTCTGCTCCAGCCGTATCTACTTCTCCACTTTTTGAAGATGATGATCGCCCATTTCAGGTGCTAACGGAATATAATGAGCCGGATACGCCTTTTCATGTCATAGCTGAAACTCCGCCTATACGCAATAATGCCGGCTTGAATGAGACTCAACCTGAAAAGGAGACCGATGGGAGCGAGCCACTGGCTGAGCCTGCAAAAGCGTGGTGGATGCCGACCGGTAAGGTGCCGAGCATCCGAGCTACGACGGCTCCTATACCCTCGCAGGCAGGCCGCACATCGGCGACGCCACATTTATCGACGCCCTTAAGGGGAACCGAGCTTCCAAAAGAAGCAGCGCAAGATGGCTCTACGGCTGGTATACCACCAGCGTCGCCAGACTATCCCCAGGAATTACCCTCGTGGTTGACCGAGCAGGGGGCGTCAGAAAATACGCAAAATGTACCACGTGTTCGTCCCTCATCGCTTTCCGGCACCGCACATATTCCTGCCACGCCGCGCCGCGTTTCACCGGCGGTATGGCAGGGGCCATTGTCGGACAGCAAAGTTACCGGCCCTATTGCGCGCAGTGGTAGGGAGCAGGGGCAGCAGAATGGCGTACACTCCACCGGCGCGCGTATTACAACGCAGCTAAATGGCAACCCCGGTACATCACCAGCTTCTGCTGAGTGGCAACCGCCGACGCTGCCTTCCAGTCCATTACAGAGCCTCTCGATAGCGCCACGAAATAGCGGTGCCATGCAGAGTGTCTCTACACCGCCACCGGAAACGGGCATGTTCTCACATGGGGGAGACACATCCAAGCAGCAGGCAACGCGACAAGGCTACAATTACGATGCGCTTGTGCTGGCGCTACAGACCCTCGGTTACACGGTCACGGGCTTCATTGCCGCCGCTGTGGTCACGCTGGATGGACAGCCTATCGCCCAGGTCGCGGTTGATGACCTGGATATCTCGCGTGTGTGCAGGCACTTTAGCATGATTCTCAAAAGCGTGCTACAATCTTTAGACCAGGGGGCCTGGGGTGAGTACGAGGATATGGTGATTACCAGTGGAGATCGTCGCATTCTCATGGGCCTGGTTGGTCAGGCGAAAAATGCCTTCCAGGTTTTAATTACTATGCGTGAGTCTGACCCTGTAGAATGTTTGAATGTCATGGCGAATGTTGAGAGCGCTATCAGTGCGGCGCTGCAACCCCGGAGTGAGCGAGCATGAATGAGAGTGAGAAGCAGACCACCAGCGAAGAGGAAAAGAGAAATCATCGTTTCTCCTTTATTGTAGGCATCGTTATTGCCCTGGTCATACTGATCCTTTTCGTCATTTTCTTTAACAAATAGAGGTCTATCGTAGTGTTCCCTTTTATGGTAACGAGGTGCCCCTTGCACGAAGCGGCTAAGTGGGTGGGACGGCCTGGCAGGAATTGAAAATGGAACTCAAGGATTGAAACCTAGCAGTCTGCGCAGACGTTCGATATCAATCTCTGTGTCTTTCCTTGCCTCGGCTCTGGGCGGTGTAGAGAGGGTTTCAGCACCATGAGACGGTGCTGGTTGCTGGCTAACCGGCGCATTCAGATCAGGATGTGGGGATAAGAGTGGAGAGAGATGTGGATTGCCATCGTGAAGGAGTGGAACGCCATTGTTCTGGGCCGTCTCCTGCTTGAGATTCTGTAAATGTTGCTGAATCTCCTGCTCATCGGCCAGATGAGCGAGTTGGGCATCCAGGTCACGTTTGTGCAGGTCTGCCAGGGCCTGGGCGCGTGCCTCGGCTTCCTGTACTGTATCCTGCGCTTTCGCGGCCTGCTCTTTTTCTTTCGGTGAATCGTTCTTGCTCAGCGCTTCATAGACGCGCTGCTGAATAAGCGCACTGCGTTTGCGTGCGATCAGGAGTTCAGTGGTAGTATCGACCTCGGCGATTTTGGCTTCGAGACGACGCAGTGCCTCGCGCATGCGTGCGATCTGTTGTTCCATCTCCTGCTGCTGCTGCTGATAGCGCTGCGCCTGTCGATTGATCTCTTTATAACGCGCGAGAGCAGAGCGGGCAGTCTCTTCCTGGTTAAGTCGAATAGCCTGCTCTGCCTTTCTGAGCCACTCATTGGCCTCGGCCTGACGTTCTTTACCCCGCTGCTGAAGCTTACGGTTCTCCGCGATCAGCACAGCGACCTGCGTTTTCACCTGTACAAGCTGATTGCGCATGTCGAGTTGGAGCTGCCGTAAAGCCTTTTCAGGCTCATTCGCTTTCTCTGCCACCGTATTGAGGTTGGTTTGCAGCAGCATAAGGACACGTTCAAGCAGATTCATGTGCGGTCTCCGTCGTCTCTTGTGGTAGTGGGTCGCATAGCAAGGAGAGGTGATGTGACGAATGTTGGAGACATCACCTCTCGTCGCTCTTTATTTATTATTATCGCTTTTGGCGTCAACCATGCTGGCAACTTCGTCGGCGCGGTTGTGATTGCCGTTGCTCGTCTCCTGTGAGTTCAGGGCTGGAATGCGGCTCATCAGATCATTCAGGCGCTGACCACTGAGCAACTCAAACAAGGCCGGTACCTGGGCTACCATGTTCACGATGTCGCCGGTCAGGCGGCTTGCCCCCAGATTACCATCGTTGCTGCCTCCGGTGGAGACAATCGTCACCTTGTCTACCTTGCTCAGCGGCTCCGCGATAGCCTTAACAATGTCTGGCATGGCGGTGAGGAGCTTATCCAGCACGGCGGCCTGGTTGTACTCATGGAAGGCGGCGGCCTTGACCTTCATCGCTTCAGCCTCAGCTTCACCCTTCGCTCTGATAACCTCGGCTTCGGCGAGACCACGAGCTTTGATAACCTCGGCTTCGGCGAGACCACGAGCGCGGTTGGCCTCGGCTTCGGCAAAGCCTTTGGCCTTGCTGGCCTCGGCCTGGCCTTGCGCCTCCAGCAGAATGCGCTGGCGTTCGGCCTCGGCTACCGTCTCGATACGCTGGCGTTCGGCCTCGGCGGCCTTCAGCACGGTGGCCTGTAACTCCAGTTCGCGGCGTTGAATTTCGGCTTGCTGTACTTTGATCTGAGCCTGCTTCTCAACTTCCGTGACCTTGACAGCCTCAGCGATCACTTGCTGCTGTGTGATGTTTGCCTGAATGTCGTAGGCTTTATCAGCGGCGGCCTGCTGGCGTTTGACCTCGGCGTCGAAGGCGGCCTTCTTCAAGGCCAGGTTGCGTTGAGACTCGGCCTGCAGGGCCAGCGACTCGGTTTCGGCCTTGACTCGTTCCTGGTCGGCCTTCGACTTGGCGACGGCTGCCTCGCGGGCGGCATTGGCCTGTTCAATCTGTGTATCGCGGGCAGCCAGCGCCGCCGCGATATCGGCCTGCTTCTTGATCTGGGCGATCTGCGGGCGGCCCATGTTCGTGATGTAGTCGTTTTTATCACGCACATCTTTGATGGTGAAGGAGATGACCTCCAGGCCCATCTTTTCCATATCGGGCGTGACCGTCTTGAGCATTTTCGCGCCGACGTTCTCCGGGTCTTTCACCAGGTCTTCGACGGTCAACTGGCCCACGATGCCGCGCAGGTGCCCCTCCATTACCAGGCGGATCAGATTCTCGCGCTCGGCCTGCGTCTTGCTCAGGAACTGTTCTGCTGCCGTTTTGATGCTTTCGCTATCAGAACGCACTTTAATCTGCGTCACGGCCTCAACGTTAACGGCTACGCCTTGCGTGGTGTAGAGATCTTGCGAAGGGGCCACATCGAAAGACATCAATTCTAGCGAGAATTCTTGCGCGCGCTGAAGCAGAGGGATCACAAAATGCGACCCTCCGGTTTTAACAATGGTTCCGCCTGCGCCGTAGACAATCAAAGCCTGGTTGGGGCCAACTTTGCGCATCAAGCGTGCGGTCATCTGTATGAGGATGATCACTACGATGACGAGGACAACAACGCCAACTATAATAAGTAGAAAAGGACTCATGGCACGTTACTCCTTTTGTGCGTCATTTTGCATTAGTGCCTGCGCATTAGAAGAATCAGTCTCTTCAAGTAGCACACGTAATTTTTCTAAAGCGTCACTGTCTTGAGATGCCGATGAGGTAGAGGAATGTTCTTGTGAATGTTCCAGGAAATGTTCCCAGGTATCGACCTCTGCGATGCCATGCTCGTAGCTGAGGACAACTACCTCCTGACCGCGCTCAATGCGACGACCATCGGTAGCGCGTGCCGGAATGCTCTTGCGCATGCCGCCGGGCGAGGTGTAGATGATTTCGCCTATGCTCTGCTCCCGAATGGTCATGCTTACCTTCCCGATCAAACCTACCCGATCCGAAACGTCCTGAATGGTTTCGCCCTCGCTGTCGCCAAAGATGCGTGCCAGCATCATGATGATGAGTGCGGCCACAATGACACCACCGATAGCGGCCCCAACCAGGGTAAACGGCAGCAGCCAGTCGGCCAGGTTATGGAAGACATAGCCGAAGAAGCCGAAACCGAGCAGAAAGAGAACAATTGTCGTAGGATTCAGAAACGCAAAGAGAGAGAAGTTGCTTCGTGCTGTTTGCTGGGGGGTAGTGTGTGTGTGGGCCGCATGAGGCATATGCGTACCATGAGGTGTAACCGCGTGCTGCGTCGCATTCATATGCTCAATCATCTGGTGCGTTGAGCCGCCAACATGGCCCCCCAGGTGAACGTGTGTCCCGCCTCCATGCCCTACGCTGTGTCCACCATGCCCGAAATTTCCCAGTAGAGCTGTGACAACGAGAAAGATCAGGCCGAAGAAGAAGCAAGCAAAGAAGAGCAACGAGAGCGGATCAGTGGCGATTGGCATAACCTTGCTCCTTTGGCCGCGAACATGTGCGAGCCTGGGCTGAGTATCGGTCAAGATACTCAATCACACTAATAATGCCGATCAGGATACTCACAACCCCCAGCATTGCTGCAATAGAGAAACAGAGCAATGTCGAGGACATGCCCAGCAGCGCCAGTACAGGAAATATGCTATTTGAGAAGAATCCGACCAGTCCGAAGACAAGCGAACCACTCAACAGCATCACTGGTGTTAAGACTGGGTGACGCTGAAGAAACTGGCCACGTCTTAGTCCGCGCCAGTATTGCTTGCCCGCGAGCCGTGAGTGTTGCTCTTGTAGCATACATTCCACCTTTCTAGCGGTGTTACCTATGTCTGGCCTGCGACAAATGTTCCGTATCTCTCCTGGACAGATACCATAATAGATAAACGTGAGCATCGCATAAAAATAAAAACTCAGCTTAATGGCTCATCCTCAAGGTCATGTTCATTATTAGTGATCGGCTCGGTTAGCGTCTTTGCTAGCAACTCAAGTTTATCGACAGGCAGATCCATCAGACGATAGAATGCGGCCAGGTAGCGCCGGGGTTCCTCGCTTTCTGCCAGGCGGTAGAAAAGGTCATACAGAACTGGCTCATTGTGCCACTCTTCCGCGCTGGCCATCAACCAGGTAGGGAGCCGATCTCCAACCTGCTCAATATCGGTAAGCAGGTCAACGCTATAATCGGGCGGGTCGCTGACCAGGTAGCCGGGATGAACCTTAAAGAAGCGTGACAGCAGGTCTCGCGTCGAAGCGGTAAGATGCACGCGCTTGTTAGCCTCCAGTTGGGATAAGTAAGCCTGACTGATACTCTCGTGCAATTCTTCCTGCATGGCGCGTACTACCTCGGTCTGTGTCATCGGTCGGTTCAATCCGCGTAATTCACCTTCAACCTCGCGCAGATGCTTGATCTTCTCCCCTAAATTCATCTGTCTCCCTCCCATAACTATTTGCTATATAGCAGTATAGCTGATTGTTATGGCTCTGTCAAGGGGTATAGTCTGACAAGGCCAGAGGACCACAAGAGTAGACCCCCTACAATGAAATCGGCTATAAAGAGCAAGCTCTCATGGTAGGGTTGTACTCTTATGGTCGCCTTGCTTTAGCCTTCCTCGCTATCGCCATGATATTGAATGACGATGACGCTGATATTGTCTGCGCCGCCGTGATTGAGAGCATTTTGTACTAGCAAGGGGCCGACCTGAGTGGAGTCAGCTTGCGCATTGTTGAGAAGCTGGGCGATTTCGCCATGTCGAGTCATTGCCCACAGACCGTCGGAACAGAGGAGCAGCATGTCATGGTTGTGGAGTGGGAGCGTAAATATGTCCGCTTCGATGGTAGCCTGCCTGCCCAGGTAACGCTCAAGCATCTTACGATGGGGATGCTGGCGAGCTTCGTCCTCGTTCAAACATCCCTGTTCCTGGAGATAGCCCACAGGGGTATGATCCCTGGTGATCTGCTGAAGGCCCGCCGATGTGCGATAGAGGTAGGCGCGGCTATTGCCCACGTTGGCGATATAGGCCATTGGGCCGACAATCAGGCTGGCGGTGATGGTCGTGCCCATTTTCCCCTCGCCCCGCTCTTGCAGCGTTTTGTTTTGTCGATAGAGAGCGATATTGGCGGCGCTGATGCCCTCTTTTAACAGGTCGGTGAAGGCCACTCTGGTGCTGCTGAGCAGCGTAGGCACGACGATAGAGCTAATGGTTTCGATTGCCAGATGACTGGCTTCCTGATCGCGTCCGTTGTTGTGCATGCCGTCGGCAATGACGAACAGGCCCACATGCTGCAAGCCGGACCTTGTGGAGTGGGTGCCGCGAATCTCAAATAGCGCATCGCCATTGGGGGTATCTTTGCGCTGAAATCCCGTGTGCAGTCCGACGCTGACCTCAAGCCCGCTCGGTTCTTTATAGACCGGCGTTTCAATCTCAGGGATATCGTCCCAATTGTCTTCGCTGTCTTCTTCCGGGCGTGGTACCAGGCGCAGTGAGCCGCGTGTGATGGTTGGTCGCGTGGGTGGTTCCGGTTCTTGCAGTGCTACCATCTCTTGTCTGGCAAGCGGCGTATGCTGTTGTGCAAAGAATGAGGTATGGTGAGCGCTCCTTGTGGCCTGTGGGGCCGGTACAGGTTGCTCGTCCGCAACTGTTCGTGGCGTGACGGGGTGGGTGCCTGTTTGTGAATCAGCAAACTCTGCCATATTGGCGATGGGGAAGACTTGTTCCTCTGCTAGCATCTGCTGGGCCATCTGTTCCGCCTCGGTCAACTCTTGCCGGAAGCGTTCATGATGCCGAAAGTGCAACCATTCGTACTGAACGGCTTTTAGCGCGGCGACGGTCAGGCCGAGCCAGAGCAGAAGCAGGGTGAGCGAGAGTGCGACCAGGCCGAATATGGGCAGAAGTATGGCAGAACCATGTTGTCGCCAGAGCAACGCGACCTGTGGCAATGTTTGCACAAGAAAGAGCCACGCCTGAGGTGGAAAGCCGCCAGCGAGCCAGGCAAGCAAGACAGCACCCAGGAGCAAGCCGATATAGGAGAGGCGGCGCAGTGCGTGCCTGTCCGCGTATGCATTTTTGATTGCTTCTAACATAGCCATCACCTATATCCCACTATATGCCATAGTTTCGAGAAAGGATGATACCTGGATCACTGTGCCTGGCAGTTCTACTACACGTACCCCTCCTAAGCCGGTGGTCAGGCTCGTATCGGAGACGACCAGCATCCACTGAGCGGGCGCGGTCTGACTGCTCGGCCACGCGCTGGCATACAACGTGGCCCCAATGGCCTGGAAGTGGAGCGTGTAGCTGGTGCCGCCTGTTGCCGGAAAGCGAACGAAGCCTAACTGAGTTGTGACACCGTTGACATGCTTGATGATGGTCAAATTGGTGCCGTCAATCAGCGCCTTATACCAGTTATTGCTGTCCGTCCAGCGCAAAACAACGCCAAAATTGACCCCGTTGCCGAACTGATTGACGATGCTGCTGGCGACAATCCCAACATTGCTGTGTGTTGTGCCGAGCAGGGCATTGTAGGTTTGTACTCCCTGCACCTGGTTCCCGGCAATCTGCCCCATACCGTTGACGATAGAGAAAGCTGGTGCTTGATTGGCGTCGCCTTGCCAGCTCTGACCATTGCTGGCGGTGCCCCATAAGACCTGGTTAGCGCGCTGAAAGGTATCCCGTGCCAGGACGGTAGCATCCGCAGGCATGGTTGTCGCCGTCGCGGTTGGTATCGTCACCGCCGTTTGTTGAGCGGTGACGGTTTTGTGAGCCATTGGCATGGAAGAAGCTGATATGGATTGTAACTCCATCCTCATCTGCTCCGGCATCAGCGCACTCTCAATAGAATGTATATAAAAGGCGGCGATGATCCCGCCGATCAGCAACAGGCTCAGCAAAAGCGTAGCAAGAATGCGTGTCATCATAGCATTGCCTCACTATAGTTGATCTGTGAACTGCTGGCACTGTAGACAGTGATGGCGATAGTCGCCAGCGCCTGCACATGGCTATAGAGCCAGGTAACACCGGGTTGCCATTTTCCGGTAGAGGGGTCAAACCAGCCGGTGTAGGCGTCGGTGGCATTGGCGATCATATCATTGATGATGTTCAGTGTCGCCGACTGAGTCAGTTGTTGCGCGTTCATGTTCACGATTTGTTGTGCATCAGCACGCACCTTTTGGAGCCGATAGCGCACATTGTTCAGCGTGGCAATCAGCGCACCGACCTGTTGTCGTAATGCTGGCGTGGAGCCTGCGGCCTGTAATAGACCGTTCAGATGCGCGACCACGCTGTCCAGATAGTCCGGTGGGTCCTGCTCAGGCCCCTTGATGTTCAATAAACCGATGCGCGCTTGCCTGTCATTGATGCTGAGTGGAGTGCCGGGCGGCAGATCCTGTACGATATACGAGAGGCCGTCCAGGTAAGTCAGTGCCAGCAACGCCTGATTGCTAACGGCGTTCATATCGTGATTGTCGGCCCACGCACTGCGCATGCTGGTGGCCCAGGCCAGTATCTTGCCCGTGTTCTGATAGAGCCAGACGTTCAAGCCTCCTGGCAACTGGTTGGTATCCAGCATCGGGTCGTCAGCTAAGAGATCCCGCAGGTGATCGAGATAGCTATACTGTGGCGTGCTGCCGCTCTGTGCAGGTACACCGGGGATCACCCCTGTGAAAGGAACGGGTTTTTGCAAGAAAGCGCCATAGTAGCGCCAGGTAGAGGGGTTGGGCGCAGGGCCGATGGGTGGTGGCGTGGTATCCTCTTCTGTCACCAGAAAGCGACTGAAGGTGGCGAGCAGGTTGGTATGTGCCGGAGTGATGTAGAACAGAGAGGCGCTACCATTTTTGACGCTCAGCATGCCTAGTGGAATGACCTTCGCCTCTTCCATATCTTTGTCGCCGAGCAGCCAGGCATAGTAGCTCTTGCCTGCTGCCAGACTGGCAAGCTGTGTCAGGTTGACCTTGACCTCATCATCAAGGCCCTGGTTGGTCTGTCCGTTAAACTGACCACTGCTCAAAAAGGAGACGTATCCAATGACCTGTGGCGCGGCTGGCAGGGTAGCAGGCGGATGATAGAAGACCAGCAGCGAGGCCAGCCCGGCGGAAGAGAGCGCGAGAATCATCAGCGAGATGAGTACTGCTGACCACCGATTACGCTGCTTTGGCGTCTTTGGCCTGGCAACCGGTGGCCGGGTCGGCAACTCGTCAATTGCAGTGGATGTTATACCCTTTCCTGTACCGAGGTTGGTCATCTCCACTGGAGAGGCAGATATATCACGTCCACGCGCTCCAGATGTATCGACGGAGAGGGGCGAACGTGACGAAGCGGTTCCTACGGGTTGGGCGGGATAAATCTCCGTTCCCACCATCCCCTGAACTTGTGAAGTAAGCGAGTCGGTGGTACGGATACGTGCTGGTTGTGCGGTTACGGCTGGCATAGAACGTGGTGTCAATGGGTCTGTCGTTCTGCCCGCACGGTTGCCGGTCGGCGTAGTTGGTGGGGCCAGGGTGGCAAGCGCTGGCAACTGCGCGGTGTCGTTAAGTGAGATGTCGTTGCGTGGGGAAAGCGGCACGGTTCGGCGTGGGCCGAGCGGTGAAACTGGGCCAGAGCGTGGCGCGTTGCCATCTGTGCGAACCAGGACGCGCTGACGGGGCGTATTGCCCGGTTGTAATGCCTCACTCAAGGCATCGATAGATGTGTAGACCGGGAAGCCGCAGCGTTCGGTCAGCGAGACCAGGTGATCGCTATGGGCGATGATGAAGTAGACGGCAATATCGACCTGCCGCCGCAAATGTCTGAGCGCGATAAATTCCTCTGGATGTTGGAAGAGGCGCGTCTGCTCTGAGAGCAACAACACGGCGGGTTTGTGCAAACCTGCCAGAGCGGTGAACAGGGCTTCGCGGGTATCGTTGGCTTCCAGATAGAAGATGCTAAAGGCTCCCGAATCGTTGCGTTTCATCGCCTTCTGGCCTCCACTGTTTCAAATGACTGTATTGATAGGAAGAGTTGACGCATAATACGATAAAGAGCTATCAGAGCCATTGCGACCAGCGCGCCCCAGGCGATCAACCAGCAAAATGCCTGGGCTATGATAAGATAGAGCATGCTATTTGGCTGGCCCTGCTGCATGAGCGCGGGCAGGTTGGCCCAGGCATGATAGAGGATCAGCCAGGAGAGTGGTGGAAAGCCTCCCAATTCGTAAAGAATGATGGTACAGGTACTCAGGAAGATCGCGGGATAGATGAGCGTCGTTAAGAATGAGCCTGACTCTGCCTGAGCGACCATCTGATGTGCGAGCGAGTGGCGCGGGCGTGGCCCACGCTCCGCCAGCGTCCAGGCCTGGACAATGGCTCCGGCGACGATCAATGTGCCGCCGAGGTAGCCATCCAGTGGCAGGCTTTCGTGCAAGTAGATAGCTGAGATAATCGCGCCCAGTACCGGCTCCAGAATATAGATGAATGAAACCGTCACCGCTGAAATGTAATTTTGCATAAGTACCGTGATAAGCGTGGGTAAAAAGGTGCAAGCCCCTGCCACATAGAGAATGACCCAGACATCTTTAGGTAGTATTGGATGAACGGCCTGCCAGTCGCCAAAGAGGAGCGCGATCAGGTTAGCCCATAGCGCCATTGTGAGCAATTCCACGCCGAAAAGCGGCCAGTAGGCATTGACCTCTTTCTGCTCATGTTCGGAGAGGAAGACGTAGCCGGTAAAGAAGAGGCCCCCCAGGAAAGCAATCAAGGTGCCGCGCATACCGCCGACCGGCGAATTGAAGATTAAGAGGAGTGTGCCGACAAGCGAGAGCAGTCCGGCAAACCAGGTACCTTTGCTGATTGGCTGGCGCAGGAAGAGCCAGGCGGCAAAGGCCGCCAGAAAGCCATTGAGTGCCGGGAAAAAGGCGGTGCTGGTCGCGCTGGCATATTTGAGCGCTATGGCAATGGTGAAGAGCGCCAGACAGAGGCTGCTACCCACGATGATGCCGTGCTTGATAATGCGTTTATTCAGGTCCTGCCAGCAGAAGACGATAATGCACAGCGCCACCGGCACCAGCGCCATCATCTCAAAATAGGTAAAGATGATAGGGTCAATGCGGTCCAGCGCCTCCTTTGCCACCGCGTAGTAAGTGGCGAAGAGCAAAGTATTCAAGAAGAAGGCGCAACAGGCCAGAAGTCTCATTTTCATTGCTACGAGTTCCTGATTTATCTGCTGACCAATAAGATGATTGCGTATGGTACCACTATCATGTTTACAGTATAGAGGATAGTGGGGGGGGAAGCAGTCTTTTAAGCACAATTTGCTGATGTGTCTGCATACAAGGTCAGGAAAGAGATACGGTATATTGTGATGAACTCACCTGCGATGCGGCGATAAACGTCGCAAATTTCGTGGATGTGTGAAGATTTCCTATTTGTGGGTAGTCTGTAAGCGCGCAATCTGTGCCTGCGTGGTCTGCGCGCCACTGCGCGTCTCGGCCTCCAGGCGTTCCAGCGAGAGGATGCGTTGGATGTTGGCGCTGGCGTGTTTGAGCAGGCGCGCACGCACTCTGCCGAGCCGTTTGGGAGCTTGCTGGGCCTGGGCGACACGCACATTTGCCAGAGCCAGCAGTGCCATCCCGATGCAAGGAGAGTTGTGCATGCTGCGTGCGATCTTGAGGGCGTAGAGGGTGCGGGCCGCAGCTTCGTCAAGCTGACCGATGCGTAGCAGCACGTTGACCAGTCCCACGCTCCAACGGCTCATGTATTCACGATCATTAAAGCGCTCGGCCAGCGTGAGTGCCAGCCTGTACCATTGTTCGGCCTCGTTTAACTGACCGGTGGCGAAGGCCAGCTCGCCCAGGTTGCTAAAGATGACGGAGAGCAGTGGGGTATCGCCAAGCTGTTCGGCCAGGCGCTGCGAGCGATTGAAGGCGGCGCGGGCCTGTTCATATTCTGCCCGCTTGAGGTAGATGTAGCCCAGGTTGCAGGTTACATGGGCGATGCCCCGCTTCTGCTCATAGCGTTCAAAGATCTCCAGTGCCTGTTTAAGATAGGCCAGTGCCTCGTCATGTTTACCTTCGCCGCTGGCAATGCTGCCGAGTAAGGAATAGGTGCGCCCCATTTCAACCGGGTCACCTGCTAAAATACGCTGAATGCGTGTGAGTGGTCCCTGCAGCTTGAAGGTGATTACCTGTGTTGTTGATTGTTCCAGTTGTTCGCGCTCTAGCTCAAACATACTGAAGGTGTTAAGGGCTTCTTGCGCGGCCTGGTAGGCTTCTTCGTAGCGTCCCTCTTGCCAGTAGAGGCTGCTCTGCTGGTAGCGCAATTTAGCCCAGGCAGGCCCGCCTTGCACACCAGCTTCGTGCAGCACCTGTTCGCTCCGCTCGGAGCATTCCCTGACGCGCTCTTTATTGCCCGCATAACGCCAGGTGCGCTCGATCTCGCCCCAGAGCAGCGCGTATACCTGCGCTTCGCTGCGTTTGTCCAGCAGTGGCTGCCGTGTGCGCAGCGCTAAGATACGCTCGTAGAGGTTACGTGCCTCCTCAAATTGGCCCAGAACCATGAGACATTCGGCCCAGCGCTCCAGCAGAAGCACAAAGCGCGTGTGTTCTACCGGCGGACGGGCGGGATAAATCTCCGTTGCTATGAGCGGATAGGGTGAAACAAGCGAGCGGGATAAATCGGTCCCTACGGGCTGTTCGGCGTATTCGGCGGCTTTGCGATAGTGGCGCTCGGCCTCGGCGTAGGCCGAGAGTCGGTAGGCGCGATTGCCCGCCATTTCGGCATAGAAGGCAATCTGTGTGGGGTCGGCGCGGCCCTCGATGAGATGGTGGGTGATGGTTGCCGCGATTTCTTCCTGGTGTCCCTGGTGGGTCACCAGAAGGATGTCGGCGGCGCGACGATGCAGGCGTGTGCGGCGTGTCAATGAGAGACTCTCGTACAGATGATTGACCAGCAGGGGATGCCAGAAGTGGTAAGTGATTTGTGTGCCGGAACCCTCTTCGGTCAGCATGCCAGCTTGTAGAGCCTCGTCCAGCAGATCCAGCACGGTATCCTCGTCGGCAGCACCATCTCCGTTTTTGTCAATGCCCATGGCGCAGATGCTGGGGAAGTCGAATGCGCCCCCCAGAATGGCGGCGTTACCTAGCATGGAACGGCACAGTTCGCTCAGATGTTGTAGGCGATGGTCGAAGGCGGCGGTGATCGTTTGTGGTAAGGTCGGTGGTGTGGTACGGGCCAATTCTTCGGCAAAATAGGGATTGCCTGCTGCCTGGGCCTGGATGTGTTGCACCATGTCTGCGGACAGATTGGGAATGTGCGAGACAAGCGTGCCAATCTGTTCGTTAGTGAGTGGCTTGATGACGAGCGTGGTAACGGTGTGTTCGCGCAGCATCTCGGCAATCAGACGTTGCAGAGGCACGTTGCTGCTTTTCATCTCATCCTCGCGGCAGGTACCGAGAAAGAGGATGGGATTGCTGGTCACGCGGCGTGCCAGATGTGCCAGCAACTGACAACTACCGCCATCGGCCCATTGCAGGTCATCCAGCACCACGACCAGTGGCTTCTGCTGACTGGCTGTTGCCAGCAACTGATAGAAGGCGTCCCACAGACGCGATTGCTCCTGTTCCAGCACGAGCGCGGCGCTCTGCTGCGGCGGAAGTTGCGGCTCCAGTTCAGGTAACAGCGTGATTAAGGGCTGATAGACCGATGGATAGCGCCGGGCCTCTTCCTCTTGCCAGAGTCCCAGACCGATGGCCTTGCGCACAACCTCTGTCCACAGACGGTAGGGGATACCGCTCTCCTGGGCATAGCTGCGGCTCCAGAGAATCACCCAGCCGCGCTGTTGGGCCTCGCGGCTCACCTCTTCGGCCAGGCGCGTCTTGCCAATACCGGCTTCGCCCATGAGCAGGGCACATTGCGCGTGACGCTGCGTATCCAATGGAATGCTACCGGCGCGTGGATGGCTGCGGGCAGTGGCAGTGGCAACCAGACGCGCGTTTTCCATATTGCTCAGCGCGTTGCTACTGGTCGCCTCAGTTGCCAGCAGCAGGTCGCGCAGCACACGTAATTCCTGTTCGCGCCCGATGAGCGGACTCTGATGAATGCGCCCTACCTGATAGCCTGGTATCACGCTGTCCGAATTCTCTGTGGCGGATAAATCCCTGTCCCTACGGGATTCCTTGTCGTGATGGGTCGCAAAGGTAATGCCGTGAACGACAGAGGCGGGGGTCTCAGCAGATATCATTTCTTCGGTGCTTGCTGTGGCCGGTAGGTCGGGGAAAAGCGTCTGTTCATCGTTATGCAGCACGGCCTCGTAGATGGCGCGTGTTTTTTCTGAGGGCAGGCTATCGTACTCGCGGCGGAGTGTGTCGGCAAAACGTTCGTAAGCGCGCAGGGCTTCGCCGCGTCGGTGGCCGCGCGCCAGCGCGATGACGAGCCATTGGACGGCGGCCTCGTTGAGGGGGTCGTGTACCAGCAACTGGTTCAGAGTGTCTATAGCGTCGGCAGTGGCCCCCTGACCAATGCGCAGTTCAGCCACTTCGAGCAGCAAGGCTATCCAGCGGCTATGCAGGCTGCGACGACGGGCGATGGCTGCTTTGAGCGCGCGCTCCTCCGGTAGAAAATCACCCGCGTAGAGGGCGACGGCTTCTTCAAGTACTGCCAGACGTTCCTGTGTGTGTGAGGGCACAGCGCTATGGGCGTGTGTGAGGAGCGCTTCAAAGGCGTCGGCGTCAACCCAGACGCGGTGCTGATCCGCCAGCACCAGCGATTCACCTTCGTAGCGTAGCAGGGGCAAACTTTGTCGGCTGCTTTGACGGGGACGACTGTTACGGGCCGGTTCTAATAAGTTGTTCAGGGTTTCGACACAGCGATCCAGTTGCGCACCGGCTTCAGCCGCCTCCAGATTGGGCCAGAGAGCGCTCATGACGGCGCGGCGACGTATCGTGCGCGTTGGACTACAGAGCAGGTAGCCCAGCAGCGTGCGCAGTGGCTGCTCCTGCCAGCTACTCTCGGTAATCGTCAACCACTGCTGACCACGCCTGCGCTCGACGCGAAACTGACCCAGGACAAAAATGCGCACCGTGACATGGCTCAAGCTGCTTTCGGTGAGGACGAGCCTGCCGCTGCCTTCTTTGCTCTTCCTGCCCCTTTTGCTCTCTTCTGAGACAGATATTCCCTGCTGCTTCTGCGCTTCAACCTGTGCCTGCACTTCGGGGGGAAGATGTCTGCCAACATAGGTGCGGGTCGTGACACCGTGTTCTGTGCGATAAGCGTACCAGTAAGGGCCGTGACCGATGCCCTCTCGGCATTTGTGGCAGCGAGCTTTGCCACAGAAGGTAACTTGTTGGCGATAGATAACCTTGCTATTCGTTGTCATATGAGTTCGTTGTGCCCTCCTATGGATCTCCTTCGATGAACAGCAAGGTGAAGCCGACCTAGTTGTATATATACATCAGTATTCGCGAATCGTCAACTTTTAAAAAGCAGGACACCCGCCGGGAGAAATCTCCGACCGGGTGTCCTGTACGCGCTTCTCTGTAGCGCTGCTCAATCGTTATAATGTGACATCGTATTCCCCTTTCCGTCTCTGTTCGCTCCGATCTGTCTTCCCACTTCGGCTCTCATGATCGGTGTGCTATCGCTTGCTCGATGACGGGTAGTAGGCGTTTTATGGGTGTCCATACATAACGTCAGGCCCAAGAGACAGCAACATATGGATAAGGTTGATGTGTGCGAAGGTATAGAGCGAGAAGTAGGTGATGGCGAGAAGCGTCAAAACGACGACAATGGCGATCAGCAGCAGTTGTTGCTTGCGCAGGGTGGTGGCGGATTGCTTGTGCATTACAGCGCTCATGGATGACTCCCTTTCTTTCTGATACCCAGGCATGGTGCCGGGGCATGATGCCCATGTCCTGATGCCCATAAGGGGTATCACATGTACATGGGTGAATTACGATAACATGAAACATCTCGATTAAACTTGTCGTTATGACGTAGAGACAACAGCAGGAAAGTCCTTTGGGATGTGGCTCCCAGGGCGTGATCAATCACGCCCCTACTGCGCTTTTGCGGCAGTAATACCGGGCCAGTCTGCCTGCGTTGCGTGTGCCGACGGCCTCGATGCAGATCATACCCAGCAAGGCATTGCACATTGCGCTTGTCATTAGATGGCATCCTTTCTTAAAGGGTCTGATGAAGCACGTCCCTACAAGTCTCACCGTACTGTTATGCTTTTCTTGACTAAACTATATCCGATGGTTGTAATCAAAGCGGCCTTTTTTACCCCGGTTTTCAAAGATACACATGTTTTGCTCGTTCAGTGGACATGCCATGTTTGTGCAGGATGCTATCATTCTGCCTGATACGTGTCGTGGATTGCTGTAGAGGTCATTGCTCGTGGTAAACATCACAGGAATCGTGGATGTGGTAACAGGGATGAGGGTGAGAGGCCATTGTAGGAACGGAGATTTATGATCACATCTCTTTTATAATGCCTCGCTGGCTATCAAGATACGTTCAAGCGCCTGGGCTTCGGGCGTGGCGTGGCAGGAGGTGAAGAGTTCGAGCGCCTCGCGCAGATATTGCAGGGCGCGGCTATGATGCCAGTAGGCCTGACGCAGCAGCGCCAGGCCGAAGGCTTGCAAGGTGCGCGCGTATTCCAGGCGCATGCCACTTTTCTGTTGCATTTCAAGTGCCTGTTCAAAATAGTGTGCGGCCTCTTCTTGCAGCTCCTGTGGTTGTGGTGACTGGTGGCTACGCACACAGAGGATGCTGCCCAGGATGCGTTGCGCGCGCGCTATCAGCCAGAGCAGCTCGAAGCGGGTGGCCTCGTCCAGAGTATGGCGCGTGCGTTGCTCTGCACTTTCTAATTGACCACGCTGCACTTCAACTTCTGCCATTGCCAGTTGCCCTTCTATCCTGGTTTCGGCCTCCATACCTTCAATTGTCAGTGCATGGCTGAGGGTGGTACTGGCACGTTGAAGATATCGCTTGTAGATTACAGGGCGGTCTTGTGGAACCTCCTCGTTGACCGGGTTATAGTGTTGTATAGCCTGTACCAACCGTAGTTCTCCAGCAGCAACTAGCGCAAAGCCGAGAAAGGGAGCAACGCCTATAGAACGGCAGATTGATAATGAGCGAGCTAAAATCTTGCTAGCCTCGCTAAGTTTGCCTTGATCCTGCATTGATTGGGCAAGATAAGTATTCAGAATGCTCAGACTAACAGGATCGTTAGTCTGTTCTGCTAGGGCCAAGCCTTTTCTATACCATTCTTCTGCATCTACAGCATTGCCAATGCGTGCAGCGAGTACACCTAAATTATTATAAACGACACATTGAAGCGAAATATCTCCAATACGTTCGGCAATACCCAGCGAGCGGCGTGAATAAGCCTGTGCTTTGCTGTACTCGGCGCGGCGCAGGTGAACATCTCCAAGATTGCATGCAACGATAGCCAACTCACGCTGGCTATTATACTGTTCAAACAAAGCCAGGGCTTCATTCCAGTATGAGATCGCCTGTGATGCATCACCTGTACCGTTAGCGATCATTCCAAGCAAGACTTGCGCGCGACCAATCTCAACGGGATCACCGATCAGTGTGCGTCTGATGCGGGTCTGGTAGGCGAAGGCTTCGATGTTGAGTGTTTCCTGGTTGATAGTGGCCTGGAAGAGTTCCAGGGCCTCCTGTGCCCGGCTCAGGGCTTTGTCATAATTGCCTTCGCGCCAGTCGATATAGCTCTGCTGGAAGCGCAGGCGTGCCCAGGCAGGGCCGATTGTGACACCGGTCTCACGCAGCACCTGTTCGCCTTGCTCGTAGTAGTGGCGGGCCTGGGCGTAATCGCCGGTGTCATACCAGGTCAGGCCGATCTCGCAGAGCAGCATGGCTTGCAATTGTGCTTCTTCGGCTGTCAGAGAGGGCGTTTCTTCTGGGGGATTGACGAGCGCGAGATAGGCGCGGCGCGTCTGGAGTGCCTGTTCATAAATACGGCGTGCCTCCTCGTACTTGCCTTGCAGACGGCAACATTCGCCCAGGAATTCCAGCAGATAGGCCAGGTGCAACTGCTCGTCGGGGTCGGCGGTGTCATTCTGCTGTAGGGTGCGTTGCAGGTAGTCGATGGCGAGACGGTAGTAATGCTCGGCATCGGGGTAGGCGGAAAGGGTATAGGCACGGTTGGCCGCCAGTTCGGCATAATGCGCGGTCTGACTGGCGGGTGCGCCACCGCGTACCAGATGATGGGTGATGACCGCCGCACCCTCTTCCTCGCGGCCCAGAAATTCCTGGCGCAACATCTCGGCGGTGCGCCGGTGGTAGGTGACGCGGCGTGCCGCCGAAAGACTCTCATAGAGGTGGGTGACAAGCAAGGGGTGCCAGAACTGATAGATGATGCGTGTGCCGCTGCCCTCTTCTGTCAGCATACCTGCTTGTAGCGCCTCTTCAATGAGTTCAAGCACGCCCTCTTCGCTGTAGCCTGGTGTATTGACCTCCAGCGCGCTGATGTGGTGAAATTCAAACGAGCTTCCCAGCACTGCTGCCTTGCCGAGCAGACGCTGGCAGGCATTGCTCAGGCGGCTCAGGCGCAGGTTGAGGACGGCGGAGATGGTGTCCGGCAGCGCGGGCATGCGTGTCAGCGGCTGTTCCTGCGCGACCTGATTCATCGTGCGCGCCAGCTCTTCTGCGAAGAAGGGGTTGCCACCGGCACGGCTCTGAATATATTGCACTATCGGAGTCGGCAGATTCGGCACGTGTGAGACAATGGCACCGATCTGCTCATCGCTGAGCGGAGCCAGTGAGAGCATCTCAACGGCATGTTCGCGTTGCAGATCTGTCAGCAGGGCGCGCAGATGCTGGTTCGCGGTCAGCTCGTTCTCGCGGCAGGTACCTACTATGACGATGGGCAGGTCCTGGGTATGGCGCGCAAGGTAGGCAAAGAGGTCACAACTGCTGCTATCGGCCCATTGCATATCGTCTAGCACAATCAGGAGTGGCATGTTCGCGCTGATAACGGCGAGCAGTTCGCGCGCGGCCTCCCAGAGACGGAGTTGCTCCTGCTCGGCTGATTGCGTGGGTGGCATTATCACTGGCGATAGCAGAATATCCAGTTCTGGTAGCAGTGTTGTCAGCGGTTGATAGATCAGGGGCCGTTTGTTAAGCTCCTGACGCTGCCATGGTCCCAGTTCCATTGCCTTGCGTAGCACTTCGATCCACAGGCGATAGGGCATGCTGATCTCTTGCGGATAGACGCGGCTCCAGGCGATGGCCCAGCCCCCCTTCTGCGCGTTGCGGGCAATTTCTTCGGCCAGGCGCGTCTTGCCGATGCCGACATCGCCCATGAGCAGCATGGCCTGTGCATTGCGGCGCGTATCGAGCGGCAGAGATAGCCTGCGCTTCTGACTGGGCAGTTTGAATCTGGTATTCTGCTCCGTTATTGTGAGTAGGTTCTGCAGCGCGTTCAACTCCTGTTCGCGCCCAATGAGCGGCGACTGATGCAAACGGCCAATCTGCATAGTGGTGGGTGCCTCGCGCGTTGTACCCTGCTTGCCGGTGGTGGCTGAGCCTGTCCCGCCGATGCGCAGTCGTTCTGCTGTGCCCTGACGGATAGTATCATACAGGTTGCGTGTTTCGGGCAGGGGAGCGATGTGATATTCTTGCTGCAAAATGGCGGCCAGGCGTTTATAGACGCGCAGCGCTTCACCCCGACGGTCGAGCTGTGCCAGCAGCAGCATGAGACGTTGGACAGCCGCCTCGTTGGTAGGGTCGGCGACCAGCACGCGGTCGAGCGGAGCGATGGCGCTGTGAGGGTTTTGGGCCGCGCGCAGGTCGGCCAATTCCAGCAGCAGGCCAATCCAACTGCGCTGCAAGAACTCGCGTCGCATGCGTGTCAACTCGATTTTGCGCTCCTCCGGCAGAAAGTCGCCGCCATAGAGGTTGGCGGCCTCTTCAAGCAGGCGCAGTTTCTCGCCTGTGTCGCCGGTATGGCGAGCCTGGTTCAGCCATTGCTCGAAGGCATCGGCATCGATCCAGATATCTTTCTGACCGGCGAGCGTGATAATTTCGCGCTCGGTGAGCAGGAATGGGGAAGTAGCAGGGCGGTCACGTTTCGGTTCAAAGAGCTGGCGCAGGCTATAGACGGCGCGATCCAGGCGGCCAGAGGCGATCTCCATGTCGAGTTCGGGCCAGAGTATCTCTAATAACTGCTCTCGACCAATCTTGCGATGAGGACTGCTGATCAGTGTGGCAAGTAAGGTGCGCACGCGCTGATGTTGCCACGAGGGGTCGGTGACGGTTTGCCATCCGTTGTTGGCGCGGCGCTCCAGGCGAAATTGCCCAAGCGTGTAGATGCGGATGAGAGCCTGTTCGACCGGCTCAGAGGATGGCGGGGCTTTGGGGGTGTTCTGCTGCTGTTCCAGGGTAGCACGTATCTCCGGGGGAAGCTCTTTACCGATGTAGGTACGCACCGTGCGCCCATTAACGACGCGATAGGCATACCAGTATGGTCCATGTCCGATGCCTTCGCGGCACCTGCGGCAACGCGGCTTTCCACAGTAACTGACCTGCTGGTGATAAGTGACCTTCTCATCCATCAATAGGTTCCCTTCGGCACTCGACCGTCAGCGAGAGATAGCAACAGCAACAGAGATACTAGTAACAATTATGTACTAATGTGCATTAAAATTTTTCTGTTTCTTCATCAGATGCGTAGCCAACTCATACTGATTCAATGATTCAATATATCTAATAGCATACCACCAGGCGGTGTCAATAGAGACATATGTCAAGTGACCTTTCTATGCGGGTTTGCATCTGTGTAGAGGTGTCGATCTTTACGTGCCGACCTGCATTAATATAAACGGGTGTCTGTGTTTCTTTCCTGGTTTTCTTGGGACTTTCTTAAGAAAAGTTGGTTCATCTTCTTGTTCTTACGAGAGGCTAGTATAAGACAATAGAAAAGATAGGATGAGCAAGGTGGTCGTTGGTAAACAGCAGGGCGAGCAGGGCGACCGCGAGGGTTGCTCCTACCATGATATATTACGTGTTATGCCTGTATTCATGGTAGGGGCGATCCTCGCGGTCGTCACGTCTATTCCGCCGGGTACTTTGTCTTACGGCATGTTGGCTTTGTCTGGCGGTACCCTGACCTTGCCTTAAGATGCCTTAGCGCAAAAGGACAATAGGAGATAGCGTGAAGTGCTAGCGCATATACTCAACACTGAAAGCACCGTTATCAAGCCTATTAAGGAGTTCCCGATGGGACAGAGCATGTTGAAAGACAGAGCCAGCGACCTGAAAAGAGTGCAGAATGAGGATGATGACTATTGGCTAGATGATGTTGTCTTGCACAATGGCGTAAATATGTATAGCAGCGATGTGCGGCAGGTTGAGTTATTGCCGCCAGAGCAGGTCAAGCATCTGGCGCGGATTATTCAGCAGGGGCGGCATCGCGTGGGGAAGGAATACGTTGAGACGGAGGAGGCCAGAGCCGCCAGAGAGCAGTTAATTGAGGCCAATCTCCGCCTGGTTCTCTATGTTGCGCGCAAATATCGCGGTTTTGGCGTTGAGTTGATGGATCTGGTGCAGGAGGGCAACCTGGGGCTGATGCATGCGGTCGAGAAATATGACCCGGCGAAGGGCTATATGTTCAGCACCTATGCTATCTGGTGGATACGCCAGTATATTGCGCGCGCGCTAGCCAGCCAGGGGCGCGTCATTCGTCTGCCGCAATATAAGGTCGAGGAGATCAATCGCATGCGGCGCGTGCGCAGGCGACTGGAGCAGCTTCTGCAGAACGAGCCGACGTTGGATGAACTGGCGGAGCAGATGCAGACCAACGTGGAAGAGGTGGTGGCGCTCCTCTCCGCCAGCCCGGAGGTGATCAGTCTGGATACGCCGGGGAGAGGAGGTGAGAATGAGCCGCCGCTAAGCGAAGTGTTGGAAGATGATCCCAACTATTTGCCGGAGCGCGTCGTGTTGAAAGAGACGCTTCAGGAGCATGTGCAAGAGCTGTTAAGTCAGTTGACAGCTCGTGAAAGGCGTGTGTTGGAACTACGTTATGGGTTGAATACCCATGAACATAGCTTACAAGAGATCAGCCGCAAGATGGGGCTGAGCCATGAAGCGGTACGACAGGTAGAGTTGCGGGCATTGCGTAAGCTGAGCCATCCCAGCCGTGATAGAATGCTCCAGGATTTTTTGAGGTAATAAGCCGTGAGCCACTATGACGACGATCCCATCCCCTGAACATAAAATGGAGGGGCGTGATCAATCACGCCCCTCTGTTGTATCTCTCCATTGTGGAAGAAGTCTCCGTTATGACCAACGAGCTATTTTCCTGTTTGCGGATTGCTATAACCTGCTGTATACTGTCTTCTTGTAGAAGCAATAAGTACATACAGAGGAAACAAGGCTCTCATGGGCGGGAAAATTATCTATCGTCAACAGTATACGCGCTGTGGCAAAGAGCGTTGCCGGAAATGTCGAGAAGGGGAAGGGCATGGCCCGTACTGGTATGCTTACTGGAACGAGAATGGGCGCACGAAGAGCAAATATATCGGTTTACAACTCCCTCCAGAACTTGCGCAAGCGCAAAATGGTACTGCTGAACATAAAGTTGAAGTCTCCCCGCCTGTGTCGCTTGATATTCCTGCCTCGACAGTGCAGTTGCGTATCTATGTGCTGGGCCAGTTTCGATTGGAACACCGGCAGCAGGGCACATGGCAGATTATCGATCCGCACGCGGGCCAGCATCGCCGCGCACGTGCTTTACTCGGCTGCTTGCTGAGCAGTCCCGGACGAAAAGTGCAGCGTGATCAGGCGCTCAAGCTGCTGTGGCCTGACCAGGAACAGGGCGTGGCGGCCAATCGCCTGAATGGGGCCGTTCACGAGTTGCGTGCCCTGCTTGAGCCGGAGCTATCCCGTCCTTCCGATTCCCGTCTGTTGCGCCTGGAACATGCCACACTCGAACTGGCCGATAGCTCGCTGATCTGGGTGGACGCGGATGCCTTTGAGCAGGCATTGAAGGAAGCGGAAAGGGTGGAGAAGAGTGAGGCCAGGGGGCGGTATAAGCAGGCAGAGCGTTTGCTAGAAGAAGCAGCGGCTCTATATAAAGGTAGTTATTTGTTAGAGGATCTGTATGCTGAATGGGCCATGACCCGACGCGAGGAACTACAGAAGCGCTGGATTGAACTACATCTCAAACTGGCCCGGTTGCGTATCCGCCGTCGTGCCTTATCGCAGGCGATTGAGTCACTTTCCCATGTGCGAACCGCCGATCCCTTGAACGAATACGCGCTACGTCTGCTGATGGTGCTACTGACTCGTTTACACAGACGAGGCGAGGCGCTACAACTGTATCAACAGTATTTGACGATGGTAAAACGCGAATATGAAGCCGAACCGCTGGCGGAGACACGCGCTCTCTATGAGGAGTTGTGCCAGGGATTGGTGCCCTCGATGATACATTTCTCCGAAGAAGATGCCCAGGAAGAAGATGGGACAGCAATTCAAGTAGAGATACCAGTAGAAAGTGCCCCCCTGCTTACCAGATCACCTGTGCAACTGGTGCGCCCAATGCCGCCGTTCCTACAGTCGGTGCAGACTCCTTTTGTTGATCGACAAGCTATCCTTGAGCGTATGCGTCAGAGCCTCTCTGTCACGTCGCCAAAAATACCACCCGATGTGCCACATGGGGTGTTGCTGACAGGGGTAGCGGGAAGCGGCAAAACGCGGCTGGCCCAGGTAGTAGCCTGTGAGGCATATAGACACGATTGGGCCGTTCTCTGGTCGCGCTCCACCCCATCAACCTCGTCACAACCGTATTATCTCTGGCGCGCGCTGCTCTCACCCGTCATACCGGAGTTGCCTGAGCAGGTAGATCAGCAAAAAATGGCGCACTACCCCTGGGAACTCCATGTGCCACGTCTGCTAGAGGTCTTTCAGCATGTAGCGGACGACACACCACACGCGCTGCAAGAGGCACTATTGCAGACGCTATTTGCCTTGAGTCAACACTATCCTTTGTTGCTGGTACTGGATGACCTGCAACTGGCTGATGCTCAGAGCCTGGAAATGCTCGGCTACTTGCTGTATCGCGTACAGCAGCACCCGATTATGCTGCTACTTCTTTGCCGCGAAGATGAACTCACCAATCCACGTATAGCGCGTTTTGTCAGTGATGCGCAGCATAAACAATCTATCACGTTGCTCTCTGTTCCCCCTATGTCTAAGGCAGAGTTGGAGGCTATGCTGGCTCACCTGCCCGCCGGACTCATGCAGCGTGTGTGTGCGCTGGCTATCGACAATCCTTTTTTTGCTGAGACACTGGCCCGGCATCTTATGCAGGTGGCGGACCCGTATAGTCAGTACACAATCACTTTACCTGAGACGATTACCGCTCTTTTTCGGTCGCAACTAAGCCGTTTGAGTCAACCCTGTCAGGAGCTTCTGGTGCAAGCATCGCAATTCGGCAACTCATTTGCGCTAGAGCAATTGATGACATTAACAGGGATGGTCGATGAAGATGCAACATTGGATTTGCTGGATGAGGCGCTCAAGGCAAAATTGCTCACCGAAACAAGTGAAGAACCATATATTACCTATCACTACTGGCATCCCTTGTTAGGGTATTATCTGCGTACCCTTGTCCTGTAGGAACAAGGGTTAAGGTTCATGTTCATTCATGATAGTGTTTAGCAGGTTTCTGAGGAGCGGAACATCGATCACTTCTTGTAAGGGGATGGTATGCCAGCCGACGATGCTGTTCGTAGTATCTCCTCTTCTGATAATAATTTCCTGCTCGCCGACGCCGATGGCACTGATTTCCTGCCAGGGGATGAACAGATGGCGTTCAGGATGGGCGAGGCCATTGATGCTAAGTTGCAATTGGCCAAAGGTAAGCGGCTTGCCCGCGTGGTAACGTGCCAGCATATTGGCAAGCCGGGTGTGTCCAGCACGTTCAGCCAGAATGTGTTCGATCAGCGACTTGCAGATTGCCAGATTTGCCACCGTTGATGCCGGAATAGTGGCCCAATCCCAGAACTGGTCGGTTTTGTAAATGCTGACGGAGGCATCATCGAAATGCACGCGCTGTATCTCTGACCAGGGCAGAATGCGCTGATCCGCGCGAAGCTGGATGCCCTGTTGCGTGAGGATAATGCTCTCAAAATCGACGGGCTGACCGGCCTGATAGGTAACGAAGCAATGCGGTGTCAGGCGGCGCGTCACCTCATTTTCGATAGCGGCTCCCAGTTTTGCAAGATCGCTTAATTCTTCTGTAAAGACCTGGCGTGTGCCGTGCCGTGTGCGGATCGTATAGCAGTACTCAATTTCACCTTCTTTGCTGCTCGCTATAGCTTTCCAGAAGGCGGCAATCTCGTCCCATAGTATAGCGGTAGGCTTACCGACGTAGTAGAGCAGGCCGTTGGTACAGAGAATCACCATCAGGCCTCGTGGCTGGCGTGCCAATCTTATCAGCCAGACGCCGATAATAATCCAGATGAGCGTAAGCAGAGGAATGATACCTATCTGCCACAGGGGCCAGGAACTGAGCAGGATGGTTTTCGTGTAGAGATAGACGAAGACGCCGGAGAGTGCGAGACCGAATAGAATACATAGCAAGCCGGGTAGCAGCGATGGCTTTGCCACTGCACGGGCAACAAAAACTGCCTGTGGACTGCCCAATTGAGAGCTTTGCAGTACCCGCCGGATAGAACGTGGAAATTGACGTGCAAGAGACACCTGCACTGCGGGATATCCTTTCTCTCTGCCGCGCTCTTCCTATGATTGATATGTACCTTTCTAACAGTATATCATGTCAGCCTGGCCCTGTGAATGACAGGGTAAAAACAAGCGAGCGGGGCACGCGTAAGAGGTATGCCCTGGCGGTCGCCCTTGCTCATACGTGGTATCCAGGCTTCATAGAACTTGTGCCACGATAACGCTAATGTTATCGTGACCACCGCCATCGAGGGCCGCCTGTACCAGCAAATCACTGATCTCCTCCGGGTTGCTATTCTTGCTTATGCTCATAATATGGGCAATTTCGCTGTCGCGCACCATCTCCCAGAGTCCATCAGAGCAGAGCAGCAGCCAGTCGCCCTTGCAGAGTCCGACCAGGAAGCTGTCAACCTCGATAGTCGGTTTATCGCCAAGACCGCGTTCGACCAGGTTACGACCAGGATGGGTATAGATTTCATCGGGTGTGATGACCCCGTTGGCGACCAGGCGTGCTACCAGTGAGTGATCACGTGTAATCTGCCCCAGGCCCTGACCATGACGGTAGAGGTAAGTGCGACTGTCGCCAACGTTGACAATGTAAGCCTGGCCGTTGATGACCAGCGCGGCTGTCAGGGTTGTGCCCATATCGCTGTTCAACTCTTGATTGCGTTGCAAGATGACCTGGTTGGCTTGTTGAACGCTATGCGTCAGGATATTTGTGAGCAGGGTAGGATTGATCTCGTTGCTGGCTACCAGGTTGCGCAGGATGATATGAGCCATCGTCTGAATAGCGAGGCGGCTTGCCTCCTGGCCGTTGGCGTGTCCTCCCATGCCATCGGCGACGATGAAGAGATCAAAAGGAATGAGAAGGTCTTTGTGGGTGCAGGTCCCCTGGATAGCGGCTAGTCCGTCTTCGTTAGGCTGATGGCGGCGTTTGATGCCGGGGTTCCAGCCTACGCCAATCTTGGCAAAGCGTGTATGACGCGACGCTAGCTGCAAAGAAGGCGGTGGTGAAAAAGCCGGATGATTCCCAAAATGAGCGGTTGTGGAGACGTTTGCTGGTGGCACGAAGGCGGGAAACGAACCGGGTGTGCTGCCGCCTTGCATATTACTGGCCCAGCGACCCGATTGAGCCGAAGATTGAAGGGCATCCTGTGTTGAGATGGGCCGTTGAGGCAGACGCAAACCCGTGATGGGGTCGGCAATCGTTTCAACCTGGGATGTCTGCCTGGAAGCACCGGCAACGGAGACTGCCAGTGGCAGATGTGGTTGGTACAGGTCGTCGGTGTGCGTATTCTGGGCGGCGTTGCGCAGTTCTTGCCAGTGATAGAGTTGGTGCTGATTGAGAATGTGCCACTGGCGAAAGTGGTGGCGAATGAGCGTGACGCTGAGCCAGAAAAAGAGTATACAGGCCAGCGACCAGAGCGTAGAGGCGAGTGCGACGAGGAGAAATGGATATGACATGGTGCGAGCATACAAAGCCCAGTGCAACGACCAGGCAAGTAGCATAGCCAATGCGAGCAGCCCGCTCCAGATAAGATATCTCAGCGAGCGATACGTGCTATACGAATGCTTGAATTCCTTGAGCATGGCTTTTTCCTCCCTGCCGTCTGAAGGTTCCGGTTTCTGTAGCGCATAGTTGTAGCATGTCTCTACGCTTGCAAGTATAGAAGTGTAGCCTTGTGTATAACTCCTCTATTGCTTCCGAGGCGGTCTTCTGGCATTGGAAGCTGAGACAAGAAAAAAGACGATTTATTGCGGTGCATAAGGGCAAAGCGGACGCGGTGGTTCTTGTTGGCGAGGGTGTAGAGGCATACTCTTATGCTATCTTATACATCTTATACCATGATCTTATGACGCCGTTTTGTACTAAAGCAAAGAAGCCCTATCTATCAGGAGGCCGATCTAACCTTTAACATTTGTCTGCATTTTACGTCCTATTAAGCATAGAGGGAAAATCAGCAGGCTCTGGAAATTCGGCGCAGTCTGGTAGATAGCAGGCCGACAGATGTGGGACTCAGCTCTGATCTGCTGGCGGAGATTTATGCGGCCTGGGGTAAGTATGAGCAGGCCGAGAAACTCTATCGAGAGGCTTTAAGTACACAAAGGGAAGTGTCTGACCCACAGAAATCTATTCCGTATGCTCAGACACTCAATAATTTTGCGCGTTTCTATCACAGGAAAGCAGAGTACGCCAGCGCCGAAAAACTCTACCCAGATGCGTTAGCCATACAGAGGGCGGTTTGGGGATCGGAACACGCGGAGTTGGATCATCCGGTAGTGGCGCGGACACTGAACAATCTAGCACGTATGTATCGTGCGCAAGGAATGTATAGTAAGGCTGAAGAACTGCATATGCGCGTACTGAAAATTCGTGAAGAAGCTTTCGGCATGTATCACCTGGATGTAGCTGAGAGCTATTACTGCCTGGCGAAGCTTTACTTCGCTCAACAAAAATATGAGCAGGCGCAAGCACGTTGTCAACAAGCCCTGATTATTCAAGAACGGCAATTGGGGCCAGAGCATCCACAAATTGCTTCAACGCTGGTTATGATGGCAAGGATTGTGGCGGTTCTGGATGATTATATACCAGCTGAGGGACTCTATGAACGCGCTCTGAAAATCTGGGAGTCAACTTTAGGGCCGGAGCATTATAAAGTTGCTCTTATCCTCAGTTGTCTGGGCGAGCTTTATATCAAAATGCAGCGTTATGCTGAAGCGGAACGGTCACTCAAAAAATCGCTGGAGATACGCGAGCAATTATTTGGTCCGAACTATCAGTATCTGTCTTATAACTATAATAATTTAAGTGATATTTCCTTGTTTCAACATAAGTATGCTGAGGCAGAACAGTATTATCTTCGTGCTTTGACTGTTCGGGAACCAACAGCGAAAGCGGTTCATCTGCAGATAGTTTTCAGTTATCGCCGACTGGTAGAACTATACATGAAAGCACAAAGATATCAGGAAGCAGAAACAGTATGGAAAAAGCTTGAGCAGATGCTGACACCGGAGTACCCGGATTGGGTAGCCTTCCTTGAGAACTACACCGACCTGCTGCGTAGAATTGGGCGAGAGGAACAGGCGATTGAGCAAGAAAAAAGAATAAAGCGTTTTACAACGAGCTTATAATAGCAGTAACCGCCGGAAGCGTGATGCGTCATACTCTCTTTACTTTGTGAATTGGGGGATTCATCATGGTAATACCTGTCCTGGCTTGTCTACATGAAGACGGTTATTGGTAGAGTGGAATGTAACCATCGATTATTGGAAATCGTGACTCTATCAATAGTATTTACATTTATCTTATCACAGCTATTATCGTTTGTTGTGATAAGATGTTCGATTTCTTTTTGTTGTCGTTTGTTAGTTGGAGTTGTATTCGTATGCGAAAAGTTGTCATCATTGGGCCGACAGGAGCTGGAAAGTCTACTCTCGCCCGCGAGTTGGGCGCTATCTTGAAGATGGATGTCTTTCATCTGGATCGCTATTTCTGGCAACCGGGCTGGAAGGAAAAGTCCAAAGAGGATAGGGTCAAGATATTACAGGAGCTGGTGCAGAAGAGCGAGTGGATCATCGAAGGCGCTTATTTCAGCACCTCGGACATTCGTCTCCAAAAAGGAGATACCGTTATTTTTTTTGGATATGCCGATTCTTCTCTGCACCTGGCGTGTTCTCAAGCGGCGCTATAGCGTTCAGCAGCAGCAACGCCCGGATTTACCAGCAGGTTGTTCAGAGCGGCTTAATTGGCGCTATATGCTGAAGCTGCTATTATTTCCATTTGTTGGACGGAAGACACTTTTGCGCAAATTGCGTTGGGTAGAACGTGAGAAATTCATCTGTCTCCATTCCGAAGAGGAGGTGAAAGACTTTCTTGATGTACAGAGGAAGTTTGCCTCTGCACTGCCTCGTCGGCAAGAGGCATATGCTGGGCAGATGATTTCTGCACATGCGTGAATTCGCGTTGTGATAAGCGCTTATATGCCAATTTCTATAGCGACAGGGAGCGCGCTCTGTGACCAGGAGGTGAGGTCGTCGCTATCGCGCGGCGTGTATTTCTCGAAGAGCAGGCGGCGGGCCAGCGCGTCTTCTGTGGGTGCGCTAACCACGCGCCCTTGCCCTTGCAGCGTAGTCTCGCCGAGTCTGACCTGTACCTGTGGGTTCTGCATGAGATTCCTTACCCAGTCTGACCTGTCACGCCCACCGGCGAGCATATAAATAGTTGTGTTGTGCAGTGCGAACCAGATTTCGATGGTATGAGGACGGCCTGTGCGCCGCCCAAGGGTCGTGAGGTAGCAGAAATCATCATCTCTATACTGTTGCAGGTCAGTTGTCATGTGTCCCGTTATCCTTTCCGCTTGATTACGCTGGTTGTATCTCGACCGTTGTTGCCACGATAGCACGTTGCTGGTAGGTGGCAATGTTACCGCCGATGCATACCGTTTGTTGGCAGCGAATATCGGTGGAGGATGCACCTACTTTAAAAACGAACTCGCCCGGCTCGACGACGAAGCGCATCTCCTGGTCATAGAAGGCCAGACGCGAAGGATGGACGGTGAAGACAATGCGTTTTGTCTCGCCGGGAGCAAGCGCCACACGGGCAAAGCCGAGCAACTGCTGATCGGGGCGTGCAACGGAGGCAACAAGATCGCTGCTATAGAGTTGCACAACCTCGTTGCCTTCACGGCTACCTGTATTGCCTATATCGACTGTTATCGTGACCGCCTGGGTGGTATCTGTAGCTTCCACCGCGAAGTTGCTATACGCAAAGCTAGTGTAGCTCAGGCCATGACCGAACGGGAAGAGCGGTGTGGTGGGCGAGTCAATATAATCTCCAAAGAACATTGCGCGGTCACCACCTGCACGCATGCCTGAGTAGAGGGGTATTTGGCCGACGGAGCGTGGCAGCGTTACGGGCAAGCGGCCAGAAGGATTGACCTTACCGGTCAGAATATCGGCCAGCGCATTGCCCCCTTCTTCGCCGGAGGGAAATTGCAGCAGCAACGCATTGGCGCGCTCTGCGACATCGCTAAGGGTGTGGATGCGTCCACTTAGCACAACGACAACGAGTGGCGTGCCGGTCTCTGCCAGAGTGGCTACTAATTCTTCCTGTACTCCTGTCAGAGCGAGGCTGGTGGCATCGTTGCCCTCACCGACTGTCACCGGTCGCTGTAGGCCGCTGCGACCGGCAACGACGGCGATGGTCACTTCGGCGCTGCGTGCCGCCTGGATGGCCTCTGCAAAGCCGGAGCGATCATTGCCCAGCACATCGCAGCCTTTCGCGTAAATGATTTCGGCAGAGGAGCCGAGCGCGATGCGCAGACCTGCCAGCGGCGTGATGTGAGGGGTATAATATGGGCCGGGCCGGTAACGTCCCCCGCTCTGTGGCGTGAGCGTTTCAGTTGCTGCGGGTTGATTTTTGGGAGCGGCATAGATCATCTCTAAATGGGTGGGATAGTGATAATCGCCCTGCAAGAGCCGTTGATCATCCGCTCCCGCACCGATAATGGCGATGCGTTTCACCGTTGGCGCAAGCGGCAGAATGCCATCGTTTTTAAGCAAAATAGTAGACTCCGTAGCCGCCTGCCGTGCTAATCTGCGCTGTTCATCGGTATCGAAAACAGCGGGTGCGGCATCCTCGTCAACATAAGGATGCTCGAAGAGGCCAAGCTGGAATTTCAAACGGAGGACACGGCGCACAGCTTCATCGACAATCTCCATTGCCAGCCGTCCGGCCTCGATCTCGGCTTTCAGATGCTGGTTGTAGAATTGTTGCGCCGGTAGCTCCATATCTAGTCCGGCTGAGAGCGCCAGACGTGCCGCTTCCCCTGGTGTTGCGGCTACATGGTGGAAGTGCAGCAGTTGTTCAACGGAGAAATAATCCGCGACGACGGCCCCGCAAAAGCCCAGCTCGTTGCGCAGCAGGTCGGTGAGAATAGCTTTGCTACCCGCGCAAGGTAATCCATCGACCGATGCATAGGAATTCATCACGGTGGCAACCTGCGCGTCGCGGATGACCGCCGAGAATGGTTCGGCGTACACGTCGCGTAACTCGCGCGGTCCTATATGCACCGGTGCCCAGTTACGCCCACCCTGAGACATAGCGTAAGCCAGGAAATGTTTGGCAGTTGCAGCGACGCCCTCGCGCAGATTAGCCGTTTGCAGTCCACGCACGTAGGCGGTGCCGAGGGTGCCGATCAGCACCGGGTCTTCGCCATAGGTCTCCTCGACACGCCCCCAGCGTGGGTCGCGTGCGACATCGAGGACGGGAGCCAGCGCCAGCCGCGCTCCGACCGCACGCATTTGTGTGCGGATCACGCTGGCAACCGCTTCAACAAGAGCAGGATGCCAGGTGGCGGCCAGCCCCAATCCCTGCGGGAAGACCGTTGCGCCCCGGTGGCAGAAGCCCCCAACCGACTCTTCATGTAAAAGCACCGGGATAGCGAGACGGGTACGTTCTAACGCTACCTTTTGAATAGCGTTGAAAAAATGGGCGCTTTCTCTGGGCAACAAACCGGTAGAGGCCCCGATGCGCGTAATTTGGCCGATACCATGCGGCATAAGTTGCGCAGCTTTCTCTGCATCAAACCCCTCGTCATTGACCAGGGAGGTACTCCAGAGGCATCCAAGCTGGGCAATTTTCTCATCCAGTGTCATAGTGGTCAATAGGTCCTCAACACGCTCTTCGAGGGCGGCCTTCGGATTGAGATAAATAGACGATGACATGCGGGAGACTTCCTTCTCTTGCTGGTGTTAGATCAAACGATGTGCTTGATGGTGTGTAAACGCTACCGGAAACGCTTACACAGCAAGTATAGTCAATAAACTTTGCCCGTGTCAAGCCACTATTGATGTGGTTTAGTACAAATGACAGCTTCCAATCAGCAAAGTTCATTGGAGTGAACCGATAGTTTGCATTTTCGCGCAAATATTTTGCTCATATGAGCATTGACATGGCTCACTCTGCATGATTATACTGTAAGTGATGTGGTAATCGTATATTACAATGCTAGCCCCAGGGGAAAGGATGGCTACTTATGAAGGTACTCGTAACTGGAGGGGCGGGCTACATCGGCTCGCATACTGTGCGTGAATTGAGGCAGCGCGGCTATGAGGTTGTTGTGCTGGATACGCTAGAGCGAGGACATGCACAGGCAGTAGCAGGTGTGCCGCTTGTTCAGGGTGATACCGCCGATGCCGCGCTGCTCTCCCGTTTGTTTGAGGAGCAACGACCGGAGGCGGTCATGCATTTTGCGGCTTATAAAGCACCGGGCGAGTCGATGAGCGAGCCAGAGATGTATTTCAAGAATAACGTGTGTGGAACCCTGAATTTGCTTGAGCAGATGGTGCGGCATAACATACGTTATTTTGTGTTCTCATCGAGTTGTTCAATCTTTGGCACACCGAAACACTTGCCGGTGGCGGAAGATGCGCCGGTAGGGCCGGAGAGCGTCTATGGCGAGACGAAATTAATGGTCGAGACGCTTCTCAAATGGTTTGATCGCACACGAGGTCTGCGCTCCGTTTCACTCCGCTATTTCAACGCTGCCGGTGCGGCTCTTGATGGTACGCTGGGCGAAGATTGGAGTGTCACGCTTAATCTGATACCACTGGTGATGAAGGCGGCGGTGGGCAAGAGTCCATCGGTACAAATTTTTGGCACGGATTATCCGACGCGCGATGGCACGGCGATTCGTGATTATATCCATGTTGTTGACCTGGCGATTGCTCATATACGTGCGCTGGAACATCTGATGGAGACACAGCAGAGTACGGCCTATAATCTCGGCACAGGTGTGGGCTATACTGTACAGGAAGTGGTGGATATGGCAAAGCGTGTGAGCGGGGTGGATTTCAAAGTCGAGCGGGTGGGACGCCGCCCCGGAGACCCGGTGGCAATCTGGGCGGATAGCAGCAAGGCTGAGCGCGAGTTAGGCTGGAAGACGCAGTATGATCTGGAAACGATAGTGCGAACTGCATGGCAATGGCATAGCACGCATCCTGATGGTTTTGGCCCGGAGACGAGATGAACCAGACGAATAATGTTCATGCTCCTGCATGGGAGGAGCGCTGGCACCCTTTACGGGAAGAATGGATTATTGTGGCGGCCCATCGGCAGGATCGGCCCTGGATTGGTGCTACCGTCTCAAACGAGGTTGAGGCAGTCCCACCCTATGTGCCGGATTGCTATTTATGTCCCGGCAATCGGCGTGTGAGTGGTCATGTCAATCCGAATTATCGACAAACCTATGTCTTTGATAATGACCATCCCTGTGTAGGCATAGACGCGCCGTTGGAAATCAGTCAGCCGCCGGAGCCATATCGTTCACGTCCGGCACGGGGATATGCGCGTGTGATCTGCTATAGCCCGCGTCATGATCTGACGGTAGCGGAAATGTCGCTGGCCGAGATTGCTCAGATTGTGCAGGTCTGGCAGCAACAGACCTTTGATCTGGGGCGGCGCGCCGAAGTCAAACATGTGCTATGTTTTGAGAATAAAGGCGAGGTAGTGGGTGTCTCTAATCCCCATCCTCATGGTCAGGTCTACGCCACCAACTTTGTTTTCAAGACCATAGAAACGGAACTCCAGGCTTCGCAGCGTTATCTCAACGAGCATGGCAGAACGCTCTTCTCGGCAATTATCGAGGCTGAGCAGCGAGATGGGCGACGTATTCTCTACGAGGATGAGTATAGTATCGCCTTCGTACCCTACTTTGCGCGTTATGCCTATGAAGTCTATGTCGCGCCCAGGCGTGGAGTGGCTCACATCTATGAATTGAACGACGCTGAGGTAACATCACTGGCGCGAGCTATCAAAGATGTCACTGTGCGCTATGATAATCTCTGGCACATGTCATTTCCTTATGTGATGCCTTTGCATCAGGCTCCCACCGATGACGGCGATTACCGTTGTTTCCACTTCTTTATTGCCTTCCATCCGCCCTTGCGTCGTCCTCACGTACTGAAATATCTGGCGGGACCGGAGATCGGCGGTGGCAATTTCGTCGGCGACACATTACCAGAAGAAAAGGCCGCCGAGTTGCGTGCGCTTTCGACGGTGCATTATCGAGCAAAGGCGGGTGAACGATGATACGTGAAGCGCAGCAGTTGCTGGAACAATTGCAGATTATTCATGGTGCTATCCGCGATCAGGTGCTACGTGCCTCTGAGGAGATGGCGGCAGAACAACTCTCCGCTATCGTTGCCGAGCAGGCGGGCGACGTAGTTTTTGCCATTGACCGTATCTCCGAAGAAGTGTTGCTGAAGCAGTTTGCCCGTCTGGCCGAACGCTGGTCATTCGTCCTGATCGCGGAAGGGTTGTCCGAAGATGGCGTAGCCGTCTTTCCGCATGGCATAGACCCGGCGCAGGCTGAGCTACGCATCATCATAGACCCGATTGACGGCACACGCGGCGTTATGTATCAGAAACGCGCGGCATGGATTTTAACCGGTGTTGCACCCAATCATGGGTCACAGACGGGCTTGCATCAGATCGAACTGGCGATTCAGACTGAGATTCCATTGGTGAAGCAACATCTGTGTGATAGTCTATGGGCGATCAAGGGGCAGGGCGCGCATGGTCAGCGCCTGAATAGACTGACCGGCGAGGTACGAGAACTGGTGCCACGTCCTTCGCAAGCTACCACAATTGCGCAGGGCTATGGCAATATTGCCCGCTTCTTCCCCGGTGGGCGGGCCGCCCTGGCAGCGCTCGATGATGCGGTTGTAGAAGCCTTACTGGGGCCGGTGCAACAGGGTAGGGCGCAGGCTTTTGAGGATCAATATATCTCGACCGGTGGCCAGCTATACGAGTTGATGATGGGGCATGATCGCTGGCTGGCCGATTTGCGCCCACTTGTACCCATGCTTAAGCAGACAGGGCTATGTTGCCATCCGTATGACCTCTGCACCGAACTGATTGCGCGCGAGGCAGGCGTCATTGTCACGAATGAGCATAATCAGCCGCTAGATGCGCCGCTGGATGTGGACAGCAAGTTGGCCTGGATTGGTTTCGCCAACGCAGCGCTGGCCCAACAGATAATGCCGCATTTACAGAGGCTTATGCGTACACATCACTTTATTGGTGCGTAAAGAGCGCCGTAGAGGCGTGATCATGTTCTTTAAAAATTATATCCTGATATGGAAAAGTGAAAAGCACCCCTGCTCCAGGATGTCTTTAACGAGCGATAGCGTATCGGGATTTATTTTTTAAACCGCATGATCATGCCCTGCCAGCGCATCTTGTAAACCACGTGAAATAATGCGAGGAGCGACGCGATGTGGTCCTGTGAACAAAATGTGGATAATGTCTTGCCCGATGTGAAGCGTTTTTGCGACCTTCTCAATCGCGCAAACGATTTTTTTGCTCCGCAATCGCCCCTGATAGTAGCACGCGCGCCAGGGCGTCTGGATGTCATGGGGGGCATTGCCGATTACTCCGGTGCGCTTGTGCTAGAATGGCCACTGGCGGTGGCAACACTGGTGGCCGTACAGCAGACCAGCGAGCCTGTCGTGACCATCTACAGCACGATGGTGGAACAGGAAGGTGGCACAGCGCGGGTGACGTTGCCGCTGGCGGAGCTACTATCCTGGGATTATGCTGAAGCGCACCGTCAGCTCACTACGCATAAAGAACTGGTATGGGTAGCCTATGTCGCTGGTGCGCTGCTAGCGCTGCATCGTGAGCGGCAGTATATACCGCAAGGTGGCCTGCGTATCATGGTGTATTGTGAGATACCGGTTGGCAAAGGCGTCAGTTCGTCGGCGGCGCTGGAAGTTGCGACAATGCAGGCGCTCTGTGGTCTCTTTGCACTGCCGATGACGGGGCGCGAGCTGGCCCTGCTCTGTCAAAAGGTCGAGAATGTGATTGTAGGTGCCCCCAGCGGCATTATGGATCAGATGACCGTCGCCTGCGGAGAGCAGGATTCCTTGCTGGCGCTGCTCTGTCAACCCGCCGAATTACAGGCCCCCGTCGCGTTACCGCCAGCAATCACCTTCTGGGGTGTTGACTCCGGCATCGCGCATGCCGTCTCCGGTAGTGATTATACCGGCGTGCGCGTGGGCGCTTTTATGGGCTATCGCATTATCGCCGAGCTTGCAGGCTTACCTGTGATGCAAGGTGAAGTCGGGCATGTAAAAGTGATGGATTCACGCTGGCACGGCTACCTGACGAATATCCCGCCATCGGTCTGGGAGAGCTATTACCGCGATAATGTGCCGGTCGCGTTACGCGGCGATGAGTTTCTGGCGCGTTATGGCGGAACGACCGATAGTGTCACCCATGTTCGACCGGAATATACCTACGCTATTCGTCAGCCGACTGCACATCCAATCTACGAACATCATCGTGTGCGTCTCTTTCGCTCTTTGCTGACCATGCCATCGTTAGGCGAAGAGCAACTGTTGCTGCTAGGAGAGTTAATGTATCAATCGCATGTCAGCTATAGTGCCTGTGGACTTGGCTCGGCTGGCACGGATCGTCTGGTCGAACTGGTGCGAGAGGCTGGTCCGGCGAAGGGACTCTATGGAGCCAAGATCACCGGTGGCGGAAGCGGTGGCACGGTAGCGGTGCTGGCGCGCCGCGAGGCCCAGGCAGAAATTGAGCATATCGTGGCACGCTATCAGCAAGAAACAGGCTTAACGATTTCATTATTGGGCGGTTCCTCGCCCGGTGCGGCAGCGTATGGTACGTTACGTTTCACATACAGTGCGTAATGGAATAAATCATTAACGTGCGGGTGCGAGGACGAATTTCTCCAACGCGGCAGCAACACCATCCTGGGCATTGCTTTTTGTGACATAGGCGGCAACATTCTTTACTTCATCGTGCGCATTCTCCATTGCAATGCCCAGGCCGGCGTAGCGCAGCATCTCTATATCGTTATGATTGTCGCCAAAGGCAATGATCTCTTCCGGCAGAATATCCAGCATGTGTGCTATCATCTTGAGTGCCTTGCCTTTGGAAACCTGGGGGTGCATAAATTCCAACCATTCCTGTGCTGTCTGCGTCACATACAGTTGTCCATCAAAAATGCGCGCCAGCTCAGCGCGTTTCGTTCTGATGGTACTGGCATCCCCAAAGGCTGCTATCTTGAAGCAGGGATGACTCACCAGATCGGCAATATTATCCGTGAGTGATACCGGGACCCCCTGGAGATACCAGTTATTGCGCTCGTAGAGTGCCCGTTCGGCATAGATGATTTCGTTGCTGTAATAGCATGGCTCTAAGGCAAGGAGACGTAAGGCGTCGAGCAGTGGCGGAATGAGGTCTGGAGGAACCAGTTGATTGTGTAAAATCTCGTTCGTGTGTGTATCGATAATCACAGCTCCGTTGTTTGTAATTTGAGGTGCATTGAGTGGTAATTGCGCCCCGATGGTATGGAAGATGTAGGGTACGCGACCGGTGGCAACGACCAGCTTCATCCCTGCTGCGACGGCCTGTTGCAAGACTGCAATAGTGTGCGCAGAGAGTGTGTGCTGAGGGGTCAACAGGGTTCCATCCAGATCGGTGGCGATGAGACGGTACATGATAAGTGATACTCCCAGTATGTCAAGGTATAGCTAACTATTTTTCTGTCTACTACATTATATGCATGCTTGCTTGTATATTGCAACTCGTTAGTATGCCCCGCATGGTGGAGAAACAGTATCTGCTATAGCGACGTGTTACTTGCGACATCTGTCTGGCGTTGTCGCTTGCCTGGATGTTCCCACTAGTAATGTATCAAGGAGGAAGTGAGATGTTATGGTATTGCCGTTTTAGATGGCATCCAGATACTACCCGTGAGAAGGTTGCATGCCGTATCGTGGAGATGCATGATGCGGGCTGTAATCAACCTGAACGTATTAAAGGTTGGTACAATCTAGCAGGGGGTGGTGCGGGTTTCCTGCTGGTTGAGACGGATAATCCCCATGATCTGACAACATTCTTGCAGCCCTACATGGATTTAGTGAGTTTCGATGTCCATGCCATCTATCCTATCGACTACGGACGTCATATCGAGGAACTACGGCGCGTTGTACGTATGAAGGCGGCTTCAGGCACGCCATAGGACAGCGAGCATATGAATTTAGTGAGTTTTCGATGTTCGTGTTGTCTATCCTATCGACTACAGACGCCATAGTGAAGAGCTATGGTGCATTGTGCAGTGTCAGTCTGCATCTGCATGGTTCCGATGATGTAGCGCTTGAGCAGGTTGGGGGACGGAGAACACGTATTACTTGTGTTCTCCGCTCTTTATTTTATTTTTGGGTGCTTTGCTCACCCTGAACCAGAGGTACAGGTTTCTTGACATCTGACGCCCGCTTCGCTATGGTGTCGATAGAAACTTTTTACCATCATGCGCTTTAGCGTGTTTCTTGAAAAGGGGAAATAGATGTCGTTTCGCGTCAAAATCACGCTGGCCGGTATCTTTCTCATCATCATGATCCTTGTAGTTTCCTACGTTGGCTCGATTCTGCACTTTGACAATAATACGCTGCTCACTATTGCCTTGCTGGGTACCGGTCTGGCCGCGTTCTTCGCCTACGGCAAAGTTTTAGGGGAATAGGGGCGTAATGATGAAATTTGCTTATTGTAAAGCGGGAACTTGTGCTGCATCACGCCCCGGAACCAGGATTAGAACTGAGATCGCGGGTAGTTGGCGGCATACTTTTGCGTGCTGCTTATCTGCGTGATGATGCCTAAGACCGCAAGCACCAGCCAGACTAGACTCCACAGAAGCGAACGCTGAATAATTGCGCCGACAACACCAGCAGAGATGGCGTCGAGCGAGATTTTCCCTATCAGGAGTAGAATGCCTCCGACCAGTACACCCGCACCACCTAATGCTGTACTGATGATGATGAGGATTTTGGTCAGATTAAGGGTCAGTGTGAGGATGGCCAGAATAACGGCGAGGATGACGCCCACTATCACGGCGATGGTACTATGGGCTGCGAAGCCAAGTGCGGTCATGATGCCGGTGCCAACCCAGAAACCGACCGAGGCCGCCAGAATGACAACGGCGGCTACGTACAGGTAGTACGCCAGCGCTGCCAGAATAAGGCCAACGATAATAGCGGCAATCAGGACGGCAAGCGATGTTAGAGCATGGGAACCTGGAGAAAAAGAGAGAGCTTGCTCGGTGAGCAGAAAACCGGTGATGAAGCCCCAGATGGCGACCAGGATGCGGAAGAAGCGGTATCCGGCGAAACAGAATGCGATGCCAACTAAGAGCGCGATTAGACCAGGGATAAGAATTCTCATGATGCCTCCTTCTATGCGATGCCTCGCGGTTTATTGTTGCTAAGAAGTATGATAGCATATCGAGTAGGTTTGCTCCGCTTAGATAAACGGTACGAAGGGGCTTTGAGGGTCTCCATCCTTTAAGGAAAATGTTGGTGGTCGGTGTTGGGGCGTCATGAATGACGCCCCATGAGCGGATCAAAGGGCGACCAGGGCGTCATGAATGACGCCCCATGAGCGGATCAAAGGGCGACCAGGGCGTCATGAATGACGCCCCATGAGCGGATCAAAGGGCGACCAGGGCGTCATGAATGACGCCCCTACATCCATTTCCCCCGCAGGGATAGAGAGTCGGCTTTGATTAAAACTGGAAAGCTGTATTTGATGAGCTTATAATAGATAGCAAACAAGCTCGCGTGAATACTGGAAAATAAGGAAAGGCAAGGAACATACATGGATACCACTGTTTCATTGGAATTTTTCTCGGAGTCAAAAGAACATCTCAAAACGTTGGAGCATCGTTTGAAGCACGAACACGGTGTATCCGTCGATATGGTTGTGCCAAAAGTCGCCACCGCGCCTGTCCTGATCGCTATTGGCATCAAAGATGATGACGAGCAGGCGAAGAACACGGCTCAGAGAGTTGCTCGGATCCTCTACCACTTCTTGCATGACGAGGCGGCAGCACAAAAACAACTCTTTTTGCTAACGATAGAGGGAGAACGCATCGATATCGAGCCTCTCTCCGCCGAGCAGATTGAAGAGATTATTCTCAAAGCGAGAGAGGAAGAGAAATAGGTACAAGAGCAAGGGGAGTGAACTTAATCACTCCCCTTGCTCTTTCGAATGTCCCTTCACACGACTACACTACTTAGCATTCACCTTCACGGTGCGGGCCTTCGCATGTTCGGCTTTTGGCAGATTGAGGGTCAGGATACCGTCACGATAGCTGGCTTCAGCGCGTTCGGAGTTGACCGGAGCGGGCAGTGTAAAGCTCTGCTGATACTGGCCGGACTGGAAACCCTGCCACAGAGCGGTGGCCCCTTCGGGTACCTGCACATTGGTCTGCCACTTCAGATTCAGCGAGTCTTGTTGCACAGTGATCTCAACATCTTCAGGACGTACACCAGGCATGGGCATCTGAAGGATGAAGCCCTCATTTGTCTCGAACAGGTTCGCGCCGACGCCGCGTGTAAAGATACTGGCTTGCGGAGAAATGAAGCTGTCGGCAAAGAGGCGATCCATTGCCTCGCGCAGAGAGACGACCTCGTTAAACGGATTGTAGCGAGTTACGTTTGCCATGATAGTCACTCCTTCTTTCTTATCTATGTTTTCTCAAGTCTTCTATGACTGGTGAACGGAGCAGGTGCGATGTTGTGGTATCTCATCTACCGACTCCTGTTCGTTATCGTTCTCTTGTTTCTGATCAAAGTATAGCCCCCCTTGTGTTAGAGTAACGTAAGCGAAGTGTAAGAATTTTGTTAGAAATCTTGATAGAATTATTGTCATACTTTGATGGTATGCAGTGAAACATGGAGGCAAGGCATGCGATGCGTTGTTCGCTCTCGACGGCATAGAGAGATTCTGTTAGAATGTTCCCAAGCTGTAAATTCATAAACAGGGAGGAAAATGCCGACGTGACGGTGGAACAGAAACCAATGGCAAAGGATATTGATTACGTTTTGAAAAGGGGAGTGGCGCTGGTCGAGAAGGAGGCCGACCTGCGCCGTATGCTGCTGGAGGGCAATAAGGGACAGCCACTGAGGGTCAAACTGGGGGTCGATCCGACGCACTATGATCTTACGATTGGGCATGCCGTTGTCTTCCGCAAGCTGCGCCAGTTTCAGAAGCTGGGCCACAAAGCCGTTGTGGTGATCGGCGACTGGACGGCGCGCCTGGGTGATCCGAGTGGACGTGAGGAGGCACGTAAGCCACTTAGCGAAGAGCAGGTAAAGGCCAATGCTGCCACCTATCTAGATCAATTTTTCAGAATCGTCGATCCGCAGCAGACGGAGGTACGCTGGCAGCACGAGTGGTTCGATAGCTTTACGCTGGCGGATGCCATCAAGCTCCTGGGTCACAAGACGGTGGCACGCATGCTGGAGCGCGATGATTTCTCTAAACGCTACAAAAGCGGTGTGGAAATCTACCTGTCGGAGTTTATGTATCCGCTCTTGCAGGGCTACGACTCGGTAGCATTGCGGGCCGATGTCGAGTTGGGGGGCACCGACCAGACCTTCAATCTGCTGGTGGGACGCGAACTACAGCCGGTCTTCGGGCAGCCGCCGCAGCAAATTTTGACTATGCACCTGATTGTCGGTCTGGATGGGGCCAAGAAGATGGGCAAGTCGCTGGATAACTATATCGCCATGACGGCTCCGGCTAATGATATGTATGGCAAGCTGATGTCGCTGCCCGACCATGCCATGCGCTCCTACTTTGAGGCCCTGACCGACGTAGAAGATGCCGAACTGGATGAGTTTGAACGAGGCATGAAGGCTGGCACGCTGAATCCACGCGACGTGAAGCGTCGCATGGCACGTGAGATCGTCACCGTCTTCCATAACGCTGAGGCGGCGGCCCAGGCGGAGGAAGCTTTTATCCGGCAATTTTCCGAGCGCAAATTGCCTGTTGATATTCCTGAGTACAAGTTGAGCGAGCCAACCGATGTGGCGGTTCTCTTCGTAGATGCCGGTCTGGCGAAGAGCCGCAACGAGGTGCGCCGTATCATCAAGGAAGGTGGATTTGCGATCTATCCGCGAGGCGAGGAGAGCCAGGAAGAGCGTATTACCGACGAGATGTATGTCGTGCCGGTGCAGGACGGCATGATCTTACGGTTGGGCAAACGCAAGTACCTGAGAATCCGCGCCTAGTAACAAAAAACAGTGATGAGCCTGTTGGTAGGACAGTCCTAGTTATAAAGACAAGGATTGCTAACCGGCATCTCATCATTGTATTATTCTATGAGGAAGTGCGTCTCCTTGTGGGCCAGTGTCTTGGATTGTTTTTTGTATTAAGAGGGGATAGGCAATAATGGATTTTGATGGTGAAAGGAAAGAACTTCAGAGGAATACTCAAACATTTGATGCTCAATTGCAGAATTTTGAAATAGCTTTGTTAAATACTTTGAATTATTATGGATTGCCTACTGCCTCTGTTTTTGTTTCTGTAGATGAACGTCTGGTTGTTGCTCGAAATATCGAGCAAGTACTTGGGAAAATCAGTAGAGACAAGAGAAGTCAATCAGTATATATGTCAAAGTTCATAGTAGCTACAATGTCGGGCTTGTTTGACGCCGCTCTCAATTATCTTTGGGACGAAACTATTTCTGAGTTAAGGCAACGTGTGGCGACATATGATCTCTCCTTTTTTTGTGATAATGCTGGTATTAGTCAGGATAAAAGAAGCCGAATAAAAAGCGCGGAGGATCTTACTTTAATAGAAGATAGTGAACTAATAAATGGAGCAAGGAAAATAGAATTAATATCAGAAATAGGATATAAGCATTTAGATTATATTCGATATATGAGAAATTATGCAAGTGCAGCTCATCCTAATCAGAATCAGCTTTCCGGTTTACAAATAGTTACTTGGCTAGAAACTTGTATAAGAGAAGTTATCTCTTTACCTACACCTGCTGGAGCAGTAAGAATTAAAGAACTTATAACGAATATAAAGAGTAAGGTTATATCAAATATACAAGAAGCAAAAGGGGTTGCAGCTTTTTTTGTACATCTAAATCAGGAACAGATCAATAATCTTGCGCTAGGATTTTTTGGTATATATGTTCAACCCGATACTACTCAGCAAACAAGACAAAATATTCAATATCTTCTTCCATATTTGTGGGGTAGAGTTGATGAGTTAACACGTAAGCAGCTTGGCGTAAAGTATGGAAAATTCGTTTCGGTTAATGATACTGAAAGAAAAAATTTGGCAAGACAATTCTTAGAACAGGTAGAAGGTTTATCATATATACCTGAAGAACTTCACGCTATTGATTTGGAAGATGCCATAAAAAACTTGTTACATGCTCATAGAGCAATGAATAATTTTTATAATGAACCACAGTTTGCTAGGCAGCTTCAAAGAATCGTAGGGGATTTTGGGAAAATCCCTGTGAATTTAAACGAGTGGTATGTCCTTGCCTTAGTAGAAGTATTCTTGACAAATGGTTATGGAGAAGTATGGGCAGCGGATCCTATATATCGTAGCCTAATAGGACTTTTTGATGCTGAGCAAGCTTCGATAGCAATACTTTCATTTAATGAAATTAATATATCTAGCCGTCTTCAATTCCCAAGATGCCGGAATAAGTATCTTGAGTTGTTGGAGCTAGTCAAACCAAAGATTTCGGCGGTGGCTCTTAAAGAGCTTATTAATGATATTGAAAATTTTAGCGGACCATATGATAAAATGAAGGATGATAGTAGAATTAAGCGAAAAGTAGCTAACTTAAAAAAACTGATTGGCTAAGAATTAGGGATGTTTTGTCCGAATGTATTTTGAAGCTTTACGGAGGGTTTTATGGCGCAGGCAAAGATTGGTGTGATCGGCGGCAGCGGTCTGTATCATATGGCAGGCATGACCGATATAGAAGAGGTCAAAGTGCAGACCCCATTTGGTGATCCTAGCGATGTGATTACCGTCGGTAAAGTCAATGGCGTAGCGATGGCCTTTCTGCCCAGGCATGGGCGTGGGCATCGCATCAGTCCGAGCGAGATTCCGGTGCGCGCCAACATCTGGGCCTTGAAGAGCCTGGGCGTGGAATGGGTGATCTCCGTCAGCGCTGTCGGTAGTCTGCGCGAAGATATTGCTCCACGCGATCTGGTCATTCCCGACCAGTTGTTTGATCGCACCAAAAGCCGTGTTAATAGCTTTTTTGAAGGTGGATTGGTCGTACACTGCACCTTTGCCGAGCCTTTTTGTCCCACGCTGAGCGGCCTGCTTGTGGAAGCAGCGCAAGGTCTGGGAGATGTCAGGGTGCATGTGGGTGGCACGTATGTCTGCATGGAGGGGCCGCTGTTCTCCACAAAGGCCGAGTCGGGTGTGTACCGCAAACTTGGCATGGACATCATCGGTATGACTGCCTTGCCGGAGGCGAAACTGGCACGCGAGGCCGAGCTATGCTATGCTATCATTGCCTGCGTTACCGATTACGATAGCTGGCACGAGACCGAAGAGCCGGTGACGGTTGAAATGGTGATCGGCAATCTGAGCGCCAACGTGGCGAACGCGCAACGCATCTTGCAAGGCGTCGCCCAGCATATACCCACAGACCGTTCCGCACTCTCTTGCGGCTGTGCGAGCGCGTTAGCCACCTCGATCATTACCGACCCAAAATTTATACCCGCCGATGTTAAGGAGCGCTATAGCCTGCTTGTAGGCAAGTATCTTTCTTAGCGTGCTGGTGTTGGTGCTTCCAAGACTTGTCTACTGGAATAGAATAGATTACTATGCCAACGCTTGAGGGGTCTGTCGAAAATATTGTCTTTCGCAATGAGGATAATCACTATACCGTAGCACGTTTTCGCCCGAATGACAGTGGGCGGCTCTTCCATGATGATCTGATGACGATTGTGGGTATCATGCCCGGCATTCAGATCGGCGAACTGCTCTCTGTCGAGGGGACGTGGGAGAATGACCCGCGCTACGGCACGCAACTGCATGTCACTAGCTTTACACAGCGTCTGCCTGCCTCGCGTGAGGGTATCATCCGTTACCTCAGTTCTGGCCTGATTAAAGGTATCGGGCCTAAGAAGGCCAAATTGATAGTCGATCACTTTGGTGAGCAGACGCTGGCGATTATCGAGCAGCAGCCGGAGCGTCTGAGCGAGGTAAAGGGCATCGGGGCCAGAGACCGCTCGGCGATTGAGAAGGCGTGGCAGGAGCAGACGGAGATCAAAGAACTGCACCTTTTTTTGCAGTCGCACGAAGTCTCGATGAATATTGCTACGCGCATCTACAAACAGTATGGCAAAGACTCGATCAAGGTGGTGCGCGAAAATCCCTATCAACTGGCGCAAGATGTGCATGGCATCGGTTTTCGCACCGCCGATGATATTGCCATCAAGCTTGGTTTACCGCGCGATAGCGTACCGCGCCTGGCGACTGGCCTCAAATATGTGCTGACACAGGCCGCGAACGAAAATGGCCATTGCTTTCTGCTGGAAAATCAACTGTTGTCGCTGGCGGCCACCATCCTGGAAACGCCACGCGAGGTGCTCTTGCCCGCACTGGAGCAGTTGCGCAACGAGAAGGATATTTTCGTCGAACCACCCCTGCAATTTGGCCCGCGATCCTCGCGCGCAACTCTCCATCTCAATGATAATAGTGTCGAGACGGAGAACGAGATAGAACCGGGCGAAGATGGTGTAACTGCTGAGGTAGACGATGTTCAAACGCAGAATAGAATCTATTTCGCACCTTTCTGGTATGCCGAAAACGGCTCGGCACGTCTGCTTCGGCGTCTGATGCTCTCGCCCAGCGAGTTGCCCCCCACGAGCATCCAGCAATGGGAGGTAGTCTTTGCCCGTCTCAAGGAGCGTGGTCTGCAACTGACTGAGATGCAGCGCGAAGCCTTGCAGATGGCCTATAACCAGAAGGTCTGCATCCTGACCGGTGGCCCCGGCACCGGCAAATCGACCTCGTTGCGGGCTTTGTTAATGTTGCTACGCACCCGCAAAATCTATTTCGCGCTGGCGGCTCCCACAGGACGTGCCGCGAAACGTCTGACTGAGGCGACAGGCAGAGAGGCCAAAACGCTGCACCGCCTGTTAGAGTATGTGCCGCACGATAACAGCTATCAGCGCAACGAAGAGAATCCGTTACCTTACCAGTTCGTGATTGTCGATGAGTTTTCGATGGTAGACATCTTGCTCTTCTATCATCTGCTCAAGGCCCTCTCACCAAAGGCTCATCTCTTGCTCGTGGGAGATGCCGACCAGTTGCCCTCTGTTGGCCCCGGTAACGTATTGCGTGACCTGTTGCGTAGCGAGTCGATCCCCACCGTACATCTGGTAGAGTTATTTCGGCAGGCAAAAGAGAGCAGGATTGTGGTCAATGCGCACCGCATTAATACTGGCCAGCTTCCCAGTCTGCACAATGACGCGAAGAGCGATTTCTTTTTCCTCAACCCGTATAAAGATAAGGCCGCATTTGAAGAAAATCCTCAGCTTTTACAGCAGTTGATTGTTGATCTGGTGTCACACCGCCTGCCTGCACGTTATCACTTTAATCCCATGACGGACATACAGGTATTGTCTCCTATGTACAAAGGAGCAGTGGGTGTCGATAACCTGAATACGGAGTTGCAGGCACGGCTCAATCCGCCACCAAAGGCGCAGGTGGAATGGTCCGGGCGCGTCTTTCGCGTGGGCGACAAGGTGATGCAGTTGCGCAATAATTACGACAAGGGCGTCTTTAACGGTGACGTAGGCTGGATTCGTGAAATTAATAGAGAAGGTGCCACGGTGATCGTCGAGTTTATCGAAGAGGCTGGCCCGCTACATGTACAATATGAATTTCATGAACTGGACGAACTGGTGCTGGCCTATGCCGTCACGGTACATAAGAGTCAAGGCAGCGAGTATCCGGCAGTGATTATTCCTCTGGTGCTACAACATCGTATGCTCCTACAACGCAACCTGCTCTACACTGCGATTACACGCGCTAAAAGGCTCTGTGTGCTGGTTGGGCAACCCCGCGCCCTGGAGATCGCGGTAAGAAACGACCACGTGGCCTTACGCAATACCGGTCTGGCCGAGCGTTTGTTGTTGATGAATATGGCGAACGGCACAAATTTTCTACTTAACACTAGCATATGAATTGGCCTATCAATTCTTCGTTGTAGAGACGTTATGTTCTAATAAATTTCCTTGCTTCTGAAGCAAATATATTCCTACGCAGGCAAAGGCAAGCTCTATGATTATCCGCAAACTATTGCCAGGCAAGCTATACAGGGCAGGGTGGAGGGAGGAAAATAAGGTCAAACTAAAATCAAAAAGGGTGTGAGCAAGTATGGTTGGCCAGATAGTCTTCATCTGAAGGCGAATTGCGGCAAAAAAGAAGCCGAATAGGAAGGCGTCGAGGGCGCGCAAGGCCAGTATCTGGGGTGGATAGGGAACCAGCATGTTCAAGTGAGCTAGCCCAAAGAGCAGCGACGAGAACAACGCTGCTCTTATCCACCCGAAGCGCAAAAGTGCGTGCAGGGCTAATCCCCGAAAGATAGTTTCTTCGGTAAATCCAATCATTGCTGTATACAACAGTAAGATAGGAAGGTAAATCAGAAGATAGGCACCCGTTGGGAGGCCAGTACCGTGTACTAAAGTTGCTAACGTTACCTGCCCGTGTATAAGCAAAATCGTGCTACCAGCCGATGATACTAAAAATAGTAGAAGTAGTAGCAGCAATTTTAGCTGTTGCCACTGTTTCAGCGGGCGAAAGCCAAATTCGTGCCATAGATGAGACCAACTCAGGAAACCGACAAGGAGCAAGATAAAGATTGTATAGATGACGAGGCCGTCAACAAAAGAAGGGGTTTTTAGGAAAATAGCAACAATCTGAATGCCACCGACATAGATCAGCAGCAAAAGTATTGCGAAAATGACGGGATAGCGCACAAAAAGGCCAGGAAGGCGAGGCTTCTGCCTGTTATTGGAGAGACTATTTTGAGCAGATAATTTATGTTCCATGATGACCCACTCCTTTCTGATATTTATGGTGCGACTATATTTTCCATAGCCGTAGTACATCGTCTCTTGAGACAGAAGCCAGGGTGTGTGAGTCGAGGAATGCCAGCGCATATACAGGCTCTGACGTAGGCGGGAATAGCGTCTGGAGCAATTGACCGCTTGATACATTCCACAGCTTAATGGTGCTATCTTTTGAGCCGGACGCGAGAAATTGCCCATCAGGGCTAAAAGCTATGGCATAGACATAATTCGTATGGCCCTTCAAGGTGTGCAATAACTGGCCGGTGTTGACGTTCCATAGCTTGACGGTCTGATCCCAGTCCGCCGATGCTAGCAGGTGCCCGTCAGGACTGAAAGTGACAGCTTCGACATAGTTTGTATGTCCGGTGAGTGTATGTAGCAACCGACCTGTGTCAGGGTTCCATAGTTTAATAGTCTGGTCATTGGAACCAGAGGCAAGTATCTGGCCATCAGGGCTATAGGCCAGCGTGTAAATCTGATCGGTATGGCCTGAAAGCGTCCGTACACGCTTGCCGCTTGTCACGTTCCAGAGCGAGATAGCATCACCATCATCGCCTGCTGAGGCCAGCATCTGGCCATCGGGGCTATAAGCTAATGCGGTGATCAGCCCTTCAGTACTTGTAGCGCTGAGGACGTGAAGTTTTTCGCCACTGACGGTACTCCAGATCGCAATCGCCTCCCCATTGTTTGTAGCTACTTCGGAAGCGAAAGATTGCCCGTCGGGACTAAAGGCAATGGCACTAATTGTTGTGCTGCTGGAGATAGTGCGTATAAGCTTGCCGGAAGTGGTGTTCCACAAAGTAATGCTCCGATCACTCCCACCTATGGCTAACATACGCTTGTCAGGACTAAATGTGACCGCTCCCACGTAGCCATCGAGTGCGCTAAGCTCGTAAGAGGCCACAGGCGCGATACCGTGTATTGCTTTTACAGTGGGAAGAGGGGTAGAAGACGGTACTGTATTTGTAGCCGATGGTGTAATACCAGTTCCGCACGCACTCATAATAATGGTGAGAGAAACCAAGAAGCCTAATTGCCTGCTGAATCTGTGAGAGAGATGAGAAATACTCATATGCTTTGATCTGTCCTCCTCGCTTGCAAAGAAAGGGTCTAAACAGAGTGTAGCAGCGAAATTGGTTCGCTGCTATTCGTCAAAGGACGTATTGTTGTCAAGAGAAGAAGGCTCGCTTATTCAGTACCATTATGGATAAAAAATTATCCGTATTGAGAGGAGAAAATACTTTTCGTATTCAACGATACTTATCTCAGCAAACTCAGGTTCCTGGCTCTAGCTACTGCTTGAGTACGGCTGTGGGTGTCAAGTTTGCTAAAGATATGCTCAAGATGCTTCTTCACTGTTCCTGTGGTAATCACTAACCTGGCTGCGATTTCCGTGTTGGACAAACCTTCGGCAACAAGTTGTAATACCTCCAGTTCACGCCTGCTAAGAAGACAAGATTGAGGTGGTTGGTGAACGCCTATTTCTATCTGGTGGGGGGTGGTATCCTCTCTCTCACTTGAGATAGTGGTAAGATTTGGCGTTAGAGGGATAACACTTACCAATGGTAGGGCTTTCTGGGTATTAATTTGATGTAATAATGACATTCCACATTTATAATAATGGGAAGACTCTATTTGCCGGGCTAGACTCAGCATGCGCAGAGCCAGTGTCCGTGCGTCAGTAACCATCCCTTTCTGGTAAGCAAACCAGGCCTGATCCAACAGTAAAGCAGCTATGGTATAGTAATCGCAAAAGATGGATGCGAGGGATACTGCGGCTTCACTATATTCTTGTGCATGTGTATAATCTCCATGTACACGGGCAAGCTCTGTTCGTACTTCCAATTCAAAAAAGCATTCATAGGCAGATGTACCTAATCGCTGTGTTGCGAGCAGATCGAGGCAATCCTGAAGAGCTTTATCGGCTAACTCTGTTGCTCCAGCTAGACGTGCATGAAACCCACGAATGAAAAGAGCCACAGCAAGGCACTGCTGATCGCTTTCACGTCTATGGATCATATCTTCTACAAAACGAAGGAGGACCTCGTGTCCGTAACCCTTGAGGATATCATAGGTATAGACGAAACTACTGAGCGGTTCCCATAGGTGGGCAAAGCAACCTTGCGCGCAAGATAACTCCAGGCTTTTTTCCCACATTTGTTGAGCATAGGCAAATTCGCCACGAGCGTGAAGCAAACCACTGAGGCGATTGAGAAAATGCGCCTGGCAATGCCAATCTTGCACTTGCTGGCAAGCATAAATTCCCCACAAGAGTATATGTCTTCCTGTGTCGGACTTACCAAATCGACCTGCAAGATAGCATAGGCTGGTTGCTAAACGCACAACAGAAGCGTATTCTTTCTTATGCCATGCTTGTGCCAGGGTCTTCAATAAGAGTTTCTGTTCTCTCTCCAGTTGAGGAACATCTCTTTGATAGCGTTCTACATATTTCAAAGCATAAGATGATATACTATGCCAATCGGTACTGGTGGTCCTCATCAGGTATCTCCCATCCTATTTGCGGTGACCACAATACCTGTATCGATATTAGATACAACCAGGTACTATTATACATCTCTCTAAACCAATGACAAGTACTGTTCAGTGTGCATGCTGTTGCGCTCGCGTAAGATCGAGTTCGCGTCGCCCGCCGCGTGTTGGAAAGATAGGGTAAGTGCGATGAGCAAGAATGCTCTTAGATGGTGAGACGAGCATTAAGTACATTACCGATATCTATCTCAAGACGCTCTTCTGCCTCATCCCATCTCGTTGCCGTTTGCAACTGCGCACATCGTCTCTGCATGCCTCTGATAATCTCAAGGCACTCATGATTTCTTGCACGTCTTGCCTGAAAATGGCGAATCACCGTTGGATACAGGAGGAGACGTGAAGACGCCGTCCCCGTTAGCTCAATGAGAAATAAGAAACTCTGATCATTGCGCTCAATCTCATCGACGGCATAGTCATCGATAAAATCGCCTGCACAATAGATGATGGGCTTGTTCTTGTACACTTCGATGCCACGCACAATATGACCAGAATGCCCAAAAACTAAGTCTGCTCCATGATCGATCAAGGCATGAGCAAACGGTTTATGGGCGGCAGGAGGGATATAGCCCCAATTGGGACCCCAGTGCAGAGAGACGATAAGGTAGGCAACTTCTGTCCTGGTTCGTTGCACGACCTCGAAGAGTTGGTGAGCCTGCTTATCCTGCACGCGAATGGGCACGTGCCAGACCCCAGGACGCCTCTCAGATGCTGCCCAGGCCGGTTCGTTGTCTGTACAGGCAAGGAAGCCGAGCTTCCTTCCTTTTACTTCCCATATAGCTCGTTCAGATGCTTTCTTCAATGTCATGCCTGCTCCCGCGTAATGAATACCTGCTTGTTCTAAATGATGCATCATCTCAAAAAGCCCTTCATAGCCAAAATCCAGGACATGGTTGTTTGCCAGTGAGACGGCATCAATGTGGGCGGCGGTGAGGACAGCTACATTTTTGGCATCTGATCGAAAATGAAACGCTTTGGGGGTGGCAGACCAGGGTGTTCCTCGGTCTGCGATCACACATTCCAGATTACAGAGATGCACATCTGCCTGGTGGAAGAGCGGCAGTGTATCTCCCCAGGGATATACTGAAGGCTCGACTTTGAGTACCTCATTAACGAGCCGTCCGACCATAACATCGCCCACCAGCAGCAGTTTCAAGGACTCGCCATTCTGCATCTTCATCTGTTCTACCACTCCAATGCGGCGATCTGTGCAAATGGACGCATAGTACTGATGACCTCTCCTCGTGAGCAGGAGTGTTCTTCCTCCCACCCAATCAGTATAGAGCCTTCCCCCGTCAACTGCAATCAGAACTGTATTATGAGGTGTACGCTCACCCTGGAACAGCTTAACGGAAGCTTGTACAAATCCGACCTCTGAAGTAGAATATAGATAGCAAAAACTTTGTTCTAGTCAACAGAGTATTTTCTGAGGCTAGTGGACTATGCTATGCCTTCAATGCCTGGTTCTCACATTGTAGCAAGTTGCGGCTGCTGAACGCTACAACATATCATATTGTATATCAGGAAGGGTTAGTGTTTATGTCTGGAACAGAAGCTACCACTTCAAGTATGGCGTCGGCATCGGGGTATGTACACCCTGAAGTGCTGGTTGAGACGGACTGGGTGGAGCAGCATCTAAACGATACTGGTGTTCGCCTCATTGAGGCTGATGAAGACGTGTTGCTCTACGAGATTGGGCATATTCCTGGGGCCGTGAAATTAGACTGGCATGTCGATGTGCAGGATAAGATGACGCGTGATTTCATCAATCCGCACGAGTTTGAGCAGTTGATGAGTCGCTGGGGCATCAGCAATGATACCATGATTGTGCTGTATGGAGACAAGAACAACTGGTATGCCTGCTACTCGTTCTGGTTGTTTAGCATGTACGGCCACAGGAATATGAAGATCATGAATGGAGGACGTACCAAGTGGGAGGCAGAGAAGCGGCCGATGACGAAAGAAGTGCCGCACTATGCCCCCACGAGCTATCATGTTCACACGGTAGACGAGAGCATTCGTGCTTTCCGCGATGATGTGCTGGCCGGTTTGAAGAATCCTGAGCGTCGCCTTGTCGATGTGCGCTCGCCACAGGAATATACCGGCGAGTTGATCCACATGGTCAACTATCCGCAGGAGGGCGCGCAACGCGGTGGCCATATTCCAGGTGCAAAGAATATTCCCTGGGCAATGGCAGCTAATCCCGATGGCACCTTCAAGTCAGCCGAAGAACTGCGTCAGATTTACATGGGTAATGACATTACGCCGGACAAAGATGTGATCTCGTATTGTCGTATCGGTGAGCGTTCCGCCCACACGTGGTTTGTACTGACACAACTGCTGGGCTATCCGCGCGTGCGCAACTATGACGGCTCCTGGACGGAGTGGGGCAATGTTGTTCGCGCGCCAATCGAGAAATAATGGACACAATCACAGGGGACGTGATGATGGATTTTTCCAAACAAAACCGGCAATGGTACCATCCCGTAGGGGCGTGATTCATCACGCCCTGAGAGCGGAGCGACGGACGAGCGAGGCGTCATCAATCATGCCCCGCGAGCGGAGCGACGGACGAGCGAGGCGTCATCAATCATGCCCCGCGAGCGGAGCGACTGGCAAACAGGGCGTGATGAATCACGCTCTGAGAGGGGCTTGAGCGGCAAACCTTGACCGGCAAACAGGGCGTGATGAATCACGCCCTGAGAGGGGCTTGAGCGGCAAACCTTGACTGGCAAACAGGGCGTGATGAATCACGCCCCTACAAAATTCATGATCATGCCCCTATTAGGAGCAAGCTATGAATCGGCAAGAGGCAATTGAATTTTTGATAGATCACTATGAGAACCCGCGCAACTATGGCCCACTGGAAAATGCCGACGTCCACTTAAAGGGCGGCAACCCTGGCTGTGCTGATGTGATTACGATGTACGCGCGCTTCGATAAAGATGGCAAGCTGGCGGATGTGCATTGGGAAGGTGAGGGCTGCACGATCAGCCGCGCCGCAGCTTCCTATGTCACTGAAATGGTGCAGGGCATGACGGCAGAAGAAATTGAGAATCTGAGTTTTGAGGATCTCATTGATGATCTTGGGCGCGAACTGGTGATGACACGCCCAACCTGCGCCACCCTGGCTCTCGGCACTCTCAAAAGAGGTGTGCATGAGTTCCATATGCATAAGCTGTCCAGGGAGGATTCCAGCGAACAAAAGTAGCGATTACTATAGCTAAGAGTAAGAGCGGCCCGTTTCATTAGGAGGGGCATTTGCCTTGCCCCCCTCATCTATGCTTTTGCGGGTATTCTGCTCTCATATATGCCTCGTCTCTCTTCACAGTTCGTATAGTTTGCGCCAGTGCGCAAGCAAGGTCAGTGCTTGCTGATGCAGACGTTGATGTTGTGGGTCATTGAGCCAGCGACTAACCCCGGAGGGATGTGGCAAGGGCAAGAGCAATGTACCATCCTGCTCACGATAGGTACCAATCACATCTTGCAGGCGAACTTTGCCGAAAAAAGCCTCTATCGCCATACTCCCCAGTAGTAACACCACCTTTGGTTGCACGAGGCGCAATTCTTGCAGCAAAAAGGGACGGCATAAGGCTACCTCTTGCGCCGATGGACGCCGGTCGCCCTCGCCGCTGGGATTTTTACCCGGATCGCAGTGGGTAAGTGAGGTGAGGTAGCAGTGCTGGTGCAGGTAGCCTGGTGGGAAACCGACCTGTTCTAGCCACTTCTGAAGCACCCGGCCCCCTGGCCCACTGAAAGGTCTTTTCTGTGCTACCGAGCGGTGCCCTGGAGCCTGCCCAATGACCATGACGCGATCAGTGGCGCGACCACTGACGATGGGGTGGGCATGTTGCAGATAGCCCTGTTCCTGGCAGCGGCGACAAGCAAGAATGCGCTGTTGCAGTTCAATCACTGCCAGCATTCGTTCTTCTTCTTTGTTTGTGCTATCCCGATCAATGTTATTCAAACGGTTTCCTTAGAGTATATATCTGTCGGCGTTGGATGCTGATGATTCTGATTCTCGGCTGGCACTGGCGTACTCAGGCTCGGTTTGGTGTAATTGGGAGCCAGGTGGCGATATTGACCACGATAGTAACCCAGTGGCAGCGCCTCCGGGTCGGTAATGGTGGCCGAGGAGTTGGAAATGGCAGAATGTATCGGCGCGCTGTCGTCGGCAAAGACGATCTCTCCCGCAGTTCCCATCGCTTCAACCTGGCCGATGAAGATCACATGGTCGCCGCCGGGATATTCCGCTACGACGCGCGTGTCGATAAAGGCCAATGTATCTTTCAGAATTGGCGCGCCCGTAGCGACAGTCTGGTATTCAGCATAGCAAAAATGTTCATAGCGGTCGGCGGATGGGGTGGCAAAGCAGCTTGAGAGGTGTTCCTGCTCTTCAGTAAGAATATTAACGGCAAAAATACCGCTTTCTCGAATAATCGGCAATACCCTGCTTGTCAGATCGACACAGATGAGGACGAGAGGGGGATTGAGCGAGAGCGATGCAAAGGCGTTGACCGTCAGACCGGCGGGCGTCCCATGATCGTGCGTTGTCACGACCGTTACCCCTGTTGCAAAGCGTCCCATGACCTGCCGAAAGAAAAACTTTTCAATTGCCATCTAAACGTATCCTTCATCACCAATGTAGCAAGGCCCCGCTACAGTTCGTGGGAACATCAGGGTCCCTCCTCAACTTGACACTCGGCCCACGCAGCATGTTCGGTGCCGGGGCTACTACTTCTAATCTGTAGTATCATCCTCAAACTCGCTCTTGTCAACTGGACTTATGGACAGTAAGTTTCTGCTAGCTGACGTAGAAGCTCAGCTAGCGGTGGCCAGAAATTGCTTGACAATGACCTGTTGCATGCCGGAAGATGTATGTAAATGATATCCGCTTTCTCACTCTGGTATTTCAAAGAGGGGTTTTCTATGACGACAACTGAACGACCAGCGACGGGGCCGCAACAAGAGATAGCTATCCATCCATTACCGTATCCACGCAATCCCGGTATGCCGCTAGACCTGGACTGGATTCACCGGGTACGGGTGAATCGCAGCGCCGTCGAACGCCGTGCCGCCACCCTGCCGACGCGCCGCACCGTCAAAAAGGAGTGGCAGGCCGCGTGGCTCTTGCGCGCTATCACCTGCCTGGATCTCACTACACTGGCAGGTGACGATACGCCCGGCAATGTGCGCCGTCTCTGTGCTAAAGCGCGTTATCCTGTGCGTCAGGAACTCCTGGATGCGATGGGTGTAGGGAGTCTTGATCTCAAGGTTGGTGCGGTCTGTGTCTATCATAACCTGGTGCCGACGGCGGTTGAGGCGTTGCGTAGTTCCACTATTCCGGTTGCCGCCGTCTCGACCGGTTTCCCCGCCGGACAGAACCCATTTGAGCAAAAGCTTGGCGAGATCACAGCTTCTGTCAAGGCCGGAGCGACGGAGATCGACATCGTCATCTCGCGTGCTCACGTGCTGACCGGCAACTGGCAGGCGCTCTATGATGAGGTAAAAGCCTTTCGCGTGGCCTGCGGCGAGGCGCATATGAAGACCATCCTGGCAACGCACGAACTGGCAACTCTGCGCAATGTGGCGATGGCGAGCCTGGTGTGCATGATGGCCGGAGCCGATTTCATCAAAACCTCCACCGGTAAAGAGGCAGTCAACGCTACACTACCTGTTGGTCTGGTGATGGTGCGCGCCATTCGCGAGTATGCTGAATACACCGGTTACAAGGTTGGCTTTAAGCCCGCCGGCGGTATTCGTAGCGCGAAAGAATCGCTGGACTGGCTAATCTTGATGAAGGAGGAATTGGGCAACGAGTGGCTAAATAACACGCTTTTCCGCATCGGTGCCAGTGGTCTGCTTTCCGACATAGAGCGCCAGCTTTCCTATTTCGTCACCGGTCGCTACGCTGCTGCTCACCATAACCCGATGGTCTAAGAGTTGCGGAAAATATGCAGGACGAGGGCAAGGCAATGCCTTTATCAAACAGATTTGAAGAATGCTTTGCAAGCTAAGCACAGGGGTGGCCTATATGAGTATTCTGGATATTTTTGCGTCGATGGAATATGGACCGGCACCGGAGGCGGCGACACCTGCACTGGACTGGCTCAAAATGCGTCAACCGTTTGGTCTGTTCATCAATAATCAGTGGGTAGCACCGCTCAGCGGGCAGTACATGGAGAGCGTGCAGCCGACCAGTGGCAAGGTGCTGGCGCAGGTGGCGGCGGCGAACAGCGCGGATGTCGATAAAGCGGTCGCAGCGGCGCGAGCAGCCTTTGCGTTGTGGAGTCGTTTGCCTGGACACGCGCGGGCGCGCTATCTCTACGCGCTGGCGCGTCACGTGCAGAAGCACTCTCGCTTGCTGGCCGTGCTGGAGTCGCTGGATAATGGCAAGCCGATTCGTGAGACACGCGACCTGGATATTCCTCTGGTGGCACGTCACTTCTATTATCATGCTGGCTGGGCACAACTGATGGAGACGGAGATGGCCGGTTATGCCCCTGTCGGCGTGGTAGGTCAGATCATTCCCTGGAATTTCCCTCTACTCATGCTAGCCTGGAAGATCGCGCCCGCGCTGGCGATGGGCAATACCGTCGTGCTGAAACCGGCCCGCTATACCCCGCTGACCGCCCTCAAGTTCGCCGAGATCGTTCAGGAGGTTGGTTTGCCGCCGGGTGTCGTCAATATTGTGACGGGTGAAGCGTCGCAGGTCGGCGAGGCGCTGGTACGCCATCCCGATGTGAATAAAATCGCCTTTACCGGTTCAACTGAGGTGGGACGCAGCATTCGGCGCGCGACGGCTGGCTCTGGTAAAAAGCTCTCGCTTGAACTGGGTGGCAAGTCACCCTTCATCGTCTTTGATGATGCCGATCTGGATAGTGTCGTAGAGGGCGTGGTGGACGCCATCTGGTTCAATCAAGGCGAGGTCTGTTGCGCTGGTTCGCGCCTGCTCGTACAGGAGAATATCGCTGAGCGTCTAATAGCGAAACTGCGCGTGCGCATGGAGCATTTGCGCATTGGCGACTCACTGGATAAAGCGATTGACATGGGCGCGATAATCTCAAAAACGCAGCTCGAAACCATTCAGCAGCTAGTGACGAAGGGCGTTGAAGAGGGTGCGGAACTGTGGCAACCTTCCTGGCAGTGTCCCACCGAGGGCTATTTCTATCCACCGACGCTCTTGACCAACGTTGCGCCCGCCGCAACAGTGGCGCAGATGGAGATCTTTGGCCCTGTGTTGGTGACGATGACCTTCCGCACACCGGCAGAAGCGGTTGCACTGGCAAATAACACACGCTATGGACTGGCAGCCAGCGTGTGGAGCGAGAATATCAATCTGGCCCTGGATGTGGCTCCCAAACTCAAGGTCGGTACCGTCTGGATCAACAGCACGAATGTCTTTGATGCCTCAAGCGGCTTTGGCGGCTACCGTGAGAGTGGCTATGGGCGTGAAGGCGGCAAGGAAGGTTTGTATGAATATGTGCGCCCGGCCTGGGAAGTATCCTCTGCTGAAAAATTTCCTATAGCCATAAGTGCTGACCAGAATGATGCCCAGGTTACTGACATCAGTGAGACTAAGGCAAATGGCGCTGGCTCTCTTCCCCTCTTACCTGCTATTGATCGCACTCCCAAGCTTTTTATTAAGGGGAAGCAGGTGCGGCCTGATTCGGGTTATAGCCGTGTCGTGTATGGCCCTGGTGGACGGGTGATCGGGCAGGTTGGTGAGGGCAACCGCAAGGATATTCGTAACGCGGTCGAGGCGGCGCACGCGGCTAGCGGGTGGGCCACGAACACGGCACATAATCGTGCGCAAGTCCTGTATTACATTGCTGAAAATCTCGCTGTGCGTGAAAGCGAATTTGCGCAGCGCATCGTGCAGCAGACGGGATGTCGTCTGGCCGAGGCGCTGAAAGAGGTAGAGGTGAGCCTGTCGCGCCTGTTCAGCTATGCTGCATGGGCCGACAAGTACGAGGGGAGCGTACATCGTCCGCCGTTACGTGGAGTGGTGCTGGCTTTGCCCGAAGCGATTGGTGTCATGGGCATCGCCTGTCCTGATGAGTGTCCACTGCTGGGTCTGATCTCCCTGGTGGCTCCGGCTATCGCAATGGGCAATAGCGTGATTGTCATCCCATCGCAGGTAGCTCCGCTCTGCGCGACCGATCTGTATCAGGTTTTGGAAACCTCTGATCTACCGGCGGGTGTGATCAATATCGTCACGGGCGAGCGTGACGTGCTGAGCCGCGTACTGGCCGAGCATGATGATGTAGATGCCATGTGGTACTTCGGCTCACTTGAAGGCGAGAAGATGGTGGAAATGGCCTCAGCAGGCAACATGAAGCGTACCTGGGTCAGCTATGGACGTGGTCGCAACTGGTTTGATGCGACACAAGGCGAAGGGCAGGAGTTTTTGCGTGAAGCTACGCAGGTGAAGAATATCTGGGTACCGTATGGTGAATAGGATGGAAGGGCAGTCTGTATGGTCGCACGCTTACGATGGACTCGTTCCGTATGATGGTAGTGGCGCATAAGTGAGCGAGCGCGAGGCACAGTACCCACTATCTGGTGGGTACTATGCCTGTCGATATATCTGCTAGTTGCTGCTTTCTAACTATCCCACGTTGACCGGTTCTTCCAGTTTGGGGAAGAGAGGGGAAGGCATGGGCAGCTTCGTACCGGCGACCACAGGATGCAAGCGCCAGCCGATGCGGCTCATATCGCCCTCGAAACCCAGGTAGCCGTGCAAACGCTGTGACGAGAAGGGCAGGTAGGGATAGAAGAGGACGTGCAGCCCGCTGATGACCTGTATCATCACGTTGAGCGTCGTGCCTGCTGCCTCGCGGTCTACCTTGATCTGTTTCCAGGGAGCCTGTTCGTCCAGGTAGCGGTTCGCCGCGCGCGCGACCGCCATCGCGGCGTTGAGGCCGTCCTTGAAATGGCACAGCGCAATATTGTGACCAACCAGCGTAAAGCCGCGATCTACCTCGGCCAGTATCTCACGATCCTGCTCGCGCAGTGTACCCTGTTCTGGTACGATACCATCAAACTTGCTTTGCAGGAAGCTGAGCGTGCGATGAACAGCATTGCCGTAGGTCGCTACCAGTTCGTTATTATTACGGCGCACCAATTCTTCATAGGTGAAATCTGTGTCGCGTCCTTCTGGTGCGGTTGCCGAGAGATAGTAGCGCACGGCATCGGCGTTGTAGCGATCCAGCACATCCGGTGTCCAGATGACATTGCCGCGACTGCTGGACGCCTTTGCCCCGCTCATGGTCATGAACTCGCTGGCCGGTACGTCATAAGGTAGATTGCGATTACCGTAGCCGATCAGCATGGCGGGCCAGATAATCGCGTGGAAAGGAATATTGTCCTTGCCGATAAAGTAGTAGGACTTCACGGGCGGATTGGTTTGTCCCGGTACCCACCACGTCTTCCAGGCTTCCGGCGTGCCCTGTCGTTGCGCCCACTCAACGGTGGCGGAGAAGTAGCCAATGACGGCGTCAAACCAGACATAGATGCGCTTGTCATCGTAGCCGTCGAGGGGGATCGGCACGCCCCAGTCCAGATCACGGGTAATCGCGCGCGGACGCAGGCCCTCTTTGAGCCAGTTTAGTGCAAAGCTCAATGTATTTGGTCGCCAGTGATCTTTGCCTTGCGACAGCCATTCCTGCAAGGCGGGCTGAAGTTTGGGCAGGTCCAGGAAGAAATGTTCGGTCGGGCGAATCTCGATCTTGCTAGTCTTGCTGCCACACAGGCGACACCTGGGATTGATCAGATCAACGGGGTCTAGTGTATGGCCGCAATTATCACACTGGTCGCCGCGCGCGTCGGGGTAGCCGCAATAGGGGCAGGTGCCCTCGATATAGCGGTCGGGTAGGAAACGGCGGTCGGTCGGGCAGTAGGGAGATTGCATGGTATCTTTGAAGATATAGCCCTTTTCGTAGAGCGTCAAGAAAAAGTCCTGCGTGATACGATAGTGGTTCTCTGTGCCGGTTTCGGTATACAGGTCCCAGGCAATACCGAGTCGCTGCCAGACCTCAAGAATCTGGCGATGGTAGCGCGCGACAAACTCACGCGGCGGAATACCTTCGCGGTCTGCATCAACCAGAATGGGGGTACCGTGTTCATCACTCCCTGAAACCATGAGGACGTGATTTCCGGCCAGGCGATGGTAGCGCGCGAAGGTATCAGCAGGCAGGTACGCTCCGACAATCTGTCCGACATGGGTAGGACTTTTGGCGTAGGGCCAGGCGACACAAACTAGTATATATTCTTCCATAGAGCATCTCCCTCATCACGAACATCATAATAGCGCTTCACACGAAACCGGTTTTCCCACGTGAGCATAGTTGAGGCCAGTGTGAACACGAGGCTATTATAACAAGTTGCCGGGGCGAGCGCAAGGCTGGCCCGCCCCCTCAGCGTATATGGTAAGGGCAATGCAATGCCTTGCCTTGCTAGCCACACGCTCTCTGTGCAATCCTTGTCACATACCAATATAGCGCGCATAGAGCGAACGCGCGAGCTGCTCATCATCGGTGCCTTTGATGATGGCACGTGCATCGGGGAAGACGGTGAACTCGTAGCTGTCAACGACGAAGCGTAACAGGAACTGGTTATAGCTGACCTGACCGACCGCTTGCAGATGCCCGGCGAGTGTGGGGAAATCGATCTTGATGGAGCGTCGGCCCGCGTTGCCGCGTACCTGAACGGCATTGCGTCCACACAGGCTGGTCGCGGCTGTGCCCGCCAGCGATTCGAGAAATTCGTAGTGATGCTGACCACAGGCAGGACAATCGGGCTGACGCGGTAGCTCGATGCGCTCGGAGGTGTTCTCCCACACATCTATCCAGACCATCTCGCGGCTCGTTTTCTCGCTCTTGAGCAGTATTTTCATCGCTTCGGTTGAGGCTAGACCAGTAATCACACCGACAATGCCGTTCAACACACCAGCAGTGTCGCAAGTGGGGGTGGTGCCAGGAAGGGGCATCTCCGGGAAGACGCAGCGCAGGCAGGCGGTATCGCCGGGGAGAATATTCATGGTGACGCCGTAGGAGGCAATCACCGCGCTGTAAATCCAGGGTTTCTGATACTTGATGCACACATCGTTCAGCAGGTAGCGCGTCTCAAAGTTATCCGTTGCATCCAGCACCAGGTCGGTTTCACGTACTAACGACTCGATGCCTTCGGCGTTAATATCCTCGACCAGAGCCTCGATCTGCACATCGCTATTAGCGCGGCGCAGTTTCTCGGCAGCGGCGATGGCTTTGGGGAGTCGTCGGGCGATATCATCCTCGTCGTACAATATTTGCCGTTGCAGGTTATTCAGTTCAATATAATCGCGATCAGCAACCACCAGCCGTCCGATCCCGGCGCGGCAGAGGTTATTGGCAAGTCCCGTGCCGAGCGCACCGCAGCCGATAATGGTGACGGTAGAGGCATGCAGTCGCTCCTGACCCTCTTTCCCAATGGGGGCAAAGAGAGTCTGTCGTGCATAGCGATCAAGCATAGTTTCCCTGACCCTTCCCAGTAGAGATAGTATTCATTCCATTGTAACATACCAGGAAATCCGCGATATTTCCCGTGTGCGGATAAATTTGTCTCTCATAGCTGTTGAGTATGTATCCTCTCAGCCGATAAGGTAAGTAGGGAAAGAGAGAACGCTGCTCTGTTCGTAGATTTGAGCAAGCGCATTGCTAGTTTGTCTGCTCTATATTCTCTATGTCAGGAGCGTGTTATCCATAGCCGGTAAGTCTGGACGAGTTGGCAGCAGCACAGAACTGTGTTACAATGCAATAAGCGCATTGCCTTTCTGGGGAGCCTGTAACCAGTACCTGTGTGGCATATTGGGAAAGGTCGCCTTATGAGTAATGGAACTCGCATGAAAACTGTATTGGTTATCGACGATAATCCCACGATTGTGGAATTAATCAAGTATGCCGTGAATTTACAGGGGATTTATCACGTCATCGTCGCGTATGACGGCGTGCAGGGGCTGGAACGTGTGCATAACGATCACCCTGATTGCGTCATTATTGATGTAAAGATGCCTCGCATGGATGGCTATCAACTGGTGCGCTGTCTGCGTGGCGACGCGCGCACCGCCAATACGCCGCTCATTATCCTCAGTGCGATGACGCGCGAGGAGGATCTTATGACGGGCCTGCTCTCAGGAGCCGACGAGTATCTCACCAAACCCTTTAAGCCAGCGGCATTAAATGAAGCGATTGAGCGCGTGCTGCGTCTGACGCCGGAGGAACGACAACGGCGCACGAATGCCCTTGTGCAAACTCAGACCGACCATTCATAATTTACGTTACATTGCTCAGGTCTCATGTCGTTAGCCGAATGGACAGGGTATACTCTATTGGCTGGTTTCAGGCGTCTCTTCACCAGATAACAGATGGCAATCTATTCTGTTGGCTCTGTTTCGTCTGTCTATTAGCAAAAGATCAGTTATAGAGTAAAAGCCGTGTCCAAATTAGCTATTCTTCTCGTTGATAACGATACGCTTGTCTATCATCGACTTTCACAAATTTTGCAGCAAGACGTCTATCTGCAACATGCCGGTTCGGTCGCCGAAGCCAGACAGCAACTCGCGGTCACTACGCCCGATTTTGTGATTACAGAGGTTCATTTCAAGGATGCAGAAAGTGGCCTGGAGTTATGCCGCTATATCCGTAGTGTTCCTTCGCTCAGCCACCTGCCCATCATGATCTTGACCTCACTGGCAACTATTCAGGATAAAATTGCGGGTTTTAACGCGGGGGCCGATGATTATGTCGTAAAGCCTTTCGAGTCAGCCCATCTCGTAGCCCGCATCCGTCTCTTGAGACGGATCAAACATATGGAACGGCAACGGGGATAACAACGCATGGCACCTTTGTGGGGTGCCATGCGGAATGCCTAGCCGGGGAAGTGGCAGGCGGCGAAGTGATTATGTTGTTTTTCTTCAAGTGGTGGGATCACCTCACGGCAGATTGCCTGGGCTTTCCAGCAGCGTGGATGGAAGTTACACCCGCTGGGCGGATTGACCGGGCTGGGCACATCGCCTTCGAGAATGATACGCTTGCGCCGTGCCTCAATGTTCGGGTCGGGCACGGGAATAGCCGAGAGGAGCGCCTGCGTATAGGGATGCAATGGCAAGGCATACAGGTCTTCGCTCTGTGCCAGCTCCACCACGCGCCCCAGGTACATCACCGCGACGCGATCACTGATGTGCTTCACGACAGAGAGGTTATGCGCGACAAACAGGTAGGTCAGACCAAACTGGCCCTGCAAATCTTGTAGCAGGTTCAATACCTGGGCCTGAATCGAGACATCCAGTGCCGAGACCGGTTCATCCGCGACTACAAACGAGGGGCGCAGCGCGAGGGCACGCGCGATCCCAATACGCTGACGCTGACCACCGCTGAACTCGTGAGGAAAACGGTTCATGTAGCGGGGGTTGATGCCTACGGTATTGAGCAGCTCAGCAACCTGGGCCTGAATATCCTTGCGCTCGCCGTTCTGTTTGAAATTTTCTAATGGCTCCGCCACGATCTGCCCGACCGTATAGCGCGGGTCGAGCGAGCCGAAAGGGTCCTGAAAGACCATCTGCATCTTAGCACGCATCTGGCGCAATTCATTCTTAGGCAATGTTGTCAGTTCGACGCCATCAAATTTGACACTGCCGACCGTTGGCTTAATCAGTTGCAGGATAGCACGACCGGTAGTAGATTTGCCGCAGCCGCTTTCACCCACCAGACCCAGCGTTTCGCCGCGACGAATAAACAGGTCAACGCCATCAACGGCTTTCACGCGCGCGACTGTGCGTCCCAGCAGGCCACCTTTAATCGGAAAATGAACTTTCAGCCCTTTGACATCGATCAGTGTTGTACCTGCTGTCCCGCTCGTTTTAGGAAACTCTACTTGCTGTACCATCTATTGCTCCCTATACTAATCTGGATAGAAGCATGCCACAACCTGCTCACCGCGCCCAACTGAAGCCAGTTCTGGACGCTCTTGCAGGCAGCGAGATTGAACCTTTGGACAACGCGGCGCGTAGGGGCATCCCTTCGGCGGATTGAGCAGATCAGGGGGCTGGCCAGGGATGGGAGTCAGGCGCGTACCACGCGATTCATTAAGACGAGGGATCGAGTTCAGCAACCCGACTGTGTAGGGGTGCGCGGGCGTCTCAAAGATCTGTTTCACCGGTGCTGACTCAACCACGTGACCAGCATACATCACATTTACATACTGGCAGGTACCGGCCACCACACCCAGGTCATGGGTAATCAACATGACGGCGGTACCAAATTCTTGTGAAAGCCCCTTCATGAGATCGAGAATCTGTGCCTGGATGGTTACATCCAGCGCGGTAGTTGGCTCATCGGCAATTAAGAGTTGTGGGTTACAAGCCAGGGCGATGGCGATCATCACACGCTGACGCATGCCGCCGCTAAATTCGTGCGGATAGCTTTTCGCACGCCGTTTGGCGTCGGGAATGCGCACCAGGTCCAGCATTTCAACTGCACGCTTCCAGGCCTGATCATTCGAGATGCCCTTACGGTGACGCTTCACGGTCTCCGCAATCTGGTAGCCGACGGTGAACACAGGGTTGAGTGAGGTCATGGGGTCCTGGAAGATCATCGAAATCTTGCTGCCGCGCAGTTCCGTCAGTTCTTCGATATTTTTGTCCAGCACGTTCTCGCCATTGAAGTTGATCTCCCCATCCACAATCTTCCCAGGTGGGTTCGCCACCAGGCGCATGATAGAGAGTGCGGTAACACTCTTACCGCAGCCGCTTTCACCTACTACCCCTAGTGTCTGGCCGGCCTTCACGGAGAATGACACATCATCTACGGCCTTCACAACACCCCGGCGTGTAAAGAAGTAGGTTTTGAGGTGGTTCACTTCCAACAGATTTTCCGTCATGGGTTTATCTCCACATCGTAGGGACATGATTTAATCTCGTTCGTGATTGGTTATGTCCACGCATTTAGTTTTTCCCTCGTGGGTCAAAAGCATCGCGCAAGCCGTCGCCCAGGAATGAGAATGCCAGCACGATAATTGTCAGCACGATAGAGGGTAGCAATACTTCCCAGGGATAGAGCGAGAGAGTGGTAGCAGCATCCGAGATCATCAAACCCAGGCTGGAGCCAGGGGGCTGCACGCCCAGGTTCAACAGGCTCAGGCCGGCCTCGCCGATAATTGTGTTTGAGATGTCCAGGGTCGCTGCCACGATGACGATGCTGAACAGGTTGGGCACGATATGTCTGAGGATGATCTTCGCATCGCTGCTCCCAACAGTACGGGCGGCCTCAACGAATTGCTGCTCCTTGAGTTGCAAAGTCTGCCCACGCACATAACGCGCCATCAACGGCCAGGCGGTGAAGGCCAGCGCCAGAGAGACGATTAGCAGGCGTGCATCGCCGTTAGCTCCAATCAGTGGTATCGTACTCAGGTGAGTATCGGCCCAGGGGCCAAAGATGCCGGCCAGCAGAATGGCAAAGAGCAGACCGGGGAAGGCAAACATCACATCCGTAAAGCGTGCCAGCACCTGGTCAATCCATCCACCGTAGAAACCAGCCAGCACGCCAACTAGCACGCCCAATACAATGTCTACGATCTCTACCAATACGGCCACAACCAGTGAGATGAGCATACCCTGCATCAAACGAGCCAGCAGGTCACGTCCAATACCATCGGTGCCCAACCAGTACTGCGCGGAAGGCCCCTCGTTCTGCCGATCCAGTTCCTGGTGGAAGGGATTATGATAAACCTCCGGGCCAATTATCTGTCCGGTCACATTGCTCTTATAGGGGCCGCCAATATGCTGGTAGATTGGGGGGCCGATCAGGGGAATAATCACAAAGAGCGCAATAAAGGCCAGACTAATCATTGCGCGGGTATCGCGGCGCAGACGCCTGAGCGACTCTTGAAAAGGGGTGAGAGATTTCTGTTCAGGTTCGATCTCCGTCGGGGTCATCCGATCACCAGTGATGGTCGCCATTATCGTAGCGTCGGATGTGCCGAGCGCATCAGGAAGTGGTGGGCGCGCTGTCGAGTCGGGGGACATGATCCCTTGCGAATACTCTGTATCTTTATCTCTGGTATCCATGTGTTTTCCTCTCTCTTATTCAAGCCTGATGCGCGGATCAGCCATCGTGTAAAACAGGTCTGACAAGAGATTACCGATGACTACAGCGACGGCGAGCAGAACAGTGGTGCCTTGAATAACCGGATAGTCGCGCGTATCAACGGCTGTGATCGTTGCTTGAGCAATACCCGGAACATTGAAAATAGTCTCAATGAAGAAGGCACCCGTGACGAGCAGGCCGATGGAGAGGCCCAGAATGGTAAGCAGAGGGATCAATGCATTACGGAAGGCGTGGCGATAAACAACCACCCGTTCAGGCATGCCTTTGGCACGCGCGGTACGTACATAGTCCTGTTGCAGCACCTCCAGCATACTGGTACGCGCCAGACGAGCGATATAGGCCATGCCGAGGGCGGCGAAGACGAGGATTGGCAAGAGCTTGAGCTGAATGTCGGATGGCGTGTACTGCCAGGGTGTTCCCCAGTTGGAAACCGGCCAGTTGATGCCGGTATGCTGGTCAATCAGCACCACGATAACCTGGACAAAGACGGCCAGCACGAAAGGCGGAATGGCGTAGAAGATGAGCATGATGCCCATGATCGTTGTATCAATCCAGGAGTTTGCCTTGAGTGCCGAGAGGATACCCAGCGGTACACCTACAACGACCTGAATGACCAGCGCCCACAGAGCCAGTTCGGTTGAAACGGGCACACCAGTTCTCAACATATCCCAGACAGGGCGTCCCTCTTGAATAATGGACAGACCCAGATTGCCATGCAGCAGATTATAGAGGTAACTGAGGTATTGCTGCAAGAAGGGCTTATCCAGGCCATAATAATGCTTCAGACGTAAATAATTCTGAAGCGTGTAATGGGAACCTAGCAGGTTACGGATGGGATCACCAGGAGCGAAATAGCCCATGATGAAGGTGATGAAAGTGACGCAGATGACTACAAAGACAAGCCCGATCAGGCGCTTGACCAGAAACTGAATCATGCTTTACCTCCTCCTCTTTGATGAGAGGCATGCGCTACGTATAACATTGGATTAAAGAGCTACCTCCAAACTATACGCTCGTGACATATGCGGTATCCCTGTGATAGAGGAGCATCTATGAAACGGCACCTGTCATAGAGACTCTCCGAATATGCTGTGAAGAAAGCCTTACAGGCAAGGGGCAGGGCGACCCTCGCGGTCGCCCCTACCGTGCATGGATAGGGAAGGAGCGACCCTCGCAGTCGCCCTGCCCCTTGCCGAAGATCGCGTTACAGAAATGAACTTGCTGTATTGTACGGTGTTAATGCTCCAGTTGTCAAGGCTCATGCGCATGGCCTACTAAAGTTTTCACATATATGATCTGCACTTTATAGAGCATTCATACATGACGCAGAACAAGGGAACAACGTACCATGCCGCTGTTCCCTTCTTCTATAAGCAAGCACAGGTAGCAATACCTGTGCCTGCAAACGGTATTGTCATACTATATCATCGTGGTGGGGCCACATGGCGTATCGGTGGAGAGATAGATGTTGCCCCAATCATTGGGTGGAGTGAGGCCCTCAGCGTTGTCTACTACGCCCTGCACACAGGGTTTGCGCAGACCGAGAGCAACTGCTTGCTCCATCGGCAGCCAGGCCACATCATTGACCAGTTGCTGCTCTGCCTTCTCATACATCTGTAAGCGTGCGTTGCCAAGCGGCGCAACGTCGGCTTGCGCCAGTTCCTGCTGCACTTGCTGCTGCTCAGCGGCATCGGTGGAGTGGTTCTGACCATAGTTCATGCCGTTCTGGGCGCAGCCGTCGCAGAATTGCAGTGAAGTCCAGTCCTGAGGATCGGGATAGTCAGCAATCCAGGCGGGGCCGGAGAAGAACATCAGTGGGTTCTGCGGGCCTTCTGAAGTGTCGCCAATCAGTGTATTGAAGTCAATATCGTTGGTCTTAACGCTGACACCAAGCACCGATTGCCACATTTGCTGCAAGGCAGCAACTTCGTTCTTTGTGGCCTGATCGCCACCGCTGGAGTACGTTAAGGTAATCTGCGGAAGCTGTGAGACGCTGCTATAACCCTCTTCCTGTAAACCTTTCTGGAACAGTTGCTTTGCCAGTGACGGATCACCGGAAGTGCCTTTGACGCCATCGGGGCCGGTTAGATTGGGGTTGTAACCAGGCATGCCAGCAGGGACAATATGATTGGTCGCAATGAAACTACCTGACCAGACCGACTTGACGATCAGGTCTTTGTTGATAGCCAGTTCGAACGCCTGACGAATATCGATGTTATCGAACGGCTTCTTCAGGTAGTTCATCGAATAGTAGTTGATCTGCAGTACAGGGGTCTGATGGAAGTCAGGGCGTGTCTTGTCCTGCTGGTAGTACTGCGTCGGAACATAGGTGTCATCCACCTGGTTCGCCTGGTAAGCCTGATAAACGGTAGGAGCGTTCTGGTAGAACTGGTAGACCAGCTCAGACAGCTTGGGATGGGGGCCATAGTAGTTGGGATTGGGTACCAGGACGATCTGCTTGTTGTGCTGGTATTGCTTAACCATCCACGGGCCATCCCCGCCGCCCTCGGTCAAGTGGTCGGTCCAGTTTTTGCCATACTTTTGCACCAGGCTTGGCTCTACCACATACGAACACGAATAGGTCAGCGCGTCCAGGAAGAACGAGTAAGGCTTATCGGTAATAATCTCAACTGTAGTAGGATTGGGAGCAAGCAAGCTATCGCCAATCAGTGTCGAGACGCCACCTTTTACGCCCAGTTTGGTCGAGTCTTTGATGTAATGCAGGTAGTAGGGGCCTGTTGGCGATGCTGTGGCTGGATCGAGGGCACGGTTGATGCTGTAGACCACATCCTGTGAGGTCAATGGCGTGCCATCGCTAAACTTCAAATTAGGTCTCAGCGTGAAGGTATAGGTCGTGCCATCGGATGAGATGTGGTACGAGGACGCCAGTTGTGGCTCAACCTGGAGTTGATCGTTCAACTGCACCAGGCCGGTAAAGACGTCATCAATGGCATAGATAGAAAAAGCATCTGTGGAAAGAGCCGGGTCAAATGTTTTGATGTCGGCGACACCAGCCTCAGCGCCTGAGTAATATACCTGTTTATTCTGAGGCAGCGGTGTGTGCGCTTTCGGTGTCGGGCCACTAGTTCCCCCACAGGCTGCGAGCATGATTGTCAGCAGGGCAGCTATAATGGGCAACAACCCTGCGGCAAATTTCTTGCCAGATACCATGTGTGATTCTCCTTAGTAGCGAGACTCGAAGAATGATAATGTAACAAAGAAAAGATGGGTACGGCTTGCACTTCGCATTGCTGCTGGCGTCTCTATGATTGCCGATGCACTCAGATGCGAAGGGAAAGCACCACGACTCATCAATGAGTCGTCTACAAAGTTTATGTGCTTCTCGGCAGTCCCTACACCTCCTTTTAATAACGACCAGTACCGGGTCTGCCTTTTCATCTTCATCATCAGGCGAGGCAGGCACCCCTTTGCGTCGCGTAGTGGAGAACCGTATAGTAGCATCTGATACGAGGTATCACCAATCTAAATACACTGCTACTATCGGTGGCACATTAGTATTACGTCAGCCCCATCCGAAATCTCTCACAGCCGAAAAAACGGACATTGTACAGCGTTTTTGGGAAATCTGGCCCTAAAACAAAGAGGGCGATGCCTCGCGCTCGCCCTGTTCCAGGGCCTGCTCTCTCATAGCCCATTTTACTCATGTCCGTGCAGTAAGGCAGAGATAGCATGATACACTGTGGCTAAGGATAGGATAAGAAGGGGAGGGATTATGCAAACGCTCGAAATCTACATAGAGGAAAATGCCTTCGGGGGAGTGCGGGCGGTGCAGGTAGTAGCCGATGCACCTGTCTCCATGCTCCTGCCCGCCTTAGTGGAGGAATTGCAACTGCCGCGCACCGATATATTTGGCAATCCGCTCAGTTATGTCTTGCGTGACGCCACCGATGGACATCTTTTATCCGAGCATCTCAGCTTGCGTCAACAGGGTGTTGCAACGGGGGCGCGGCTGGCGCTTGACTCCTATACCCCGGAGAGCGCTGTTCCGGCGGGGGTGCAGCAGGTGCAGGCGGTCTCTAGCCCCGCCAATGCCGTGCGTCTTGCTGCACAGCCAACGATGCCGCCTGTTATCTCGCAGCCTTTAATAGCAGATGGAACGTTTCATGCCTCGGCAACAATGGCCGATCAGGTGCAGATGCCTGTCGTGGGTGTAGGTAGACGCAATACTACGAACTCATTATCGCCTGTGCGGAAAAAGCAGGGACGCGATTGGACCCGGCGCGCGCTTCTGCTGACCGGCGGTGCTGTGCTGGGCGCGGGTATTGTCGGTATTGGCTATGCCGCCTATAGTGGTCGGTTGAGCAACCCGTTGCTGCATTCACAGACAACTCAGAAAACGGCGGTCAAGGCACCTGCCACAAACAAGCAGACGCCGGTGCCAACGCGAGCGTCGCAAGTATTCGCCTTTGACGGTCATACTGCCACTGTCCGCGCGGTGGCCTGGTCGCCAGATGGCACGCAGGTTGCCAGTGGTGCCAATGATGCTCGCCTGATGATCTGGAACTTGCAAGGGAATGTGCATCTCAATATCCGGCACGATACGACGGTACAGGCTCTGGCATGGGCACCTGATGGGCAGCGTATCGTGACGGGTGCTGGTAGCCATATCACCTTTTTCAACACGCAGAATAGCGCTCGCCTTGCTCATTTTGTGCATACGCATACCGCACCTGTGACCAGTCTGGCCTGGACGCCGCATGGGCAGATGCAGGTAGTTTCCGGCTCACTTGACGAACATGCGGTGATCTGGAATGGCGCGAACTATCAACCCGTACTGGTGTTTCGTCGGCATACCGCCGGTATCGAGGCGGTCACGTGGGCTGCTGACGGGCAGACCGTCGCCTCGTCCTCGCTCGGCGGCGTAGTGCGTGTCTGGAATGCTCAGAGTGGACAGGAAGTGCATGGTCTTTACCTGGATGGGCAGATATCGAAGCGCGCGACCGCCTTTGCTCCTGACGGTACGCTGCTCGCGGTCGGTGGCGACGATGGCATCATCCGTCTCTGGAACGGCCTGACCTGCCAGCAGCAAGGAGCCGGTATGTTTGGGACGCAGTGCATGGATGTCCCACAGCATCTACAACTGTCTAACGCTGCCATTCATAGTCTGGCCTGGTCGCCCGACGGGCGCTTTTTGCTCTCCGGCAGCGACGATGGTACCTTCGCGGTCTGGTACCCCACAAAGAGCCAGCAACCTCTGTTCAGCATCCACCTCGCTGCCCCCGTGCTAAGCGTTGCCTGGTCATCTGCCAATGCACAACAGATCGCGGTCGCAGAGGGCAAAACCGTATCGGTATGGCAGATAGCATGATGTGATAAAGCCGAGAATGCGGATGTAGGGGACTCGATTGATCGAGTCCCTATGGAAAGCGGCGTTACCGATTCTGATTGGAAAATTTCATCATCACGTTCACACAGTTTCTTCCACAAATTCAACCATCGCCTGCATATCGCGTAGGGCGCGCAATGAAAGCGGGTTATCGTTGTGCGGCACCTGGGTCAGCGCCTCGTAGGCGGTGTGGCACTGTTCGCTGAGGAAGGCGTGGCAGTAGGCGCGGGTTCTGGTCTGTTCAAGGATTGCCAGTATCTCCTGCACCTCGGTGGCTGTCAGAGGTGTGGGCTGGCTGTAGAGTGCGCGCAGGCGAGCCTGAGCGGCGGGGGCTGCGTGTTCCAGCGCGTGCAGGATGGGCAGGCTCTTCTTGCGGCGGTAGAGGTCGCCCGCCGGGGTCTTGCCCAGTTCGGCGGTGCTGGCCCAGACGCCCAGAATGTCGTCGCGCACCTGGAAGGCGATGCCCATGGCCCAACCAAAGCTGCGCAGACGCTGAATGGTTTCTTCATCGCGTGTCCCCAGCCTGGCTCCCATCTCAGCCGCACAGCGCATCAGGGCACCTGTCTTGCGACTGATCATATCGATGTAGGATGAGACGGGAATATGCAGCATTTGCTCGAAGCTCATGTCCAGGTGCTGGCCCTCGGCCAGAATCAGGCAGGCATGGTCGAGAATGCGCCCTAGTTGGGCCGCTATTGCGCTCTCGACACCTGCTTCTAGTACGCCCCAGAGGGTGTAGCGAGCGAGGGCGAACATACCGTCACCGGTATTGATGGCCTGGGGAATGCCCCAGAGGTGCCACATTGTTGCGCGATGGCGTCGCTCGGTATCATGGTCCTCGATGTCGTCGTGAATCAGGGTGAAGTTGTGGGTGAGTTCAATAGCGGCAGCGGCGGGCAACGCGCGGCGCAGATAGTCATGATCCTGTTCGCTCGTGGGCACCTGACCCCAGGCTCCGGCAGCTTCATAGGCGAAGAGCAGCAGCGTTGGACGCAGGAGCTTGCCGGGATTATGCCTGCTGGGCTGGAAATCGCTATCTACCCAGCCCAGGTGATACTGCATTTGCCCATAGAACGAGGCCAGACCACCGGTTGCGGCAGCCTCGGCCTCCGGCACGAAAACAGCCTGGTGCAAAGCGGCATCGATGTCTTTTTGATAGCGCAAGAGCGCAGACTGTAGCGGTGACGATAATGCCATAGAATAGAAATTCCTTTGTTTGTGTATCTTTACGGATGAAAATAGAAAAAGACGGCGGCAGCTACCGTTCCTGCGGCGACGATGAGACGCGCCAGCCCTTTGAGGCCGCCGATGCGATGGAAAGGTGAACACAGGTCGCAGTAGCGTACAACGTATTGATAGCGGTGTCCACGTAAGCCTTCGCGCGTAATCACCACCATATCTTTCTTGCGATGAGTGTGGAGTTCATCGCAGATATAGCGACCACAGCCAGCGCAGGTGAACTGATCGACGAAGTGAGAGGTTTTGGAGATTGACCACTGATCGGGATAGACCGGAGTGCCACAGACATAGCAGACCTGACTTTGCGCCAGCCGCATCTGTTTCTCGGCGCACGGCGAATGTTGCTGCTTGGGAAAATGCTCCTGGCACAGCCCGCGTTTGCAGTCCGGGCAACGTCCCAGCGCCTCCTCGTTGCATTCGTGGCAACGACGGCTCTGGTTGACACTGCTCGTCACATAGGATGGATGAGTCTCATTGCTCGTACTCATTGACATTTTAAGCTCCCCTCTTCGTCGGTATAATATGATATGGTTAATTGCTTGATGCTATCATGATATGCCTACGGGTAAAATAGTAGCATGTTTCATTGCTTAGAAGCAATCGAAACGGTATTATAAGGGTCAATAGGATGCAAAAAATCTCACTTCCCCCCACAATCTGGGCCGGACATCGCCTCGATTGGGGGCGACAAACTTATCTTATGGGCATTGTCAATATAACGCCAGATTCGTTTGCCGGTGACGGCTTGCTGCGCGACGCGCGCCTGGACGCTCTGGTTGAGCGCGCGCTTGCCCAGGCGACGCGCTTCGTCCGCGAAGGCGCGACGATACTGGATATTGGCGGCGAATCGACGCGCCCCGGCTCTCAGCCTATCACAGTCGAGCAGGAACTGGCGCGTGTCTTGCCGGTCATCAAAGCCTTGCGCGCGACATTGCCCCCCAATATCATCCTTTCTATTGATACGTATAAGGCGGATGTTGCGGAGCAGGCGCTGGCGGCGGGGGCCAGTATGATCAACGATGTCTGGGGCCTGCGCTACGATGCAAGAATGGCGGCGGTGGCGCGTGAGTATGGGGTGCCGGTGGTGTTGATGGCGAATATGCGCCCATTGTCCGGTGGTGAGTCGCCGCGACGCTACGCGATTGTCAGCGATATCGTGCGTCTGCTCTCTGTCTGCATCGAGCGGGCGCTGACGGCGGGCATTGCCTGGGAACATATCATCATTGATCCCGGTATTGGTTTTGGTATTGGCCCCGACGAGAACCTGACCATTTTGCGCCGCCTGCACGAGTTGCAGGTGCTGGAACGCCCGATTCTGCTCGGTGCCTCGCGCAAGTCCACGATTGGCCTGGTGCTTGGCGGGTTGCCTGCCGCCGAACGGCTGGAAGGCACCGCCGCCACGGTGGCGCTGGGCATTGTGCACGGTGCAGACATCGTGCGTGTCCATGATGTGCATGAGATGGCGCGCGTCGTCAAGATGAGCGATGCCATTGTGCGCGGAACCTATACATTGACCTATCCACAGGAGCAGTAGCTGATTAGCGATGAATTATCAAGAGGCTCTGGCCTATATTTACAGTTTTAGCGACTTTGAGCGTAGTGGCAAGTATAACCGTGACAGAAATGAGAATTTGCCCCGCGAGGCGCGTCTGTTGGAGAAGCTGGGCCATCCGCATCAGCAGTACACAACAACACATGTGGCCGGCACAAAAGGGAAAGGTTCAACCTCGGCGCTGATCGAGCGTGTGTTGCGTGAAGCTGGTGTGCGCACTGGCCTCTATACACAGCCCGACTTGCATACCTATCGTGAGCGCATGCGCGTGAATGGCCGCCTGATTAGTGAGGAGGAGGTAGCCCGACTCGTGCCGGAGGTGCGCGCGGCGGTTGAGCAGATACAGGAGAGCCACGAATTTGGCCCCTATATCACCTACGAGGTTTCGACGGCGCTGGCTTTTCTCTATTTCTGGCGGCAGCAGGTGCAGCACGCCGTAATTGAAGTTGGAATTGGTGGACGCCTGGATGCGACCAACGTGATTCAGCCGCTCGTCTCGGTAATTAGCTCGATCAGCTATGATCATATGAACGTGTTGGGCAATACGTTGGCACAGATTGCCGGTGAGAAGGCGGGCATCATCAAACCGCATGGCATCGTCGTGACCTCGGCGCAGGGAGCGGAGCCGTTGCTGGCTATCGCAGCGGCCGCGCGGCGGCAAGAGGCGCAGATGGTGCGTATCGGCCCGGTTGGCACAGACCCGCAGCAGAGTGAGGTTGAGCAGGGCTTGCTGCCGCCCTTGCAGTACCGCTATCAGCTTGAGGAGCGCAGGGGCGAAACACAGCATTTTACCGTCTGGACTCCCTCGTGTGTTTATGAGCATCTGGAGATACCGCTGGCCGGAACCTATCAGCTTGAGAATGCCACCCTGGCGCTGGCGGCTCTGGAGCAGTTACATAAGCGCGGCATACACTGGGACGAGACGGCGTTGCGGGAAGGCTTTCGCAATGTGTCCTGGCCCGGTCGTATTGATGTGGTAGGGGAGCGTCCCACGCTAGTTGTAGACGGCGCGCATAATGCCGATTCCATGCAAAAGTTGATGCAGGCGCTACGCGATTCGTTTACCTTTCGCCGTCTGATCGTTGTGCTGAGCGTCAGCCGTGACAAAGACCTTACCGGTATCGCGCGCGCCCTCTCTGTAACTGATGAGGTAATCGTGACGCGCATGCGTAGTCCACGAGCTGCGAGCATTGAGATGCTGCAAGAGATACTGGCGGCCCAGGCTCCTCAGGTGCCGGTCAAAACCGCCGCTAATACCGAAGCAGCCATGACGCTGGCCCTGCAACAGGCGCAGCCCGATGATCTGGTCTGCGCGACCGGCTCCATCTATTTCGCCGCTGAGGCGTTACGCTGGGCTGCCGAACATGGCAACCAGCGAGCCGCAGCAGCCATCGAGGGGCATGACCATTGAAATAACTCTGATTGAGCTGGCAAAATATCGAGATCAGTCGTTCCTCTCAGGGAGCGACTCGGTTTTGAAAGCTGGGCGCGGGGTGCCGGAAGCCTTGTCCTGCGTCACTTTTTTTCGTCGCCGGTGTATCTCCAGGATGAATATTATCTACTGAAGAAGTAGGGCAGGAGAAGAGAGCAAGAAGATGATCGAAAAAGAAGCACGATTGCTGAGAATTGGGGTTGTAGGAGCAGGCCCGATTGCGCAGGCGGCTCATTTTGAGGCTTGTCGGAAGGCACGTAACGCTGAACTCTATGCGATCTGCGACCTGGCTGCCGACCTGGTTTCGAGCATGGCCGCCATTCACCATCCCCGCGTCACCTATCTCAACTACGATGAAATGCTTGCGGACCCAAATGTCGAGACGGTCATTGTTGCGACCGCTGATCAGTTCCATGTCGCTATGGCGGCGCAGGCTCTTGCCGCCGGAAAACACGTGCTGGTAGAGAAACCGCTCGGTGTTAACGTTGAGGAGTGCGAAGCTCTGCGTCAGCAGGTGCAGGCATCCGGGCTGGTACTTCAGGTCGGGATGATGAAGCGTTTCGATCCTGGTATTGCCTTTGCCCACCAGTTTATTCAGCAAGAAATGGGGCAACGGCTCGCGCTCAAAGCCTGGTACTGCGATTCGACGTATCGATACATGATGACGGATAATCTTCAGCCCATGCTGGTCAGTAGTACACAGGTCAGGCGACCGGAAGGCAATCCGAAGGCCGATAAGCGACGCTACTATTTATTGACCCATGCCAGCCACCTCGTCGATACAGCGCGCTTTTTGGGTGGAGAGATTGTGCGTGTGCAGGCCAGGCTCGTCGAAAAGTTTGGGGCCTATTGCTGGTTTGTGGCCGTAGAATTTGCCGATGGCAGCGTTGGGCATCTTGACTTGACGATGGTGGTGCGTATGGACTGGCACGAGGGCTTTCAAGTCTATGGGGAATATGGTAGTGTGATTGGCAAGACCTTCAATCCCTGGTATTTACGTTCCAGCGAGGTAGAGTGTTTTAGCATACGCGATGGACAGTATCGCCGTGTGCTGGGAGCCGATGCCCATTTCTACAAACTACAAATCGAAGGCTTTGCCGATACAATTCTGCATGGTACCCCTCAGCACGGAGCCGGGATCGAGGACGGTGTTGCGGCCATCCGAACCCTGGTAGCGATTTCACGTTCTGTCGAAACGAATGCATGGGTTTCTGTGGCCGATGTAACCGGGGGCGTCTGATGCGCGTGAGCAGCGAAACTCTCCCTCAAGCTCCAGTGGCACTCAAGTTGTGGACAAGCATTCGGACTTTTTTGCATGATATACTTAGGGTGGGTGTTGTACCTTATTGTTAGTTCAGGAGCAATTATTTCATGCTGGATGCATCTGTACGCACTGAGATCATCGAAACGTTGCTTAGCAAACTCCGAGACCTGTATGTCTTCCCAGAGATTGCACTACAGATGGAGGCGGCGGTGCGCCAGCATATGCATGATGGGGCTTACGATGACTGCACAGAAGGGGCTGCGTTCGCGCAACGGTTGACGGAGCATTTGCGCGTGGTGTGTCATGATCTGCACCTGGAAGTGTTTTATGTTGAACGTGAGGCATTGACGCGCGAAGAGGAGCGATACGAGCAGATCAAGCTGGGTGAAGTACAGCATTTTGGCTTCTATAAAGTCGAGCGGCTGGCGGGCAATATCGGTTATCTCGATATCCGCGCTCTCTATGCTCCTGATCTCGCGGGTGAGGTGGCCGTTGCAGCTATGAACTTCGTTGCCGACACTTACGCGCTAATTATTGATCTACGCCTGAATCATGGCGGCTCACCTGAAATGATTGCGCTGTTATGCAGCTATCTCTTGCCGACGCGGCCTGTACATCTCAATACAATCTACTGGCGCGTGCCTGAGCGCGCCGACCAGTTCTGGACGCTGCCTTATGTTCCCGGCAAACGCTACCTTGAAAAACCGGTTTATGTCTTGACCAGTAGCGAAACCTTCTCCGGCGCTGAAGAGCTGGCCTATAACCTCAAGAACCTCAAACGGGCCACGTTAATCGGTGAAACCACGCGGGGCGGGGCACATCCTGGGCGGATTCACCGTCTGAATCCCCATTTTAGCGTTTATATTCCCAGCGGACGCTCCATTAATCCCATCACCGGCACAAACTGGGAGGGGAGTGGTGTCAGCCCTGATATTGCAGTGCCACGCATGGCGGCACTGACCACTGCGCATCGTCTGGCCTGTCAACACATGCTAGCGATTAGTCAGACCTTGCCGCTCAAAGCCTGTGAGGCGTTGCATAAAGAGGTACAAGATGTCTGGCCGGATGTGATACAATAGCTGTTGGCGTGAAGGCCGTCTTATCCTCGCGGGAATGTCTTTCATCGGACTCATAGCCAGGCATATAGAAAAGTAGGGACAAGGATGTGTGAGCATGCATGACACGCTGTCATCGCTGGTCGAACGGGCTTTAACTGAAAATTATCGCCCATTGGAGTTTTATCTCCGTGAGAATAGCCGCTTGCCGGGGCCACGCGCAAACCTGGAACTGGCACAAGATGTTGCTTATCTGTTAGCCTCTGCCGTGCCGAAACATCCTGAAAATGTACGGTCGCTGTTGAATTATTTTGCTAATGGCGATCATATGATGGTGAGCAGCAATACGCCCGATGAGTTTGTGATGATGTGTGGCATTATCGGCTACGGGGCGTGTGCCGCCGTTAAACCCTCCTGGCGGCGCGAAACCTATGAACTGCTCGATCATTACGCCGGTAGCTCGTACTGGCGCGTGCGCGAAGCGGTAGCTCATGCCTACCAGCGTTTGCTCTCTGCTGTGCCTGACGAGGTACTGAAGCATCTGCTGGAATTAGCGCAGGATGGTTCATATCTGCAACAGCGCGCGGCTGTCGCGGCTATTGCCGAACCTATCGTCCTCTATAATGAGGAGATGGCACGCAAGGCACTCAACTTAGAGCGCCTTGTTTTACAGCGTATGCGCGAGGTGCCGCCGGAGAACCGGAAAAGTGAGGATTTCCGGGTGCTCAGAAAGACGCTGGGTTATGCCTTGAGTGTGGCAACCGCTGTAGCACCGCAGGAGGGCTTCGCGCTCATGCGTGAATGCGCCGACTGGCATGATAGTGACATTACGTGGATACTGCGCGAAAACCTCAAGAAGAAACGCCTGGCAAAATTTGTGAAGGATACTGCCGCGCTGACACAGATGCTTGCCTGAGTAAGCGGATAGTGTGTAACAGGCGTGTGGAATATGCCAACAGGTGGATAGTGACGTGAGATCGTTTTATGTGATGACGATGCCGGGGCTGGAGACGCTGGCCTTTAGTGAAGTGCGCTCTCTGGCACCCGATGCCGAACTGGTGAAATTCTCGCGCGGAATAGCAATCTTCCAGACAGCCATCTCACCGACCGGGCTATTAGACTTGCGCACGGTAGAAGATGTCTTTGTAACGCTGGCACATATCACCGGCCTGGGCTATGGCCCTGACGCGCTGCGTGTACTGCACAGCGCTACCCTCCATGCAGATATTGCTGTCGCGTTGCAACTCTGGCGACGGGTACAGGGTGGCTCGTTAAGTAGAAAGTGGCGCGTGGTCAGTCAGATGGTCGGTGAACATGGCTACCGGCGCGTCGATGCGGGCAAAGCGGTGCAAGATGCGCTGCGAAAAGTATTACCCCCTACCATGCGTATGGTGGATGATGACGCGGATGTCGAGTTCTGGCTCTGGCTCAGTGGTAGCGAGGCGCTGATCGGGCTACGTCTGAGCGATGCGAGTATGCGCCATCGTACCTATAAGCGTGAGCATCTGCCGGCGTCGCTTCGTCCCACCGTAGCAGCGGCGATGGGACTGCTCTCGCGTCCCTCGGCTGAGGATCGCGTGCTTGATCCGTTGTGCGGAGCGGGCACCATCCTGATTGAGCGTGGCCTGCTGGGCGCGTTTGAACAGTTGCTCGGTGGAGATGCGCGGCGCGAGGCGGTAGAGATGGCGAAGCGCAATGCTCGTAGCGCCGATGTCGAGATCACCTTGCACACCTGGGACGCGCGTAAGTTGCCGCTTGATGATGCAAGTGTGACGCGCATCATCACTAACCTGCCCTTCGGGAAACAGATTGGCTCTCACGAAGAGAATCGTCAACTCTATCGCTTGCTCTGTGAAAGCTTTGGGCGTGTGCTGACGCCCGACGGCCTGCTGGTGACGTTGACCAGCGAGGATCGCCTCTGGGAAACCGTCCTATACGAGCGGGGCTGGAAGATTAGCAAAAAGGTTGTGTGCGTTATTCTGGGCCAACCGGCCAGCATTTTTGTGGCCGAGCGATCCTGATATGCCCTGACTTTCTACGCGAATGGGAAGGAAGTCCTGCCGCATTCATGTTCTCTATTCGGTAGGATACGGTACAGAATACGTCTGATAGGTAGATCAGATATCAGAGAGAGGAGAACTCCATTGGCTAATACAACAACTGCCGATTTTCGCAACGGCATGGTGATTCGCTTTAACAATGACCTGTATATGATTACCGAGTTCCATCACGTTAGTCCCGGAAACTGGCGCGCGTTTGTGCGCACGAATTTGAAAAACATCAGGACGGGGCGCGTGATTGAGCAGCGGTTCCGTGCGGGTGAAGAGGTTGAGGAGGTACGCCTGGAGCATCAGAACTGGCAATTCCTGTATGCTGATGGCGATGACTACATCTTCATGAATACAGAAACCTACGATCAGCAACCGGTGCCAAAAGAATTGCTCGGCGATGCGGTGCGTTTCTTGAAGGAGCAGGATGTCGTAGAATTGCTGGTTGATGGCGAAACGGAACAGATTATCGCTGCCGAGATGCCCAACTTTGTGGAGCTTGAGGTAGTGAGCGCCGAGCCGGGTGTGCGCGGTGATACTGCGACCAACGTGACCAAGCCTGCTACATTAGAGACGGGCGCTGTGGTCAACGTGCCTCTATTCGTCAACCCTGGCGACAAGATTCGCATTGATACGCGCACGGGCCAGTACGTGAGCCGCGTGAAATAACTGCCATCTTCTACACGGCGAGGGATTATCCCGCCGTGTAGAAAGGGCTGTTACAAGCCGACACGCTTGAACGAGGTATCGATGTATTTGGTGTAGTAGTCGGTATCGGTTAACTCCTTGAGTTCTTCATCAGAGAGATACCTGTTCACTTCCTCGTCATTGCTGAGTGCTTCAAGCAGGGCTGGCCCCTGAACGGGGCCTTTGCTCGCCATGCTCCAGACCTTTTTAGCGTTACGCTGCACCATCTTATAGGCTTCTTGACGGCCTACCCCTTTGTCGATCAGCGCGAGCAGGATGCGTTGGGAGAAGACGAGGCCGCCGGTCATGTTCAGGTTAGCCTGCATGCGTTCGGCATCTACCTGCAACCCCTGCATGACTCTGGTGAAGATATGCAGCATATAGTGTAGCAACGTGCAGCCATCGGGAATGATGATGCGCTCGGTTGAGGAGTGACTGATGTCGCGTTCGTGCCAGAGGGCAACGTTTTCCATCGCAGTCACGGCAAAGCCACGCAGGACGCGCGACAGGCCACACAAACGCTCGCACAGTTCGGGATTACGTTTATGGGGCATGGCCGAGGAACCCTGTTGACCGGAGCCGAAAGGCTCGAACGCCTCGCTCAATTCGGTGCGTTGCAGGTGGCGAATCTCCTGTGCCATCTTCTCGATAGAGCTACCGATCAACGCCAGCGTGGTCATGAAGTGGGCGTGACGGTCGCGCTGGATGATCTGACTGGAGATAGGCGCAACCTTCAGGCCAAGTTGCTCGCAGACAAACTCCTCGATCTGTGGCGGCACGGTGGCATGCGTTCCGACGGCACCGGAGATTTTGCCGACGGCTATCTGCTCTAATGCTTCGGTCAGCCGTTGCTGCTGTCGTCGCAACTCGTCGTACCAGAGCGCCAACTTGAGGCCAAAGGTAATCGGTTCGGCGTGGATACCGTGTGTGCGTCCGGCCATCAAAGTATATTTGTGTTGCACGGCTACCTGTCCGACAGTCTGTGTCAGTTCATCTAGCGCCTTTGTGAGCAAGGTGCCGGCCTCTTTGATCTGAATGGCCAGTCCAGTATCCAGCACATCGGAGGAGGTAAGGCCAAGATGGATGAAGCGGCCCTCCGGCCCAAGCTGTTCCTGAACAGAGCGCAGGAAAGAGATTACGTCATGATGTGTTTCTTGCTCGATCTCGCGCATACGCTGCATATCGTAGCGCGCCTGGCGAATTTTGTTGAGAGCGTTCTGGGGAATGACGCCTTCACGCGCCCAGCCCTCGCAGACGAGTAGCTCAACCTGGAGCCATGTATCAGTCTTACGGGTGGCCGACCAGATAGCGGCCATCTCCGGTAGTGAGTAGCGTTCAATCATGCGATTATATGTTCCTTGTAATATCAGGGGTGATGACCATTCTGTAAGGAACACGATTGATCGTATCCACTGCACGATCAATCCCATCCCTATAATATTGTCGTGTTTGTTTGGAGACATTCATCAACATGCCTCTGTGGTTCCGATTCCATTGTAGTGTATCATATCCTGTCTGTGCCGTGTGGGCATAAAAGTAGGCGAAGTTGTGTTCTTATTGCTAGCGACTATTGACGTTGCGGTGCTATGCGTGTACAATCGGGGTAATTCCGTTCCGGGTATTGACACGGAAACGTTGCCGACTATACCTGTCAAGTGCAAAAAATACTTGTTGATAAAGTGGGAGCAGCCATGAAAAAGGGGATTCATCCAAATTATGTAGAGGCCACGGTAAGTTGTGCTTGTGGCAACACCTTTCAGACCATGAGTACGAAGCCGGTACTCAAAGTAGACGTGTGTTCAAAGTGCCACCCGTTCTTTACGGGTCAGCAGCGCATTCTTGATACTGCCGGGCGTGTGGAGCGGTTCCGCAAACGCTTTAACCTGCAAGAAGAGTAGGATAAGGCTGCACATCTACGAAGAGAAAACATATGAGAGAGGGGTAAAGGAAGTGTATAGCAGTCCTTTATCCCTTTTTCTACTTTTATTGCTGTTAAAGGGGTAAGTCACGTGGAAAACGCCAGGCAACGAACGATCCTCTTCCTGATCGCGGATACGGGGGCCGGGCACCGCAGTGCCGCGAACGCTATTCATAGCGCACTCAGGATTATTGAGCAGGAGGAGCAAGAGGCATGGCAGGCACGCCAGCAGTCGTGGGTAGCCAGCCGCAGCGGTGGCGTCTATGCGCAATCGACACAGGATGACGCTGCCCCGCAAGTTCCCTCCGGCTCGCTATCGCAAACTCAGACCTCCCAGTTTCCCCCCCCTGGTTATCGGGTCGAAATAGTCGATGTTTTTGAAGAATATAGCCGCTTTCCATTGCGCGAGGCCGTCAAGCTATATGGGCCAACAATCCGCTACAACCCCAAGCTCTTCGGAGAAGTCTTTCATATGAGCAATCGGGCGGAGACGGTAGAAGCATTTAATACAGTGGCAACGCCGTTGATTCAGAACGGGTTGTTGCGCCTGTTTACCACTGTGCAGCCTGACGTGATTGTCTCGATTCATCCATTGCTCAACCGTGTCTCGATCCAGGCGCTCCGCGAGCTTGGACTGCCAGTGCCCTTTATCACCGTAGTGACTGACCTGATTACCATTCATTACTCCTGGTTTGCGGAAGGGGCTGACTGCTATATCGTGCCTACTGAAGAGGCGAAACAACTGTACTTGCAACGTGGCCTTGATCCGAAAAAGGTTCATATGTTGGGTATGCCCATCGATCCCAAGTTTACCCATCCGGTAGCCAGCAAGCACGAACTGCGAGAGCGTTTTGGCCTGCGCCCCGATCTGCCGGTGGTGCTGCTGGTAGGTGGCGGAGATGGTGCTGGTGGCTTGCAGACCGCAGTGCGTGCTATTTCCCATGCGCGTTTGCCCGTTCAATTGCTGGTTGTCACCGGACGAAATCGCACGCTCTATGCCCATCTTCAGCGTACCCATGCCAGCCTGCATGTGCCAGCAAAAATCTTCGGTTTTGTGCATAATATGCCGGAACTGATGCACGCTTCCGACGTGATTGTAACGAAGGCCGGCCCAGGCACCATCTGCGAGGCACTCTGCTGTAACCTCCCGATCATCTTGAGTGGCTACGTGCCGGGGCAGGAAGAGGGCAACGTTGATTTTGTGGTCGGGAACAAGGTGGGTGTGATGGCGCATGATCCGGTTGAGTTGGTGGATGCCATCAGACGTTATATCAAGCCGGGTTCACCGGAGCGCAAGGTACAGCAGGAGAACGCGCTGCGTCTCTGTCGTTCCAGAGCTTCCTTTGATATAGCACACTGTATTCTCAGCTACCTGCCCCCGGCGGACGCGCCAGGCCCCTGGCAATCTGCGCGCTGGCGACGGCGGCAGCAGAAGATGAGCGGGCGACTACGTTCCGCTATTCGCCTGCGGCGCATTCGTCGTCGTCTATCGAAACCACTATTGAAGGGGTCGGTGATGGAGCGTCTGGCCCATTTGCGTATTCAAAGTCTCTCAAATCGGCGCTCGATTCCTCCCATAGATCGTAAGTCATAGAGATGGAATAGAACAATATGCGGAAAAACACAACACCGCGACACGGTTGGTGGTGTCGCATGCTGGTGAAGCTGGCGCTTGCCAGCAGCAAAACCTTTTACTATGGTGGTCAGGCCGTTATCGAAGGCGTGATGATGCGTGGACGCACAACAATTGCTATGGCGGGGCGGCGTCCCGATGGTACGCTCTACCTCTATGAAGAGCCACTCAACCCGCGTATTTATCAGAATCCCATTTTTCGTTTACCTTTCCTGCGCGGTATGCTGATGCTCTGGCAAACGCTGGTGCTGGGTTCGCGTATGATGACGCTCTCAGCAACCATCGCTGCTGGTGAGGCGGATGCTCCCTCGTTGGTCGGCGGGACTATTGCGACCGGTGAGGCCGAGGGGGGCGTTTCTTTAGCGGTACGCGATGAACAGAAGACGGATAAGCCACCCACCGACAATGCCAGACTGATATTGAGCCTGCTTCTCTCGATGAGCATGGCGGTGGTGGTTTTCTTTGTCGGACCCGTCTTGCTGGCTAATCTCTTCACGCGCCTGTTAGGACGTACTGCCGGTGAAAGCGATCACAGTCTAATCAATGTGACGACCGAGGGCCTGCTGCGCCTGGGGCTGCTGATTGGCTATCTGAGCGCGATTGGGCGTGTGCCAGATGTCGAGCGCGTCTTTGGCTATCATGGTGCAGAGCACAAGGCTATCAACGCGATGGAACAGGGTGAGCCACTGGATGTTGAACACGTGCGCCTGGCCTCGCGTGTACATACACGCTGCGGTACTGGTTTTCTGCTGCTGGTAATGGTGGTTTCAATCTTTATCTTCGCTCTGGTGCCGAACTACTCGTTATTCACCAGAATTATGGCCCGTATCGCTTTATTGCCTGTCGTGGCGGGTATTGCTTATGAACTGATGCGGGCCGGAGCAGCTAACTATCGCTATCGTGTAGTGCGCTGGCTACTGACCCCCGGCCTGGCATTGCAAGGCTTGACGACGCGCGAGCCAGACGATAGCATGATAGAGTGTGCTATTGCAGCATTACAGCGGGTGATGTTGCGCGACAAATAAGGAATTATGTGCATGGCGTTCAATCCAACCACTCCTCCACCGTTTGGGGAACAAGAAGAGCAGATTTTAGCCGAGTTCGAGTTAAAAGCACCGGCAGTGCTTGGTGATACTGATAAGGCAGAGACGCTGCCAACCCCGGAGACAATCCGCGAGCAAGAACACGAGGGGCCACCGCCGCCGACCGCGCCGGAAGGTGAGCGCCCTCACTTGCGTTTCTCCGCCACGCGCTGGGCCTCGACCGGCCTGGTGCGTGTCATGTACCGTTTCTGGACGCGCGTGGCCGCCCATCTCTTTCCTGAAAACTCGAAGAGCGAGGCGCTGGCGCGTTCGCTACATATTCCGTTGCCCGATACCTTGAATATGAGTTGGGTGACGGATCATCTGGCGGTCGGGGGCCGCATCCGTCCCGAAGATATCAGAGCGTTAAGCTTGCTTGGCGTGACCGATGTGATCGATACACGTTCCGAATATCAGGATGATGAACAGGCACTGGCGCGCGAACATATCCAGCTTCTCTATTTACCTACGCCCGATACTTACCCGTTGAGTGTCGAAGACCTGATGCGTGGTGCCGAATGGGCTACCGCGCGCATCAAGAAGGGGGGGCGCGTCCTTATCCACTGTGAGCATGGCGTAGGGCGAAGCGTGTTACTGACCTGCGCGGTGCTGGTCTATAACGGCATGCATGCTCGTGACGCGCTGGCTCTTGTGCAGCGCAAACGCTGGCAGGCCGCTCCCAATCATCGTCAAATAGCGCGCCTGAAAGAGTTCGAGTCAGCGCTGGCGGCTCGACGTAGCGCGTAACGCTCAATAGCCAGGGCCACCCCATCCTCTGTGTTGCGGGTGGTCACGGCCCGCGCTATCGACTTCACCGCCTCTGAAGCCTGTCCCATGGCCACTCCCCAGCCAACAGCCTCTAGCATTTCGATGTCGTTATTGTTATCGCCTATTGCCATCACCTCGCTCATTGCAATGCCGAGACTGCGGGCCATCCAGGCGACGCCACTGGCCTTACTGCAATACGGGTGCATAATCGCCATCTCCGCGCTACCATAATTGCCCTGCTTAATCGAGTTCCAGCTACATGCCAGTGCCGAGATTTCAGGCGCGAGCGTGTAAATTGCCTCTTCTGGTGCGAAAGCTACAACGCGCAAGGGGTCTGGTTTGCCCTGGCACAGTTCGCTGAGCGGAAAACGTGTTATCTGGTCGGGAAAAGTAGCGAGATATTCGCTGAGCCAGGGTGTATCGAAGCTTTCTGGCCCCGTCCAGATTTCTTCACCTCTACCGTTAAGGTGATGCACGACCGGCTGTATGCCATAGCGAGCCAGAATGTGTACCACCTCGTTGGCTACGCTGGCGGTTAGCGACTGCGTGTGTAGGATGGTCGCCTGGGGATGCTGAAGGATGAGTGCGCCGTCGCAAAGAATGAGCGGAATTGAGAGGCCCAGCGCATCGGCGATAGGAGCAGTATTGGTGTAGCGGCGGCCCGTCGCCAGCGTGACAACAATACCTTCGGCCTGCGCGGCATGAATGGCGGCGCGGGTGCGCTCAGTGATCTTGCGCTCTGGTGTTAATAATGTGCCATCAATATCAATTACGAGCAGTTTAATATCCGGTGGTATTAAATCCATACGTTGTACACATTCTATGAAAGGATGCGCGGCGGCCCCCATGAGCTGTCGCGCTAAGAACGCTCTTTACCTATTAAGTATATCACTTGTTTGATATTGGAAATCCTGGTTTTAGGAAGCAAGTAGAGACAAGAGATTTTCGTACTCGCGTTAAGATTTGGAGTTTAGACTAATTTTCCGTGAATCGGCCTGGGAAGCCACTGGAGCAATTTTCGCAAGAATGTGTCTCATCCCGCTCTATAGGCCGTTCTATGAGGAATTAGTCTAAACCTCAATTAAGATAACGTAAAGCGCGTGCGTTCTGAAATCTTTGTTTTTAAGATACCGACAATCTCCTCAATTTCTAACTTTGAACTGGTTTGTAATCCCAATCCTCTTGCAATACCATTCGCGTCAGTGCTAAAGCGAGAGCTAAGTTCCAGGTGGTATGAGAGATCCTCTGCGGCTTGTAAGCCGTAAACATGAAATTGAGCAGAATCACCGAGGCGTGCCTGATTGAGATGACTGAACTGGAACTCTTTTTTTATGTAGTCCATGAAGTGATCTTGTATTACCAGCACCAGATGTTTATTGATCTCCTCAAATGTCTGAACTTTATGGTGGACTTGCATTAAGATGGTTTTAGCTGTCATCTTCCAATTCATGCCAAAAGTTCTATTGTAAGTAGTTAACAAGGTTTCAGTATCGACCTTGAAACCTTGCGAATAGAGAAATCTTTGTCGGTCAGACCATGTTGTCCCTGTTGTATCTAGCGTTTGAAGTTCCAGTCCTACAAAGTCTCTAATCTCATATTTTCTCGCAGAGACAAGGAAAAAGTCTACGTTGCCACCTGGAATGCTAATTTCTGGAACAATGTGTAATTCGTTACCCGGTTCATGAAGAGTAAGCAAATGCAAACAATCTATAAATATCTGTCGTCTCTCCAGAAGACGGGCTGGGCAAATGATAACGTTCTTCTCTTCTTTACCATAAGTTACGGTACAGGTTCCAATAGTGACATTTGGATTGCTCTTCCTTGTTTTATAACATCTTCTGTTTAAATAAGGACAGTATTCTTGCAGCACGATATTTTCCCAGTCAACAACTTTGTTTGATCGTGTTGAGACACCATACATTTCAAGGATTTTTGTCATAGCAATATTGAACACCTTTCCTCAGCAAACTGCACGTATTCTTTTGAAATATCTATGCCGATGGATTTTCTCTGGAGTGTCCTGGCTACATAGTTGGTTGTGCCTGTACCACAAAAAGGATCAATCACTATTCCATTGGTCGGACAGGTGGCCAGAATAGGGATTTTGCATAGGTCTTCTGGATAAGGGGCAAAATGCTCAAATCGAGCCTGTCGGTCTTCGGGGATGATCTCCCATACATCGCCGGGTTTGCTACCCTTTGGATGATAGAGTAAAAAATAGAACCCTTTCTCTTTTAGCTCTTTTGCTCTTCCTGAGAGTTTTTCTGAATTGGAATGAGTAGTGCGTTGCTGTCCCCGGATAATCATTCTGAAATCATCTATCTCATGTTCACTAACTTTTCTTAGCACCTCATTGAGTGCTTTCAGTGCCTCATCCTTTTCAGCAGGTGTTAAAGCAGTAGAAAGCTCTATTTGACGTTTATACCTGATCCCGCTGACGCCAGTTGCAGAGACGACGGCTCCATTAACGACTCTAGATTTCCGGGGATCTGAGCGAAGCTGGTCGCTATCGTAATAGTAGCCTTTAGCACTCTTAACAAAGTGGAAGAGATTTTCATGCGTATTTGCTAGACGATCTGTTGTATTATCAAGTCCCCCCTTTACTTTATTCCAGATAATGCTGTTGCGCAAAACCCATTGTTGCTCGTCGGTAAGGCGAAGGGCAATGCGCCAGGGAATACCCATCAGATTCTTGTTGAGATAACTATCACCTATGTTAAGCCAAAATGAACCTGTAGGTTTTAGTATCCTTTTGATCTCTTTCGTAATGGCGAGAATGTTGATAATATAGTCCTGATAGTTGTTTTCTAAGCCAACGCCGCCATTGTCGTATTGACGTTTTTGCCAGTATGGCGGGCTGGTCATACACATGTCAATGGAGTCCGAAGGAATTTGTTTAAGAACGGAAAGAGCGTCTCCTACCAGAAATAGAGGTGTTGTCTCATTATTTCTGATATAAGAGTAAAAAATATCGGCAATACTGTATTGGTGATTTACTAGAGACTCTGCAATCATACGATTCCGTCCACCTTTAAGGCTCACAATTAGTATTGATTTGTAGTCAGGTTGGAACTGTGCATGTACTATACTACTCTTGGGCCAAAAAGGGAAGAGCGCTAACCTCTTTAAGAGAATATTTCCATGTATGCATTAATTCAAAATTTAATCTCAATAGATTAGAAATTATAATATAAATATTAGGAACGACTCTGCAAGCCATCTCTGACTCACAGAGCCGCTTCTAGTCCTCTCTAGTCCGCTGCTTAGTTCCCGACATAGCCGAGAATGTCGCTACCGCCTCGTGTGGGGAAACTGCCGCCGCTCGTGTTCCAGTACATCGGGCGCTCGGCCACAAAAGGGGAGCCGGTGGCAGCGCTGACGGTCATCGAAACCTCGTAGCCGCGATGGTCGTCGCCGCTGTGTACGAGATATTGCAGCACCAGGGCGGTGATGTCGATGGTGGAGCGACTCTGGGCCGCGACCGATAACGTCTGTGTGTAGGTGCGTCCATATCCGTTCATCAGCTTGATGGTAATGGTTTCGTTGCTCGCTGTGGGATTCTGGAGCGTGAGCCACTCGTTGTAACCACGATTGCTGTAGCCCTCGGCGAAGCTATAGGCGCTGAAGGTGGCTGGCCCGCTTTGCCCCATCACGTCCGTCAGGCCTACAGTTGATAGTGTACTGTGTTGGTATTGGAAGAAGAGTTCGCGTTGTGCGACGATGGGTGTGTTGCTTCTGATCTCCGCCGAAACTTCTGGTGTGAGCTTACAGGGTGTGGTATCACAGGTACCGCTCGGATGGCTATAGAACTGGTTGACGTTCATGATGTATTGGCTCTGGGCCGCGACCGTCACCTGAATTGTTTGCGTGTGACCACCCTGATACTCCAGCTTGATGAGCGCATTGACCGCACTGCTGCCGGTATTGCCGAGCACGAGATATTCCTGAAACCGTCCACCTGTGTAGCCCTCAGCGAAGAGCCAGTCGCTAGCGGTTGTCTGCGCGCCAACAACGCTGGCGGCACCAGAGATTGTACCGGCGTTACCCTCATTGATATTATAGAAGTAGCTTGGACGCTCGATAACGACGGGTTGGGTCGAGGTGACGACGGCGATGACGTGCTGAGGCAGATTCAGGGGATCGGGTGTCAGGGTACGGCGGGCACCGGCGGGAACCTGGATGCTCTGTGTGCCGACGATATGCCCGCCAGCGTAGTAGCTCGCTGTGACTGTGGCTGCCTGACCTGTGGGTGGATTGAGAATAGTGAAGTATGAGTTAATAAACGAATTGGAGCCGGTCTGAGTCTGCACGTCGGCAAAGACGAAACTGGTGTTCAGGTGCGTCGCGCCCAGCGTATCACTACCGCTAAGGACATTGTGATAGTTGAAGTACATCGGGCGTTCAGCCACGATACCGGTGCAAGCTGGTGTGCTGGTGCTGTTTACCGTAACAATCGTTGAGACATCCGCCGCCGGGGTCTGCCAGGGCTGAATGCCCAGGTCGGCATTAACCGGCTCGGTTAGACGTGAGGTAGGTGGGATAGTGACGTTGACCGTTTTCTTATTTAATGCGGTTGTGTTGTCAAAGGTATACAGGTATTGAATTGAGACGGCACAGGAGTTGACAGGATCGGGATTATCGAGCGTCAGATATTCCTGAAACTGCTTACCGACGTGCCCCTCGGCGAAGTACCATATCTTATTGACCGGCGCGACGGGTGGGTTGAGTGGTGGCGTGCCAGTTGGCGAGGGCGTGGTCGTGCTGGTCGTGGTTGGTGTTGCAGTGGATGAGGGAGCGATCAGGCTCGTAGGAATCTTGTCTATCATGAAGCCGAACTGTTCGCTGATCCAGACATTACCCTGCCCGTCTAGCAAGAAACCATCGTGGGGATGCGGGTTTGCATCGGTCGGCGTAATCAGGCTGATAGCTTGATAGGTGCTGGTGGACGGGTTGAGAACACCGACACGGTTGTCGAGCGAGTCGTCGAACCAGACGTTGCCGCTGCTATCAAGCTGAATGCCGGAGATATGGGTACCGGCGCACGGTGTTGGTGTTGTGCCGGGTGTTGCCGTCGGGCAAACGCCGATAGAAACCTGGTACTCAATATCCTGGTTGGTCGAGGGATTGAATTTGCCGATCTGGCCCAGGAACCCCTCTGTAAACCAGACATTGCCCTGGCTATCGACTGTTAAGAGGTGGGGGCCGGGATTGGCGATGGTATGTTCGGTAATCGTGATTGTGCCGGTGCTGGTCGGGTTAAATTCGCCGAGTTTGTTCGTGCCGTTTTCGGTGAACCAGATGTGCCCGTTGGGAGCCTGCGTGATGCCGTAGGGATTGGCTCCGGCGGTGGGAATGGCGTTCTCGACGAAAGCGTGGCTGGTGGTGTTAAAGAAGCCAATCTTGTTGCCTTGAATTTCGGTGAACCAGAGGTTGCCGCCGTTCAAGAGCAGATCATACGGTGCGGCATTAGGCGTCGGGGCTGTCCACTCTGTCCAGGTATTGGTCGAGGGTACCAGTTCACCAATAGCATTGTGTGTCGGGTCAGTGAACCAGACGTTGCCATTATTATCAACGACGAGGAAGACGGGGTTATAGATGACGTTGACCGGCGGATTGAAATTCTGTACCAGGGTATCACTGGCGACACTATATTCGCCGATCACACCTGGCGGGGGTGTGCCACAGACGGGCGAGGCATCACAAGCTGGTTCCGCAACCCAGAGATGGCCCGCAGTATCAAAGGTAATTGCCCAGGGATTGGTTGCTGTTGCGGCCTGGGTATAGCTGATCGCGTAGGCATGAGGGGTAAAGAGAATGTTCCAGCCTAATATACCACTGGCGAGGATCGCCAGCGACGCGATACTCATGCGTATAAACAAGCCGAGTGATCGTACTGACGCCGTTGGGGTGTTCCTGTCAGCATCAGGTTGGTGAGAGAGACTCTGCATAGGTTTTTCACATCCTCACGGGAACTGGACAAACGCATACAGGTATGATTACCTGCTCTATTGCCACTATACCGATAGGAGTAAAATGATAGAGGTCAAAATGTTGAAGGAGAGAGGAACATGAAACATGTAGAGGCAAAATGCCTGTTATGCTGGCTGATGGCTCTTTGCTTGGTAGCTTTTTTATTGGCAGCTTGTATAAATCAAGGTAGTAGCCTATCATCTGCTACTTCGCTCACACCATCCCCACACAAGTATATATGGCTCATCTCGAATGCAGCTCTCAGATTACTTGAGCAAACTGATCCGTCAGGTACCCTTGCTAAAACGTATTTTGACAATCCTGATACCTATCTCTTAGGAGCGAGTACGACAGGTGAGCCGCCAGACTGGTTGAGTGTGCCAACAATCAGTTTCACCAGTTACGCGACCTTGCAACGGGCTTTTGAGCGAGAAATGATCAGTCCTATGGTAAAAGCAGTTGTTTATGATAATGAATCGTGGCGTTTTACTCCTGTACAGGAGCAACGTGATCCCGCGTTGTACTACCGGCTTGCTGCTCAGCTTGTGCATCAGCATCATCTCCTTTTTATCGCTACGCCTGCAACTGACCTGGTGCAGTTGCAGGCATCTACGCAAGGGACAATATATCAACGATTTTTGCAGCTAGGGTTTGTTGCGGCAGCCGCCCGTTATGCTGATATATATGAGATACAAGCACAAGGTTCTGAGATGAATCTGGAGCAATATAAGACATTTGTGAAAGAAGCAGTTATGCAGGCGAAGGCGGCGAATCCACATGTGGAGGTGCTGGCGGGATTGAGTACGAATCCAGATGGGAAAAAGGTGACCGCCGACGAATTGTATCGGGCCGTATTAGCGACGCAAGATACCGTGAGCGGATACTGGTTGAATATTCCCTCTGGAGGAGCATATTGTCCAGGATGCGGGAAGCCACAGGTGCAGGTAGCTATTAGCTTCCTGAAAGAACTATCAAGTCAGGGTGCAACAGCAGGAAATTGATGCAAATCCTGCTGTTGCCTCTGCTCTGATGGTTGCTGGTCGGTTTAGCCACCGACGTAGCCGAGCAAGCTGCTACCTCCCTGCACGCCGAAACTGGAGACGCCGTTGGTATTAAAGTACATTGGGCGCTCCGCGATGAAGGGCTGGCCGTTGAGCGTTTGCACGGTCATAGAAACCGAGTTAGCGGTGCTGCTGGTGCCGGGATTGAAGGCCGTTTGTACCAGCGCGGCGATGTCCAGCGTATAGCGGCTGTTGGCCACAACATTAAAGCTTTGACTGAATGTTTGTCCATTGCCGTTCAGCAGCGTAACCGTGATACTCTCGGTGGCCTGGGTGGGATTCTGAATGGTAAGCCATTCGTTGTAACCACGCGCGGCATACCCCTCGGCGAAACTGTAGATGCTATGAGTGGCCGGACCGACCTGCCCAATGGTATCGGTGCCACCGATGGCTGCTGTTGGCAGGGTGTGTTTGTAGGTGAAGTAGATTTCACGTTGCACAATGATCTGCTGACCAGTAGATTGCACCTCTGCCGAGACTTGCGGTGTGGACCCGGCGAAGGTGTTATTGGCATTGACGTCCCAGATTTGCTGCATGTTGTTATGCAGGGTGAGGGTGAATTGCTTCACTACCCCTGTTTGAGATTTTAAGAGGATCGTCACATTGGCACTGCCCGTCAGGCTGGTGGGGTCGAGGTTAGCGATGGTCAGATATTCCTGGAAACCAGGGCCGGTATAGCCTTCCGCGAAGAACCAGTCGTTGGCGAGGGCAGGTTGACCGACGACATCATAAGCGCCACTGGCGTTATTGACGTTAGAGAAGTATGTTGGGCGCTCTACCATAATCGGTACGTTGTTGGTGGAAGTGACAATGGCAGGCATATGGCCGGTGTAGCCTGCCAGTGAAGGCGCAATCGTGCCGCGCGCGTGAGCCGGTACGGTCAACGTCTGTTGTAGGGCTGCGAACGGTTGTGGGTAGATGACCTGGACATTGGCAGGCGTATTGTTGGGGTTCAGAATGGTGATATATGAGGTGAAGTTAGAACCATTGACACTACCTGAAGGCACATCGGCAAAATAGAATTTGGTGCCCAGTTTCGTTGCTCCGAAAACGTCGGTACCGCTGGCGATGCCCTGGAAGTTGGTGAAGTACATTGGTCGCTCGACTACGATACCCTGGCAGTTTGGTGTGCTGGTCTTGTTCACCGTTACAACCGTTGCCACTGAGGCAGCGCTGGTCGATGAATCGGCAATGCCAAGATCGCCATTGACCGATTCGGTGAGGCGGCTGGCAGCCGCGACCTGCACCGCAACGGTTTTATTAAGTGGCGTTGTACTGCCGTCCATGACGTAGTTATACTGAATGTTGACCGCACAGGCGTTGGGCGTCGGGTTGCCGATGGTCAAATATTCGCGGAAGCTCTTGCCGACGCGCCCCTCAGCAAGATACCAGGCTGTATTGACCGGCCCGACCTGTAGCGGGGTTGATGTTGATGTGGCTTTCGGGTTAGCAGCTTGTGCATGGTGTGTGCTGCTAATGAGAAGCCATCCCAACAGGATGCTGCCCGCGATGGCAGCGGTAGCTAATCCGAGACGTATAACAATGCTCATGATGCGTGACGATTGTTTCGTCCCCCAGAAACGCTCTTTCATTGAAAATCTTCGTCTCCTTTCACAATAATGTGAAAATCATTATTGTGTTTCTAGAATGGAAATTACCATTATATAGTACTATTGTCATCTAATAAGATATATTGGATGGCAAATATTAAAAGCAAGTTAAATTGTGCGGTGTTGTGTATATATTGAGAAGTGTGCTGTTCTGTTTGAATTGTACAACGAGGCATGTTGATGAGGATAACTTTACCTGCTCCGTATAGACAAAATTCCTAGACCTCTGATACAATCCAGGTATGAACATGAAAGAAGTACGATCTGATAACACATATAATGCGCGGACGAAACGCCGCATGCGCGGCAATCACGATGCTTCTAGTAATACCCAGCCCTATCATGCATATGCCGCTGTGCCTGTGGTAGATGGTTTTCCCTTGCTGCCTGATGAGTGTCCTTGCAGCACGGTACGCGATAGTTTGTATGATCTCATTCCGTTGGGGCCACGTGAAGTGAAGTTGATCGGTACAGCGGCGTTTTTGCGGTTGCAAGGGATCAAGCAACTGGGGTTCGTCTATCGTATCTGGCCTGGAGCCACTCACACGCGCTATGAACATAGTCTGGGTTGTTATCATCTTGCTGTGCGCGCCTTGCGTGCGCTTTTGCAGCGTGGAGCGGATGGTGGCCTTGAGGGTGTCTCAGTGAGTAGTATGCAGACGTTGGTGGTGGCGGCGCTCCTGCACGATATCGGTCATTACCCGTTCTCTCATACGATAGAGGGATTGGGCACGCCTGTTGTGCTGCACGAACAGGTGGGACGCACAATTATTGAGCAGAGCGAGATTGCGACCATTCTGGAGCGAGACTATCGGCTTTCGCCAGAACGGGTGGCGGACTTTATCGATCCGCCCAGGAATCGTCCCCTCTCACCTGATGACGAACTGCTGAGCCACTTGCTGAGCGGAGCGCTGGATATCGATAAGCTGGATTACCTGCCACGTGACGCGCGCGCGTGTAATGTGCCCTATGGCGGAGTGGATGTCGCGCGCCTGTTAGGTGCATTGCGGGTGCAGGAGGTGCATGGGCAACGTCAAATTGTAGTCACACATAAGGGCATCAGTCCACTGCATTCATTGTTGCATGCACGGCAGGAAATGTTTGATAATATCTACTGGCATCATACCGTGCGCTCTATGCAAGTTATGCTCACACGCGCAGTGCAGGAGGCATTGCTGAGTGAGACATTGCGTGCCGAACAGTTGCCTGGCCTGAACGATACCTCATTGTTGATGTTGCTAGCCGGGGAAACCATGCCTGCCGGAGTACGCGCGCTGGCAACCGCCTTAGAATTGCGTCAACCGCATAAGGTGGTGGTAGAGGTAAGCAGCGCGGCAGGCCGTCTCTTCCAGCGCCTTGAAGCGCTTTTCTGGGATGCACAGCGACGACGGCGTATTGAGCAGGCACTGGCTGCTGAGCTTGCCGATGTGCTTGAGATGGAGATTGCGGATTACGAGCTTCTCCTTGATATTCCGCGCCCAGAAAAATGGGAGATGGATGTATGGATCTCCTTCGCGCATCCACCTGTTGGCATGGAGCCTCTAATGACCTGGGTGGAGGCGACCGGTCTACAGCCCGATGATCTCGCACGCTATGAGCAGCATCAGCGGCGTATTCGCGTAGTGGTTTCCGAGCGGCTACGCCCGGTGCTGCTCGAACGCCGCGATGATCTGCTTATCCCCCTCATTGAACGCCTGGTATGAGGCTACTTCTTACGCTGGTACATCAAGCGGATGGCTTTTTCATGGATGCGGCGGGCGGGCAGATAGTCGCTATCAAGTTTGAGCGCACGAGCGGCAACCGCGACGGCTTCGCGATAGCGTTCCAGGCGATATAGCGTATCGGCCTTCATGGTCATAAAGCGCACGTTAGAGGGGTCAAACTCAAGCAGGCGCTCAAGGGCATCGCGGGCTTCCTCGAAACGTCCCATGCCGCGTAGGCCACGCATATAGTGTTCCCAGGCGAAGAGACTATCGGGTGTGATCTTGATCAGTTCCTGCGCCACCTCTTGGAGCGCCTCATACTGTTCCAGCGAGCGTAGTGCTATGATAGCCTGTGTGAGCATGGTGACATCGCCCGGATGAAGCGTCAGGGCGCGGCGGGCATTAGGGATGACATCCTGCATAAGCCCCATTTTGCAGAGAATCTCGCCCTTCATCTGAAATGCGAATAAAGAGGCCGGATCGTATTGTAGGCTGCGCTCAAAGGCGTCCAGCGCTTCACCGAGGCGCTCAAAGTTGAGCAGGGCGACCCCGCGATTGGCCCAGGCGCGAGCGTCGTGAGAGGCCAGTTCTATAGCGCGTTGCGAACTGCGCAAGGCTTCAGGAAACTTTTGCTGCAAGAGGTGTAGCCCACTGCGGTTAATCCAGGCCAGGGGCAGGTTGGTATCGAGCAGCAGGGCCTGGTCGTTAGCAATAGTAGCTTCCGAGATGCGCTCCAGCTTCTGGAGTGCGCGTGCCTTGAAAGCCAGCGCCTGGGCCGAGCCTGGATTGAGTTCCAGGAGATGGCGCGCGGTATGTTCCAGTTGCTCGAACTGGTTGAGGGCATCTTGCGCGGTGGCGAGGCCGAGATAGACCTCCTCGTTCTCCTCGTCTCTCTCTGCCAGTTGGGTAAAGATCTCCGCCGCCATTGACCATTGTTTCTCCTGTAAGTATTGTTGTGCGCGTTGTATCAACTGTTCGTACTCCACTTGTAAAATATCCTGTGCTGATTGTTCATCTATCTGCATGTGCTGATTCTTGTGGGTGGATGTTACCATATCCTCGGCACAAGATGGCTGTTCGTTGATTTTCATTATTTTGCGCTCTTCCGTTCTCTATTTATGATGTACATTATCTCATTATTGGGCTGAACGGACAAGGGCTAGCAGGCAATCTCATACAAAGATTTTACAAATGTCGTAAAGAAATTTGAGGATAGTGCGCTATGGTATACACAGACAAAGGTCACTCGTGTAATAAGCAGTTATACTGAGGCATATAGACAGGGGAGGCTCCAAATGTACTACGTGAATAATGATCCACAAGATACTAATAATCAACCGACAATCGCGGACAATTCGCCCGTGCCACCGATGCTACCGGGCGGCTCTTATTACAATAGTAATGTTCCACCGACCCCTCCTGGCCCCGGTCGCCGCACGCCCCGCACGTGGCTGGCGGTGCTAGTTACGATGCTGGTGGCGCTCCTCTTTGGCGTGGTCGTCTTTGCGGCTGGCTGGGAATTTGGACGCAGCGGCACAGCAACGACTCAGAATCCGGCCCCATTGCAGCAGGGGCAGCAGACGCCGGTTGCGACGATCCCTCCGCTAAGCAGCAATAATATTGAAGCCGTGCGTGAGGCGGTGATTGCAAATGTCAGCCCTGCTGTCGTAGAGATTAACGTGCAGACCGCGCAAGGAGGGGCGATTGGCTCCGGTGTTATCATCGATAAGCGTGGCTACATCGTGACAAACAACCATGTGGTTGCCGGGGCGCGGCAGGTACAGGTTGTTTTCAGCAATGGTCACACGGAAAATGCCACTGTTGTGGGTACTGATGCTGCTGATGACCTGGCGGTTGTGAAGGTCAATCCACCAGCTAACATGGTTGTGATATCTATCGGCGACTCCTCGCAGTTGAAAGTGGGCCAGGATGTGCTGGCGATTGGCAACCCGCTTGGCATTACGCAGACGGTCACGAGTGGCATCATTAGCGCGCTCAACCGTACCGTCAATGAGGGTCAGGGTGGCGCGACTATTCCGGGCGCGATTCAGACTGATGCGCCGATCAACCCAGGCAATAGCGGTGGCGCGCTAGTGAACTTACAGGGGCAACTCATCGGCATTCCAACGTTGACGGCTATTGACCCTGAGTTCAATACACCGGCGAGTGGAGTTGGTTTCGCCATTCCGTCCAACCGCGTCAGCTTTATCGTCAAGCAGATTATTCAGTATGGCCGTGTTTTACATACCGGACGCGCCGCGCTAGGTGTGGAGGTGACGGATGTGACGCCGATGGTTGCTCTACAAGATAATCTGAGTGTCAACCAGGGCGTGCTGATTGTGGGTGTGCAGTCCGGCGGTGGCGCTGCGAAAGCCGGTCTCCAGGTCGGCGATGTAATTGTGCAGATCGGCAACACGCAAGTGACAGACACAAGCACTCTGGCTGATGCGCTTCTCAACTATAGCGTCGGGCAGACGGTGCCTGTCAAAGTGGTGCGCGGCACGCAACAACTCACCGTCAATGTTACGTTAGGTGAATTGCAGGCTCAATAGCCTTCTTTGCGACAAAGGCGTGGCTTGACGGACAAAAAGGTCAGTTGGGCCACGCTTTCTCATGTTCCTCTCATGTGCGACTGCTATCAATAGCATGAAAGTGGTGAACTGACCGTGCCCTTCGTACTATAGCAGCTAGCCTCCTGGGGCAAAGTGTGTTATAGTTGGCTGGGTTTGGCAAATGTGTCGGTTTGCGAAGGAGGCTGTTTCTTGTCACATATAACTGATATTCTGACCCAAGTTATTACCAATCTTTATGTCTCGACCGGTCTGCTAGGGATTGTCCTGGCGATGGCCATTGAAAGCTGTTGTATACCTCTTCCAAGTGAGATTGTGATGCCACTGGCGGGTATTATGATTGCCAGTGGAAAAATTTTGCATGGCATCAGTACACCGTTGTCCCTCGTGCTGGTCGCGTTGGCCGGTTCATTGGGGTGTTTAATCGGTTCGACCGGGGCCTATTGGATTGGCTACGCTGGCGGACGCCCTCTTATGCTAAAGTATGGCCGTTATGTCTTGATCTCGCAACATGACGCTGATAAAGCAGACGCTTTTTTCCAGCGTTGGGGTAGCGCTACGGCTTTTTTCTCCCGCTTACTTCCGGTTGTACGAACTTACATCTCCTTACCGGCAGGTATTGCAAAGATGCCTTTCGCACGCTTCTGCATCTATACCTTCCTCGGCTCGTTTCCCTGGAGCCTGGGCTTAGCCTACGTAGGGGTTATCCTGGGCGATCACCTCAACGTCCTGGCTCCCATCTTCCACGATCTGGATGTAGTCATCTTGCTGGCAATTGTTGCTCTGGTAGCACTCTACATCTGGCGACACGTGCGCAATGATCGCAGGGCACGTGAGGAACACGCCGCTCAAGCCGCCGCTCAGAGCGTGCAGCAGCCGATACCTTTTAACAACGGGGGACAGTCCTGGGGCCAGTTGCCAGGGCAAGCCGGGCAGTTCGGTGCCGCCGGTATGCCGCAGCAGTGGGGACAATCCGCCCCTCCACAATCGCCGCTACCACCACAACAGTTTATGCCGCAGCGAGGGGGACAGTGGACACCTCAACCTCCGGCTTCGCCGCCGCCTTCGCAGTTTGCGCCCGCGCCTTCTCAGCAACCAGCGCAACAATGGAGCCAGTGGGGACAGATGCCTCCCTCGGCACCTACAGGACAGCAGGCACCGTACTCCCTGTATCCACAAGCTCAGCCATCCCAGTGGCCTCAACAATCTCAGCAGGGCTGGGGTCAGCCGACGCAACAACCTTATCCACCACAGCGCTAAGGAATATGCTTGTGAAGACCGATTGCAAAGCTAATTAACTTGTGCAAGTTGTCAACGTGATCTGGCTCAGTGCCATAGCCTATGATGGCTCAAGAGCGACGTTGACTTCTTGCACAGCAAGCGCGGTGCGCAGGTCCTGGGGTGCAAGCTCAATCAAAAAACCTCGTTTGCCTCCGTTGATGTAGATGCGGGCGAGCGTGAAGATAGTGGCCTCGACATAGATGGGTAGTTTTGTCCGTGTGCCGAAGGGACTGATGCCACCCACGAGATAGCCGGTATATTTCTGAGCCGTCGCTATGGGACAAGGTTCGACGTGGCGTGCGCCAATGCTGCGCGCAAGCTGGCGTGTTGAAACCTCGCGGTCGCCGTGCATGAGGACGAGCAAAGGTGCATGTGTGTCGGTTTCCATAACCAGCGTCTTGATGACGGCATGTTCGGGTACGTTGAGCATAGCGGCAGCGTGATGGGTGCCGCCGTGTTCCTCGTAGGGGTAGAGATGGGGGACAAAGGCAATCCGTTTCTCTCGTAGAAAGCGGATTGCCGCTGTGACAGGATATTGTTCTTTAGGCATATCTACACCTTATTTGATCAGGGGACGTTTCCCAATAGTGGCCTTTACAAAGCGTGTGTAGAGTGGTCGCTGTCCCTCGACTGCCAGACCAGCCTCGCGGAAGAGGCGGTACATACTTTCCTGGTTGAAGGTGTTGGCATGCTTAATGATGCGTGCTAACCATCTGGGTGCGCTGATATCGCCGAGAATGAAATAGCCACCAGGACGCAGGACGCGCGCTATTTCGTGTAAAGCAGCGGCGTGATCTTGCCAGTGATGAAAGGAAAGTGTGCTAAGTGCCAGGTCTACGCTATAGTCGGGCAGTGGAAGAGCCTCGGCGGTAGCAACGTAGAAGGTCGCATCGGGATGCCGCTGTTTGGCCTCCTCAACCATACCCTCCGCAGGGTCTACGCCAATCAAGCGTGCGTTAGGCCAGCGCTCCGCCGCTGCGCGTAGCAGCCGCCCGGTGCCGCAACCAATATCCGCAATAACTGTTGGCTCTGTAGAAAGCACCTGTGCGGCTATCTGGATAATGCCTCGATGCACGCGGTCAAAAAGCCAGTTTTGCAGTGGCGAGTTCTCATAAGTTTTAGACCAGCGATCAAAGCGCTCAATATCGGTGTTGGGTTGATGCGCAATCATTATTCTCCTCCTTCGTAGAATAGCCGTTGCTATAATAGCACGAAATACTTCCATCTATCTACGGATCGCTGCTCCATATGACTATTTTAATTTTTAGGGTATCAGTGTGATCTTTTTGTGAGAGTAATGTGTTACTATATTTCTTGACTAAAATATGATCGTGTTTTGTAGTGAAAAGAGAAACGAAGAAATATGGAAACTCTCGCTCTACTTATTAACGCACTGGTGACTGGTGCCAACGCTTATGGACGGTCGTCAGATGATCCCCTCCAACAGCTCCATCGCTCTTACTACCGGCTCTTGTTACGAAACCTCTGTCGTTCTGGAACAAATGGCAAACAGGTGGTGCATCTGATGCAGGGCTATATGCGTTCTGGTACACTCAACAAATCTGAGGTCGAAACAGCGTTGTTGCGTGCCAGGGCGCATCTACAGTCGGCATTGCTGTGGGCGGCAATCTGCATTGTGCGACATGATATGTACACTTCAAATATCCGCTGAGGTGTATGTGCCCGGATAATATGTAGAGAGCGTCATACCTGAGAGCAGTTTGTGAGTGTGGTTTCTCATCCCGTGATTTCCTGTGAGATTATTAGGGATAGGCTCTCAGTAGAGAACTTGTGCTATTTTGTGCAGAAAATCATCGCTGGGAGAGAAAACGCATGTGACAAAAAGTGGTAGCGATACGATGTTAAGAATATCTGTAGGCAAAGTAATTCGTTCTGGAAGCATACCATAGAAGTTGTTATGGCTGGATTGATAATGAGGAATAACTGTGACGCAACAACATGGGCCTCGTGAAAAGCTGACGTTATCCATCGAAAGGGCAGTGCTATCCGTGTGGAGGCATATCCGGTGGCATACTTTCCGCTCCTGGTTAGGTGCCCATACATTTATTCCGCCCGGTGTTCCCGCCCATCGCTGGCATCCTCTGTTTGCATATCTTTTGGCATTGATAGTGCAAACATGCTTTACATGTGTCAACTTTCTGTTGCAGCAGGCGTTTCCTACCTTTCGTATACCGATATTGCTTGAAGCTTTCGGTGTAGCTCTGATTTCGCTGCTCTTCGGTGTTGGGCCTGGGGTCTTCGCACTGATTTTGAGTATTCCCCCTATTGCTCTGAAGTATTCCCCGGTCCTCCCCAGGGCTTTGGGCCTAGCCGACCTCATCTCCTTGCTCCTTTTTGTTTGTGTGGGAGGCATTATTTGCCTGGCAACGGTTTCTCTTGAACGTGCCCGTCGTGTTGTAGCGTCTCTGGTTCATCAGCTTGCGTTACAGTGTACTCGCCAGGAAACTATTCTGTATGCCATACCCTCTATCGTCTCGATTCATGATCAGAAGGGCAAAATTGTGCAACGCAATGCTCAAGGAGAGCAAATGCAGCGCGAACATCATCCGTTCTTTATCGGGGATGGTGTGGAAGCACCAACCGCTTGCTTCACAAAAGCAGGTATCCCGTTGACGGCAGAAGACTGGCCGATTACACGGGCTTTGCGCGGGGAAGCGGTCAACAATATGGAGATTGTGAGTCGTGTTTCCCCAACCGAAGAGTGGGTAAGCTTGATGAGTGCAGTCCCATTCTATAGTGAGCAGCATCAGCTTGAAGGTATTGTTTCCGTTGTCCAGGATATTACTGCTTTGCGTCACGCGCAGCAGGAGGAGAAGTTAGAGGCAAAGGCGCGTGAACTGGCGTTGCAGGAAGCGGCTCAGCAGATGGACGCCTTTCTAGGTATTGCAGTGCATGAACTGCGCACACCGCTTAGTGCGACGCTGATGAATGCCCAGCTAGGCCTCCACCTGCTCAAACATGAGATCGCTCAGCAAGAGGGCCAGCCTGAACCGTCCGGCTCTCAAGAGCAGCGCGATGCCTGGAAGAAAACTGCGACCAGGCTTGCAGAGATTCTGGGCTGGATTGAGCAACAGGGCATGCGACAAAAACGGCTCATCGATGATCTGGCCGAGGCAACACGTATTCAGGCTGAGCGATTGGAGTTGCATCAGCAGCCTTGCCGCCTTGTGGAGTTGGTGCGTCAGGAAGTGCGGGAGCAGCGCTTACACATGGCTGAGCGCACGATCATCGTGGAGTCGCAAGTGCCGGAAGATCTCTTTGTGCTGGCCGATGCAGGGCGTACTGCACAGGTAGTCAATAACTATCTCTCTAATGCGCTCAAGTATTCCCCTCCGACGGAAGCCGTGCAGGTGCGTATAGCCTTTGATCCTCAAAATGTTCGTGAGGTCAGAGTTTCGGTGATCGATCAGGGGCCGGGATTAACTGCGGAAGCACAAAAGCGCATCTGGCAGCGTTTTTACCGGGTGCCGGGTGCTAAAGCGCTAAGCGGAGGAGGTGTGAACCTGGGATTAGGGCTTTACCTCTGCCGTACCTTTATTGAGCGGCAGGGCGGGCGCGTTGGCGTAGAAAGCCAACCAGGCCAGGGTGCTACCTTCTGGTTTGCCTTACCGCTTTTTACAGATCACGGCTCAGAAAGCCCCGTCCTTTGAAGGGGGGGATGAATGAGCATTCCTTTGCGGGGTTTCCTGGTGGGGATGATAGTCAGGGTCATCCCACGCCAAGAAGGTATCAATAG